>ERZ761602.3133-NODE-3133-length-24070-cov-287.988341_pt1 | contig 24070 bp, 21 predicted proteins | sample MGYA00512165_ERZ761602 | MGnify/ENA primary metagenome ERZ761602 (study PRJEB28899, sample SAMN02445085) | bioreactor sludge metagenome | biome: EBPR sludge; isolation source: Thorneside wastewater treatment plant | place: Australia: Brisbane, Thorneside...
CCTTTCGTGCTCAAGTCCTGGGTCTTGTATAGGATTCATGCGATTGCCCTGCCTGACCGGGCATTCTCCGGGCCGACGGCGACGATTTGGGCTATGATGACGGCACAAGAGCACGAGAACGAGACAAGCCCCCGTTAATGATCCGCAAGTTCATCTCCCGCGTCCTTGGACGCAAGGCTGCCGGCAAGCCCAGCGAACCGGCGGTCATCGCCGTCACCCAGCATGGCCTGCAGCGTGACGACATCAGCCGCGGCAGCCGGCGCACGGTCGAAACCCTGCAGGAAAGCGGTTACCAGGCGTTCATCGTCGGCGGCGCGGTGCGCGACCTGCTCGCCGGACTGAAGCCGAAGGACTTCGACGTCGCCACCAACGCAACGCCGGAACAGGTGCGACACTGCTTCCGCCGCTCGCGCATCATCGGCCGCCGTTTCCAGATCGTGCACGTCAGCATGGGCGCCGAGACCATCGAGGTCACCACCTTCCGCGGCCATCACGGCGAAAACGGTGGCGGCAAGGCACTGGTCGACGAGCAGGGGCGGGTGCTGCGCGACAACGTCTTCGGCAGCCAGGCGGAAGACGCCGCACGGCGCGATTTCACCGTCAATGCGCTCTATTACGACCCTTCTTCGGAGACCATCGTCGACTACCACCATGGCGTCGCCGACCTGCGGCAGAAGACGCTGCGCATGATCGGCGAGCCGAAGACGCGCTACCGTGAAGACCCGGTACGCATGCTGCGCGCCGTCCGCCTGGCGGCCAAACTGGGGTTGTCGATCGATCCCGAGGCGCGGCACCCGATCCGTGAAATGAGCAGCCTGATCGAGAACGTTCCGCCGTCGCGCCTGCTCGACGAGATCCTCAAGCTGCTCACCTGCGGCCACGCCGTCCGCTGCGTCGAGCAACTGCGCGAAGAGGGGCTGCATCGCGGCCTGTTTCCGCTCCTCGACATCATTCTCGACCAGTCGAGCGGCGAACGTTTCGTCGCCCTGGCGCTCACCAGCACCGATCGCCGGGTGCGCGAGGGCAAGCCGGTGTCGCCCGGCTTCCTCTTCGCCACCCTGCTCTGGCACGAAGTGCTCGCCAAGTGGGAACCGCTCAAGGCCGCCGGCGAACCGCTCCTGCCGTCGCTGTTGCAGGCGATGGACGAGGTCCTCGATGTGCAGGCCGAGAAGCTGGCGATCACGCGGCGGATCAGCGGCGACATCAAGGACATCTGGGCGCTGCAGCCACGCTTCGAGCAGCGCAGCGGCAAGCGCCCGTACGGCATCCTGCAGCAGCCACGCTTCAAGGCGGCCTACGATTTCCTGCTCTTGCGCGTCGAAGCGGGCGAAGTCGAGCGCGAGGTGGGCGACTGGTGGAGCGCGTTCCTTGCCGCCAGCGACGAGGGCCGGGCGGCCATGTTGCTGCCGCAGGCGCCGACGGCGCCACGCCGCCGGCGTCGCCGCCGCGCGGCCGGCGAACGAAGCGCAGCCAGCCCGGCCGAGTGACACACCGGGCAGCGCCATCGGACCTCCGCCGCCTGACCTGAGCCGGTCCTCGCACCAGGCCTTCGTCGCGCTGGGCGCCAACCTCGTCGACCCCGTCGCGCAGGTACGCGCCGCCGCTGAGGCGCTGACCAGGCTGCCTCAGTCACGCGTGCTGCGGATGTCCTCGCTCTACCGCACGGCGCCAGTGGGAATCCGGGGACAGCCCGACTTCATCAATGCCGTCGCCGCGCTCGTCACGACGCTGGCACCGCACGAGTTGCTCGACGAACTGTTCGCCGTCGAGCGGCGATTCGGTCGCCGGCGGGATTTTCCACAGGCGCCACGGACACTCGACCTCGACCTGCTGCTCTACGACCAGTTGCTGCTCGACGGCGAACGGCTCCGCCTGCCCCACCCGCGCATGCACCTGCGGGCTTTCGTCATCGCGCCGCTGCTCGAGATCGCCCCGGACTGCCACATTCCGGGCCGCGGCAACGCCGCTGCCTGGCTGCCGGCGCTGAGCCAGCAACGCATCGAACGACTCGCGCCCTGAGCGATCGTGAAGCAGTCGTCACCAGCGTGGGTCGCGGTAGGGTCGCCACCACCCGCCCGGACCACGGTAGCGCCAGCCGGGGGCAACGACCACCGCCGGCGGTGCTGCGTAGGCCCGTGGCGGACCGAGCACGACTGGCGGCGGGTAAACATAGGCCGGCGCGTAGGCCGGCGGTGGCGCGACGGCCGGCGGCAGGGGGGTGACGACACAGCCGCCGAGGAGAGCGGCAGCCAGCAGGGCAGCGAGGGTGGTCTTCATCTTGCGTGTCTCCCGGATCGATAGCCGGTCAACGCGGCAGGCGGCCAACGCGACAGGGCATTTTCGTAACGGGATGTTGCAATCCGTTGCAGGCAACGCAACCGCGCCAGCACACGGCGTCGCGCCGCGATCGCCGCGGGCCGGTTTTTTTGCATTGCGGCAGCACGCAAACTTGCCCATTCGTCGGCCGCTCTGTGTATCCTAGGCGCCGTTTCGCAATGGTGGCGGCGGGTCGCCACGGAACCTTGGGACAGATGCGGGAAAACGGGGGACGACGATGCCTTTTTTCGGTGGTGGGGAGCAGATGCGCCGGCTCGAACGGCGAATCAGCGAGCTCGAAGCGGAGAACGCCGGCCTGCGCGGGCAGATCTCGGCCGGGCAGGCCGCACAGGCGCAGGCCGGACAGCGGGACGCACAGGCGACGCGCCAGGCGGCGGAAATGAAACGCCTGTTCGTCGCCCTGCGCTCGTACCGGCAGTCGCTCGCCGCTTCGCAGCAGAGCCTGCTGGCGCTGGCCGAAGGCCTGCGTGGCAAACGGCGTGAAACCCTGGCCGCCGCCAGCATGGCGACGGACAGCCGCGACTCGGTGAACCGGATCAGCGCCGACCTCACTGCCCTCGCCGGCACCTCGCGCCAGGCGCTGGACAAGATAGTCGGTCTGCAGGGCAGCGCGCAGAAGATCGGCGGCATCGTCCATCTGATCAAGGAGATCGCCGATCAGACCAACCTCCTGGCGCTCAACGCGGCGATCGAGGCGGCGCGTGCCGGCGAGGCGGGACGCGGCTTTGCCGTCGTCGCCGACGAGGTGAGAAAGCTGGCTGACCGGACGACGCATGCGACCAGCGACATCTCGCAGCTGGTCAACGCGATCCAGGGCGAGACCGTCACCGCCCAGCAAAGCATCGGCCAGGTGGCAGAGCAATCGGACACGTTCAGCGAGCAAGGCCAGCAGGCCTCGACGACGATCGCCGGCATCACCGACCTGGCACACGGCATGGAGCAGGCGATCAGCGTCGCGGCGCTGCGCAGCTTCGTCGAACTGGCGAAGATGGACCATCTGCTGTTCAAGTTCGACGTCTACCAGGCGCTTCTCGGAACCTCCGACAGCAGCGCCGGCGACCTCGCCACGCACACCGCCTGCCGTCTCGGAAAGTGGTATTACGAGGGAGAAGGCAGGGGCTTTGCCCAGCTCGACGGCCATCGGGCGATGGAAACGCCGCATGCCGACGTCCATCGGCATGGACGCAGCGCCCTCGAGGCCCACCAGGCCGGCGATCTGGCCGCCGCGGTCACCGCCGTCGAATCCATGGAGGCCGCCAGCGCTGCCGTTCAACAGTGCCTCGAACGAATGGCAGCGGACGGCGCCACCCGGCCCGAGATCCTGTTCACCGACCGCTGAGTCGACGCCAGCGCGCTTGCCACCATGCCCTGCCCTCACCGCTCACAACCGCATCGTCATCGAAGGCATGCGCCGACGGCGGAAATTCTTCAACCGCGGAGACTGATTCCATGTCCACCCACGTTGCAACGCGCCGCCTGACGCATGTCGACCTGGCCAGGATGCGCGCCAGCGGCGAGAAGATTGCGGTCCTCACCTGCTACGACGCCAGCTTCGCGCAGCTCTGCGAAGCCGCGGGCGTCGACGCGCTGCTCATCGGCGACTCGCTCGGCATGGTCCTGCAGGGGCACGACTCGACCCTGCCGGTCACCCTCGCCGACATCGCCTACCACACCGCGAGCGTCGCCCGTGCCAGCCGGCGACCACTGGTGATTGCCGACATGCCTTTCGGGAGCTTCCAGGAAAGCCCGCAAAGGGCGCTGCGCAACGCCGTCCGCCTGATGGCCGCCGGCGCCCAGATGGTCAAGCTCGAAGGCGGCGTCGAGATGGCCGCGACGACCCGTTTCCTGACCGCCCGCGGCATCCCGGTCTGCGGGCACGTCGGACTGACGCCGCAATCCGTGCATCAGCTCGGCGGCTACCGCGTCCAGGGCCGGGATGATTCGGCTGCCGCCCGCCTGCACGCCGATGCCCTGGCGCAGCAGGAAGCCGGCGCCGGGCTGCTGGTGCTGGAAGCGATTCCCGAGAAACTGGCAGCGGAGGTCAGCGACCGGCTGACCGTGCCGACGATCGGTATCGGCGCCAGCGGCGCGTGTTCCGGACAGGTGCTCGTCCTGCACGACATGCTCGACATCTCGAGCGGCAGGAGGGCGCGCTTCGTCAGGAACTTCATGCTCGGCCAGCCATCGATCGCGGCGGCGATCGCCGCCTACGTCGCAGCGGTCAAGGATGGCAGCTTCCCGGCCGCCGAGCACTGCTACTGAAGCGAAGGCTGGCGACCAGGCCGAACCAGGAGCAGCGAGCAGACACGGCAGCGGAGCCTGCCGACAGGACCGCAGCGCATGCCTGCGGCACGTTGAGAGAGGTTGAAGCGGAAGATGCAGATTCACTCGTCGATCCCCGAACTGCGCGCCGCGTTGCGGGAACGCGGTCGCATCGCCTTCGTGCCGACCATGGGCAACCTGCACGCGGGCCACATCGCCCTGATGCAAGAGGCACGCGCGCACGGCGATGCGGTCGTCGCCAGCATCTTCGTCAACCGCCTGCAGTTCGGCCCCAACGACGACTTCGATCGCTACCCAAGAACCTTCGACGCCGACTGTGCACAGCTCGCCGCCGCCGGGGTCGACCTGCTCTTTGCCCCCGGCGAACAGGAGCTCTACCCCGAGCCGCAGGCATACCACGTCGAGCCGCCGGCGTCCCAGAACCAGCTCGATGGCGAGTTCCGGCCCGGCCACTTCCGCGGCGTCGCCACCGTCGTCCTCAAGCTGTTCAACATCGTCCAGCCGCAGGTGGCGCTCTTCGGCAAGAAGGACTACCAGCAGCTGATGGTGCTGCGCAACATGAGCCGGCAACTGGCGCTGCCGATCGCGATCGTCGGTGGCGAGACCGTTCGTGCCGCCGATGGCCTCGCCCTCTCGTCGCGCAACGGCTACCTGTCGCCCGGCGAGCGAGCCGAGGCGCCGCGGCTGCACCGACTGTTGCAGCGGATCGCCACGGCCGTCGCTGCCGGCGACGCCGACTTCGCCCGCCTCGAGGCGGATGCGGCCGCCGAACTCGACCGCAACGGCTGGCGAACCGACTATGTTGCGTTGCGGCGACAGGCCGACCTGCAGCCGCCGCGCAGCCCGGACGACGGCCCGCTGGTCGTCCTCGCGGCCAGTCGCCTGGGCAGCGCGCGGCTGATCGACAATGTTGAAATCCCTGCCTGCGACGGCCGTTGACAGGTCGCGATGAGCAGCTACAATGCGCTTCCCCAAACTCCCAAACCGGTGAATCCATGCAGAGAACCATGTTGAAGTCGAAGCTGCACCGCGTCAGCGCCACGCACGCCGAGCTTCACTACGAGGGCTCATGCGCCATCGACGAGGATCTGCTCGATGCCGCGAACATCCGCGAGTACGAGCAGATCGACATCTGGAACGTCAATAACGGCGAGCGCTTCACGACCTACGCCATCCGCGCCGAGCGTGGCTCGGGCGTCATCTCGGTCAATGGGTCGGCGGCACGCCGCGCCGCGCCGGGCGACATCCTGATCATCGCCAGTTTTGCGGTGTACAACGAGGTCGAACTCGCCAAGTATGCGCCGTTGCTGATCTACGTCGACACGCAGAACCGGATCGTGCGCATGGCCGGCCAGATTCCCGCACAGGCTGCCGCCTGACGACGCCGGGCGCAGTCCGCCGCCCACCGGAGCCGCGACCGCCGTCGCGGCTTTCGCGTTTACGGGGCAGGCACCGGCGCCGCGGCGCCCGCATGCTCAGGCGACGTCTACCGGCGCCTTCGGCTTGCGTGGGCGACGTGGCCTAGCGGCCGGCTTCCTCGCCGGCGGCACGGCCGCCGCATCCGCGGCAAGGCCGACCTCACCCACATCGCCTGCCGCAGCCACCTCGCCGACTTCGCCCACCTCGCCTGCTCCAGCCATCGCGCTGACCGCGGCCGGTGGAACCGCGGCAGCCTGCTCCGGCGCAGCGGCCGGCGCATCGTCCGGCGCCAACACCACCGCCAGCGGTGGCGGGGTACCCGCGGCAGGCTCGGCGCCCACCCCGGACCAGTCGACGGCAGCCGCTGCTTCTGCCGTCGGCGGCACGTCCGTCACGGCGGCGACGCCGCTTTCCCCGGCCTCCTTCGGCGCACGCGCCCCTCGCTTGCCGCCCTTGTCGACCGCCTTGCGCCGACCCTCGCTCTTGCGGCGCGGGGCGGGCTCGCCGGCGGCAGCTGCCGCCGGCTCGTCGGTCGCGCGCGGCGCTTCGGACAGCGGCACCGGCAGCGAATCGCGCGTCTCGTCGAGCGGCAGTTCGGCGCCGGATTCGCCAGCGACCGCCAGGCCGTTGCGTCGGAAGACGTAGGTACCGGACTTCTCGTCGCGGCCGATCGCCAGCAGGCCGCGTGCCTGCGCCTCCTCGAGCAGGTTGCCGAAGGCGCGGAAGCCGTAGTAGGACTCGTTGAAATCCGGCTTGCGGCGCTTGATCGCCTCCTTCAGCATCGAAGCCCAGATCTTGCCGCTGTCGCCGCGTTCGTCGACCATCGCGTCGAAGGTCGCGACCGCCAGCTCGATCGCCTTGCTCCGCCGCGCCTCGAGTTCGGCGCGCCGCTCGGCATCCTCCTCGGGCGTCCGCCGGGCCACCGGCTGCGTTTCCCGCGAGTCACGCCGTGCCGAGCGCTGCATCTCGCGCACCAGGTCGTCGTAGAAGATGAACTCGTCGCAGTTGCCGATCAGGAGATCCGAAGTGGATTGCTTGACGCCGACGCCGATGACGTACTTGGCGTTCTCGCGCAGCTTCGATACCAGCGGCGAGAAATCCGAGTCGCCGCTGATGATGACGAAGGTATCGACGTGCGACTTCGTGTAGCACAGGTCGAGGGCGTCGACGACCAGCCGGATGTCGGCCGAATTCTTGCCCGACTGCCGCAGGTGCGGAATCTCGATCAGCTCGAAACTCGCCTCGTGCATCGTCGACTTGAAACCCTTGTAGCGCTCCCAGTCGCAGTAGGCCTTCTTGACGACGATGCTGCCCTTGAGCAGCAGCCTTTCGAGGACCGGCTTGATGTCGAACTTGTCGTACTTCGCGTCACGCACACCAAGGGCGACGTTCTCGAAGTCGCAGTACAGCGCCATGATGGCGGTTTCGGGCGCTACGGCCATGATTCATCTTCTCCGCAAAGGAATGTTGCGCCACGCCGGTGGCTGGCGGCCCGCGGCCTGCTCGATGGCGGCGGGCGGTGGCGCGGGATACCCAAGGCCGAGATGGTAAACCCTTGGCGACAGGAAGCAAGCGCGACGCCGGCCGGCGGATCGCCGTGGCGCCGGCGACTCAGGCTGGCAAATGCCCGGCAGCCGGCACTTCGGCCACGTCCACCACCTGCCCGCCGGTCATCGCCAGCAACTCCTGCGGCGACAGGCTGAAAACGCAGTGCGGATGGCCGGCGGCGGCCCAGATCCGGTCGAAGGCCAGCAGCAGCCGATCGACGAGGACGATCGTCGACCGCGGGTGGCCCAGGGGGCAGACGCCGCCGATCGCGTAACCGGTGTGCTCGCGGACGAAGGCGGCATCCGCCTTGCCGAGCGGACCGACCAGCGCCGCCACCCTGCCCTCATCCACCCGGTACGCGCCGCTGGCGACGACCATCACCGCCGTGTCGTCGGCCAGTTGCCGGAAGACGATCGACTTGGCGATCTCGGCGACGCTGCAGCCGAGCCCGGCAGCGGCTTCCGCCGAGGTCCTGCCACTCGCCGGCAGCCGCACCACCGGTGGGCGGTGGCCCAGCGTACGCAGCAGATCGGCCACTCTCTGCGCGCTCTCGGGAAGGCTGTTCTCCATGGCTGTCGATTCGTCCTGGCTCATTCACGAGTTTGCCGGCGTGCCGGCGGCGCCAGTCTACTGCAAGCGGAAGCGCCGGCGATAGTCTGTCGCCGGGCGAGCGACGGCCGCCGCTGGCAGATGGTGTAAACTGCCGCCGACCAGCACGAGGATCGCCATGCAAACCACCGCCGACCTGCACCCGGAAATCCGCGAGGCCGTCCGCGATCTCTGCCGGCAGTTCCCCGACGCGTACTTTCGCCGTATCGACGAACGGCGCGCCTACCCCGACGACTTCGTCGCCGCCCTGCTCGCAGCCGGCTGGCTGGCGGCGATGATCCCCGAGGAGTACGGCGGCTCCGGCCTCGGGCTGACTGCCGCCAGCGTCATCATGGAGGAGATCAACCGCTGCGGCGGCAACGCCGCCGCCGTGCATGGCCAGATGTACAACATGGGCACGCTGCTGCGCAACGGCAGCCCGGCGCAGAAGGAAAGATACCTGCCGGCGATCGCCGCCGGCAGACTGCGCATCCAGTCGATGGCGGTGACCGAACCGACGACCGGCAGCGACACCACCCGCCTGCGCACCACCGCCGTGCGCAGGGATGGATGCTATGTGGTCAGTGGCCAGAAGGTCTGGATCTCGCGCGTCCGCCATTCCGACCTGATGATCCTGCTCGCCCGGACGACGCCGCTCGCCGAGGTGCGCCGGAAAGCCGAGGGCCTGTCGATCTTCATCATCGACCTGCGCGAGGCGATCGGCAACGGGCTCGAGGTGCGACCGATCGCCAACATGGTCAATCACGAGACCAACGAACTCTTCTTCGACGGACTCGAGGTTCCGGCGGAGAACCTGATCGGCGAGGAAGGCCAGGGTTTCCGCTACCTGCTCGACGGACTCAACGCCGAGCGCGCGCTGATCGCCGCCGAGTGCATCGGCGACGGCTACTGGTTCGTCGAGCGTGCCACCCGCTATGCCGGCGAGCGCATCGTCTTCGAACGGCCGATCGGCAGCAACCAGGGCGTGCAGTTCCCGATCGCCGAGGCCTTCATCGACATCGAGGCGGCCAACCTGATGCGCTACGAGGCCTGCGCCCGCTTCGACGCGCAGCGGCCGTGCGGCGCCCAGGCGAACATGGCGAAGCACCTCGCCGCCAGGGCCTCATGGCAGGCGGCCAACGTCTGCCTGCAGACGCACGGCGGTTTCGGTTTCGCCAGCGAGTACGACATCGAGCGCAAGTTCCGCGAGACGCGCCTCTACCAGGTGGCGCCGATCTCGACCAACCTGATCTTCGCCTACGTCGCCGAGCACCTGCTCGGGCTGCCGCGCTCGTACTGATCCCCGGAGTCTCCCGCATGCGCCCCCTCGACGGCATCACCGTCGTCACCCTCGAACATGCCGTTGCCGCGCCCTTCTGCACCCGTCAGCTCGCCGACCTCGGCGCGCGCGTGATCAAGGTCGAGCGTCCGGGCAGCGGCGACTTCGCCCGTGCCTACGATCAGCGCGTGCATGGCCTCGCCTCGCACTTCGTCTGGACCAACCGCTCGAAGGAAAGCCTGACGCTCGACCTCAAGCATGCGGCGGCACCGGCGCTTCTCGGCCGGCTCCTTGCTGGCGCCGACGTCCTGGTGCAGAACCTGGCACCGGGCGCTGCCGCCCGCCTCGGCCTCTCCTACGAGGCACTGCGCGAGACCTGTCCGCGGCTGATCGTCTGCGACCTCTCGGGCTACGGCAGCGACGGCCCGTATCGCGACCGCAAGGCCTACGACCTGCTGATCCAGAGCGAAGCCGGCTTCCTGTCGGTCACCGGCACGCCCGATGCCCCGGCCAAGGCCGGCTGCTCGATCGCCGACATCGCCGCCGGCATGTACGCCTACAGCAGCATCCTGGCGGCACTTCTGCAGCGTGCCCGGAGCGGCTGCGGCTGCCGCATCGAGGTGTCGATGCTCGAGAGCATGGTCGAATGGATGGGCTACCCGCTCTACTACGCCTGCGACGGCGCGGCACCGCCGCCGCGCGCCGGCGCCGCGCACGCGACGATCTACCCCTACGGCCCCTTCGCCGCCGGCGACGGCAAGCTGCTGATTCTCGGCGTGCAGAACGAACGCGAGTGGCAGCTCTTCTGCCACCAGGTGCTCGACCGACCGGAGCTGGCCGACGACGCACGCTACGCGTCGAACGCCCGCCGCAGCGCCGCGCGCGACGAGTTGCAGGCGCTGATCGCCGAGCAGTTCTCCCGCCTCGGCAGCGAAGAGCTGATCGCCCGCCTCGACGCGGCGCGGATCGCCAACGCGCGCATCAACGACATGCACGAAGTCTGGCAGCACCCGCAGCTCGCGGCACGCAAGCGCTGGACCGAAGTGGCGACCCCGGCCGGCCCGATTCCGGCTCTGCTGCCGCCGGGCAGCAACAGCGGCTTCACGCCGCGCATGGACGCGGTGCCCGCCCTCGGCCAGCACACCGATGCCATTCTCGGCGAACTCGGCTGCGACGCAGCGGCGATCGACGCCCTGCGCGCCGCCGGCGCCGTGTGAACGGCCGCCGCGGCAACCGATGGAGAGCACGGCGCGATGTGTATTTTGATTTTTGGTGACAGTATATGAAACTCGCCGTCGCCCGCATCACCCGGCAGGCGAAAGCTCTTCCGCGTCATCAGCTTCCGGCCGCGGCCTGGGGCCACGCTTCTGCGGTCGAAGCCTCCGCTTCAACCGACCTTCCAGTTCCTCGACGAACGCTTCCTCGCCCAGCGGTCGACCGGTCCGGGTATGGGCATGGATCTTGTCGACAAGGGACTGCTCCACCGCCGCACCCAGGTACTCGGGCCAGTTGCCAACCATGGCGAGCAGTGGCGCCACCCTTGCCAGCCCGTCGTCCTCTCCCCGCAAGTGTGCGCGGACACTCGACCACGGCCATTCCTCGGCATGCGCGCACAGGCCGGCCCGAACCGGGTTGTTCTCGACGTAGCGGACGGCGGCCAGCAGGTGCGTCTCGTCGAGCAGGAACGAATGGAACCGCTCCTGCCAGAGATGGCCCTGCCATCCCTCGCGGAGATTGATGCGTCGAGTGAATCGCCGATGGGTCTCACTGATCGCGCGGCGCAGGCCATCGGGATCCTGCGGCACCATGATCAGGTGAACATGGTTCGGCATCAGGCAATAAGCCCAGACCTCGGTCCCGGCACGAGCGCATGAAGCCGACATCAGGTGCAGGTACTCGCGATAATCGTCATCGCAGAAGAAGGTCTGCTGACGCCGGTTGCCCCGCTGCGTCACGTGATGCGGATAACCCGCTGCCACCACCCTCGCAAGTCTCGCCACTGCTGTCCTCCGGATAAGCGTTCAAGGGGAGTTAAGTATACTGTCCCCTAATTAAACCCAGCCCAATAACCTTGTATATTGATGATGGCGATGATAATCTGACAGCATGTATCGTCACAGAATCCTGTCCGAACGGCTGCAAAGGCTCGTGGAAGCCTTTCCGGTGGTCGTCCTCAGTGGTGCCCGCCAGGTAGGCAAGACCACGCTGCTCCGCCACCTTTTCCCCAAGCTCGACTATGTGGTGTTCGACGCCAGCCTGGATGTCGAAAATGCACGGCGGGAGCCTGAACTTTTTCTGCGCAACCACCCCGCACCGGTCATCCTGGATGAAATCCAGTATGCGCCCGAGGTCGTGGCCGCCATCAAGCGTCACGTCGACCGTGCCCCCCATCGGACGGGCCAGTATCTGGTGACCGGATCGCAGCAGTGGCAGGTTCTGCGTTCCGTTTCGGAAAGCCTGGCCGGACGTGCAGCCTTCCTGGACCTCTACGGTTTCTCCCTGCAGGAAATCGCCAATTCAGATACTGGCTGGCTAAGCCGCTGGCTGGAAGCGCCGGATGCCTTCTTCGACTGGAGCCGCCAAGCTGCACTTCACGAAACGAATCTGCCGTCATGGCTCTGGCGGGGAAGCCTGCCCCGCGCAATCGAAATCGACGAAGACCTGATACCGGACTTCTGGGCCGGCTACCACCGCACTTACGTCGAGCGAGATGCCAGGCTGGCCGGTGGCATCGAAGACTGGCAGGACTTTGGCCGCTTCGTTCGTCTGATGGGCGCGCTGACCGCCCAGGAAATCAACTACAGCCAGTTGGGCCGGGAAATCGGGATGACCCCGCAAACCGCCCGGCGTTGGTTGGGCATCATGGAAGGCACGTATCAGTGGTTTTCCCTTCCGGCCTTCTCGGGAAACCCCGCCAAGCGAGTCTCCTTGCGCCCCAAAGGACACCTCGCCGACACCGGCCTGGCCTGCCACCATGCGCAGATTTCCTCTCCCCGCGCCTTGACCGCCCACCCCCTGTTCGGCGCATTGTTCGAAACGGGCATGGTCAGTGAACTGATCAAACAAGCGTCCCGGCTGCCCACCCGCCCAACATTTCACCACTGGCGCGCCGCCGGCGGGGCCGAGGTCGACATCCTCCTGGAACGTGACGGCATGCTCTATCCCCTTGAGGTCAAGCTCACCGCCAACCCAAACCGGCGCATGGCAAAAGGTATCGAAGCCTTCCAGGCCGCACATGCCCATTTGAACTGTGGACCAGGCGCACTCCTCTGCCCCGTGGAACAAACGCGCTGGGTCAGTGAAAACGTATTGGCAATACCGTGGAACCTGATTTGAGGCCACAAAATCGGTGACCAGCCATTCGCGCAGGCAGTCGTAGCTCTGGCGCAAGCGCACGGAAAGGCCGCGGTCATGATCAACGACGATGCGCAGCTGGCTCATGCGGTCGGTGCCCAGGGACTGCATCTCTCGTCTAGTCGGCTGTGGGAGATCGATCAACGTCCGGATTTCGAGCGGATCTCCGCCTCCTGTCACAGAGCCGCCGATCTGGCGCGGGCAGCCCAACTCGGTCTCGACGTTGTCGTCCTTGGCCCGGTGTTGCCGACCGCCAGCCACCCGCGGTCGAATGGTATCGGCGGGACGGAGTTTTCGCGCTGGTGGTGCAGCATAGCTCCTTTTCTATCCGCACCCCGGAGCTACCGTTTGCAGGAAAGTGGAAACGCGTGCTGGTTCGAAAGTTTCCCCGATTCTCCGCAGTCGCTTGTGAACTTATCATTGGGCAATCAGTGAGCTTGATTGTTGGCCACCGGAACATGCCTGGCCAAGTCCATGCTGTCATGAAGCAATCGGAGGACATCGATGATTCGACCTTCCGCTTCCTTGAAAACCACAAAATGGCGACCTTTTCTGCCTTGCCGAGCCACATGCAAGGTGCGGATGCCTGATCCAATATCGTCCCGCGCTTTGGCCCCCAGAATTTCTGGCCCATCATGCAAGGCCTCAATCGCCAGCGTCACGGTCTCGGCGTAGTACTCTGCCTGGCGAGCGCCGAAGTTCTCAGCAGTCCATGCGGCGATGTCGAGAAAATCCAGTTCGGCGCGCTCTGCCAACCGAATCTGCCAGACAAAGCTCATGCAGCAGCGATCGCTTTGTCCGTGATGAATTTGAGGTGGCCCCGCAGCGATTCTTTGGCCTCAAAGGTCTTGAATCGGCCAGCCTCAACGTCTGCGATCCCCACTTGCACAGCAGACCGAAGCGCCTCAAGACGGCAAGCATCTTCGGCCTCGCGTTGCTCAACGAGACGAAGACCCTCACGCAGAACTTCACTGGCGTTTTGGTAACGACCGCTGGTGACCAACTGCTCGACCAGCGAGGCTTGGTGCTCGGTGAGCACAACATTGCGCGTAGGCATGCCAACCTCCATCCAGTGGCTATTGGCAGATTATGCCAACCCCGACGGCTTGGGTCAATCGCTGGCAGCCGTCAAGACCACGTTGCGAACCACCAGCAGTTGATGACCCAGAAAGAACTGGCCAAGCGCTGGAGCGTTGCCGAGGCCACCTTGGAACGATGGCGTAGTACTCCAGCCCGAGGCAGCGGACCAGGGCCGGGTCGAAGAGGTTGCGGCCGTCGAAGATCAACGGCTGCTTGAGCAGCCCAGCGTACGCTCGCAGTCCGGAGTCTTCAAGTCAGTTCTCGCGGTGGCGAATGACAGCGTATCCCCTTGGCGCAACGTGTCAGCCAGGTTGCGAGGGGCGGTGGTCAGTCGAGTACGCCGACCCGACTTTTCTCTCGCTTCAGAGTGGCGACGTCCGTCCTGACAGTGGTAGGATGAAAGCGCAGCGAGTTGGCGGAGATCGCACATGACGGCGTTGAACAGCCCTCACGACCGCTTTTTCAAGGCGGTGTTCGGGCGGACCGAGGTGGCGGCGGAGTTCCTCGAGCGTTATCTGCCGGCGACCGCCGTACAGGCACTGGATTGGAAGACCTTGCGCCCGGCCAAGGATTCGTTTCTCGATCCGGAACTGGCGCTGCATCCCGCGGACCTGCTGTACACCGTCGATCTCCGCGGCGGCGGAACCGGCTATGTGCACGTGCTGTTCGAACACAAGAGCTACGTCGAGTCGCGAATCGGCCTGGACCTCCTGCGTTACCGCGTGCGGATCTGGGAACAATGGCTGAATGCCGGGAATTCCGGCCGCTTGCCGGTCATCGTGCCGGTCGTGGTCCATCACGGCACGGCAACCTGGCGCGTGAGCCGGCAATTCGCCGACGAGGTGGAAGACGTTCCGGCGCTGCGCGCCTATGTGCCGGCGTGTGTCTATCACCTGATCGACTTGAGCGGATACCGGGACGACGAGCTGCAGGGCGCGGTCATGCTGCATACGGCGCTGCTCACCCTGAAGTACATCTTCCGGAACGAGTTGAGCGAGCGGCTGCCGGAAATTCTGGGACTGCTGCGCGACCTCGCGCAGAGCTCAATGGGCTTGGACTATGTCCGTACGCTCTTGCGGTACCTGGCGCAGGCGGCGAGCATCGATCGCTTGACCGGTGACCAGTTGCGCCAGGTCGTGACAGAAACTTTGAGTGGTGGAGGTGAACTGATGCTGACGATTGCCGAGCAATGGGAACAACAGGCGATGGAGAGAGGGATCGAAAAGGGGATCCAAAGGGGAATTGAAAAGGGAATTCAAAAGGGAATCGAGCAAGGCGAAGCACGGTTGCTGAAGCAGTTGTTGACCTGGCGCTTCGGAGCCTTGCCGCCGTGGGTGGAGAGCCAGCTCGCGGGCGCTCGACCGGAGCGCCTGGAGGCATGGGCGAAGCGCGCGCTCGATGCACCCGACCTCGCTGCCGTGTTCGCCGAACGATCCGGGTAACGGATCGCAATCTGAAAGGCCACCCTGATCCGTGCCGCGGTCGCTGCACATCAGCCACCGCGCCGCCCTCATCCCTCCAGCGCCACCTTTCGCAACAACAACCCGCGGGGTAATTGACCACACCCCCCGCTGGCACGATGAGCTGGGGTGGACTGAAGCAACCTCAGGGCAGCGCTTGGCTGGCACGCCCCCCGCGTTACGCTGTAGGAACCCGTTTCATCGGGCGATTTGAACTGACCGTGAGGTGGAAATCCTCCCGGCCACGTCGACCGCGAGCGACAATCCGCCGACTGTCGGCCAGAAGCACCCAGAGATACATATACTGTCCCCGAATTAAAGATGCATCTACTTCTATAAACGAGGCGACACGATCATCATCTTGCTGTGCGGTGGCGATAAGAGCACGCAAGCCAAAGACATCAAGACGGCAAAGCGTCTGGCTACTGAATGGAGGGAATGAAATGGCCGAGAAATTGACAACTTACGATCCCGCTGAGGATCTGGCTTCTGATGAAGCAATCGTGACGTTCATGGCGGAAGCGTTTGAGACCAATGACGCAGGCTACATAGCACACGCGCTTGGCGTCGTCGCTCGTGCGAAGGGCATGGCACAAATTGCCGGGCAAACAGGCCTCTCCCGGGAACAACTTTACCGTTCCTTCAGTGAAAGCGGCAACCCGACCTTAAGAACCACGCTTGCCGTGATGAAGGCTCTTGGCCTTGGTCTGACCGCCAAGGCCCACGGCTGATTCGGTGACAGTATACTCAATTGCAAGATCCGACAGCTCACACCTCGCCGCCCTCACCGACCCCTCCAGCGCCACCTTCGCAACGACAACCCGCGGGGTGGTTGATCACCCCCCGCTCGCACGACGGGCTGGGGTGGCTTGAAGCAACCTCAGGGCAGCGCTTGGCTGGCACACCCCACATGACGCTGCAGGAGCCCGATTCATCGGGCGATTTGAACTGACCGTGAGGTGGAAATCCTCCCGGCCACGTCGACCGCGAATCAGCTCGTTGGCCTTCTTCGTCGCGGCGTACAGGCTGACCGGGTGATCGACGGCCAGGTGGATCACCCGCTCGAAACCTTCGCTGGCGAACAACGCAGCCATCGCCGGCCGATCGGCGATGTCCCGCTCGATGAAGCGGAAATCTCCCCGCCCTGCGAGGCAGGCAAGCCGGGCGTGCTTCAGGCTGACGTCGTAGTAATCGTTGAGGTTGTATCGCTGCCGACGACCGTGTCAACGCAGCGAAGGAGGCTCAACGCGGTGCGCATGCCGATGAAACCGCCGGCGCCGGTAACGAGGATTTTCACGCTTGCTGACTCCGATCAAGCCTGTACCTTCCACCGCCATGCGGCAAAGGAAGTGGGTCTCCCCTATTTCTCAAGGAACACTCCGCGCACGGGGCAGCGCACGACCTGTAGTTAAGTATACTGTCCCCGTATTACACCTCATGTGACGACGAAGTCGAGGTTGGTCAGGGCGAGGTTGGTGCTGAGGGCTGCGAACTGGACGGCTCCGCCGGGGCCGCTGCCGTCTGGGTCGTAGAAGAGTCCGCCGGTGGTATTGTCGTAAATCAGGTAGTCGTTGGCGTCGAGTGCGACCGCGCCAATCACGAAGGAGCTGGCGGCGAGCGTACCGGTCTGGGTCAGAGCGGTGAAGATGGCGTTCTCGAGCTGGAAGGCGTCATCGATGACGTTGAAGTCGAGCAGCGAGTCGCGGTTGCTGTTCGCGTCGAGCGCCGTGTCGAAACGGAAGAGGTCGTTGCCGTCGCCGCCGGTCAGCGAGTCGTTGCCGAGGCCGCCGACCAGCGTGTCGTTGCCCTGCCCGCCATCCAGCACGTCGGCGCCGAGCCCGCCGTTGAGGCTGTCGTTGCCGTCGAGGCCGTTGAGGGTGTCGTTGCCGCCGTTGCCGACCACCTTGTTGGATAGATCGTTGCCGGTCAGCGTCTGGCCGGTCGTGACATTGAGGTAGAGATTCTCGACCGAAATACCCGTCGCAAGCGTGTAGTCACCGTACCCGTAGGCGGTGTCGGTGCCTTGCCCGGGCAGTTCGACGATTACATCGTTGCTGCCGACGTAATAGATGTCATTGCCCGCACCACCCGTAAGAGTATTGATCGCGCTGTTCGCCTGACCGTAAAGTCGGTTGGCCAGATCGTTGCCGGTGCCATCGACTGCCGCACTTCCCGTCAGATAGAGCCGCTCGAGATTGGCGCCCAGCGTCCAGCTGACCGATCCGTAAACGATGTCGTTGCCTTCACCGGCCCACTCGACGACAACATCGTTGGCGTCGACGTAGTACGCGTCGTCGCCCGCCCGACCAGCCAGCATGTTTCCGGCCGTGCTGGAGTGACCCACGAGCCTGTTCGCGAGCTCGTTGCCGGTACCGGCGATCGCTGCGCTACCGGTCAGATAGAGCCGCTCGATATTGTCACCCAGCGTCCAGCTCACCGAGCTGTACACAGTGTCCTTGCCGTCGTCCAACAGTTCGACGACGCTGTCAGCCGCGTGGTCCACCGTGTAAGTGTCATCGCCCGGTCCACCTCGCAACACGTCGACGCCTTGCCCCCCGCTGAGACTGTCGTTTCCTGCCAAGCCGATGAGCGTGTCGTTGCCACTGTTGCCGCGCAGGTTGTTGGCCAGCTCGTTGCCGGTCAGCGTCTGGCCGGTCGCCACATTGAGGTAGAGGTTCTCGACCCACACGCCCGTCGCGAGCGCGTAGTCGCCATAGACGTAAGCGGTGTCGGCACCCTGTTCAGCCAGTTCGAGAATGAGATCGTTGCTGCCGACGTAATAGATGTCATTGCCCGGGCCGCCCGCAAGCTCATTGATCGCGCTGTTCGACTGGCCGTAAAGTCGGTTGCCCAGCTCATTGCCGGCACCATCGATCACTGCGCTGCCCGTCAGATAAAGCCGCTCGATATTGCTGGCGAGTGTCCAGCTCACCGAGCTGTACACGTAATCGTTCCCTTCACCCGGTAGTTCGACGACGCTGTCGCCCACATGGTCCACCGTATAGTTGTCGTCGCCCATTCCGCCGCGCAGCATATCCGCACCCAGCCCCCCGTTCAGACTGTCATTCCCCGCTCCGCCATCGATGAAGTTGGCCGCTGCGTTCCCGGTCCCCTTGAAATTGCCACTGCCCACGAAAACCAGGTTCTCCAGATCGGCCCCGAGCACATAGCTCGCCAGCGTTGTTCGCACCGTGTCCGCCCCGCCGCCGGTACGCTCGACGATGGAGTCCGCCGCCGAGTCAACCACATAGACGTCGTCGCCCACACCGCCGTCAAGCGTATCAGCACCAGCGCCGCCATCCAGGAAGTCGTTGCCGCGCCACCCACGCAGCGAGTTCGCGGCGTCGTTGCCGATCAAGGTGTCGTTGCCGTCGCCGGAGTCCGCGTTTTCGATGACGGTGCCGAAGGCGATCGTCACCGCCTGTCCGGCGATCAGCGAAAGGTAACCGGGCCGCAGGTCGAGCAGCGTGTCGCCGGCAATCGCCGCCGTGTTGATCGTGTCGGTTCCGCCGGCGTCCGAGAGCAGGCGCCGCGATGCATCGGCAGCGGCCAGCGCGGCGAACTCGCTGGTGTAGAGATAGGTGTCGTCACCGACGAGATCGCCGTACGCGCGGATGCCCCAGGCGTATACCGCGCCGGTTGCTCCCAACTGGGTGTCGCTGACGGTCAGCGTCCAGTCGCCGCCCGACATCTCGCCCCAATCCCGGGTGGTCGAAAAAGTGAAGTAGATATTCCCCTGCGACGCCGACGGGTTGCGCACCAGCACGCTCTCGGTACCATCGGGCGCCGTCAGCGTCACCCGCAACTGCCCCAGGTATGGGTGCACCAGCGCGAGGTCGACCTCGACACGATCGATGCGCAGGCCTGCAGCGAGCGCGATCGTGCTCGCAAGGCTGCCGCCGTCCGGGATGGCGAGCGGCGACGCCGGGTACTGCAGGCCTTCGGCAACCCACTCGTTCGCGGAAGTGGCGACGCTGCGCCAGCTCTCGGCGACGCGCACCGCCGCATAGGCGTCGACCAGGCCGAAGCCATAATCGTGGCTGACGTGCATGCCGCCACCGTTCCAGTTGTCAGCGTCGTTGAACGACCAGCTCGTCGCGCCGCCGGTGCGCACCGCCGTCGCCGCGAGGATCTCCTGCACGTCGCGCCAGCCGAGCTCCGGATTCGCGTCGAGCATGAGCGCGGCGACGCCGCTGACCATTGGTGCCGAGAATGAGGTCCCGTTCACCGTTGCGTAATCATCGCCCGAGTACCCCTGGGTGCTCACCCGGTCGGTCGTCGTGATCCCGTGCCCAGGCGCCGCAACGAGCAGCGCCGCGCCCGGGGTCGAGTAATAGGTGACGTTGCCGGCGCTGTCGGTCGCTGCGACGGCAATCGTGCCGCGGTGGTTCTGGAAGCCGTGGTAGTTCACGTCCTGGCCGGACGTCCGCGCGTTGCCAGCCGCCATGACGACGATCGTCCCCAGCCCGCCGCGCCCCTCCGCCAATGCCGCGGCCAGCGCATCCCCGATTGGCGCAAATTCCGGATCGAGGAAGTTGTCGCCGAAGTAGCCGTCGAAACCCCAGCTGTTGTTCGCCACATCCACCGCCGTCAGCAGCTCGAAGGCGGCAAGAATCTGCTCGAGCGTGCCGTCGGCGCCGAAACCGATGCGGTAGCCGACGAGACCCGCCTCCGGGGCAACGCCCGCGCCACCGATGCCGTTGTTCAGCGCTGCGGCGATGACGCCGGACACCGCCGTACCGTGTCGGTCGCTGGCTTCGCCGGGAAAGGCATCCGCATCGAGGTCGCGTGTGTCGTAGTCGAGCGCACCGCGGTAATTGGCGGCGAGGTCCGGGTGCGTGTATTCAACACCATCGTCGATCACCGCGACGATGATGCCGCTGCCGCGGTAGTCGTCCCAGACGCGCATGGCGTTGACGCCCTTGACCGCGCCGCTGGCGTCACCGAGGTGCCAGTAGTAGCCCTGAAGAAGCGGGTCGGAGTAGACGCTCGGGCTGGTCACGGTGCGCCCGGCGGCAGTCGTCGGCAGGTTCGGGGAAAAGCTGGCCATGGGTTACTCTCCCGAAGGATCTGACAAGAAAATGGGACAACGCTTGTTTCGACATGCGACAACGGAATCGGTGCAACCTGCAGTTCGCTGACAGTATCGCGACTGCGCACTCGGCAGCCCGCGATCCAGCCGAGTCGTCACCGAATAAAGTATACTGTCACCTATTTATGTCACCTATTTATTGCTGTCATCCCGATTACCTTGGCGATCATTTCGGTTCGGCTGTGCACGCCGATGCGGGAGTAGATCTCCTGGAAGTGATCGCGGACGGTCTGTTCGCCGATGCAGATCTCCCGCGCGATCTCGCCGTTGGTTCGCCCGCGCAGCGCCCAGGTGGCGATCTCGCACTGACGGGGTGACAGGCCATACCGCGCCAGCCGGTGATGCAGGTTGGTGCGCGGCAGAAGGGGTTGCAGCACGATGATGATGCTGCCCCTGTTCCGCGCCGCCACTCGGGCAGCTTGCGACGCAGCAGGATCGCCGTCGGTCGGCCGGTGGCCCAGGAGGTCGGCGGCGGCATCCTCGCAGGCGAAGGGGCGCAACAGGCTGGCGGCAGACCACGGCAGACGGCCAAGCCGGAAAGTCTGCGCACCGAGCCGGATCAGCCCGTCACCACCGTGCCGCGCGACAGCCGCCGCCAACATCGCCGGCGGCTGTGTACCAAGAAATCGGCTCGCCGGGGCATTCAAATAGACCGCTCGGCCACCGTGGTCCAGGACGGCCAGACCGGTTTCGGCACGCAACAGCGAATCGTTCGCGAGACGGCGCAGGACCAACGCACGCGCGAGATGCTGGCCGATGCAGTCGAGCACGGCCTTGTCCGCGTCGTTGAAGTCGCGCTCGTGCTGCGTGCGGTGAACACTGACGACGGCCACCGGCTGCTGCCCCACGCCGGCGAGCATCCCGGTGGCGTGGAAGTACGGCACTTGCGCGAGAAAATCGCTGAACTCGCTTCGTGCCAGTTCCGCTGGCGTGACCACCTCCGACAGCAGCAGGGTCCGGTTCAGCTCGGTCGGTCCCGGCTGCCTGAGAACGAACGGATCGATCGCAGCGTAGTGGGCGAGATAACGCGCCATGTCGGCCGGACTGCAGTCGAAGCAGGGCCCGGCGCGAAGCTCCATCGTCGCCTGATCCACCGGCATGAAGATGCCGCTGCTGAACGGAATCACCCGCCGCATGAGCTCGAACACCGCGCCGATCATCGCGTCGTCGTCTGGCGCCGCATAGGCCAGCTCGATCATCTGCAGCAGCCCGCCTTCAACGTCGCGCCCACCGGACATCCACTACCCTCCACGCACGTCGTTCTTCTTGCTTTTTCTTTTCTGCCTCTGGGTCAGGAATCCTACTGCCGTAGGATGGACAAGGACGAGGCTGCAAGTATAGGCTGCGCGTCGGGGGGTTGACCAGAAGAATGGGGAGATGAAGCATTGGCCATGATGTACCACGCGCTAGCCGCGCCAGCCGGAACGGTTGCGTGAGTACCTCGTCGGACGCCCTCGCGTTGCTCCCCCGCAGGCGCAGTCGCCTCGCTGCGACATGCAACGCCACCCCACGCAGCAGCAGCCCAGCCCGGAACAACGACCGTGCCGGCTGCCTGCGCCCGCACACCACGATTCATCCGGCCAGCCGGCCGCACCCGGCTGGCCACGATCATTTCCCGACCATCCGCCCAGCCCGCGACGCCGACCCCGTTCGACCCCGGGCAGCAAAACGACCCACGGAGACCGCGCCATGAGCACCCAAAGAAAAGAAATCGCCTTCATCGATGCGAACGTTGCCGACTTGGAGCAACTCGTCACCGGGCTGCGCAGCGAGGTCGAGCCGATCGTCCTGACGGCTGACCGGAGCGCGGCAGAGCAGATGGCGCTGGCGCTCGACGGGGTGTCCGGCCTGGCTGCGGTGCACATCATCGCGCACGGCGGTGAGGCGGAGATCCGGTTTGCCGGTGGCGCGCTGTCCCTTGAAAACCTGGATCAGCACGCCGACGGGCTGGCCGAGCTGCGCGGCGCTCTGGCTGATGACGCCGTGGTTCAATTCTTCTCGTGCAATGTGGCCGCAGGCGCCGCTGGCCAGACCTTCGTCGATCGGCTCGCCGAAACGCTGGGCGTCAGCGTTTTCGCATCCGCAGACCTGGTGGGGGCTGTAGAACTTTGCGGGACGTGGGATCTGGTCGGGAGCACTCGGGCACGCGGCAAGCCTGCCGTGGTGCCAATCGATAGCGACACGAGGAGTGCGTGGAAACATGTGCTGAGCAGCAAGTTTGCAAGCTTCATTCTCTCGCCGTCTTCCGACTCCGGTTTTTCCAACAGCGACGGCGTCACGAACCTGACCAGTCTTTCGTTCTCGGGGCAATTGCTCGCCTCGGAGTACTTGGGTGGCTTTCCGACGCAGGTCAGCATTTTTCTCGACTACGACAACAACGGCCTCAAGGATCCTGGGGAGACCAGCGTCACCGTGACCGTCGACTCGGGTGACGGCACCTTCGGCGGCAGTCTCACCTTCTCGGAAAACGCACAGCCGTACAAAGTCATGGCAAAGGTCGGAACCAGCGACTATTCCGCCCCGGTCTATGTGACGGTGGACACCACTCCGCCGTCCATCACCGGCTTCGCGCTCAGCTCGAACGCGGGCCCCGATCAGACGTACAAGGCGGGCGACGTCGTTGCAGTGACAGCCACCTTTTCGCAAGCGGTGTACGTAACTGGCGCACCGCTGGTACAGATCAACATCGGCGGCAGTCTCGTATCGGCTGCTTACTCAAGCGGCAGTGGCAGCAGCCAAGTGGTTTTCGCCTACACGATCCTGTCCGGTCAGACCGATACCAACGGAATCAGCGTTGCGGCCAATTCACTCGCACTGAACGGTGGAACCATCCGTGACCTCGCCGGCAATCACGCAGCCCTTGGTCATGTCGCCATTGCCGATGACGCGAATCACCTGGTGGACACCACGGCGCCCAACGCTCCTGCCATCACCAGCATCAGCGAGAATGCCGGCGGTGGCATCAATGCGGCCGAAGCGGCCGATGGCACACCGGTAGTCGTCAGTCTGTTGGGAACCAACGCCGTGGCTGGTGACACACTGACGGTCAGCTGGGGCAGTCAAACGATCGCGCACGTCCTGACGGGGAGCGAAATCACGGCGGGCAGCGCGACCCTCGCGGTCTCATCAGGAACGATCAGCGCCCAGGGTGACGGCACGTTCAACGTGACGGCAACGGTCACCGACTTGGCCGGCAACATCAGCCTCGGTTCATCGGCAGTCTCCGTCACCGTGGACACGGTCGCCACCGCCCCCACAGGGCTCGACTTGGCCGCAGCAGACGACAGCAACATCCAAACCGACAACATAACGAAGCACACGTCGGGCCTGACGATCAGTGGCTCCGGTGAGAATGGCGCAACGGTCGAGCTGTTCGACGACACCAACGATAACGGCGTCGTCGACTCGGGCGAGAGTCTTGGCACGACAATGGTCACTGCCGGCTCCTTCACCAAGGATGTCAGCCTAAGCCCCGGCTCGCACAACCTCAAGGCGATTCAGACTGACCTCGCCGGAAATGTCAGCACCGCGTCGTCGGCATTGGCCGTCACGGTGGACACCACCGCTCCCAGCCAACCCACCGTCACCGGCTTCAGCGACAACAGCGGCTCTGGCGCCGACACGCTCACC
>ERZ761602.3134-NODE-3134-length-24062-cov-4.767901_pt1 | contig 24062 bp, 17 predicted proteins | sample MGYA00512165_ERZ761602 | MGnify/ENA primary metagenome ERZ761602 (study PRJEB28899, sample SAMN02445085) | bioreactor sludge metagenome | biome: EBPR sludge; isolation source: Thorneside wastewater treatment plant | place: Australia: Brisbane, Thorneside...
CTCCTTCCCGATCGTGAACCAGTCGCGTTTCTCCCCCTTGTCGTTGAGGAAGACGAAGTCGAGCTTCAGCCCGTCCACGTCGATCACGGAGGAGCCCGCCTCGTTGAGCGAGATGTAGAACGCCGGGTGGTTCAGCGGCACGGGCTTGCTGCTCGCATGGCCCGCGCTGCCGGTGACGACCGAGATCTCGCCCGCGTTGGGCGTGCGGCGGCGGGGCTTGCGGTAGGCGCCGTCGCCTTCGGGCCGGCCGCTTTGCTTCTGCTTCACGTGCTGCGCCGCGACGAACGTGTCGCTCTTGCCGTAATGGCCGTCGAGCAGCCAGGACCGCTCGTACACGTGCGAGTGGCCGGTGAGCACGAGGTCGACGCCCGCCTGCTCCAGCACGGGCAGGAAGATTGCGCGCATGTCGTTCATCCGGCCGGCGCTGTCGTTGTCCTTGTCGGAGTCGTGCGTGCCCTTCGTGTAGGTGGGGTGGTGGAAGAATGCGACGATCCAGTCCCGCTGCGTGGCGGCGAGGTCGGCCTTGAGCCACTGCATCATCGCGCCGCCGGCCGAGCGGTCGGAGTCGTGCGAATCGAGGCAGACGAAGTGGATGTTGGCGTAATCGAACGAGTAGTACGCCTCCGTGCCCGACATCACGCCGCCGGCCTGGCCGCGGGTCGGCAGGGTGAAGATGTCGTAGTACACGCCCGACTGCGTGATCGAGTTGGCGCTCTTCGCGTCGTGATTGCCGAGCGCGGGCCAGAGCGGCGAGGTGCGCAGCATCTGGGGGTACATCTCGAAGACCGCCTTCTGGTAATCGGCGTCCGTGCCATCCGGATACGCATTGTCGCCGAGCATCAGCCAGAGATCGGTCGCCCGGCGTCCGGTGTACTTGACGTACACGTCCCGCACGGCGGCCTGCACGGAACCCTTCGTGCCGGGATCGCCGAGCACCCACACGCGGGTCGGCTTGGCCGGGCCGGCCGGAGGCGGGGTGGTGAAACTGTAGACGCCCGCGCGGCCGGGCGCGTCCTCGCCGGAGGACTTCTTCTCCGCGGCCGCCGGGGCCACCGCCACCGGGCCGACAGAGTAATAGTAGGTCGTGGCCGGCTGGAGGCCGCTGAGCTGCACGATGTGCTCCGTGCCGACGCCTTCCGACTTGGAGTTTTGCGTGAGTTTCCCGCGCTCGGTGCCGTAGCTCACGACCGAGGCCTCGGTGGTGTCGGTGCGCCAGCGGACGACCAGGCTGGTCGGCGTCGCGGACTGCAGGTACGGGCCGCGAAGGATGGTGGGTGCGGCCGGCAGGAAGGGCGGGGCGGCGAGCAGGGCGAGCAGGAGGACGGAGCGGAGTCTCATGGCGGATCAGGAGGAGGGGTGACGAGGCGCAGTAGCTCGAGGTGCAGCCGGACCGTGTCCGGCGACGTGCGGAGCCAGTCAGGCAGCATGTCGATCGCCTGGAGCGCCGCGGCGTAGGCCGCGCGGGCGTCGACGGCGCGGCCCGCGCGGGCGAGCACGTCGCCGCGGCGCTTGAGCCAGGATTCGCGCCGGTCGCCCTGGGCGGCGAGCTGATCGATGCGCCGGAGGGCATCGGTCCAGCGGCCGAGCGATTCCTCGAGGGCGAGCGCGCGCAGGTGCAGGGAGACCGCAGGCCCGAGGCGGGCGACGCCCTCGTCGAGGCACCGGACGGCCTCGGGGGCGTCGAGCAGCGCGGCGCGCTCGAGGAAAAGCCCGGGCGGCGGCTCGGCGATGCGGGCCAGCGCGCCGGCGAGGTCCGCCGCCGCCGCCGCGCGTTCCCCCCGGGCGGCGCGGGCGCGGGCGCGAAGGACCAGGAGTTCCGGATCGCCGGGGGCCAGCGCGAGCGCGGCGTCGAAGTGGCCGGCGGCCTCGGCGGCGCGGTGCGTGGCGAGCGCGAGCGTGCCGAGCAGCCGGGGCAGCCGCGGATGCTGCGGGGCGATTTCGGCCGCGAACAGGTAGTTCGCCTCGGCCAGGTCCCAGATTTCGTGGCGCGCGTAGAGTTCGCCGCGGAGCAGATACAGCGCGGCGTCGGCCGGACGTGCCGCGATCTCGGCGTTGACCCGGTCGAGGGCGGCCTCGATCTCCGGGTGCGCCTCCAGGTGCGAGGCCGCGAGCGTGGCGGCGAGCGGCAGGAGTAGGACCCGGAGCATGCCGATGGATATCAGTGCAAGGCGGGCGGGGGGCAACCCGGGGTTCTCGTCATGCTCGACCGGGAGCGCCGCGGGTCAGGTGTTGAAGCGGAACAACGCGACGTCGCCGTCGGCGAACACATACTCCTTGCCTTCAAGCCGGTATTTCCCGGCCTCGCGGGCGGCGGCGACGCTGCCGAGCGTCGAGAGATCCTTGTACGCGACGACCTCGGCCTTGATGAAGCCCTTCTCGAAATCCGTGTGGATTACGCCGGCGGCCTGCGGCGCCTTCCAGCCTTTCTTGATCGTCCAGGCGCGCACCTCCTTTTCGCCGGCGGTGAAATAGGTCTGCAATCCCAGCAGGGCATACGTGCCGCGGATGAGGGCGGAAACGCCCGAATCGTCCACGCCGAGGTCTTTCAGGAACGCCTTTGCTTCCTCCGGCGGCAGGTCGATGAGCTCGGCCTCGATCTTGGCGCTGATGGGGACGTAGGCGGCGTCGTGGTGCGTGCGGACATACTCCGCGACCTTCTGCACGAAGGGATTCTGCTCGGCCGTCGCCAGGTCGCCTTCCGCCACGTTGCAGGCGAAGAGCACCGGCTTGGCCGTCAAGAGCTGGAACAGCTTCATCTGCGCCTTTTCGTCGTCGGTCGCGGTCAGGAGATTGGCGGTCTTTCCGGCGTTGAGGTGCGGCTCGAGCTTCTGCAGGAGAGCGAGCTCCGCCTGCGCCTCCTTGTCGCCCGACTTTGCCTTCTTCTGGGTCTTGTCGATCCGCTTGGTCACCGCGTCGAGGTCGGCCAGCACGAGCTCGGTGGTGATGACCTCGATATCGCGCACCGGGTCGATGGCGCCCATCGTATGGACAATGTCGTTGTCCTCGAAGCAGCGCACCACCTGGACGATGGCGTCGACCTCGCGGATGTTGGCCAGAAACTGGTTGCCGAGACCCTCGCCCTTGCTGGCGCCCGCCACGAGGCCGGCGATGTCGACGAATTCGATCGCCGCCGGGATCACGACCTGCGTGCGGGCGATCTTCTGCAGCACCGCGAGCCGGTCGTCGGGCACCGTGACGACGCCCACGTTGGGATCGATGGTGCAGAACGGATAGTTGGCGGCTTCGGCCTTGCGCGAACGCGTGAGCGCGTTGAAGAGGGTGGATTTGCCCACGTTGGGCAGGCCGACGATGCCAGCTTTGAGCATAAGAGGGGCGAAGAGAGCGGTCGGAAGCGGTGCTTGACAAGCCGATTGTGGGTCGGTCTTGTCCTCGACTTTTCCAAGCTAGAACCGCACCGTCACACTTCCGACATGGCACTCAAAATCCGTCTCACCAAGGTTGGTTCCGTCCACCAGCCGCTCTATCGCGTGGTCGTCGCCGAAGCGCGCTCGCGCCGCGACGGTGCGGCGGTCGAGAACCTCGGCACCTACACGCCCAAGACGAAGGGCAACCCGATCAACGTCAACCTGGAGCGGGTCGAATACTGGCTGAGCAAGGGGGCGAAGCCCACCAACACCATGCACGCCATGATCAAGAAGGCGCGCCGCGCGGCGGCCGCCAGCGCCTGAGCGGATCTTCCGCCGGGCGGATGGCCGCGGGCTGAGTCCCGCCCAACCCTCGCTTAAACCTCGGATCGCCTCCGGGGTTTTTTTGTGCCCGGTGAAGCGGCGGCGGGAGCCTCCCGCCGCGACCGCAGTCCCTCGAACGCGAACCCCATGCCCCTGACGATCGACGTGCTCACGCTTTTCCCCCGGATGCTCGACGGCTTCCTGGCCGAGAGCATCCTGGGCAAGGGCATCGCCGCGGGCCGGCTGGCGGTGAACGTGCACGACGTGCGCGGCTGGGCGACCGACAGGCACCGCACCGCCGATGACCGGCCTTTCGGCGGCGGTGCCGGCATGGTGATGAAGCCCGAACCGGTGTTCGCCGCCATCGAACAGCTGCAGTCGCCCGGCTGCCGCCGGATTTATCTCACTCCCGACGGCACGCCGTTTTCCGCCGGGATCGCCCGCGAGCTTTCGCAGCAGTCGCACCTCATCCTCTTGAGCGGTCATTACGAAGGCATCGACCAGCGGATCCGTGACCGCGTGATCGATCAGGAGCTCTCGATCGGCGATTACGTACTCACCAACGGCACGCTGGCGGCGGCCGTCGTCATCGACGCGCTGGCGCGGTTCATCCCCGGCGTGCTGGGGGAGGAAAAGTCATTGACGCACGAATCCTTCACCAGCAAGTTGCTCGACTTTCCTCAATACACGCGTCCCGCCGAGTATCGAGGCATGTCCGTGCCGGAAGTCCTCCTCTCCGGCAATCATGCCGAGATCGAAAAATGGCGGCACGCGCGGCAGTTGGAAAAGACGCGTCAGGTCAGACCCGATTTACTCAAATAACTCATCGCCATGAACCCGATCATCAAAGAAATCACCGCCGCGCAGGTGAAAAAAGACATCACGCCGTTCAAGGTCGGCGACGGTGTCCGAGTCCACACCAAGGTCCGCGAAGGCGATAAGGAGCGCGTCCAGGTCTACGCCGGCATCGTGATCGCGCGCAAGGGTTCGGGCATCCACGAGACATTCACGGTGCGCCGCCTCAGCTATGGCGAGGGCGTTGAGCGCGTGTTTCCGGTCAATTCGCCGAACATCGAGAAGATCGAGGTCGAGCGCGAGTCTGAGCCGATGCGCGCACGCCTGTATTATCTCCGCGGCCGGACCGGCAAGGCCGCGATGGCGATCCGCGAGAAGGACCGTGCGGCCGAGATCCACGCCGAGAAGGTCGCCGCCAAGGCCGCGCCGGCCGAGGCCAAGAGCTGAGCCGCGGCGAACGTTCTCATCATCCAGCGAGCCCCCCTGACGGGGCTCGCTTTTTTGTGCCCGCACCCCGCGAGGGCGCACGGGAGCGGTCCCGGCCGCGCGCGGTCGCCGAATGTCGAAATTCGGGCTTTCCCGCCTGACAGCCGCGGTCTACGCCTACCGGGATTTTCCTCATGACGCTGCAAACTCATCTTCTCGCCAAAGCTGCCAACCAAGCCCGCGGGCTGGCCATCGACGCCGTCCATGCCTGCTCGTCCGGGCACCTGGGGCTGCCGCTCGGCGCGGCGGAGATCGGCGCCGTCCTTTACGGGCACGCGCTCGTGCACAACCCGGAGCGTCCGCGCTGGATGAACCGCGACCGCTTCATCCTTTCCGCCGGCCACGGTTCGATGTTCCTCTACGGCTGGCTGCACCTCAGCGGCTACGACGTCCCGTTGGAGCAGGTGAAGAAGTTCCGCGCGCTGCACAGCATCACCCCGGGTCATCCCGAGTTCCACGAGACGCCGGGAGTCGAGTGCACGACCGGCCCGCTCGGCCAGGGAGTGGGCAACGCCGTCGGCATGGCGCTGGCGGGCCAGATGGCGGCGGCGCGCTTCAACACTCCCGAGCACACGATCTTCGATTACCATGTCGTGTGCCTGGCCGGTGACGGCTGCATGCAGGAAGGCGTGGCGATGGAGGCGGTGGCCTTTGCCGGGCACCAGCAGCTCGACAACCTGATCCTGATTTACGACGCCAACGACGTGACGCTCGACGCGATGGCGGCGAAGACGCAGAGCGAGAACGCGGCCGCCCGGTTCAAGGCACTGGGGTGGGACGTGCAGACGGTCGACGGCCACGACATGGCGGCCTTCCTGAAGGCCTTCAACAAGGCGAAGAAAACCAAGAGCGGCCGGCCGCAGCTCATCGTCGCGAAGACCGTCATCGGCAAGGGCATCCCGGAAGTCGCCGGCACGGCCAAGGGCCATGGCGAGGGCGGGGCGAAGTTCTCCGACGGCGCGCGGGCCGGGCTGGGCCTCCCGGCGGACCAGCATTTCTTCGTGAGCGACGACGTGCGCGCGTATTTCGCGTCGCACAAGGACCGGCTCGTCCGGACGTGCAACAAGTGGGCGAAGACCTACAAGGCCTGGGCGGCGGCCAACCCCGATCGGGCCGCACTGCTCGAGTCGCGCGAGCAGGCGCCGGCGGCGGCCGACCTGCTGGCCAAGATCCCGGCCTTCCCGGCCGATGCCAAGCTGGCGACGCGCGCGGCGGGTCGCGACGTCCTCCAGCCGATCGCCGCGGCGCTGCCGCTCGTGATTGGAGGCAGCGCCGACCTCTATGGCTCGACGCTGAACTACATCGCCGCCGACACGGATTTCGATCCCGGGCACCGCGCCGGCCGCAACCTCCGGTTCGGCATCCGTGAACACGGCATGGCGGCCATCGCCAATGGCGTCGCCTACGACGGACTCTTTCGCCCCACGATCGCGACGTTCCTGGTGTTCGCGGATTATTCGCGGCCCTCGATGCGCATCGCGGCCCTCGCGAAACTCCCGGTGGTTTACATCTACACCCACGATTCGGTGGGAGTGGGCGAGGACGGTCCCACGCACCAGCCGGTCGAGACCGTGTCCGGCCTGCGGGTCATTCCCAACCTCGATGTCATCCGGCCCGCCGACCCGGAGGAGACAGCCGGCGCGTTCGCCGCGGCGCTGGAGCGGGTCGATGGACCCACGCTGATCGCCCTCACGCGCCAGGCGCTGCCGATGCTCAACGACATCCCCGTGGCGACGCGGCGCGAGGGCGCGCTCAAGGGCGGCTATGTCGCGCTCAAGGAGACCGGTCCGCTCACGCACATCCTGATCGCGACCGGCAGCGAGCTGCAGCTGGCGCTCGGCGCCGCGCGGGTCCTGGGCGCGGGCGTGCGCGTGGTTTCACTTCCCTGCACCTCGCGTTTCGACCGGCAGCCGGCCGATTATCGCGAAAGCGTGCTGCCGAATGCGTGCCGCCGCCGGGTCGCGGTCGAGGCGGGCGTGACGGTGCTCTGGCACAAGTACGTCGGCCTCGACGGCAAGGTCGTGGGCATCGACCGGTTCGGCCTCAGCGCGCCGGCGCCGGTGGTGTTCAAGGAACTCGGCGTCACGGTCGAAGCCGTGGTCGCGGCGGCGCAGTCGCTCTGACCGGAGGAAGGCGCGCGGGTGCGCGGCACCCGCGCGAGCGCCGGGGCGCGCTTGCGTTACGATTCGGCTCGGCGGCGAATATTAGGTGCACCCGGGAACTAATTAGGGCCCTAACTGTGTTCCTTATACCGGGATCGTGGGCTTGAGTTTGTCGTTAGGGAGCTAACTATCGGCTGCCTTACCGATCTGTGCCATGCCGCTGCTGATGCTCAAGGACCTTCCCCGCTACGAGTGCCTGCTCGAAGCGTCCCGCGTCTTCCCGGCGCTGGATCCGTCGGCGACGGAAGTGTTCCTGCACCTGTTGCGCTGCGGGGACGAGGCGTTCCGGGTGGTGGAGGCGCACCTGGCGCAGCACGACATCACGCAGGGCCGTTTTGGCGTGCTGATGGCGCTGTGGGGCAACTGCCAGCGCTCCGGGTGCCAGATGCCGCTCACGCCGGCGGAGCTCGCCGAGCGGACCGGGGTGACGCGGGCGACGATTACCGGCCTGGTCGATACGCTTGAACGCGCGGGCCTGGTCACGCGCACGCCGCACCCGGAAGACCGGCGCATGATGTCGGTCGGCCTGACCAGGCGCGGAGAGAAGCTCCTGGCGCGGATCATGCCCGAGCATTTCCGGCGCATGGCCTGGCTGATGGCGCCGCTGAGCGAGAAGGAGCGCCGCGTGTTCGTACGCATGCTCATCAAGGTCCTGGCCCGCGCCGCCGAGGAGCCGGTGGCGTCGGAGGTCCCGCCGGCCCCGGCGACCGCCGGGGCGGCCGCCCCCTCCGTCTGAATTTCCAGCGCCCCTCGTTTCCCGCCGCAACCGTCCATTCCCATGATCAAGAAGTTCCTCCTCACCGTCGGCGCCTTCGTCGTCGTCGTCCTTACGCTGGGAGCCGTGAAGACGGCGCAAATCAAGCAGATGATGGCGTCGCCCCACACGGTGCCGCCGGCCTCGGTCGCCACGATCGAGGCTCGGGCCATGGAGTGGAACTCCACGCTGCGCTCGATCGGCACCCTGGCGCCGGTCGAGGGCGTGACGTTGAGCGCCGACGCCGACGGTGTGATCGTGAACATCGCCGCCGAGAACGGCGCCGCGGTGAAGGCGGGCGACCTGCTGGTCGAATTCGACACCACCACCGAGCGGCCACAACTCGCCGCTGCCGAGGCGCGCTCGGAACTGGCCCGGGTGAACCTGGAGCGGACCAAGGAGCTCTGGGAGCAGAAGGCGATTTCGAAGTCGGAGTTCGACGCCGCGTCCGCGAGCTTCAAGCAGGCCGGCGCCGAGGTCGAGGCGCTCAAGGCGTTGATCGCGAAGAAGCAGGTCCGCGCCCCGTTCGACGGGCGGGTCGGGCTGCGGCACGTGAACCTCGGCCAGTTCGTGGCGCGGGGCGCGCGGCTGCTGCCGCTGCAGAAGATGGATCCGATCTACTGCAACTTCACCCTGCCGCAGCGCCAGCTCCCGATGGTCTCGATCGGCGACAAGGTTCACATCACCATCGATGCGTTCGAGTCGACGCCGTTCGAAGCCACGGTCTCGGCGATCAACTCCGAAGTCGACGCCGCCACCCGCAACGTCTCCGTCCAGGCCACCCTCGCCAATCCGAAGGAGCAGCTGCGGCCGGGAATGTTCGCCCGCGTCGAGGTGCAGATGCCGCAGAAGGACAAGCTCGTGGTCGTCCCGGCGACCGCGATTTCCTATGCGTCCTACGGCAATTCGGTGTTCGTCGTGGAGAAGATGAAGGATGCCGCCGGCCATGAATTCCTCGGCGTGCGGCAGCAGTTCGTGAAGCTGGGGCCGACCCGGGGCGACCTCGTCTCCGTCACCGAGGGGCTGAAGGCCGGCGAGACCGTGGTGTCGATCGGCGTGTTCAAGCTCCGGAACAACCTGCCGGTGCAGGTGAACAACACCGTGCAGCCGTCGGCTACGCCCACGCCCAAGCCCGCCAACACCTGAGGCGCCCGGGCCGCCTCCTTCCCCCCACCTGTTTCCCTCGAGGGCACCGCCATGCTTTCCAAAAGCTTTACCGACCTCTTCATCCGCAAGCCGGTGATCGCGCTGGTCGTCAACATCGTGATCCTGGTCGTGGGAGTGGTCTCCTACTTCAAGCTGAACACGCGCCAGTATCCGCGCTCCGACAGCGCGGTCGTCAACGTCACCACCGTCTACTTCGGCGCCAGCGCCGACACGGTGCGCGGCTACATCACCACGCAGCTGGAGCGCGTGATCGCGAGCGCCGACGGCATCTCCTACATCGAGTCGGAGAGCCGCGCGGGGCTCAGCACCATCAAGGTGTACCTGCGGCTCAACTACGACACCAACGCCGCGCTGGCGCAGATCAGCGCGAAGATCGACCAGGTGCGCAGCGAGCTGCCGCCCGAGTCGGAGGCGCCGCGCATCGAGGTGCAGACGGCGGACAACCAGTTCGCGTCGATGTACATCAGCTTCTACTCGGAGCGGATGGACCAGAACCAGATCACCGACTACCTGAACCGCATGGTCCAGCCGCGGCTGTCGGCGGTGAAGGGCGTGCAGCGTGCGGACGTGCTGGGCGGGCGCGTCTTCGCGATGCGCGTCTGGCTCAAGCCCGACGAGCTGGCGGCCCGGGGGCTCAGCCCCGCCGAGGTGCGGCAGGCGCTGCAGGCCAACAACGCCCTCGCGGCGGTCGGCTCGACCAAGGGCTCGATGCTCAGCATGAGCCTGATCGCCAACACCGATCTCAAGAACGTCGAGCAGTTCCGGCAGCTCGTGGTCGCCGAGCGCAACGGCGCCATCATCCGGCTCGAGGACGTCGCCGAGGTCGTGCTCGGCGCCGAAAGCTACGACGAGGAGGTGCGCTTCGGCGGCCAGACGGCGACCTTCATGGGCATCTGGGTGCTGCCCAGCGAGAGCACGGTCGAGGTGATCCAGCGCGTGCGCGAAACGCTGCCCGACATCGAGCGCAGCCTGCCCGCCGGGCTCAACGTCAAGATCGGCTACGACGCGACCAAGTACATCGACGATGCGCTGCACGAGATCGTGAAGACGCTGACCGAGACGCTGCTCATCGTGATGGTCGTGATCTTCCTCTTCATGGGCTCGATCCGGTCGGTGCTGATCCCGATCGTCGCGATGCCGCTATCGCTGGTCGGCGCGATGGCGATCATGCTCGCGTTCGGCTTCACCATCAACCTGCTCACGCTGCTCGCGATCGTGCTCGCCGTCGGCATCGTGGTCGACGACGCGATCGTCGTGGTCGAGAACGTCGAGCGGCACGTGCGCGAAGGGAAGACGCCCGTCGACGCCGCCATCCTCGGCGCGCGCGAGCTGGTCGGTCCGGTGATCTCGATGACGATCACGCTCGCGGCGGTGTACGCCCCGATCGCCTTCCAGGGCGGGCTCACCGGCGCCCTCTTCCGCGAATTCGCCATGACGCTTGCCGGCGCGGTGGCCGTCTCGGGCTTCGTCGCCCTGACGCTGTCGCCGATGATGAGCGCCTACCTGCTGAAGGACCACGCGCACGAGGAGCAGGGGCTCACCGGCCGGATCAACCGGCTCTTCGACCGGCTGCGCAACCGCTACGAGCGCAGCGTCGGCCACCTGGTCGAGCTGCGCGGCGAGCGGCGCGCGCCGTGGAAGCTGCTGCTCTGGGCGCTGATCGTCTGGCTGCCGTTCTGGCCGGTCGGCTTCGGCATCGTCTGGGCCATCTTCGGACTCGCGGCGGCCAAGACGGCTGCGATCCCGATCGCGATCGGACTGCTCGCCGCCACGGTCGTCGGCGCGATCGTGACCCTCGTGTTCGACCTGTTCCTCGGCCGCCGGTACCAGTGGACGCAATACGTCCTCACCGGCGCGACGATGCTGACCACGCTGGCGGCGCCCTTCTTCATGTTCGCCCAGAGCGAGCTGGCGCCGAAGGAGGACCAGGGCGTCGTCTTCAGCATCCTGCTGCCGTCGCCGACCGCGACGATCGACCACAACATGCTTTACGGCGAGGAGGTGCAGAAGATGTTCACCAGCGTCGAGGAGTACGACAATTCCTTCCAGCTCATCGGCGCCAACTTCGGCTTCTCCGGCATCATCCTCAAGCCCTGGTCCGACCGGAAGCGCTCGTCGCTCGCCATCGAGCAGTCGCTCCAGGCGCCGGCCGCCGCGATCCCGGGCATGAACGTCGTCATCACCACGCCGGACCCGCTGCCCTCGGGCGGCTCGATGCCGATCGAGTTCGTCATTCGTTCGACGGCCGAGCACCGCGAGATGCTCGAGTTCGCCAACGAGCTCGTGATCTATGCCAACACCGAGGCCAACGCCGGCGGTGGAGCGCCCACGTTCTACTTCGCAGACGCCGACCTGAAGTTCGACCTGCCGCAGGTCGAGATTGAGATCGACAAGGACAAGGTCGCCTCGATGGGGCTCAATCTCGTCGACGTCGCCCGCGACCTCGGCTCGATGCTCGGCGGCGGCTATGTCAACCGCTTCGTCAACGACGGCCGCAGCTACCGCGTCATCCCGCAGGTCGAGCGGAGCGAGCGGCTCAACGCCGCACAGCTGCTGGATTACCACATCCGCGGCCCGCAGGGGACGCTGATCCCGCTTTCCACGATCGCGACGCTGAAGGAGACCGTGCAGCCCCGGACGCTGAATCGCTTCCAGCAGCTAAACTCGGTCAAGATCACCGGCGTCGGCCCGAGCATCGACCAGGCCTTGAAGAAGCTCGAGGCGAAGGCCGCGCAGATCCTGCCGGCCGGCTACTCGATCGACTACGGCGGCCAGTCGCGCCAGCTGCGCTACGAGGGCAACGCCCTCTGGCAGGCCGCGGTGCTCGCGCTCGTGCTCATCTTCCTCGTGCTTGCGGCGCAGTTCAACAGCTTCCGCGATCCCTTCGTCATTCTCTTCGGCTCGGTGCCGCTGGCGATGGTGGGCGCGATGCTGCCGATCTTCCTGGGCAAGACCTCGCTCAACATCTACTCGCAGATCGGTCTCATCACCCTCGTCGGCCTGATCGCCAAGAACGGCATCCTCATCGTCGAGTTCGCGAACAGCCTCCAGGAGGAGGGCGTGCCCAAGCTCGAGGCGATCCGCCGCGCCGCCGCCACGCGGTTGCGGCCGGTGCTGATGACGTCCGCCGCCACCGTGTTCGGGCACATCATGCTGATCTTCGTCACCGGCCCCGGCGCCGCCGCGCGCAACAGCATCGGCTGGGTCCTCGTCGTCGGCATGGCCATCGGCTCGATGTTCACGCTTTACGTCGTGCCCGCGTTCTACGTCCTCATCGCCCGCGACCACGCTCGCGCCCGCGTGCCCGCCACCGCTCCCTCCTCCCTCGCCGCCGAGCCGGTCCCCGCCAAGTAAATCATGAACTTCTCCCGTCATCATTTCTCGCCCGTGGCATCCCTCGCCGCGCTCACGCTCTCGTGCGCGGTGGCGCAGGCCCAGCCGGCCCCGCCGCAGGTGCCCGATACGCTCGACCTGCGCACGGCGATCACGTTCGCCCTCGAGAACAACTTCTCGATCCGGCAGGCGCGCGAGCGGATCCGGCAGCAGGAGGGCGTCGTCATCGAGGTCTCGGCCCGCACGATCCCCAACGTCGGCGCCGATGCCGCGTACCAGCGCAACGATCGCGACATCTCCACGAGCTTTCCCGCCAGCGACCAGGCCTGGCAGATCAACCTGACCGCCTCCCAGGTGCTCTACTCCGGCGGGGGCGTGAGTTCCGCGGTCCGGAGTTCGAAGCTCGTGCGCGACGCCGCGCTGCTCGACCTGAAGGCCGTGATCAACGAGGCACTGCTGCAGGTGCGCACCTCCTTCTATGCGGTCCTGCTCGCGGCCGAGCAGATCAAGGTCCAGGAATCGAACCTCGACCTGCTCCAGCAGCAGCTCAAGACCGCCACCGACCGGTTCGAGGCCGGCACGGTGTCGAGCTTCGAGAAACTCCGGGCCGAGGTCGCCGTCGCCAATGCCAAGGTGCCGCTCATCACCGCGCGCAACGACTACCGGCTCGCGATCGAGAGCCTGCGGTACGCGCTCGGTTTTACCACCAACACGCCGGAATCGCTGCGCAAGGTGCCCACGTTCGTCGGCACGCTCGAATTCACTCCGCAGACCTTCGACCTTCAGGCGGCCTTCGAATCCGCCCGCGCCAACCGGCCTGACCTCGAGCGCCTCGCGAAGCTGACCGACGCCCGCGCCGAGAACGTCACCACCGCCCGCTCCACGCGCTACCCGAGTGTCGCGGCTTTCGGCGGCTATACGCTGCGCAAGGGTGCGACCAACGATCTCGGCGACTCCAACCACGGCTGGCTCGTCGGCGTGCAGTCGCAGTGGGACATCTTCGACGGCCGCGCCACCGCCGGCCGCGTGGCGCAGGCCCGCTCGCTGCTGGAGCAGAGCAAGCTCTCCCTGACCGAGGCCCAGCTCGCGGTCGACGTCGAGGTCCGGCGGGCGCACTCGCGCTGGCAGGAGGCGACCGAGCTCGCCGAGGCCGCGCAGCGCGTCGTCGAACAGGCCACCGAGGCCGTCCGGCTGGCCAACGCCCGTTACAACGCGGGCACCGGCACGCAGCTCGACGTCCTCTCCGCGCAGGTCGAGCTCACCACCGCCCGGACCAACCAGATCCAGGCCAACTACGCCTACAACGTCGCGATCGCCGCCCTGCGAAAGGCCATGGGGCAGGCGGACGAGTTCGTGACGAGATAGGATCGCACCCCGGCGCGGACGCGTCGTTTCTCCTTCCCGCCGGTTCCCGCCCGGACTCCGCTGGCCCGCCGCGATCGCGGCCCTGTCCGGAGCGGCGGGCAGGCTCCCGGGGGGACGGGGGCTCCCGGCCATTGGGCGGCAAACCGCGTCCGGCGCGTTTCGAGTCTGGCCGTGGCGGGTGGCTCCGGCCATTGTGGCGTAACAAACACGGGTTGCGACCGTCTCGCGGACAACGACTTTTCCTCGACCGGTCCGCAACTCTCCCTTTGCAGCGGTGTCCTCGTTTCGGCCCATGATTCGTTCCCGTCTCATGCTCTACGCTTCCGGCGCCGTCGTGGCGCTCGTGGCGGTGGGTGCGGCGGTCGTGGCAAGCTCCGGTTTCCAAACCTGGGCCGCGCGTCGCGCGCTGGCGCGGGCGACGGCGTGGAATGCCACCGTGGGCAAGGTGTCGGCCGGGTTCCACCGGGTCGCCGTCACCGACCTCCGGCTCGAACGCGCGGGAGCACGCCTGCACCTGCCGGAGGTCACCGCCGAATTGCCGGTGCTCCCGGCCGCCTTCTCGGGTGAACTCGACGTGCGGCGGTGCGTGGCCCGCGGCTGGACGCTCGACCTTTCGCAGGCGCCGGCTGCGTCAAGCCCGCCGGCCGCAACCCCGTCGCCCCACGCCGTCTCCGCGGCGCGGGAAATGTTCGCCGGTGTATTTCGCCAGCTCGAACTGCCGTTCGACCTGGCGGTCGACGGCCTGGAACTGGTGGGCGAGGTCGTATTGCCGGACGCACGCGGCCGGGTGGCGGTGCAGATCTCCGGCGGCGGCCTCCGCGCCGGTGCGGAAGGCAAGTTCGTGGTCACCGCCCGCGCGGCGCTCCGCGACCCTGACGTGAGCGGAGTGGAGGTGCACGGCACCGTCGCGGCCGCTATGCCGTCGACCCGTTCGTTCGGGAAAGTCGCGTTGCAGTTCGACGCGACGGCGCGCGGCCAGCGGTTTCCCCAGGGTCTTGGCTTGAAGGGCGAAGTCGCCGCGACCCGGGGACAGGATGGCGAGACCTACGTCGCGCGGCTGGGCGGCAGCCGCAATCTGGTGGACCTTCATGTCGAGCTCCCCTCCGGCGGGGAGCGGCTGGCGGGCGCGTGGAAGCTCGATGTGCGGGACGCGGATGTCGCTCCCTTCAGCCTCGGGGTGCCGGTGCCCGAGTTCGCCCTGGTCGGGGACGGGGTGATCGATGCCGACGCTGCGTTCACCGCGATCCATCTCGCCGGGCGGCTCGATGCCACGGTGGATCGCTGGCATGTGGTGCGGAAGGAACTGGCCGCGCTCGGCCGGCTCCAGGTCACGGCCGATTTCGACCTGACGGAACAGGGCGGCACGCTGGGGGTGCGCAAGCTTGACCTGGCGGTACGGGGTGCCGCGCCGCTGGCGGAGGTGCGCTCGCTGCAGGCGTTCGATTTCACGCCCGCGACGCGCGCGCTGCGGACGGCCGATACGGAACGGGACCTCCTCGGAATCGTGCTGCACGCCGTGCCGGTCGACTGGGTGCGGCCCTGGATTGCGGACGTGCAGGTGAGCGGCGGCCGCGTGCGGGGCGGACTGACCGCCCGTGCCCATCAGGGAGGAATTTCGTTGCGCTCGACGACGCCGCTGACGGTCGAGGCCGTGGGTGTTTCCCGGGCGGGCCGACCGCTGCTGCGCGACATCGACCTTTCCCTTCGCGCCGCCGCGGACTTCACGCCGCAGGGATGGCAGGCCGACCTCAGCGAGGCGGCCGCGCGGAGCGGGCACGCGGAGCTCGCCGATTTCGAGTTCCGGCTCGGCCGGCTGGCCGCGGCCGGGCAGCCGGTCAAACTCGCGGGGCGGGCGTCGCTGCGTCTGCCCGTGCTGGTCGCGCAGCCCGGCCTCGCCGGAAGCGTCGCCTTGCGCAGCGGCGCGGCGACGGTGGAATTCGCCGCCACGCTCGACGGCAAGCGCGAGCTGCAGGCGAAGGCGGACCTGCGGGACCTGTCGGTATTCGGTCCGGAGGGCGGCACCGCGCTGCCGGCCATCGCGACGCAGCTCCGGGCGGACCTCTCGCCCGAGGGCGCCATCGCGTTCAATGCACCGGTAACGCTGGTGCATCGGGGCCGCACCACCGCTCTCGCGCTCGTGGGCACGCTCGGCGCCGAACGCAACGGCACCCGGGCGGTGGAGGCTGAGCTGCGCGGCTCCGACGTCTATTGGGAGGATGCGCGCCTGCTCGCGGCCGCGTTGCCGGAGGCTTCCGGCGGCGCCCAGCCCGCGCCTCCCCCGTGGTCGGGCCTGCACGGGGCCGTGGCACTGCGCCTGCAGCGGGTGGTGTACTCCGACGCGCTCGAGGTGAAGGATGTCGGCGGAAAACTTCGCCTCGACGCCGGCATCGTCCGCCTGGAAGGCGGCCAGGCTTCGGTCGGCGAACGGGGCAAGGCATCCGTGAACGGCCTCGTGACCTTCGACGCGGGCGCGCGCCCGGCTTATGGCGTGATCGCCGACGTGGCGGTGCGCGACTTCGATTTCGCGCCGCTGCTGCGGCCGCCTGCCGCCGGGGCGAAGCCGACGGTCGAGGGGCGATTCGACCTGCAGAGCCGGCTTGCCGGCCATGCCGGCACCCTGCGCGGGCTCATCGAGGAGGCGCGCGGCGACGTGCAGCTCACGAGCAAGGGCGGGGTGTTCCGCGGCCTGCCGGTCAACGTGAGCACGATCACGGAGACGACCAGCCGCTGGACCGCCTGGCTGGCCACCGCGGGCTCGGCGCTCAATGCGGTGACCGGGCGGCGTGATGCCGCCGAGATCGCCAGCAAGACCGAGGCGGTGGCCGAGGTCGCCCGGGCGCTGCACCCGATCGTGTACGACCAGTTGAGCTTCGTGCTCGCCCGCGACGCGGAGGAGCGGCTGCACGTGCGGGAATTCGCGCTGATCTCGCCCGAGCTCCGGCTTTCGGGGCAGGGCGCGGCCGAGCCCCGGGCCGAAGGCGAAGCGTTCGATCCGGCGCTGAAGATGGAGTTTGTGCTCCGCGCGCGCGGTCGGCAGGCGGAGCTGCTGAAGTTTCTCGGCGTGCTCGAGACGCAGTCCGATGATCTCGGATACGCGGCGTGCACGGTGCCGCTGCACGTCAACGGCACCGTCGCGCGGCCCGACACGGCCGAGCTCAGCGGCCGGCTCTCCGCGCTCGCGATCGAAAAGAGCGGGCTGGGGGAGAAGGCGGCGGAGTTTCTGGCCTGGATCCGCGGCGGCAAGTGACCTCGCCCCGCCGTCCGTCGAAGCGGGCGCCGCCGTCAGCCCATCAGGGTCAGGACGAGTCCCACCAGCACGCCGACGACCGCGGGCAGCTTGGTTCGCCCGAACGGTTCGCGGAAAAGCAGGATCCCGCCGGCGAACGCGACGAGGATGCTGGCGCGCCGCAGCCCGGCGACGACGGATACCAGCGCGTCGGGATCGCGCAGCGCGCTGAAGTAGATGAAGTCGCAGACCAGCAGCGCGAGCGACACAAACGGGATGCTCCAGCGCCAGGCGAACGTCTGCCGCGGCCACCAGCGGAGTTTCCATCCGACGGCGAAGGGGAGGAACAACAGCGCGAGGTAGATCGAAAACCACGCCTGCACGGACGCGGCATCGAACCCGGAGTGCCCGAGCAGGAACCGGTCGTATAGTCCGCTCACGGCGCCGACCAGCGTGCCGGCGAACAGCCAGCCGATCCAGCGGTTGCGGTGAAACGCGATTCCCTCGGAGCGACCCGCCAGCGACAGGCCGACAAACGAGACGAGCGTGACCACGACGCCCGTCACCTCCAGGGCCGTCGGCCGCTCTCCCAGCACCAGCAGCGCGCCGCCCAGCGTCCAGACGGGACCGGAGGCCCGGATCGGCGAAGCGAGCGACACCGGCAGGTGCTTGACCGCGAAATATGAACAGCCCCACGAGACCGCCACGATGGCTGATTTCAGCAGCAACTGCCCGTGCTGGGCCGCCGACAGCGGCACGACCACAAACGCCGCCGGCAGCAAGCCCGGCGTCGCGGCCTGCAGCGTCATGAGCGCGAGCCATGCTCCCGCGCTGCAGAGGTTGGCGAAGAACAGCACCGGCAGGACGGCGTTGTCGCGCATCGCGTGCTTGGTGCACAGGTCGTAGCACCCGAGGAGAAACGCGGAGATCAGGCTCAGGGCGACCCAGTGCATGCGGGCGAAAATCTCTCCGGGTGCGGGCGCCGCCTCGCCGGGGCAGACGGACGAACCATCGCTTCCGGCTTTCCGGGAAGAGGCGGCCTACCGGGCGGCAGCTTTGGGGGTCGCGCTCGTGACCATCCGGATCACGTAATACGTCGCAGGCGTGTCGCCGGTATTGCGCATGCCGTGAAGGTCGTTGGAGGTGAAGAGGCAGACGGAACCCGGCGTGGCGCGGTACGTGCGGTCCTCGATCGCAATCTCGACCGTTCCTTCCTTGATGAGGACAAGTTCGTCATCGGGGTGCCGGTGGGCGCCGTGCGAGGCCTCGCGGGGCTTCACGGTGGTGACGTGGCAGCTCAGGCTTTCCAGCGTGACCGTCGAGCCCTTGAGGACGTCGCGCTTCTCGCCGGTCTTCGTGGGCTGCACCTTCAGTTCCCGCCAGTCGAACACGCCCGAGGGCCGCGTCGGAGCACGGTGGTGGCGCTCGGGCTGATGGGTGATGGGCGAGGCAAGGTTGACGACCCAGTAGGTGGCACGAGTGTCGCCGACATTGGTCACGGCGTGGGCGTCGTTGGAGGCATAGAAGAACACCGAGCCGGCGCCCGCGCGCTGCGTGCGACCCTCGATGTGCACCTCGAGCGTGCCTTCCTTCACGATGATCAGCTCCTCCTGTGGGTGGCGGTGCGGCGCGTGCGAGGCCTTGCCGGGATTCAGCGTCGTGATGTGGCATTCGAACACGCTCAGGGTGTCCGTCGGGTGATTGGCCACATCGCGCCGCTCGCCGAGGGGCGTGGGCCGCGCCTTGAGGTCCTCCCACACGAACACCGTCGAGCCCAGCTTCGGCCGGGACGACGCCCTGCCGGCGTCGGCGGCCCGGAGGGAAGCGGCCACGAGGCCGAATGCGAGGAAGGAGGCCAGGGCGCGGACGTGGTGCATGCGGCGACCGACCCATGACTCCGCCGGCGCCGGCTGGCAACGCGGACTTTCGAGGTGACATCGCCGGGGCGAGAACCCACCGTGCCCGTCCCGGTTAATGCTCTTCGCTTTTTACCTCGTCGTGGTGGTGCTCGGCATCCTCAGCATGGGTTTTCAACTGCTGGCATCGCGGCTCCTCAACCCTCATTTTGGCTCATCCATCATCGTCTGGGCCTGGCTGATCTCGACGTTCCTCGCCGCCTTCAGCATCGGCTCGATGCTCGGCGGCTGGATCAGCAACCTGCCGCCGGGAACGCGTCGCCGCGGCCAGGCGATCGGAGCGCTCCTCGCGGTGCTCTCGCTGGCGGTCACGGCCTTCTTTGGCCGGGCGCTGCTGGGAGGGATCGAGCAGGCTTTCACCGAGACGAGCACCGCGCTGCTGGTGTCGTGCCTCGGCATTTTCTTCCTGCCGGTCACCGCGCTCTCGCTCTTCGGCCCGCAGTGCGTGCAGTTCCTCGCGTCGCGCGGCACGCCTCCCGGCAAGGCGTCGGGCGTCGTGTACGGCGTGAGCACGCTGGGCAACATCGCCGGCGTGATGCTCACGGCGTTCGCGCTCATCCCGCACTTCCGGGTCTCGACCCTGCTTTATCTCTGGCTCGGGGTCGCCGTCCTCAGCCTCTTCGCGCTCGTGCGCCTGCTGCGTCTCCCTGACTCTCCATGAAGCTTGCCTGTCTTTGCCTGGTCCTGGCTGCCGGCGTGCCGTTCGCCACGGCGGCCGAGGGTGATTTTGTCGAGCACTACGACACGATCTACAACAGCCTCACCGTCGAGAAGCGCGGGACGCTCGTGGAACTGCGCGCCCGCGCCCGCGGCACCGAGGCGCTCGAGTCGGCCGTGGATCTCAGCGATCCGCTCAAGCTGGTCGTGCACTACACGCGCTCGCTCTACGGCGCCCTCTTCGTGCAGCCGGAGCCGAAGCGCGTCCTGATGATCGGGCTCGGTGGCGCGGGCTTCCACCGCCTCTTCGCCGCCGCCTTTCCCGACTCGCTGCTGCACACCGTCGAGCTCGATCCCAAGGTGCTCGAGCTCTGCGAGACGCGCATGCAGTTCAAGCCCACCGAAAAGACGCCGGTCACGATCATGGACGGCCGCATGTTCGTGAAGCGAAACCGCGAGCAGTGGGACTGGCTCGTCCTCGACGCCTTCCGCGGCGGTTTCGTGCCGCCGCACCTGAAGACCGAGGAGTTCTACCGCGAATGCGCGGCGCGCCTGAGCGAGCGGGGCGTCTTCGTCACCAACCTGCACGCGACGAGCCAGCTCTATTACTCCGATCTCAAGACGATCCAGAAGGTGTTCCCGCAGGTGGTGCTCTTCGAGACGTCACTGCGCGGCAACGTCATCGCCTGCGCCGTGAACTACAAGTCGCCGCAGATCACCGATGCCGGCAAGTGGCCGAGCGTGGAAAGCCTCGACCGCCCGATCTTCGCCGGTCGGCTCGACCTCCGCGCCATCCGGCTCGAGCACACGCCGATCCCGACGCCGCTGCTGCGGAACGCGCAGGTGATGACGGACGATTTTGCGCCGGTGGAGTTTCTCGACGCCCTCAAGTCGAACAACACCGACGCGAAGCGCTAGCGGCTGGGGTGAGACCACGAAATATACGAAGAACGGAATCCGGCGAAGGAGCGCTTTCGTCCAGAGGCGGAGCGGATTGTCCTCAAGCCGCTGGGGACCCGTCCGGCGCACGTCAGCCGCCCGGGGACAGCCGGCTTCACCTCGACTGAATTGTCCCGGTGGGCGTCTTCATCGGTCGAGCGGCTGATGTGATGCGTGTGTTCCGTGGTCTTCCTTCATCTTCGGCCCCGGCCTCACCAGGGTCACACCAGCGGGAAGAGTTTCGCCGCGATCATCACGAAGATCGATCCCGCGACGCCCATGAGCGAGAACATCACCGACATCGTGCGGAGCGTCTCGCGCTCCGTCAGCCCGGCGGTCTTGCTCACCACCCAGAATCCGCTGTCGTTCATCCAGGGTGCGATCTTCGAGGCGCAGCCGATCGTCAGCGCCAGGTAGACCGGGTGGAACCCGAGGGTCTCCGGCGAGGCGAATGCGCCGAGGATGCCCACGCTCGTCACCATCGCGACCGTGGCCGATCCCTGGGCGGTCCGGATCAGCGCCGTGACCACGAACGCCAGCGGCAGCACGCCGATCTTGTACTCGGCGGCCAGGCCCTGGATTCGCTCGCCGACGCCGGTCTCCTGCAGCACGCCGCCGAACACGCCGCCCGCCGCCGTGATCAGGATGATCATGCCGGCATCGGCCAGCGCTTCCTGCATCGTCTTCTTCATCGCGACGCGGTCCCGGCCGGCGCGCAGCGCCAGCGTCAGCAACGCGATCGCGGCGGCGATCACCAGGGCGATGTTGGGGTGGCCCACGGCGTCGATCGCGCGCTCCACCGCCGGCGCCGGCTTGACCACCTCGGCCACCGTGGACGCGGAGATCAGGACGACCGGCAGGGCGATCGGCAGGAGGGCGAGCCACAGCGGGGGCAGGTCGGCTTCGGAGCGGACGGCCGGCGCGGTGAAGGCGGCCTCGCCGCTCGGCGCCCGCACTTCGGTCGGCCAGCGGCGGTCGGCCCAGAACGCGTACGCGAGGCCGACCGACGCCGTCAGCGCGCTGAGCATCAGGCCCGCCAGCATCATCATGCCGAGGTCGACCTTGAACGCGTTGGCCGCGAACAACGGTCCGGGCGTGGGCGGCACCAGGGAATGGGTCATGGTCGTGCCCACCGCGATCGCGAGCACGTACAGGAGATAGTTTTTCCTCGTCTGCGCCGCCATCGCGCGCGCCAGGGGTATCAGCAGGAGAAACACGGTGTCGAAGAACACGGGCACGCCCAGCGTCAGCCCGCTCGTCGCGAATACCAGCGGCGCGCGCTTCTCCCCGAACAGGCCGAGGGTCGAACGCACGATCCGGTCGGCGCCGCCGCTTTGCAGGAGGCAGACGCCGACGATCGAAGCCATCGCGATCAGGATCCCGAGATTCGTGGCGGTGTTGCCGAACTTGCTCGCGATCTTGGCGCCCAGGTGCTCGTTGGCGCGCGCCGTCGCCTCGGCCTGCGGGCGTTTCTGCGCGAGCACGGCGCGCTCGATGTTCTCCCTGGGCGTCAGCGCCGACACGACGATCGCGGCGGCGAGCAGCGCGATGAAGGCATGCAGTCTCAACCCGATGATGCCGCCGATGACGATGACGATGCCGATGAGCAGCAGGAGAAACGGATCCATGGGGTGAAGGCGGTCGCTGGTGCGGGCCGCAGGGTGCGGGTCGAGTGAGCGGGTTGCAGGGGGAGAGGCAAGCCGCGAGGACATGGGTAGATCAATTTCAACTCACCCGCGGGCGTGCGACCCAGGCCGCGGATGCGCGGATGCCGCGCGCCACGCTCAGCGCGGCCGTGGCGTACCTCCCGCTCAACTCCAGCTTGCGGTGGCCGGACGAATTTGCGGCGATGCGGCTGCGCCCCGCGCGCGTTCCCCATGTCCCTTTTCATCGGCATCGATTCCGGCACCCAGAGCGTCAAGGCGGTCGTTCTCGACCTCGAATCCCGCCGCGTGGTGGCGGAAGCCCGCGCGCCGCATGCGCTGATCGCCGGCCTGCCGCCCGGGCACATGGAGCAGCATCCGCAGGAGTGGGTCACCGCCCTCGACACCGTGATCCTCGCCGTCGTCGCGCAGGTCGATCGCGCGCGCGTGCGCGGCATCGGCGTCTCCGGCCAGCAGCACGGGTTCGTGCCCCTCGACGCCCGCGGCGAGGTGATCCGGCCGGCCAAGCTCTGGTGCGACACGAGCACGACGGCGGAATGCGCGCTGATCACCCGGAAGCTCGGCGGCCCCAAGGCGGCGCTGCGGCTGACGGGAAATCTCATCCTGCCCGGCTTCACCGCGCCAAAGATTCTCTGGTTGAAGCGGCACGAACCGGCGCATTTCAAGCGCCTGCGCCGCGTGCTGCTGCCGCACGACTACCTCAACTTTCACCTCACCGGCCGGGCCGGGATGGAGTATGGCGACGCCTCGGGTACCGCACTTATGGACGTGCGCCGGCGCATCTGGTCGCGCGCCGCGATCGGCGCGATCGATCGGCACCTCGCCGACTGGCTTCCACCGCTCGGCGAGTCGCACGCCCCCGCCGGCACGCTGCGGTCCGAACTCGCCGCCAGGTACGGCCTTTCCGCGGAGGTGGTGGTCAGCGCGGGAGGCGGCGACAACATGATGGGCGCGATCGGCACGGGCAACGTGAAGCCCGGCGTGGTTTCCGCGAGTTTCGGCACGAGCGGCACGATCTACGCGTTCTCGTCGCAGCCCGTGATCGATCCCGCCGGCGAGATCGCGGCCTTCTGTTCCTCGACGGGCGGCTGGCTGCCGCTGCTCTGCACGATGAACGTCACGACCGTGACGGAGCAGGTGCGCACGCTTTTCGGCGACGACCACGCGGGCCTCGAGTCGGCGGTGTCCGCCACGCCGCCCGGGGCGCACGGCCTCACGTTGCTTCCGTATTTTGCCGGCGAGCGCACGCCCAACGTGCCCGACGGCACCGGCGTGCTGTTCGGGCTCGACGCGCGCACGTTGCAGCGCGGTCCTCTCGCCCGCGCCGCGATGGAAGGCGTCACCCTCGGCATGAACTACGGGCTGCGCCGGCTCGCCGCGCTCGGGGTGAAGGCAAAGGAGATCCGCGTGACCGGCGGCGGAGCCAAGTCGGCCGTCTGGCGGCAGATCATGGCCGACGTCTTTGGCGTGCCCGTGGTCGGGATGATCGAGGAGGAAGGTGCCGCGCTCGGCGGCGCGTTGCAGGCGGCCTGGTGCGTCGCCCGTCTGGACGGGCGGCGCCACGCCAAGATCACGGAGTTCACCGACGCGGTGGTGGCGGTGCGGGAGGATTCGCGCTGCCTTCCGGACCGCGCCCGGGTGGCACGCTATCGGGAGCAGCAGGCATTGCAGGACGAGTTGAGCCTCGCGTTGCGCGGCATATTCAAGCGCCACCGCGCGCGCTCGCGCTGAGGTCCGCCGCGTTCCGCCCCTGTCCGGCGTGCATCGCGCTCGGCCGGGGACCGCCCCGGCCGACGATTCAGCAGAGGTGGAGGCGCCTGTCTCCCCACGCTGCAGCGGTCGGATCGGCCGAATGTCAGCCGCCTGGGGACAGGCGGCTCCACCCGAAGCGCTCGAGCAGGGAGGCGGG
>ERZ761602.3135-NODE-3135-length-24051-cov-9.435114_pt1 | contig 24051 bp, 22 predicted proteins | sample MGYA00512165_ERZ761602 | MGnify/ENA primary metagenome ERZ761602 (study PRJEB28899, sample SAMN02445085) | bioreactor sludge metagenome | biome: EBPR sludge; isolation source: Thorneside wastewater treatment plant | place: Australia: Brisbane, Thorneside...
CCACCCGCCTGCTTCCTACTGCAAACGCTTTTGCACACAAGTCAGCACACTACCCCATCGAACTCGGGGGACAAGGGCGTCCACCTGTGCTGCCTGGACTTTTCGGCATGGGTGTGGCGCCCGTTTTTGATTAGGGTAATCAAGGAGCAAGCAATGGAAGACCACAAACTGACGCCAAAATCCAAGCCGTCTTTTTCTCGTCGTGACTTCGTTTCAGCCGCACTGGGAGCATCGCTCATGTCCATGGTACCCCCCGGCGTTCGCAGCGGTGCCTGGGCCGCCGGGTCGGACGCGCCCGAAAAGAAGGAGGTAAAGATCGGTTTCATCCCGCTCACCGACTGTGCCTCGGTCGTCATGGCCTCGGTGATGAAATTCGACGAGAAATACGGCATCAAGATCATCCCGACCAAGGAAGCCTCGTGGGCTTCGGTGCGCGACAAGCTGGTCAATGGCGAGCTCGACGCCGCGCACGTGCTGTATGGCCTGATCTACGGCGTCCAGCTCGGCGTCGGCGGGCCGAAGAAGGACATGAACGTGTTGATGTGCCTGAACAACAACGGCCAGGCCATCACCCTTTCCAACCAGATGCGCGACAAGGGCGCTACCGATGGTGCAAAGCTGGCGGCGCTGATCGCCAAAAAGGAAAAGGACTACACCTTCGCCCAGACCTTCCCGACCGGCACCCACGCCATGTGGCTGTACTACTGGCTGGCGGCCAACGGCGTCAATCCGCTGAAGGACGTCAAGACGATCACCGTGCCGCCGCCGCAGATGGTCGCCAACATGCGCGTCGGCAACATGGACGGTTTCTGCGTCGGCGAGCCGTGACCTCGCAGGACATCTGGGTCGATCATCCGGAAAAGATTCTCGGCACCACCGCCGAATGGGTGCAGAAGAACCCGAACACGGCGCGCGCCATGGTCGCCGCCATCCTCGACGCCGGCAAGTGGATCGACGCCTCGATTGCCAACAAGCAGAAGACGGCCGAGACCATCGCCCAGAAGGCCTACGTCAATACAGACACCGAGGTCATCGTCGCCCGCATGCTCGGCCGCTACCAGAACGGCCTCGGCAAGAGCTGGGACGACAAGAACCACATGAAGTTCTTCAACGACGGCGCGGTCAACTATCCGTACCTCAGCGACGGCATGTGGTTCATGACCCAGCACAAGCGCTGGGGGCTGCTCAAGAGCCACCCGGATTATCTGGCCGTCGCCAAACAGGTCAACCGCATCGACGTCTACAAGCAGGGGGCCGCCGCTGCCGGCGTCGCTCTGCCCAGGAGCGAGATGCGCAGCAGCAAGCTGAGCGACGGCGTCGTCTGGGACGGCAAGGACCCGGCGAAGTATGCCGACGGCTTCAAGGTCAATGCCTGAGAACCGGGGAGAAGATCATGAGTGCATTGACGATGAGCGGTGATTTTGGCCTTGAGAAGCCGGTCGACCGCAGCACGACCAGCCCGCCGGTCGCGGAAGCCGTCGCCGAGCCGGCCAAGGAAAGGACCATGGAAAAGGTTGCAACCCGGCCGGTGGCGGAAACCGGCACGCCGCTCGGCGAACGACTGGCCGCCTTCGGCCGCGCCGTCCTGCCGCCCGTGCTCGGCCTGGTGGTGCTGATCGGGCTCTGGCACGTCGCCACCCACAAGGGCGGCAGCATTCCCGGTCCGGCCCAGGTCTGGGATGCCGCCGTGGCCCTGTTCTCCGACCCGTTCTACCGCAACGGGCCGAACGACCAGGGCATCGGCTGGAACGTGCTGTCCTCGCTGCAGCGAGTCGGCATCGGCTTCGGCCTCGCGGCCCTGGTCGGCATTCCGCTCGGCTTCATGCTCGGGCGCTTCGCCTTCCTGTCGAGCATGGTCAATCCGGTCATCAGCCTGCTGCGCCCGGTGTCGCCACTGGCCTGGCTGCCGATCGGCCTGCTCGTCTTCAAGAAGGCCGACCCGGCGGCGACCTGGACCATCTTCATCTGCTCGATCTGGCCGATGATCATGAACACCGCCCAGGGCGTGCAGCGCGTGCCGCAGGACTACCTCAACGTTGCCCGCGTGCTGGCGCTGTCGGAATGGAAGATCGTCACCAGGATCCTCTTCCCGGCCGTGCTGCCCTACATGCTGACCGGTATCCGCCTGTCGATCGGCACTGCCTGGCTGGTCATCGTCGCCGCGGAAATGCTCACCGGCGGAGTCGGCATCGGCTTCTGGGTGTGGGACGAATGGAACAACCTGAAGGTCGAGCACATCATCATCGCCATCTTCGTCATCGGCGTCGTCGGCCTGATCCTCGAGCAGGCGCTGATCCTGCTCGCCAGGAAGCTGACCAAGGAATCGTCGTAAGGAGCCAACATCATGGAAAAGTTCGTACAGATCGAAAAAGTCGGCCAGACCTTCGACACCAAGAAGGGCAAGTTCGTCGCCCTGCGCGACATCGACCTGACCATCCGCAAAGGCGAGTTCATCGCCCTGATCGGCCACTCCGGCTGCGGCAAGTCGACGCTGCTCAACCTGATATCCGGACTTGCCTTGCCGACGACCGGCGTCCTGCTCTGCGACGGCCGCGAAATCGCCGGCCCCGGCCCGGAGCGCGCCGTCGTGTTTCAGAACCACAGCCTGCTGCCCTGGCTGACCTGCTTCGAGAACGTGTACCTGGCCGTCGAGCGCGTTTTCAGCGGCAGGGAAGGCAAGGCCAAACTGAAGGAGCGCACCGCCGCCGCCATCGGCCTGGTCGGCCTCGACCACGCCAGCAGCAAGTATCCGCATGAAATCTCCGGCGGCATGAAGCAGCGCGTCGGCATCGCCCGCGCGCTGTCGATGGAGCCCAAGGTGCTGCTGATGGACGAGCCGTTCGGCGCCCTCGACGCGCTGACCCGCGCCAGGCTGCAGGACGAGTTGATGAAGATCTGCGAGGCGACCAGGGCCACCACCGTCATGGTCACCCACGATGTCGACGAAGCCGTGCTGCTCTCCGACCGCATCGTCATGATGACCAACGGTCCGGCGGCGACCATTGGCGAGATCCTCGAGGTCGATCTGCCGCGTCCGCGCCAGCGCCTGACCCTGGCGCACGACCCGGCCTACATCGACTACCGCGCCGCGGTGCTCGAATTCCTTTACGAGAAACAGGCGCACGTCGAAAAGATGGCTGCCTGAACCGCTTGTCTCCACCGTCGCTAAGCTCTCTCCCCTCCAGCGACGTTTTTGCCCACCAGCGAAAGCCGGTGGGCTTTTTTTTGCCCCTTGACCCATACGCTTGCATTGATCGGGTACACGGCGCTAATGTGCTGACCATCGACTCACCGAGGCATCATTGATGGTCTTCCCTGGCAAGCTTTCGCGCAAGATCGTCGGAATGCTGGCCGCCTTCTTCCTGGTGGCCCTGGCGGCGATCGGCATGACGCTTTACCTCTCCTGGCAACTCGAAGGCGTGGCGGCGGCGATCAACGATGCCGGCAGCCAGCGCATGCGCACCTATCGCATGGTCCACCTGATGGCGCACGGGACGGGCCACGGGGAGAACGCCGGCGCCCTGGCCGCCAGCCTGGCGGCCGAACTCGGGCGCTTCGACGAGGTTCTGCGCGATCTGCGTCAGGTCGACCCATCGCGACCCTTGGCCCCGCCGCGTGACGGCGAAGTCGCGGGGAAGCTGCTGGCCGTCGAGGACTCCTGGAGCCAGGCGATCCGTCCGTTGATCGCGGCCTTCCTGAGCCAGCCTGCGGAACGGCGCGCGGCGGCCCTCGATGGTTTCGAAAGCCGACTGGAAGGCTTCGTCGGGAGCATCAACGACCTTGTCCTGGCAATGGAGCGAAGCTACGCCGCGAATACCAATCTCCTGCGCTCGGTCCAGGCGGCGCTGGTGCTGATGGCCGCGCTGGGGACGGCGCTCCTGATCTGGTTCTTCATGCACCAGGTAATCCGCCCGGTCAGCGAACTGCATGCCGGCATCCGGCGGATGGGAAAGAATGACCTCGGGGTTCGCGTTCCGGTCGAGAGCGACGACGAGTTCGGCGGTCTGGCGCAGGGCTTCAACGAGATGGCCGAGCATCTGCAGGCTGCCTACAGCACCCTCGAGGAACGCGTGGCGGCGAAGACCCGGAGCCTGGGCGAGCGCAACCGCGAGCTCGGCATCCTTTACGAGATCACAGCCGTCCTCGGCGAGCCGGTGCCGATCGAGGCGCTGTGCCAGGGTTTCCTCAGCCGGATCCGCGCGGCACTGGGGGCGGATGCCGGCGCCGTGCGCCTTTACGCCGCCGATACCGAGAAGCTCTACCTGATGACCCACGAAGGCCTGTCCGCGGAATTCGTCGCCAGCGAGTCGGAAATGGATTGCGGCGACTGCCTGTGCGGCGACGTCATCGATACCGGAATGCCGGTCGCCTTCGACACGGACAACCCGCCGCCCGGCATGAAATTGCGCACCTGCATCCGTGAGGGCTTCGCCACGGCGACGGCCTTCACCGTGCAGTACGACCGGCAGCGGATCGGGGTCTTCAATCTCTATTTCCGGCAGGCGCATCCCGTCTCGGCGCAGGAGGTGAACCTTCTCGAAACCCTTGGCCGGCATCTCGGCGTCGCCATCGAAAACCAGCGGCTGCGCTCGCGCGAGACGGAACTGGCGGTTTCCGAGGAGCGCAACCTGCTGGCTCAGGAACTGCACGACTCGATCGCCCAGGGGCTCGCCTTCCTCAACATCCAGGCGCAGTTGCTGCAGGATTCGCTCAACAGAAAGGATGTCGAGGAGGCAACCGGCACCGTGGAGGAACTGCGGGAAGGCATCCAGGAAAGCTACGACAAGGTCCGCGAACTGCTGGTCCACTTCCGCACGCGGATGCACCAGACCGATCTCGATTCCGCCATTGCGGCGTCGCTGGCCAAGCTGGAGGACCAGACCGGCGTCGCCGCGCGCTTCGAACGCTCGGGCAGCGGCCTGCCGCTACTGCCCGAAAGTCAGATCCAGGTCATGCACATCGTCCAGGAATGCCTGTCGAACATCCGCAAGCATGCCCGCGCCTCGAACGTCGAGGTGGTCGTCCGACGTAGCCGGGAGGGAATGCACGTCGAGGTTGCCGATGACGGTGTCGGTTTTGACCCGGAAACCGATCCGGCGGTATTGTCCGACCGTCATGTCGGGCTCAAGATAATCAAGGAAAGGGCGCACCGCGTGGGCGGCCAGTGCCAGGTGAATTCGGCCGCAGGGCAGGGCACGCGCGTGTCGCTGTGGCTGCCCCGGCGACACAGGGAGGCGGCATAAATGGGAGAAAAGATCCGGGTCCTGATCGTCGACGATCATGCCCTCTTTCGCAGCGGGGTCAAATCGCTGCTGCAGCGGCATCAGGAATTCGAGGTGGTGGACGTGGCGGGAGATGGTCTCGAAGGCGTCAAGCGGGCGAAGTCGCTGCGGCCCGATGTCGTGCTCCTGGACATCAACATGCCCGGCGTTTCCGGCCTCGATGCGTTGCGCGTCATCGTCGAGGAGGTGCCGGAAACCCATGTCCTGATGCTGACCGTTTCCGAGGATGCGGAAGACCTCATCGAGACCCTGCGCGTCGGCGCGGCGGGCTATCTGGTCAAGAACATCGAAACCGAGGCGCTGGTCGATGCCATCCGCCGCGCCGCCGCGGGCGAATCCGTCGTTTCACCGCAGATGACCGCCAAGCTGGTGCAGGGGGTGCGCGGTCAGGCGAAGGCGGACGTGGCGGCCCGCCATCACGACAAGCTGTCGCCGCGCGAGAGGGAAATCCTCGGCTGCCTGGCGCACGGCGACAGCAACAAGGAAATTGCGCGGTCGCTCGATTTGGCCGAAAGCACGGTCAAGATCCATATCCAGAACATCTTCAAGAAGCTGAACATGTCGAGCCGGGTCCAGGCGGCGCTCTACGCCGCCGAGCATGGGTTCGGCGCGCCGCGCGACCGCTAGGCGCGAAACTCAGTCGTGGAGCGGCTGTGGGCAGCGCCTCCGGAAATCCTCGTAGGTGCGCTGGTGGGCGGCCGCGCCGGCGTGATCACCGCGCACTGCCGCGCGCTCGGCTCGGCTCCTGAGCATGCCGCGCATGCGCTCCAGGCCACGCTGCGAACGCAGCAGACTGCAGCCGACCATGACGGCGACGATGGGTGGCAGGTTCTCTTCCTCGGCGATGGCGGCGACTTCCTGTTCGGTAAGGTCGCACATGTCGATACAGTCCCTGAGTGCAAGCATTGCGGTATTCCTCGAAATCTTCCAGCGACCTCCGACCGTGGCAAAAAGCCAAAGTTCCCGCTGATGCGGAATTTCGGAAAATAATCGAGCCGTCGGCACCGGCGGGCTTCCGGGGAAATTGCCCGGGAAATCCGGGTCGACCGCGACAGGCTAGTGGTCTGCTTCGTAAGTGTCGGACATGAGAAAGCGCAGGATTCGCGCTTCTGGCAAGGCGCGAACCGCAGCAATAGCCGAAGCTATTGTGAGGATGAGCAACGCCGCCAGGGGCACGAAGACAAGCTTTGTCGGTTCGAACATTTGCGAAGCAGATCACTAAATTTCGAGCACTCCGCCGGGCAGCGGGTGGGCGAGTTGCAGGCGGCTGATCGTCGACCGCAGGTCGAGGCCGGACGCCTTCCTGAGTTGAAGGGCATTCTCGCGCATGGCTTCCAGCGTGATCTCCACGGGTTCGCCGCCGGTCGCGAAGGCGATGGTATTGCCGCTGTCGCTCGAGGGGAAGACCGCCACCCGCCCGTCGAACGCGGCTTCGAGGCGCTCGACGCTGGCGGCGAAGCCCTTGCTGCGCCCGAGCAGATTGACGGCGAGCAGGCCGCGGTCGCTCAGCCGGGCGCGGCAGGCCTGGTAGAAGGGCAGGGTGTCGAGGACGCCGGCGCGGGCGTCGGGGTCGAATCCGTCGACCAGGATGTAGTCGAAACGGCGGTCGCCGGCCAGCATGTAGTCGGCGCCGTCGCCGATGACCACGGTCAGGCGCGCCGGATCGTCCGGCAGGCGAAAATACTGGCGGGCGACGAACTCGACCCGCGGGTTGATCTCGACGACCGTGCTCCGGCACTCCGGCAGGTTGCGATAGATGAACTTGGCCAGCGAGCCGGCGCCCAGCCCGACGAGGAGGGCGCTGCCCGGCCAGCCGGTCTCCTCGCGCAGCAACAGCCCGGCCATCATCTCGCGCGTGTAGGCGAGTTCGAGCGACCACGGCCGGGCAATGCGCATCGCGCCCTGCACCCAGTCCGAGCCGAAGTGCAGGTAACGCACGCCGGCTGCTTCGCTGATATCGACCGAATGTTGCGGCGGCTGCTTGCGGGCTTTCACGGCCGGATCATCCTGGACCGCCGTTGCCCAGGGCCTTCGCCGCGTCGGTCCAGGCGAGCCCCAGCGCTTCCGCCACCGGCGCGCAAGTGACCTTTCCCTGAAAGACGTTCAGGCCGTCGCGCAGGTGCGGGTCGTCGAGCAGGGCGCGGCGACAGCCCTTGTCGGCGAGGGCGAGCGTGAACGGCAGGGTGGCGTTGTTCAGCGCGAAGGTCGAGGTGCGGGCGACCGCGCCGGGCATGTTGGCGACGCAGTAGTGGACGATGCCGTCGACGATGAAGGTCGGGTCGGCATGGGTGGTCGGATGGCTGGTCTCGAAGCAACCGCCCTGGTCGATCGAGACATCGACGAGCACGGAGCCGGGACGCAGCGTCTGCAACTGTTCGCGGCGCAGCAGCCGCGGCGTTCTTGCGCCGGGAGCGAGGATCGCGCCGACGATCAGGTCGGCATCGGCGACGCTCGCCTCGACGGCTTCCGCAGTCAGGTGCAGGGTGCGAATGCGCTGTCCGAAACGCCCGTGCAGCGCACGCAGCCGCTCCAGCGAACGGTCGATGATCGTGACCTCGGCGCCGAGGCCGATGGCGATCAGCGCTGCATTGCTGCCGACCACGCCGCCGCCGAGGATGGTGACCCTGCCGGGAGCGACGCCGGGAACGCCGCCGAGGAGCACACCCGATCCGCCGCGCGACTTTTCGAGGTTCGCCGCGCCGACCTGGATCGCCATGCGCCCGGCGACTTCGCTCATCGGCGTCAGCAGGGGCAGGCCGCCGGCGCGGTCGGTGACCGTCTCATAGGCGATGGCGGTGACGCCGGAGGCGAGCAGCAGTTCGGCCTGGCGCGGGTCGGGCGCCAGATGCAGGTAGGTGAACAGGGTCTGCTCCGGGCGCAGTTGCCTGCACTCGTCCGCTTGCGGCTCCTTGACCTTGACGATCAGTTCGCCGCGTGCGAAGACTTCCGCCGCGCTCTCCGCCAGTTCGGCGCCAGCGGCGGAATAGTCCGCGTCATGGAGGCCGATGGCCGTGCCGGCGCCGCGTTGCACGATCACCCGATGGCCGTGCCGCACCAGTTCGCGGACGCTGCCCGGCGTCAACCCGACCCGGTATTCGTGATTCTTGATTTCCTTCGGTACCCCGACCAGCATGTCCTTCTCCCTGATTCGTCATCGCTTCCATTCTCGCCGAACGATCGTCCGGCCGGGCCGGTTTGGTGCAGGTTTGGTGTCCATCTCCGGTAGCGGTTAATCTAGCGGAAAATAACGTCAGCACGGATCGAGCAAATGCCGGAAAACCACGAAATCAGTCCCGAAGCGCTGCACACCGCCTGCGATCCGGACAGTCTGGGATTCGCCACGACTGACGGCCTGTCCGATCTCGACCCGGCGCTGATTCATCCGCGTGCCGTCGCGGCGATCCACCTTGGTCTCGAAATTCCGCACAAGGGCTACAGCCTGTTCGTCCTCGGTGAATCGGGAAGCGGGCGCCATGCCATGGTCGATCGCCTGCTCGAGGACGAGTCGCACAAGGGTCCGCCCCCGGCCGACTGGTGCTATGTCAATAATTTCGCCGATCCGGCACGGGCGCGCCTGCTGCAACTGCCGTGCGGCCGCGGCTTGCAGTTGCGCAACGACATGCAGCGCTTCGTCGGCGAGATCGGCGCGGCGATTGCGGCCGCTTTCGACAGCGAACAATACCGCGAGCGTGTCGAGTCGCTGCAGGAAGAGGAGAAGCATCGCGAGGAGGCCGCCCTGCGCCAGCTCGGCGACGATTCCCAGAAGACCGGCGTCGCCCTGCTGCGGACGCCGCAAGGTTTCGTCTTTGCGCCGATGAAGGATGCCGAGGAGACCTATTCGCACGAGGAATTCGCGCAATTGCCGGAAGAGCGGCAGGATGAACTCGGCAAGCAGGTCAGCGCCTGTTATGAGAAGCTGCACAAGCTGATGAACGAGTTCCCGCGCTGGCGGCGGGACGTGCAGGGCGTCATCAAGCAGGTCGGCAGCGAGGCGCTGCGGCTGGCCGTCGGTCACCTGATCGAGGAAATCAAGCCCGGCTACTGCGATCTGCCCGACGTCACTAGCTATCTCGACGAGGTGATGCGCGACATCATCGAGAGCGGCAAGTCGCTCCACGAATCGACGAAGAGCGACGAAGAGACGGAAACCACATTCTTCTCAGGCACCATCTCGGTTCAGCGTTACCTGGTCAATCTGCTGGTGGAAAACCCGGCCGGCGGCGCGCGCCCGATCGTCTACGAGGACAATCCGACACTGCAGAATCTGGTCGGACGCATCGAACACCACGTGCACATGGGCACGCTGTTCAGCAATTTCACGCTGATCAGGGCTGGCGCGCTGCATCGCGCCAACGGCGGATTCATCATCCTCGATGCACGCAAGGTCCTGACCCAGCCGTATGCCTGGGAAGGACTCAAGCGCGCCCTGCAATCCGGCGAGATACGGATCGAATCGCTGGCCGAGATGGTCGGGTTCAGCAGCACGGTGCAGCTCGAACCCGAGCCGGTCCCGCTCGACGTCAAGGTGGTCCTGATCGGCGAGCGGATCATCTATTACTTGCTGGCGGAACTCGACCCGGATTTCCTGTCGCTGTTCAAGATCAACGCCGACCTCGAAAGCGAGATCGACCGCACGCCGGAAGGCACCGCGCAATACGCGCGCCTGATTGCCACCCTCGGCCGGCGCGATGCCCTGCGCCCGCTGTCCGCGCCGGCGGTGGCGCGCATCATCGACCACGCCGCGCGCCTCGCCTGCGATGCCGGGAAACTCAGCACGCGGACCCAGCCGGTGAGCGGCCTGATGCAGGAGGCGGAACACTTCGCCGCCACCGCCGGGTCGCCGCTGATCGAACGCGCCCATGTCGAAGCCGCCCTGCACGCGCACGAGCAGCGCAACGACCGCATCCGCGAGCGCTACCAGGAAGAAATCCTGCGCGGCCAGTTGCTCGTCGATACCGCCGGTGTCCACGTCGGCCAGATCAATGGCCTCGCCGTTGCCATTCTCGGCGAAAGCACCTTCGCCCATCCCGTGCGCATCACGGCGACGGTGCGCATGGGCGAAGGCGAGATCATCGACATCGAGCGCGAGGTCGATCTCGGCGGGCCGATCCACTCCAAGGGCGTCCTCATCCTGTCGTCGTTTCTCGCCGCCCGCTTCGGCTGGGCGATGCCGCTGTCGCTGCGCGCCAGCCTGGTCTTCGAGCAATCCTACGGTGGCGTCGAGGGTGACAGCGCTTCGCTGGCCGAGCTTGCCGCGCTGCTCTCGGCTTTGTCCGGCATCCCGATCCGCCAGTCGCGGGCGGTCACCGGCTCGGTCAACCAGTTTGGCGTCGTTCAGCCGGTCGGCGGCATCAACGAAAAGATCGAAGGCTTCTTCGAGATCTGCGCCGCCCGAGGCCTGACCGGCGAACAGGGGGTGCTGATACCTACGGCCAATGTCTGCCACCTGATGCTGCGCGAATCGGTGGTGGCGGCGGTCAGGGAAGGGCGCTTCCACGTCTGGGCGGTCAATGACATCGACGAGGCGATGGAACTGCTGACCGGCATGACGGCCGGCGAACCGGACGAAAAGGGCGAACTGCCCGAGGGGACGATCAACTTCCACATCGCGCTGCAACTCGCCGAACTGGCGCAGATGCGCCAGAACCTGCTGCGCCCGACGCGGCGCAGGCGGAGCAAGAAGAAAGCCAAACCGAAGGTGGCCAAACCCGAAAAGCCCCAGCCGTAGCGGTACCCGGAAATGAAAACGGCCCACCAGACGGTGGGCCGTTGCGCTGCATTGTGGCCGCTGCCGGCCGATCAATCAGTCATTGCTCGAGAGCCCCAGCAACTGCAGGATCGACAGGAAAAGATTCAGCACGTTGAGATACATGCTGACCGCCGCCATCACGTAATTGTCTTCCTCCCCACGCACCAGACGGCTGGTGTCGTACAGGATGAAACCGGAGAAGAGCAGGGCGCCGGCCGCCGACACCATCGCCTGCATGGCGGGGATGAACAGCGCGGCGATCGCGGCCAGCAGCACCACGATCAAGCCCGCGAACAGGAATCCACCCAGCCGCGAGAAATCCTTGCCCGTCTTATACACGTAAGCCGTCAGGGCCAACGTCACGGCCGTCGTGATCAGCGCAGCGCTCAGCACCGTGGCGCTGCCGCCCGGCAGGTTGATGTAATGACTCAGCGTCGGGCCCAGACCCAAGCCGCTCAGGCCGGTGAAGGTCAGCATCGCCGGCACTGCCGCCGCGGTGTTTCGGTTCTTGTGCAGGTAGAACAGCGGCACCAGGCCCAGCAGCGTGAACACGATACCGGCTAGCGGGCCGAAGCCGGCGAGCATGCTGATCCCGGCGCCGACGCCGGCCAAGGCGGTGGAGAGCGCCAGCAGTTGGTAGGTGTTGCGAATGACGCGACTGGTATCCGGCGCAGCGTAGGCACCGTACTCGGTCTTGCTCAGGTCGATAACGCGTGCATCAGTTCTCATGGGTCCGAGACCTCCGTGTGGAATGTGTTGCAACTGTAAATTGTGGTGCCGTCAGCAAAAATCAATATCTCGTTTACTGGCGGTCTGTACAAACCGAAGTGTCACCGAGTTGCCTCACCATTCATCATCCTCGGCAAGAGCAGTGCACGGGCCCATCGGCAGGAGGTGCGCCACCTTGCCGAATTTGGCGGCGTTGCGCGCCACCTTCATCGCGCCCTTGGCATCGATCGGCGAGGCGCGGTTGATGTGAACCAGGACGTTGCCGCCGCTGTGCAAACTGACCTGCGCCAGCCAACGATTGCATGCAAGCTCCTGAATGTTCGATTGATTCATGGTGGCGTCAATTACCTGGATTTATGGCAGCGTGGATTCTCGCCAGGCAGATTCAAAAATACTGTTGAAATACGGTAACCATCAGTAACGGGGCGTCCCTGATCCGAAAAGGCGAAAGCCCCGCAGGGGGAGGCGGGGCTTTCAGGCGGCCTGGTCAGGAGGGGGAGGTGAGCCGCCAGCACTGTTGGGGGGCAGCGCATAGCTGTAATGTAAGGTTCGCATTGCCGGCTTTCAAGTAACGGCGTGCAACGATTTGTACCCATGATCGCCGGGCGCCATCAGACGACGGTCAGCACCACCTCGATTTTCCCGCGGGTGGCATGGGGGTGCGGGTAGACCGGCTGTGCTACAACGACCCGGCCGTTGGCGAATCCACGCGTCCTCACCGGTAAATTTCCAACCGTGTCTGGCCACGTCCGGCGCGTCACTGCAGGCAATAGCTGCTGGCCAGGCCATGCACATCGACCCGCGCCTTGAGTTTTGCCGCGAGCAGATACAGACCGCCCAGCTTGCGGTGCAGGAAGAGGGCATCGGCCGGCGGGGTGTGCCAGAAGTCGCGATCCATGCCGAGCACCATCCCGGCATCGCGGATGCGGACGCCGAGGTCGGAGCGGCCGAAGTCGTAGGCGCCGGCGCTGCCCAGTGGTTCGCAACCCAGCGCGAAAATGTCGAGCACGGCCTGGCGCTGGTTTTCCTTGATGTCGTCCTGAAAATAGCCGATCGCCTGGGCAGCCGCGTTCATGCCCTGCCGGTCGTCGCCGATGGCGCTGGCGATGAGCTGCCGATAACTGTCGACCAGAGCCGCCGGATAGGCGCGCGTGGCGCCGAAATCGAGCAGGATCAGCTGCCGCGATGCGCTGGCATATCGATAGTTGGCAAAATTCGGGTCGGTCTGGATCAGCCGGAATTCGAATATCTCGCGGAACAGCAGGCGGAAAAGCTGGCCCACGATTCGGTCGCGCTCGGCTTGCGGGAGGTCGCCCAGGCTCTCCAGCGCCACACCGTCGAGGCGCGTCATGGCCAGGATGTTCTCAGTCGTCAGGTCGTCGTGCATTTCCGGCACGATGAACTCGTCGGCGCCGGCCAGCAGGCTGGAGAATTGCATCATGCAGGCACCTTCGCGGCGGTAATCGGCTTCGTCGTGCAACTGCTTTTTCGCTTCGTCGAGCAGTGGTTTGATGTCCAGCGATTTGGGCAGCAGGCCGGAAACGCGAAGCAGGGTGGCGACGTTATCGACATCGCTGTCGATGCTGCGGCGTATGCCGGGATACTGGATTTTCACCGCCAGCTTGCGGCCGTCCTTGCGTTGCCCGAAATGCACCTGGCCGATCGATGCAGCCGCCGTCGGGGTGAAGGAAAACTGCGTGAAATGACGATCCCAGCCTTCGCCCCAGTTGGCATCGAGGACGTTGACGACCTGGCTCATCGGCATCGGAATGGCATCGGCGCGCAGCCGGGAGAGGATGTCCGCCAAGTCTGGCGGCAGCAGTTCGCCGGCATCCATCGACAGCAACTGCCCGACCTTCATCGCGGCGCCGCGTAATTGCGCCAGCTGGTCGGCCACCCGGCGCGCATTGGCCGGCGTTAGCAGCAGTTGATGCAGTTGCGGCCGCTTGCCTTGGGCAAATTTCCGCGCCCCCTCGGCCAGCATGTTGCCGGCGACGCCGCCGGCCAGCGAGCCGAGACGGGCCAGGCGCGACCAGCGGCCACCGGGAACGGCGGCGGATATGGCTAAGGCTTTATCGGCCATGTGGCCTCCTTTCGTGTGCTGCATCAAGTGTTTCGGCTTCCGGCAGCGGATAGGCGTCGGCGACATAAGCCGGGCCCTTCATCATCATGACGATGAAGGCGGCGATGCCCACCGTGAACAACAATGTCCAGTGCAGGATAATCAGGCTGATCACGTAAATGTCGGTGGTGGTGACCGCCAGCGTATCGTCGGCACTGACCAGTAGCCGCGCCACCAGCGAGGGGACGCCGAGCAGCAACGTGCCGAATAGAAATGTCCGGGGCAGCAGGCGCAGGACGACCCGTTCCTTCCCGGCCGGCGTGCGCGGGAAGCCGGGCAAGCGATTGAAAAGGTTCATGGCGCAAGCTCCCTCGGATTTCCGTGCTTAAACACAGGCAAAGACACCCGCCACCAGGCAGATGCAGGCGACGCAACTCAGGCGCAGGCGGAGCGGCAGATACCAGTCCGGGAGCCGCGCCTGGCTGGCCAGCCGGCGGTCTTGCAGGTAGTGGGCGATGAAGCCGAAAACCAGCAGCGGCGCAGCCAGTGGCGGCGAGAAGAGGACGGCTGGCCAGGCGATCAGGGCCGGCACGACGCTCCACGCAAACCACGCCGAGCGCTGGCGGTCGCTCAGGTCGGGCAGGCTCATCGCCAGCCCCCAATGCAGGGCGCCGATAAAACTCAGGATGATCGCCCCGTAGGCGTAGAGCGCATCGCCCCATACCGCGCCATGGTGGTGATCGAGCAAGCTGGCCGGCGCCAGCACCAGAAAGGGGAGCAGGCCGCCATAACCGAGCCAGGCGACGGTGCGGGGTAGCGCAAGGGATTTTTCTTCAGTCATGAGGGGCCTCACTTGACCAGGGGGCGGATGCTCGAAAAGCCGCCGTCGAGCGACCAGACCTGCCCGGTGACGCGGGCGGCGGCGTCGGAAAGCAGCCAGACCATCAGCTCGGCCAGTTCGTCCGGCGCACCGATGCCGGGCAGCGGGTACTGCCGGGCGGCGCCTTCGCGGGCGGCGGGGCTGGCGATGATCGCGGCCGCGGCGGGGGTTTCCATGATGCCGGGCGCCACCGCGTTGATGCGGATGCCGTTGGCCGCGTAGCTGGCGGCGGCACCGCGGACCAGACCCTCGAGCCCCGCCTTGGCGGCGGCCACGGCTTCATGGTTGGGCGTGCCGATACGGGCCGCGGCCGATGAGACGAACACCGCCGCGCCGGGGCTGCGCGCCTCGCGCAAGCTGCCGATGAAGGCCGCCAGCGTGTGGAAGGCGCTGACCAGATTGGCGCTCAGGCAATCGTTGAAGTCCGCCTCGCTCATGCGGTGCAGGGCGCCGAGGCGGATGTTGCCGACACAATGGGCCAGCGCGCTCGGGATCATCTGATGGTCCTTGGCGACGTGCAGAATCTGTTTGGCGCCCGCCACCGTCGAGCAATCGGCGGCCACCTGCAGATGCTGGTCGCCGAAGGCTGCCTTCAGGTGTTCGGCCTCGCGGCTGGTGACAATCAGTTGCCAGCCCTGGGCGGCAAGGCGAGCCACGACGGCACGCCCGACGCCGCCCGCGGCACCGGTGACGAGGGCGATTCTGTTCATGAGGGTTCCTTGCGTGCTAGTCATTACGTCCTGAACGAAAAACGATTTATGCTGCGGATTCGTGTAAAATTTCGCGTATATTGCGATTGTGTTGTTGTATTGTCTAGGACAACATGAAGTCTGTCGCGTTCTGAACATTTTTCGAGATGCCCTCCGAAAGGCCGCCCATGTCCTCCATCCGCTTGTTCGCCCTCGCCCTGATCGCTTCCCTGACCCTGGCGGCGTGCTCGACGGCGCCGCCCGAGGGCGTGCGCCCGGTCACGGCCTTCGACATCAATCGCTACCTCGGGCAGTGGTACGAAATCGCCCGCCTCGACCACTCCTTCGAGCGCGGCATGAGCGACGTCAGTGCCACCTACCAGTTGCAGGACGACGGCAGCGTCAAGGTCATCAACCGGGGTTACGACACGCAGCGCCAGGCGTGGAAGGAGGCGGTAGGGCGCGCGCTGTTCATCGGCAATCCGGGTACCGGGTCGCTGAAAGTGTCGTTCTTTGGCCCGTTCTATGGCGGCTATCACGTGATCGCTCTCGATCAGGAGAACTATCGCTGGTCGCTGGTGGCCGGCCCGGATCGCGATTACTTGTGGATACTGGCTCGCGACAGGACGCTGCCGGCCGAGGTCCGCGAGCAGCTGGTCGCCCAGGCACAGGCGCTGGGCTTTGCCACCGACCAGCTGATCTGGGTCGAGCAAACGCGCACCGAGACGAATTGACCCTGGCGGCTCGCGGCATGCGTTCCCCGAAGAAATCCGACCTGCCGGAGAAAATCTGCGTTTCTTGCGGTCGACCGTTCTTTTGGCGCAAAAAATGGGCCGCCGTTTGGGCGGACGTCAAATGTTGTTCCGAACGTTGCCGGCGAAATCGTCGGCATAACGCATGACGACGCTGCGCCTGATCCTCGGCGACCAGCTCAACCCCGCACACAGCTGGTTCGCGGTGCCTGACGACAAGGCGGTCTACGTCCTGATGGAGGTCCGTCAGGAAACCGATTACGTCCTGCACCACGCCCAGAAAATCATCGCCATCTTCGCCGCCATGCGCGACTTCGCCCGGCAACTCGGTCTGGCGGGCCATCGCGTGCACTACCTGGCGATCGACGACCCGGCCAACCGCCAGGCGCTGCCGGCCAATCTCGATGCGCTGATCGCCCGTTATTCGGCCAGCGCCTTCGAGTATCAGGCACCGGACGAATGGCGGCTCGACCGGCAACTCGCCGATTACGCCAGCCGACTTTCCATCCTCGGCGGCATGGTCGACAGCGAACATTTCTACACCCGGCGCGACGAGGCCGCGCAACTGTTCGCCGGCCGCAAGCAATGGCTGATGGAACATTTTTACCGCCAGATGCGGATGCGCCATGGCGTGCTGCTGGCTGGCCCCGACAAGCCGCTGGGCGGCCAGTGGAATTTCGATCACGACAACCGCAAGCCCTGGCCCGGCCTGCCGCGCGAACCCGCCGACTGGCGCAGCGCGCACGATCATTCGGCGCTGTGGCAAAGCATCCAGCGGGCCGGCGTGGCCAGCTTCGGCGAGCCGGCTGCGCAGAACTTCTTGTGGCCGCTGAACCGGGCCGAAGCGCTGCAGCAGCTCGACGATTTCGTCGACCAAGCCCTGCCGCACTTCGGCGATTTTCAGGATGCGCTGACCCATCGCGCCTGGCGGCTTTTCCATTCGCTGCTCTCCTTCGCGCTGAACACCAAGATGCTCAATCCGCGCGAGGTCGTCGCCAAGGTGGTTGCCGCGCATGAGTCCGGCCCCGTGCCGCTGCCGGCGGCGGAAGGCTTCATCCGGCAGATTCTCGGCTGGCGCGAGTATGTGCGCGGCGTCTATTGGACCAACATGCCCGGCTACGACGCGCAGAACTGTTTCGCCCACCAGCGGCCGCTACCCCAATGGTTCTGGACCGGCGAGACCAAAATGCGCTGTCTGGCGCACGCCATCGGCCAGTCTCTGAAACACGCCTACGCCCACCACATCCAGCGCCTGATGGTCATCGGCAATTTCGCGCTGCTTGCCGGGCTCAGCCCGACGGCGCTGCATGGCTGGTACCTCGGCATCTACATCGATGCCTTCGAATGGGTCGAGTTGCCCAACACCCTCGGCATGAGCCAATTTGCCGACGGCGGCCAGTTGGCGACCAAGCCCTACGTGTCGAGCGCCGCCTATATCGACCGCATGAGCGATTACTGCAAGGGCTGCCATTACGACAAAAAGGCGCGCGTCGGCGCGCGCGCCTGCCCGTTCAATGCGCTGTACTGGGATTTTTTCGCGCGCAACCGCGAACGCCTGGCGCCCAACCCAAGGCTGGGGATGGTCTATCGCCAGCTGGCCAAAATGGACCCGGCCGTGGTGCTTGCCGCGCAGGGCAGGGCCGACGAAATCAGGGCGGAGATCGAAGCTTTATAGGTTCCGCTTTATCCAGCCGGCAGGCCCGGCCATGACGCTACCTGGGCGCGAAGGCGACACCCCAATAATTGTAGGTGAGCGGCCGCGGCCCCGGCAGGTACATCGTGTTGATGTCGGGGCAGGCGAAGCCGGCTTCCCGCAGCAGCGCCGGAATGTCGCGGTCGAGATGGCAGCCGCCGGCAATCCTTTTCCACCACGGCGTGATGCGTTCCTGCCAGCGCCGCACCGCGGCGTCAGGGGCGCGTCCGTGTTCGCAGAAGATCAACTGGCCGCCGGGAACCAGGACGCGCCGCATTTCCCTCAACGCGGCCAGCGGGTCGGGGATCGTGCACAGCGTGTAGGTGACGATGACCGTGTCGAAGCTGGCGTCGGCGCGCGGGATGCGTTCGGCGGAGAGGCCGACCAGATCGACCTCCAGCCCGGCGCGGCGGCTGCGCTTCTGCGCCAGCCTGTGCATTTCCAGCGCCGGATCGAGCCCGGTGAGCGATTCGATCCTCGACTTGTCGTAATGCCGCATGTTGAGGCCGGTGCCGATGCCGATCTCCAGCACCCGCCCATGTGCCAGCGGCACGACCTTGGCGCGCTGGCGGCGCACCGCCCTGACGCTGCAGGCGGAATCGATCAGGTAGGGCAGCAGCGTCCGTTCGTACCAGTTGGGCTTCATTCGTCGCCCCGGTTGTTGAAGGCGCTGGCCAGCAAGGCGTCGAAGGTGGCCTGGGCCTTGGCGGTAGCGGCGGATTGCTGCAACTGCATTGACTTCGCATCACGAAACCGATCAACGAAACTTTGCTGAGTTTGCAATGCTGGAAGGACCACCGGCAAGTCTCGAAGTTGGGTCATATTGATACTGGCCAGATTGGTCGTTCTCTTGGCGCACCGAATGAAATACTCGCGGGCCTTGCCTGCTTGAAGATAGGTCACGAAAAATTCTGGCAGCGCGATGGACTTGTCCAGCCTCACTCGAAAAACGTGGTTCTGGTGGATGCAGTTTGGGATGTCGTGCTCCCAAAGTGCCCCGCGTCCGAGTTTGTCGAAGTCACCACCTTCGGTCAGCACCACGTCGCCGTTCTGTAAGGACAGCTGTTGAACATCTTGCGGCAATACTTCGATAGTTTTTACCACCGATAGGTCGATATGGCCTGCTTGCACATTCGCCACACGAAGATAGGGTGCCTCCACCGTCAGCTTGTCGCCGAACTTGCGGCCTTTTGTGACCCCTGAAACTACCGCTGCAATATCGCCAAGCCGCTGCTCGGGCCACCCCCTCGGATTCGTCGCCGGGTCGCCGAACATGTCGAGGAACAGCGCCGGGATGAGTTCGGCGGCTTTCTTTTCGGCCTCGCGGCGCAGGCGGACGACGCCCTCGGCGCGGGACAGCAGGTCGACAATGCGGCGTTGCTCGGGGAGAGGCGGAACAGGAATTGTCTCCCGGTATGCGTCTTCTCTCGTAAGGCCGGGAACGCCTGTTGCCGTTTTCAAGCGCGAGAGGTCGAGTTGCCGAAGCAGGTAAAACAGAAACTTGATGTCGAAGTCGAAGCCCTCTCTTGGGCGAGCATAGTAGGTGGTGTCAATTGGGAAGCACGGGCCATCAACAAACTGCACGGCACCAGCACTACCTTTGCGGCCGACGATAACAGTTGGGCCATTGACCACAGCCGTATCGTGCCAGCCCGTTATCCCATTGGAACCATAGACGGGAATGCAGCCACCTTCCACACGATTGCTTTTTGGCAGCCTCTTGCCGTAGGCGAACTCAATCGCCGTGCCCAGTGAAACGGTAGGCCATCGGCTCACTTAACCTGCTCCGGCAACGGCCGTCGCCGGTAGCTGTCACGGTCCACCACCACGAAATACCCCGTCACCCGTTTGCCGTCGTCGCCCAGCAACGGCGCGACGAACTGAAGCGCTTCCTCCGGCGAGGTCGGGACAAAACGCAAGTAAAGAATGCCGGGCGGACACGGCAGGCGCTTGAGATAAACCAGCTCACCATAATCGCGGTCGAAGGTCAGCAACGCGCGCTGTTCGCGCTGCGCTAGACCAAGTACGACCGTATCGGTAATGCCGGGGCTGGTTTCGCTGATGGCTTTGACATCGTGCCCCGCTTCGCGCAGCCGCAGCACCATCTTGAGCGGGATGTTTTCATTGGCCAGCAGCTTCATGCGGCCAGGGTTTGAGCAAAGTATTGCTCGTCGTGCAGGCAGGCAGCACTAAATGCAAATACCGCTTGCAGGGCCATGCGATTCAGTTGCGGATAATTTTCCAGAACCTGCTGTTCGGTCCACCCTTCGGCAAACAAGGAGAGCAGAAACTCCGCTGTGAGCCGGGTGCCCTTGACGACCGGCTTCCCCGCCAGAATGTCAGGATTGGCTTCAATCAGGTCTTGCCATTTCATGTCGGTTACTCCTTGTCCGGAGCAGCTAGTCTAGCCGTTTGCCAAGGCACTGCGCAACGCATCCACTTCCTCGACAATCTCCGCCTCGATCGCCGCCAGCTCGTCGAGGATTTCCCGCGGGTCGCGGTGATCGACGGCGGCCTGGCTCATGGGCCGGTAGCGCCCGGCCGACAGGTTGAAGTCGTTGGCGCGCAGTGTCGCCGCGTCGGCGAACCACCACTGCGCCGTCCATTCGGCGGCCGGGTCGCGAACCTGCCAGGCGGCGAAATTGGCCTCTTTTTCGCGGTAGACCGCGACAAGCCCCGGCAGGTCGTCGGCGTCGATCGGCGTGTCGTGGTTGGCGTCCAGCTTGTAGCCGTCGTTGTCGGCATGCAGGAACAGCACCTTGTCGGTGCTGCCGCCCTTCGTGAAGACGAGCACCGAGGTCTTGACCCCGGAATACGGCTGGAAAACGCCGCCGGGCAGCGACAGCACGGCCTCCACGCGGTTGTTCTCGATCAGTTGCCGGCGCAGTTCCTTGTGCGCGCCGGTCGAGCCGAACAGCACGCCCTCAGGCACGATGACGCCGCAGCGGCCATCGGGCAGCAGGCTGTCGAGCATGTACTTGATGAAGAGGATTTCGGTCGCGGTGGAGCTGCCGACCTTGACGTCCTCGCTGATGCGGTCCTTGTCCAGCCGGCCGGAAAACGGCGGATTGGCGGCGATGACGTGGTGGCCGTCGGCCGGCAGGCCGAGCGCCGCCCTGGTTTCGGCGTCAAGCGTGGTGGTCAGGACGTTGCGCTGGCGGATGCGGACATTCGGCAGGCCGCGCAGGGTGAGGTTCATGGTGGCGAGGCGCACCATCTTCGGATCGACGTCGTTGCCGAAGAAGGTCTGCTCCTGCAAAACGCGCCACTTGGCCGCCGACAGCGAATTGCCGTTGCCGCGCGGGATGCGCTTGCCGTCGATGTCCACGGCCTCGATGCCGTCGGGCGTCGAGTTGGCCAGCTTGATGTAGTCGAACACCGCCGCCAGAAAACCCGCCGTACCCGCTGCCGGGTCGTAGCAGGTTTCACCGATCTTCGGATCGAGCATGGCGACGACGGCGCGGATGATGTGGCGCGGGGTGCGGAACTGGCCCAGTTCGCCGGCCGTCCTGATCTGCTTGAGCACATGCTCGAACAGGTCGCCCTTGGTATCCGCATCGGCTTCGTCGAGGCGCAGGCCATCAACCTTGCCGATGACCTGGGTCAGCACCACCGGCTCGTCGATGACCAGCCGCGCGCCGTCCATGAAGTTGACGGCGCCGCGCGCGGCGACTTCCGTGTAAAAGGCAAAGACCTCGTCACGCAGGAAGCGAACCAGATTCTCGCCGGTGAGCGCGCGCGCCCATTGCGACCAGCGGAAACGGTCGCGCGAGATGCTGTCCTGGCCACCGGACAGGCCCATCGCCGGGGCGTTGAGCGGATTGCGCAGTTTCCAGTCGCCGACGTAGATGCTTACGGCGGTCTGTTTCATCAGGCGGGCGCGTGCCTGTGCCTGGGTGTCCAGCCCGTCGGCCAGGTAGAAGAAGAACAGGAAGGCCAGTTGTTCGGCGTTGGTCACCGGGTCGGGATAACCGCCGCCAAACAGGTAATTGCGGATGACTTCGATGTCCTGGCGGAGTTGCGGGGTCAGGGGCACGGATATTCTCTAATGGGTTGCCGAAGGGCCAGACCCGGTCTCGCCGGTCCGATCCCGATAAACGGATTGCGACAGGTCGTGAATGAGCGCGCCCAAGGGTTCCTCGCCGCCGAACAGCTCGACCGCGCGGCGCTTGCCGCCTTGCAGGCTGAACGGCGGAAATTCGAGATGGTCGAGCGTGAAATCATCGAACTGGTCGGCGTTTTCGCGGATTTGCGCTTCAACGTCATGCAGCCAGCGTTCCTGCGCGGGCGTGAAGTCGTGGCTGACCAGCCAGCCCTCGAAACGCGCGCCGAGTTCGTTGGCCTTTTCCTCGGAGGCTTCCAGAAAAACGAAGTTGCCGGCGTCGTCCATCGTCACCCAGGTGCGCGTGGTCGGGTCGATGTCGTCGTCCTGATTGACCGTGACCAGCGTGCGCGGCGAGTGATACGGCGATGGTTTGCGTTCCATGACCTTGCCGCCTTCGCCATAGTCCTCTTCGCCTTCGTGCGCAGTGGCAACGCCGACAAAATCGAACAGGGTGAAGATGGGTTTGCCCTGCGCCTTGCGCGTCCCCCGGCCGCGCATCTGCCGATAGAGCGAGACCGACCTGGTGTAGCGCGCAAAGACGAGATTGACGACTTCCGGGCAGTCGAAGCCGGTATCGAGCATATTCACCGAGACCAGCACCTGCGGGAACTTCTCTTTCTTGAAGCGGCGAATCCGCGTCATGCCGTCGCTGGTGTCCTCGCCCTGCCCCATGCCGGAAACGACGTAATCGGCGTATTTGATCTCCGGTGAGGGTTTCAGGTGGGCGAATTCGTTGTCGAGCATCCTCGCCAACGTTTCGGCGTGGCGCTTGGTGACCGCAAAAACGATGGTCTTGCCGATCAAGGGTTTCCGGAGAATGCCATTCCTGTCGGTATAGCCCTCGTCCATGATCTTGCGAAATTCACGCACGATGGCCTGATTACGCGCCGGAATCGTGAATTTGCGTTCCAGCGCGTTGGCATCGACTTCAATGTGCGGCTGGGGCGGCTTCAAATTCGCGGCGGCGGCGAAAGCGTCTTCGAGTTCCACGCGCGTCCTGGCATCCAGGCCGTCCCATTGGATGTCTTGGCGCAAGATCTTGATGAGGCCATCGGCGGTTGCGGTCTTGACGGTCCGGGCCTTGTAGATCTGGTAGCCAACCAGATAGCCGTCGTCGATGGCGCGCTTGAGCGTGTAGGAAAAGGTGGGTTTGTCGACGCCGAAAAAACGCAGGGTGTCGCGAACGAAAGCCGTTTCGTCATCAGGCGAGCCGTCGTCATTGGGCGGCTTGACGCAGGGCGTTGCGGTCAGACCGATCTGGATGCCGTCGAAGTGTTCCAGCACCTTGCGCCATTTGCCGTAGATGCTGCGGTGGCATTCGTCGGTAATCACGAGGTCGAAATACCCGGAGGAATACTCGTGGTAGATATTGACCATCGATTGCAGCGTGGTGATGGTGATGCGCTGTTCGTCCTGGAAACGCCGGCCCGCGCGCAGCACATAGCAAGGTAGTTCCTTCAGGTGTTCGGTGAAAGCGTCTTCCGATTGCACCGCCAGCGGGATGCGGTCCACGAGAAATAGCACTCTGCTGACGACGTTGGCGGCAAACAGGCGCTTGATGAGTGCGGCGGCGGTTCGGGTCTTGCCGGTGCCGGTGGCCATTTCCACCAGCAGCTTGCGCCGGCCGAAACCGATTTCGCGGCACAGGGTTTCGATGCACTCCTGCTGGTAGTCGCGCCCGGCAATCCTTTGGTCGATGGCGACACCCAGCGGATCGACGCGGATCTGCCGCGTTGCAGCCCGGCGTTCGAGGTCGGATTGCGAGAAGAAGGTTCGTACCGGGCGCGGGTGCGCTTCGCGCTGCCAGTCCCAGAACAGGATTTCCTTGCCGTTGGCGAGGAAGATGAAAGGCACGTTTGCCAGTTCGGCGTTGTGCCGCGCCTGCTCGGCGGCTTCGGCGGCATTGATGGATTCGCGCTTGGCTTCGACAATCGCCAAGCCCCGGCCCTCACGGCTGCACAGCAGATAGTCGGCGCGATTGGCGTCTATCGTGTATTCATGGCGGATGCTGACGCCATCGTTTTTCCAGCCCTGATCTTTGAGTTGAGCATCGATGAGGGTGCGGGCAAAGGCTTCGTTCTTGTTCATATCCCAGCCGTTATTGGCTCCC
>ERZ761602.3136-NODE-3136-length-24044-cov-4.921964_pt1 | contig 24044 bp, 21 predicted proteins | sample MGYA00512165_ERZ761602 | MGnify/ENA primary metagenome ERZ761602 (study PRJEB28899, sample SAMN02445085) | bioreactor sludge metagenome | biome: EBPR sludge; isolation source: Thorneside wastewater treatment plant | place: Australia: Brisbane, Thorneside...
CTGTTCGACTATTGCTGCCGGAGCAGCGCCATCCAATAAACAACAATCGTTGCAGCATAGGCCAGGAAGAGCGGCAAGGCGGCAAGCTGTGCGTAGGTCTTGAACACCAAGGCAAACAGCAGAAGGGTTACTGCAAACTTGTACCCTTCACCAGCCACCTGGGCATTGAATGCCCTCTTCGCGTCGGCAGTCGCCGCCCCGTTTGGCCGCAAGGCCCGCATCGCATAGGCCGATGCGCTTGCCATGGCAATACCACCACCGATCACAGCAGAAACTGCCGCGTGAAACCCGCCTACAAGCCCGGACAGCAAACCCGCCGCCAGAGTCACCACCAACTGACAGCGGAAAAGCCAGCGAACCTGAGGATGCATGGCTAGCTCCTCCAAAACGTTGGCAGGATACCAGACTCGCATAGAGGAATCAAACCGCAAGTGCAAAAAAGTTTGGATTCCCTTGCAAAACGTGCCTTGCAGACCTGCCTGGCGGGCTCCCGGCCGACCACTATGATGCGCCGCATCAATTGCGCAGACGCTGCAGGATGCCGTCGAGCTGGTCAAGGTCTCCGAAGTCGATCAGTACCTTGCCAGCACCACGCTTGTTGGTGCGAATCGCCACCTGCGCACCGAGCAGATCGGCAAGTTCCTCCTGCAATCGCAGCAGGTCACGATCCGGTCGTGCCGGCGTGGCCTCCTTGGGCGGTCTGAGGGCATACTGCACCAGGCGCTCCGTCTCGCGCACCGAAAGCCCTTTCGACACCACCCGCTGCGCCAGTTGTACCTGCAAGGCCCCAGCCAGCGGCAACAGGGCCCGTGCATGCCCCATGTCGATGTCACCACGCATCAACAATTCCTGCGCCGGTGTCGCCAGTTGCAGCAGACGCAACAGATTCGACGCCGCCGGCCGCGATCGTCCAACGGCATCGGCAGCCTGCTGATGGGTCATCGCAAACTCGTCGATCAGTCGCTGCAGACCGAGCGCCTCCTCGAGCGGGTTGAGGTTTTCGCGCTGAATGTTCTCGATCAGCGCCATGGCCAGTGCCGCCTCATCCGGAATCTCCCGGATCAGGGTGGACACCTCGCCCAGGCCGGCCATCTGCGCGGCGCGCCAGCGCCGTTCGCCGGCAATGATCTCGAAGCGCTCGTCGCCGATAGGGCGGACCAGGATGGGTTGCATCAGGCCCTGCACCCTGATCGACGCGGCCAGCTCTTCAAGCGACGCCGGGTCCATGCGCGTCCGCGGCTGGTACTTGCCCGGCTGGATGCTGCCGACCGGCAGGGTGCGCTGCTGCTCCCGGCCTTGCGCGTCATTGCCGGCCAGCAGCGCATCGAGGCCGCGTCCCAGTCCCTTCAGTTTCATGCCCGCGCTCCGGCGATGGTGCCGTCCCTGCCGGCGCCTTGCTTGCCCTGGCGTCGTTCCAGCGTTTCGTGCGCCAGCGCCAGATAGGCCTGTGCACCCTTGGAGCTACGGTCGAAAGCGATGACCGGCTTGCCGTACGACGGAGCTTCGGCCAGACGGACATTGCGCGGGATGATCGTCCGGTAAACCTTGGCACCGAAGTGGCCCTCAAGATCCCGCGACACCTGTTGCGTCAAGGTCGAACGTGGGTCGAACATGGTGCGCAGCAATCCCTCGATCTCGAGCACGGGGTTGAGATGGGCGCGCACTTTCTTCAGGGTCGCCACGAGGTCGGTCAGACCTTCCAGTGCGTAGTACTCGCATTGCATCGGGATCATCACCCGGTCGGCGGCGACCAGACCATTCACGGTCAGCATGTTGAGCGCCGGCGGGCAATCCATCAGGATGAAATGGTAAGCCCCGCGGATATCGCTCAACGCCTCGCGCAAGCGGTACTCGCGCTGTCCGAGATCGATCAGATCGATCTCGGCGCCCGCCAGTTCACGATTGGCCGGCAGCAGATCAAAACCGAAATCAGTGGTCAGCCGCGTGTCCGCCAGCGTTGAACGACCGATCAGGACCTGGTAAACGGTCGGCATCGCCTCGCGCTTGACGATCCCGCAACCGGTGGTCGCGTTGCCCTGCGGATCAAGATCGACCAGCAGCACGCGCTGACCCATCTCGGCCAGGCAGGCTGCGAGATTGACGGCGGTCGTCGTCTTGCCGACGCCCCCCTTCTGATTGGTTACCGCGAGTATGCTTGCCAAGACGACCCTCCCCCAGATACCGCATCGCGACTCATCACCACCAGGTGCCGCTCGCCGGTGATACCCGGCACCGCCAGACGGTGCACCCCGGCCAGCCACACATCAGCCGGCAGACCGGCGATCTCGTCGTCCGGCCGCAGCCCTTTCATCGCCAGCCAACGGCCATTGTCCTGCAGCAGGTGGCGCGACAGTTCGACCAGCAGGGCAAGGTCGGAGAAGGCCCGCGCGGTGATCACGGCGAACCCGGCTGGCGGCCTGTAGGCTTCGACGCGCCCACAGTGTACGGCAATATTGGACAGACCCAGCTCAATTGCCACCTGTCGCAGGAATGCTGCCTTCTTCGAGTTGCTGTCGAGGAGCACGACCTGCAGCTCCGGCCGGGCAATCGCCAGGGGGATTCCCGGCATGCCACCGCCGCTCCCCACGTCGAGCAGCGTCGTCCCCTCGACGAACGGCAGGACGGTCAGCGAATCGAGCAGGTGGTGACTGACCGCCCGCGCGCGTTCGCTCACCGCGGTCAGTCGATAGGTGCGGTTCCACTTGTCGAGCAGGGCAGCGTAGGCCAGCAGCTTCTGCTGCACCGCCAGCGACAGGTCGAGGCCGAGGATGGCGGCACCCCGCACCAGCTGCTCGCCGGGGCTCATCCGTCACAGCCTGCAGCGCGCTGGTTCTGCGTGTCACGCTGCCCGCGTTTCAGACTGACCAGCAGGATCGAGATGGCCGCCGGTGTCACTCCCTGGATGCGCGATGCCTGGCCAATGGTCTGTGGCCGGTGCAGGGTGAGTTTGTCGCGCACCTCGCGAGACAAACCGCCAACCTGGCAGAAATCGAAATCCTCCGGAAAGCGCAACTCTTCGCTGGCCAGGTTCCTGGTCACCTCGTCCTGTTGCCGTTCGATGTAACCCTGATACTTGGCCTGAATCTCGACCTGCTCGATGACCCGCGGATCACTCACGCCGGCCTCGCTCGAAGCCTCGCCGAGGGGCAAGCTCAACAAGGCAGAATAGCTGACAGCCGGCCGTCGCAACAGATCGTGCAGGGTGGAGTCGCGCTCCAGCGGCTGGCCGAGGACACGCAGAGCCTCATCATCGGCCAGCTGCAGCGGATGAACCCAGGTGGACTTCAAGCGCTCCTGTTCGCGGGCGATTGCCTCTCGCTTGGCACAGAAGGCCGCCCAGCGATGGTCGTCCACCAGTCCGAGACGGCGCCCCGTCTCGGTCAGGCGAAGGTCCGCGTTGTCCTCGCGCAATGACAGGCGGTACTCGGCGCGGCTGGTGAACATGCGGTAAGGCTCCGACACGCCGCGAGTGATCAGGTCGTCGGCCAGCACTCCGAGATAGGCCTCGTCGCGGCGTGGCGTCCACGCCGCTTTCTCCTGGACCTGCAGTGCGGCGTTGGCACCCGCCAGCAGACCCTGCGCTGCGGCCTCCTCGTACCCCGTGGTGCCATTGATCTGGCCAGCCAAGAAGAGCCCGCGGATGGCACCGGTCTCCAGCGAGGCGTGCAGGCGTCGCGGATCGAAGTAATCGTATTCGATGGCGTACCCGGGGCGCAGGATATGGCAGTGCTCTAGCCCGCGGATCGAACGAACGATGGCCAGTTGCACGTCGAAAGGCAGGCTGGTCGAGATCCCGTTCGGGTAGATCTCGTGCGTCTCCAGACCTTCCGGTTCGAGAAAGATGTTGTGACTGTCCTTGCTCGCGAAACGATGGATCTTGTCCTCGATCGACGGACAGTAGCGCGGCCCGACGCCCTCGATGACCCCGGTGTACATCGGCGAGCGATCGAGGTTGTCGCGAATGATGGCGTGCGTCCGCGTATTGGTGCTGGTGATCCAGCACGGTAGCTGCGCCGGATGCCGACTCGCCGCGCCAAGAAACGAGAAGACCGGCAAGGGATCGTCGGAATGCTGCTCGGCCATCACCGAGAAGTCGATCGTCCGGCCATCCAGCCGCGGCGGGGTGCCGGTTTTCAGACGGCCGACCGGTAGCTGCAGTTCACGCAGACGCGCTGCCAAAGAGGCGGAGGGCGGGTCACCCATGCGACCGCCGGTGTAATTCGCCAGACCGACGTGGATCAGACCGTTGAGGAAGGTACCGGTGGTCAATACCACGGCGCGGGCGGCAAAACGGATGCCGAGCTGGGTAACCACGCCGGCCACCCGATCGCCCTCGACGATCAGGTCGTCACAGGCCTGAGCAAAGATCGTCAGACCCGGCTGATTCTCGAGCCGGCGGCGAATCGCCTGTCGATAGAGCACGCGGTCGGCCTGCGCGCGCGTTGCGCGCACCGCGGGACCCTTGCTGGAGTTGAGGATGCGGAACTGGATACCGGCTTCGTCGGTCGCCTCGGCCATCGCCCCACCCAGGGCATCGACCTCCTTGACCAGGTGTCCCTTGCCAATGCCGCCGATCGACGGATTGCAGCTCATTGCACCCAGCGTTTCCAGGTTGTGAGTGAGCAGCAGCGTCCTGGCGCCCATGCGCGCGGCGGCGAGCGCCGCCTCGGTGCCGGCGTGACCGCCACCGACGACGATGACCTCAAAACGGTCGGGGAAAAGCATGGACTGTGTGGACCTCGGCACCGGAAGGAAGGCGGCAAAAGCGCGGAATTCTACGCCAGTTCGCTGAAACATAACAGGTTTCCGCAGGTGCTGGCGGGCCGCAGGAATGTTTCGCCGGCACCTGCCGGCGGTCGCCCGGCTGTTTCGCCACGCGCATGCGGCGCAACTGGAGATAGAATTCATTGTGGATCGCTAGGCGGACTGCCAGCGAGAAGCCAACGAATGGACAAGCGAAAACGGAAGCGCAGATCGGCTGGGTGGGGCAGAAACCTCATAGTCGTTGGCTATGACACGAATTATCAGAATCAATTGGAACAATCCTGACGGGTCTACTACCATTCGCCCGTCGCTTCTTTTCATTCACCGAACTCGAAGGAGAGCTCACGATGTCCCTGATCAACACCGAAATCAAGCCATTCAAGGCCACTGCGTTTCACAATGGCAAGTTTGGTCCCGTATCCGACGCCGACCTCAAGGGAAAATGGTCCGTCGTCGTCTTCTATCCAGCCGACTTCACCTTCGTCTGTCCGACCGAACTCGGTGACCTGGCCGACGAATACGATTCGTTCCAGAAGATCGGCGTCGAGGTCTACGCGGTATCCACCGACACGCATTTCACCCACAAAGCGTGGCACGACGCTTCCGACACGATCAAGAAAATCCGCTATCCGATGATCGGCGACCCCACCGGCACGATCACGCGCAACTTCGACGTGATGATCGAGGAAGAGGGCCTGGCGCTGCGCGGCACCTTCGTGATCAACCCGGAGGGCGTCATCAAGGTCTGCGAAATCCACGACCTCGGTATCGGTCGTGACGCCAAGGAGCTGCTGCGCAAGGTGCAGGCGGCCCAGTACGTGGCCAGCCACCCGGGCGAAGTCTGCCCGGCCAAATGGACGCCGGGTGACGCCACCCTCGCCCCGTCGCTCGATCTGGTCGGCAAGATCTAGCGGGAAACCGGGCGCGCTGCCCACGGGTTCTTCGGCAGCGCGCTCCCGGGTCTCAGTGCAAAGGGGCCGCAAAGCACTGCTTGGCGGCCCTTTTTCAATGCAACTCGTCAATGGAGAAAGAGCCGTGCTCGACGCGAACATCAAGACTCAACTGAAAACCTACCTCGAGAAGATCCAGCAGCCGATCGAACTGGTCGCATCGCTCGACAACAGCGACCGAGCGCAGGACATGCTCGCCCTGCTGCAGGACATCGCCGCACTGTCCGACAAGGTCGGCCTCAGGCAGGGTGGCGACGCCGCCCGCAAGCCCTCGTTTTCGGTGGGACGCCCTGGCGAAACGGCGCGCATCAGCTTCGCCGGCATCCCGATGGGGCACGAGTTCACCTCGCTGATCCTCGCGCTGCTGCAGACCGGCGGCCATCCGCCCAAGACGGAAGCCAGCGTACTGAACGAAATCCGCGCCATCTCGGGAAAGTTTCACTTCGAGACGTTCATTTCGCTGTCCTGTCACAACTGCCCCGACGTCGTCCAGGCGCTCAACCTGATGTCGGTGCTCAATCCCGGCATCAGCCACCAGATGGTCGACGGCGCTCTCTACCAGGACGAGGTCACGGAGCGCCAGATCATGGGGGTACCGACGGTTCTCTTGAATGGCGAGCATTTCGGGCAGGGCCGCATGACGCTCGAGGAGATCATCGCCAGGATCGATGGCGGAGCCGCGCAGCGCGAAGCCGACAAGATCGCGGCACGCGAACCCTTCGACGTGCTGATCGTCGGTGGTGGTCCGGCCGGCGCCGCCGCCGCCATCTACGCCGCACGCAAGGGCATTCGCACCGCTGTGGTGAGCGAACGTTTCGGCGGACAGGTGCTTGATACTCTGGCGATCGAGAACTTCATTTCGGTCAAGGAGACCGACGGCCCGAAACTTGCTGCCGGACTCGAACAGCACGTCAGGGAGTACGAAGTGGACATCATGAACCTGCAGCGTGCCGAAGCACTGCTGCCGGCCGGCGAAAACGGGCTGAACGAGGTCCGACTGGCCAGCGGCGCGACGCTACGCGGCAAGACGGTGATCATCGCTACCGGGGCACGCTGGCGCGAGATGAACGTCCCCGGCGAAAAAGCGTATCGCGGCCATGGTGTGGCCTATTGCCCACATTGCGACGGGCCGCTGTTCAAGGGCAAGCGGGTGGCGGTCATCGGTGGCGGCAACTCGGGAGTCGAGGCGGCGATCGACCTCGCCGGGGTCGTCGGCCATGTCACGCTGTTCGAGTTCGAACAGGTCCTGCGTGCCGACGCGGTGCTGCAGAAGAAGCTCTACAGCCTGCCCAACGTCGTGGTGATCACCTCGGCGCTGACCACCGAAGTGACGGGTGACGGCAAGAAGGTCAACGGCCTCGTCTACACCGACCGTGCCAGCGGCGAGAGTCACCGTATCGAACTCGAAGGGGTATTCGTGCAGATCGGGCTGCTGCCCAACAGTGACTGGCTCAAGGGAACGCTGGCCCTCTCGCCGCGCGGCGAGATCGAAGTCGACGCGCGCACCGAAACCTCGCTACCCGGTGTATTCGCAGCAGGCGACGTGACCACCGTGCCCTACAAGCAGATCGTCATCGCCATGGGCGAGGGATCAAAGGCGGCACTCAGTGCCTTCGATTACCTGATTCGCAGCCCGGTCTCCTGAGGTGCTCCCCGACTGGCTGACAGCAGGCGGCCGGACCCCGGCACGCCAACTCGGCTGGTGCCCTGGCTGGGTGATTTATGGCGGCGTCCCCTGGGAGCGGCCGGTGAACGCTTGCTGGGGCCGGGAACGTCCGGTAAGGTGGATGGCGTGAAACCACCCGACACGACCACTGATCTGCTGTACAAACTCGGCGACGAGTTCAAGCGCAAACGCGCCCTGCTGATTGATCGATATCCGAATGCCCGCAGCTCGCTGCGCCTGATGCTCTCATCGATCGGCGTGACCTCGGTACACAACGCCGGCAGCTCTGCGGAAGTCCTGCGGCAGGTCAAGGCGCACAGCTTCGACATCATTCTCTCCGACTACCAGCTCGAGGACGGAAGGGATGGTCAGCAGTTGCTGGATGAGCTGCGTCAACAGCATCTGGTACCACTGGCCACCGTTTTCATCATCGTCACCAGCGAACGAACTTACCATAGTGTTGTGTCGGTGGCCGAACTGGCACCGGACGACTACCTCATCAAGCCGTTCACGAGCGACGAGCTCCGGAACAGGCTGGTTCGGGCGGTATACAGGAAGCAATTTTTTGCTCCGATCTACGAGCAACTGGACAATGGTGCCTATGCGCTGGCTCTGCTTGCCTGCGACCGCCTGCTGGCACAGGAGAGCGGATTTCTGTTCGACCTCCTGCGCTACAAGGGCGAGATTCTGAACGTCCTGGGACGCCACGGCGAAGCGCAGGCAGTGTATGAGCAGGTCCTGGCCCAGCGCGTCGTACCCTGGGCCCGCATGGGGCTGGCGATCGCCTTTCGCAGTCAGCAGCAGCTCGGCGAAGCGGCAGCACTGGGACAATCTCTGGTGGAGGATTTCCCCGAGTTCACTGCAGCTTACGACTTCCTTGCCGAGGTCCGCGAAGAAATGGGCAAACTCGATGACGCGCAGGAAGTCCTGCTGCGAGCCGCGGCGAAATCGCCCAAGAACGCGGCAAGGCAACGACTGGTGGGTGACCTGGCGGTGCGCAACAACGACCTGCGAACCGCCGAGAGGGCTTACGGGAGGGTACTCGACCGTCGACGCGGCTCGACACTGAGCAGCATAGACGACTACACCAACCTGTCGCGCGTCATGCTCGAACAGGGCCAGATTGATGGGGCGCGCAAGGTGGCCGAAGAACTGCGGCGCGACTGGCGGGGCAGCAAGCCGGGAGAAATGGCGGCGCTGGTCATGGAGAGCCTATGTTCCGACAGGGACGGCAACCCGGCGAAGGCACAGGAAGCCGTGGAAAAGGCTCTGGCGCTGAGCGCGACGCTGACAGAGTCCGGACGAAGCTCGCGGATCTCTCAGCAGTTGACACTCGATCTGGCGCAGGCTTGCCTGGCAACCGGCAAGGAAGAACCGGCCAGGGCAATTCTCCGCCAGGTAGCCGCCGAGAACCACGAAGATCGCAACACGATCGCCCGGATCGAGAGCCTCTACGCCAAGGCAGGCAAGATCGAGGACGGCCAGGCGCTGCTGGCTGAAGTCGGAAAGGAAATCGTCGACCTCAACAATCGCGGTGTTCTCGCCGCACGCAAAGGCGATGTCGAGGGATCGGTCAAATTGCTCATGGAAGCCGCGGAAAGGGTCCCCAACCTTCGGTTTCTGGTCAATGCGGCAAAAGCCATCTTCACCCTGCTCGAACTCAAGGGTTGGGACGCCGCCCTCGCCAGACAAGGCCTGCGCTTCCTTCAACTGGCGCAGGCCAAGGACCTGCGCAACCCCAGGATCATTTCGGCCCGCGAACTCTACCAGCGCGTCGCGCGCAAATACGGGATTGCAGTGGTACCACTCGCCGCCGCGCAGCGAGTCGACGAAAAACCCGCGAGCTAGACCTGACGCGCGGCGTGCCCGGCCTCCGGCCGGTCGGGTGCGCACCGCTTGATCGTTGCGCGAGGGGGCGCCTTGGCCACGTCGTCAGGCGGCTGCGCCGCTACCCATTGTTGCAGTTCGGTGAGAAACGCCTTCGCCGGTAGAGACAGCAGCTTCGACCGCAGGTGTACCACCAGCCACGGTTGGCGCAACGGGAAACCGGCAACCTCCAGAATGCACAGGCCCTGCTGCGCCGGATCGGCCAGCAGGGCCTGGCGCGACAACACCGCCAGGCCAACCCCGCTGGCCACCAACTCGCGGATCGCTTCGTTGCTGCTCACCGTCAGCTTGATGTCGAGCTTGACGCCCACCCGCGCGAGGTGGCGGTCAACCGTCCGGCGCGAACCGGAACCTGGTTCGCGCAGAATGAAGCGCTCGCTGCTCAGCGCAGCAAGCTCGATTTGGCGCCCAGCCGCCCAATGGTCTTCCGGAGCGATCACCACCAACTCGTTGTCAAGCAGGGGATGGGTGGTGACCTCCAAGTCTTCCGGCGGGTAGAGCATGATGTAGAGATCGTCGGTGTTGGTACGCATGCGGGCAAGCACATGCTCGCGATCGGCCACCTCCAGTTCAACCAGGATCTCGGGATAGCGGCGACAGAAATCCCCCAGCATGCGCGGCAGAAAGTACTTGGCAGTTGTCACCAGTGCGACGCGCAGCCGGCCACGCTTCAGACCTTTCAGATCGGCGATGGCTGCCTCGAAGCTTGTCCAGACGTCGTCCAAGGCACTCGACGTCTTCAGCATTTCCTCCCCCGCCTCGGTCAAGGCCAGCTCGCGACCTCGCTGCTCGAAGAGCGGCAGATCAAGCAAGTCAACTATCTGCCTGATCTGCAGCGAAACCGCCGGCTGAGTCAAATGCAGGGCTTCGGCTGCCTTGGAAAAGCTTCGATGGCGGACAACCGCAGCAAAGGTTTCGAGTTGTCGAAAAGTGATCCTGCGCCGCGGCATATATAAGCTTCAACAAATGGGTCAGTTGATTATATCTCATTGGACTTTATTCGGCAGCACCCCCATAGTCCCGGTCGTCAGCCAGGAGTGGCCGGCAAACGACCGAACCGAACGACACAAGGAGAAACACACATGCGACATTACACCACCGACAGTACTGAAGCCATGTCACGCGTCGTCGCCCTGGCGCTGCTCGCCGATGGTGCGCTTGACAACAGCGAAATCGAGTCACTGACCAGGCACGGCATCTGTGACCGGCTGCACATTGCCCCCGCCACTCTCGATCGGGTCATCCACGAATTCTGCAACGACCTGCTGCAGTGTGCGAAGGCGCCAAACATCGGGCAGATCGAACTCGATCGTGAACTGATCGATCACCTGCTCGAGGATATCCGCTCACCCGAACTGCAGCAGCAGGCGCTCGGCGCCATCGTCGACATCGTCAATGCCGACGGCTGCCTGAACGGCGGCGAGGCGATCGTCATCGCCGAGGCAATGAGCCTGTGGGGACTCGAACTGCAGCAGGTGACGCGCACCGAAGTGCGACCGGCGCAGCGGCTGTCGCCACTGGGCGAGGGTCACCGGCAATGGCTTTGCTGATCGATCGGCGATGCCGCCTGCGCGGCAGCTACCTTCGTCCGCCCAGGCCGAGGTAGCTGTCGATCACCCGTCGGTCGGTGGACAGTTCGTCACTCGGCCCTTGCAGCGAGAGGTCGCCAGTCTCCAGAACATAGGCATAGTCGGCGACCTGCAGGGCGGCGCGTGCATTCTGCTCGACCAGCAGGATCGCCACACCGGTCTTTTTCAACTGGGCCACGGTGCGGAAGATCTCCCTGATGATCAGCGGCGCCAGTCCCAGGCTGGGTTCGTCGAGCAGCAGCAGCCGGGGCTTGGCCATCAGTGCCCGACCCATGGCCAACATCTGCCTTTCGCCGCCGGAGAGCGTACCGGCCATCTGCTCGCGTCGTTCCATCAGGCGCGGGAAGATGTCGAATACCTGATCCATCGTTTCCAGTTCGTCACGATGGCCGGCGCGATAGCGGTCGAAAGCGCCCAGCAGGAGATTGTCCGCCACGCTCATTTCGGCAAACAGCTCGCGTTTCTCGGGTACCAGGGTCATTCCCTGGCGTACCAGTTGCTCAACGCTGCGACCGGCGCGCTGCCGCTCGCCAAGGTAGGCCACCTCACCGCGTATCGGCAGGAGTCCGATCAGGGCCGACAGCAGGGTGGTCTTGCCGGCACCGTTCGGGCCGATGACGGTAACGATCTCGCCCCGATGGACGCGCAAAGTCACCCCGTGCAACGCTTCGACCTTGCCATAGCTGACCGACAGGTTGCTCACTTCGAGCACCACGGACCGCTCGTCGGCGTCCGCCCGTCGGCTCATTCGACTCCTCCGAGATAGGCCTCGACCACGGCGGGATTACGCTGAATCTCCTCCGGCAGGCCGGCTGCCAGCTTGCGGCCGAACTCCATGACGAGCACTCGGTCGGCCAGTCCCATCACGAAATCCATGTCATGCTCGACCAGAAGGATGCCGATTCCTTCACCACGCAAGCGGCGCAAAAGGTCGGCGAGTGCCTGCTTTTCCAGGTAGCGCAGACCGGCGGCCGGCTCGTCGAGCAAGAGCAGGCAGGGATCGGCAGCCAGCGCGCGGGCTATCTCGACCAGCCGCTGCTTGCCGAGTGGCAGGCTACCGGCCGCCTCGTACATCTGCTCGTGCAAACCACAGCGCTCGATCTGCATTGCGGCTTCGTGCAGCAGACGGGCGTCCTCTTCGCGGTCAGCCCGGCAGGCAGCCGCGATGAAGCTCTTGCGACCACGCAAGTGAGCGCCGATGGCAACGTTTTCGATCACGCTCATCGCCGGCAGGAGACGCACGTGTTGAAAGGTCCGGCTCATGCCAAGCCGTGCAATGTGGCGCGCCGGCAGCGACTCGACGCGTTCGCCACGAAAGCTTACGCTACCTGAAGTCAAGGGGTCGACCCCGGAAACACCGTTGAACAGGGTGCTCTTGCCGGCACCATTCGGGCCGATCAGGGCCATGATCTCGCTCGCGCGGACCCTGAAACTCACCCGGTCGTTTGCCACGAGACCGCCAAAATGCTTGCTGGCGTCGGTCACCTCGAGCAAAATCGAGCCCGGCTCCGGACGTGGCCGTCTCGCCAGGCTTGCCACGCCTTCGGTACGGGCGCGTACCACCCGCTGCGGGAAAAAACGCTGCAGCATCGGCCAGATCCCGTCGCGCGCGCGCTGCAGAACGAGGATCATCAGCAATCCGAAGACGATCATCTCGAAGTTTCCGCTTTCGCCGAGCAATCTCGGCAACCAGTCCTGCAGCCATTGCCTGAGAACGGTGATCAGGCCGGCACCGAGGATCGCGCCCCAGACATGCGAAACACCACCCACCACCGCCATGAACAGGTACTCGATGCCCTGGGTCAGGGAAAAGGGCGTCGGGTTGACGAAGCGTTGCAGGTGCGCATACAACCAGCCCGAGACACCTGCGTAGAGCGCCGCCACGGTAAACACCACGATCTTCGAACGTGGCGTATGAACCCCCATGGCTTCAGCCATCACCGACCCGCCCTTGAGAGCCCGTATGGCCCGCCCCTCGCGCGAATCCAGCAGGTTGCGCGTCGCGAGAATGAGAACCAGCAGGACGGCCCAGATCAGGTAGAAGAACTCGCGGCCGGATCTGATTTCGCGGTCGAGGACATGCAGCGGAGGAATGCCGGTGATTCCGGTGTGGCCACCCAACGCGTCCAGGTTGCCGAACAGATAGTACAGGCTGATCCCCCAGGCAATCGTGCCCAGCGGCAGGAAGTGCCCTGACAGGCGCAGGGTGACCAGGCCAAGCGTCAGCGCGACCACGGCGGTGACCAGCAAACCGGTGGGCAGCGTCAGCCACGGCGAAACCCCATAGGCGGTGGTCAGGTAGGCCGAAGCGTAAGCGCCCAGGCCAGCGAAAGCGGCCTGCCCGAAGGAGGTGAGTCCGCCGACCCCGGTGAGCATCACCAGGCCAAGGGCGACGATGGCGTAGAGGCCGATGTAGTTCAGCAACGTGATGTGGAACTCGGGCAACACCAACGGCGCCACGACCAGCGCGCCAACGAAAAGCAGAAGCAGAAGGGTCGACCAGGCGCTGCGCTTCATCCCTCCTCCACATGCTGAGTCTTGAGCGATCGCCAGAGCAGTACCGGAATGATCAGGGTAAACACGATCACCTCCTTGAAGGCACTGGCCCAGAAAGACGAATACGATTCCAGGAGGCCGACCAGGACGGCGCCGGCGGCGGCCACCGGATAACTGGCCAGGCCACCGATGATGGCGCCGACGAAACCCTTCAGACCGATCAGGAAACCCGAGTCGTAGTAGATGGTGGTGATCGGCGAGATCAGGATACCGGAGAACGCTCCGATCGCTGCCGCCAGCGTGAAGGACAGCATTCCGGCCAGGTTGGCGGAGATGCCCATCAGGCGCGCACCGGTGCGGTTCATCGCCGTGGCGCGCAAGGCCTTGCCGTAAAGCGTCCGCTCGAAGAAAAAATAGAGGCCGACGATGAGCAGCACGCTGGCCACCAACACCAACACCGTCTGCCCCTGCAAGGTGGTATCACCGACCTCGAAGCTGACGTCGGTGAACGCCGGAGTGCGCGACCCCTCGGCGCCGAAGAAAAACAACCCGAGCCCGATGAGCGTGACATGAACGGCAACGGAGACGATCAGCAGTACGAGCACCGACGCTTCTGCGACCGGCTGATAGGCCAGACGATAGAGCATCGGTCCGAGCGGCACCACCAGCATCAAAGCGAGCAAAACCTGCACCGGCAAAGGCAGACCGGCCGACGAGACGGCCAGCAAGGTCGCGGCAAGGAGCAGCGGCGCTCCACAATTGACCAGCAGGATGAGCGGCAACCGTCGGTAGCGTCTTTCGCGCAGCGCCGTCGACCCATCAATCAGTGCGATCAGGGCACCCATCGCCAGAAGCAGCCAGACGGTGCCCGGCAGTCGGTCGGCCTGCAGACTGGCCAGGCTGAGGGCGCCGAGGGCGACGAACTCGCCCTGCGGAATGAAGATCACTCGCGTGACCGCGAAAACCAGTACCAGGGCCAGCGCCAGCAGTGCGTAGATGGCGCCGTTGGTGACACCATCCTGGCCGAGCAGCAATGCAATCTGCAAATCCATCAACACTTCCCAGTCGCAACGCCGTCCGCTGCAAGGCTGACTGCACGTCGCCGGAGCGCTGGTCCTGCATGCCGCCAGCGAGTTGGGTGCATATCCCCCGCCGCGCGCGTTGGCAACCAGGCGTAGCCAGGCGGTGCGCCCGCCGGCGCGCCGTAATCCCTACTGCACCAGCTTCCAGGTGCCCCCTTCGATCTTGACCATCACACGAGCGCGCTGGTCAAAACCGAGATGATCCTGCGGACTCATGTTGAACACACCATGCGCAACGGTGAGGTTGGTCGTTTTCTCCAGGGCATCGCGCAGCGCCCTGCGGAACTCCGGCGTACCGGCTTGCGCCTTCTTCAGCGCCTCGGGGGCGGCGCTCGCCAGCAACTTGCTGGCATCCCAGGCGTGCGCGCCGAACGTCGAGACACTGCTCCTGCCATTGACTGCCTCATACTTGTTGACGTATTCGAGCGCCGCCTTCTTGATCGGGTTGCTCTCCGGCAGTTGAGCCGCCACCAGCACCGGGCCGGCCGGCAGGTAGGTTCCCTCACAATCCTTGCCGCACACACGCAGGAAATCCGCGTTGGCCACCCCGTGCGTCTGGTAGAGCAGTCCCTTGTAACCCTTTTCTTTCAACGACTTCTGCGGCAGTGCAGCGGGGGTTCCGGCTCCACCCACCAGAACGGCGTCCGGTCTCGCCGCAAGGATCTTCAGTACCTGACCGGTCACCGAGGTGTCGGCGCGATTGAAGCGTTCGTTGGCGACGACCTGAATCTTGCGCAACTCGGCGATCTTCGAAAACTCGTTCCACCAGCCTTCACCATAGGCGTCGGCAAAACCAATGTAGGCCACCGTCTTGACGTTGTTGTTGCTCATGTGCTGAACGATCGCCGTGGCCATCTGCGCGTCGTTCTGCGGCGTCTTGAAAACCCATGCACGTTTGGCGTCCATCGGTTCGATGATCCGCGCCGAGGCCGCCATCGCGATCATCGGCGTCTCCGCTTCAGCGACCACGTCGATCATCGCCAACGAGTTGGGACTGGTCGTCGAACCGATCACCAGGTCCACCTTGTGCTCGGCGATCAGCTTGCGGGTGTTCTTCACCGCCGTGGTCGTATCGGAAGCATCATCGAGCACGAGGTAGTTGACCTTCTGGCCGGCAATGGTCACCGGCAACAAGGCAAAGGTATTCTTCTCGGGGATGCCCAGCGAAGCCGCCGGCCCCGTAGCGGAAAGCGTGACGCCCACATTGATATCCGCCTGTGCGCTGGTGCCAAGCGCCGCGCCCAGAACAGCCAGCAGCATGGCTATCGATAACTTGACCCTCATGGTTCCTCCCGACATGGTTTTTCTGGATTGACGCCTGGATCGACCGCCCTGCGTCAGCTGCCCATTGTGCGGCCATGGGCAGTGCGAGACAAGCCTAAAAGAAGGTATCGTATGCGAATTTGACGATAAACAGGCTCACCACACACAAAAAGACCCGCCTCACGAAAGCACTTCCATGGCGCAGGGCAAGGTGCGTACCGAGAAAGGAGCCGAACACATTGCAGCCGGCCATCAGCACGGCCAGCAACGGGAGAAAATGACCGTGCGGGATGAAGAAACCCAGGGCAGCCAGATTGGTCGCGACGTTGACCACTTTGGCAGCCGCCGAGGCGTGCAGGAAATCGAAGCCGAAGAAGCGGATGAACAGGAAGATCAGGAAACTGCCCGTCCCCGGACCGAAGAAACCATCGTAAAAACCGATCACCCCGCCGAGTATCAGAGCATAGACGAATTCCCGCCGCCCCTTGTGTTGTGGTCTATGCAACCCCCCAAAGTCGCGCCGCACAAAAGTGTATGCCGCCGCGCCGATCAGCAACAGGAGGATCAGCGGGCGCAGCACGGCCGGTGGCAGCCAGGCAACCGCCAGGGCGCCGAGGTAGGAACAGGCAAAGGCGGCCAGAGCGGCGGGCAGCGTGGTCCGCCAGGGCATCTCGACCCGACGTGCATAGCGCCAGGCCGCGCTGCTTGTTCCGAAGACGCTGGAGAACTTGTTGGTGCCAAAGATGGTTGCCGGCAGCTCGCCCGGCAACGCATTGAACAGCGCCGGGATCTGGATCAGGCCGCCGCCGCCGACCACGGCATCAATGAACCCCGCAAAAAGGGCGGCGACCGACAGGCCGATCGCCAGCGAGTAATCGATGCCCACCATCAACCTTCAGCGCTGGGCGACCAGGAACAGGCGCTTGAAAGGAAACAGCGTCTGCCCATCCGCCGTCGGCGGATAAGCCACCTTGAGGCGTGCCCGATAGATCGCCAGGAATGCCTCTGCCGCCGGCCTGTCCAGCCGTGTCAGGTAGGGTACCAGGGTTGTCCCTTTCATCCATTCGCTGATTGCATCGTCCCCAGCGAGCATCTGCCAATAGGTGGTTTCCCATAGATCGAGTTGGCGGCAACCCGGCATCAGCAGGTTGCGATAGGCGGCCGGCGACAGAACGCTCCCCATGCGCACCCCGCTGAGCAACTCCCGCCAGGCGGGCTCTCCCGCCAGTTCGCGCAGGATGCGATGCGACGGCGCGCTGAAATTCGCCGGCATCTGAACCGCCAGCACGCCACCCGCACCCAATTGCCGAAACAGCCGAGGGAACAGTTGCTGATGATCGTCCAGCCAGTGCAGCGCGGCGTTCGAGAAAATCACATCAGGCGGGGTACTGGCCTGCCAACTGGCGATGTCGGCCCGCTGCCAGGTGATGCTCGGAGCCGTCGCCGCCGCTCTGGCCAGCATGACCGCATCGCTATCAATACCGATCAGCCGGGCACCCGGCCAGCGCTCCGCCAGCAACTGCGTGACGTTGCCGGGGCCGCAACCGAGATCGACGATGCAGCTCGCCGGGAAACCGTCCAGCCGCGACAGGAGATCGACTGCCGGCCGGCGGCGAGCGTCATCAAATTTTAGGTATTGTTCGGGATGCCACGCCATTTGCCAATCACCTCTCGCCGATCGATGGCGCCAGACAAACGCCAGTAACGGATGGTACCGCAGCTCGAAGCCGAGGTTCCGAGAGAGTGCCGCGTGACGACGGCAGCACCCGGCGGCGCACGGCCAACCTGCCCGCACCACGGTCAAAAGGCCTTAAACTCACGAAAATCCTGTTGCTTGGAGACTTCTTCATGAAACGCAAGGGCATCATTCTGGCCGGAGGCTCGGGCACCCGCCTGCATCCCGCCACCCTGGCGATCAGCAAACAGCTATTGCCGGTATTCGACAAACCAATGATCTACTACCCGCTGAGCACGCTGATGCTGGCGGGAATCCGTGAAATCCTGATCATCTCCACGCCCCAGGACACGCCGCGCTTCGCACAACTGCTGGGCGACGGATCGAGTTGGGGCCTCGACCTGAGCTACGCCGTTCAGCATAGCCCCGATGGACTCCCTCAAGCTTTCATTATCGGCGAGCAGTTTCTGGCCAACCAGCCCTCGGCCCTGGTGCTCGGAGACAACATCTTCTACGGCCACAGCTTCCAGCAACTCCTTGCACGGGCAAACGACCGCGCCCAGGGGAGCAGCATCTTTGCCTACCACGTCCATGACCCCGAGCGTTATGGCGTCGCGGAGTTCGACGCTCGCGGCAGAGTACTCAGCCTGGAGGAAAAGCCCAAAGCCCCGAAGTCCAACTTCGCCGTGACCGGTCTCTACTTCTACGACAATCAGGTGGTAGACCTGGCCAAGAGCCTCAAACCATCACCACGAGGTGAGCTGGAAATCATCGATCTCACCCGCCTCTACCTCGTGCAGGACCGACTCCAGGTAGAGTTGATGGGTCGCGGCTATGCCTGGCTCGACACCGGAACACACGAAAGCCTGCTGGGAGCAGGACAGTTCATTGCCACCATCGAGCACCGCCAGGGCCTCAAGGTCGCCTGCCCCGAAGAAATCGCTTTCCGTCACCACTGGATCACCGCCGAACAACTCGAAACGCTGGCTCAACCGTTGACCAAGAGCGGCTACGGCGAATACCTGATCGCCCTGCTCAAGGAAAGGGTTTCTTGAGCCCGCAGCATCCTTAGGTATCACCGGCGAGCCCTGACGGCCCAACGACAAATCAGGGGCGGTGGTGGCTGATCCGCTCCCCGAACGATGGATATCCTTGAACAGCCCGACCCACGAAGGTATCATCCAGGGTTTCTACTGGCATCTCCGGTGAGGAATTGAAGGCAGCATGGAGTGGTCGCTGGACAGTAGCCCGGCGAGCAGTGCTTTTTGCCGGCCGCGGCCGGGACGCCACGCCGGGTGAGCCCGCCCAGAATCCTGCCAAGCCAGGCGAGCCACCCGTGACAGAAAAGGCCCGCGCGGAAGGTTCATTTTTCTGGACCGCGACCTCCTCATTACGACTCGATCACCAAGAGCCGCAGGACAATGCGACGCCAATCGCATGATGCGATTTTTCCTCAATGATTTCGATCAACTGCAACAGGAAGGGCAAGAGATGTTCAAGACGGTTCAAGGGCGCCGGATCCGCGTCGGCCTGGTTGGCTGTGGGCGCATCGCGAAGAATCATTTCGGATCGATCGAAGCACATTCCGGTGATCTTGAACTGGTCGCCGTGTGTGATAACGATCGTGCCGCCCTGCAGGTACACCAGGAGAAGTATTCGGTCAAGGGGTATGCGCGCATGGAAGACATGCTGCGCAATGAAGAACTCGACGTGGTCGCGCTGTGCACACCGAGCGGACTGCATCCCGATCAGGCGGTGCTCGCCGCCTCATACGGCCTCAATGTGGTAACGGAAAAGCCGATGGCCACCCGCTGGCAGGATGGCGTACGCATGGTCAAGGCCTGCGACCAGGCGAATGTCCGTCTGCTCGTGGTCAAACAGAACCGGCGCAACTCGACGTTGCAGATGCTCAAGCGGGCGTTTGACGAAAAGCGCTTCGGCAAGGTCTACATGGTCAGCATCAACGTTTTCTGGTCGCGGCCGCAGGAGTATTACGATTCGGCCAAGTGGCGGGGCACCTGGGAACTCGATGGCGGCGCGTTCATGAACCAGGCCAGTCACTATGTCGATCTGGTCGACTGGCTGGTCGGCCCGGTGGCCAGTGTCACCGCCATGACGGCGACGCTGGCGCGGGACATCCAGGTGGAAGACAGCGGCGTGCTCAACATCCGCTGGCGCAGCGGGGCACTCGGTTCGATGAGCGTGACCATGCTCACCTACCCGAAGAATCTCGAAGGATCGATCACCATCCTCGGCGAGAAGGGCACCGTGCGTATCGGCGGTGTCGCCGTGAACGACATCCAGGTCTGGGACTTTGCCGACCAGCGGGACTACGACGCCAACATCAAGAACGCCAACTACGAGACCACCTCGGTATATGGTTTCGGGCACCCGCTGTATTACCGCAATGTGGTTGACGTCCTGCGGGGGAATGCGGAGCCAGAGGTCGACGGGCGCGAAGGTCTGAAATCGCTCGAGGTTCTGATCGCCGCCTACCTGTCCGCCCGTGATGGGCGCGAGATCGCCTTGCCCCTCGAATACTGATCCGGCCCGGGCGACAAGATGGATATCGGTATCGTTGGTGGCGGCATCAATGGCCTGTGCTGCGCCTGGATGCTGCAGCAGCAGGGACACTCGGTAGAGCTCTACGAGCGCCACCAGCTGATGGCCGCAACCAGCTCGCGCTCCTCCAAGCTGCTGCATGGCGGGCTGCGTTACCTCGAGAATCTTGAATTCCGCCTTGTCCGTGAAGCCCTGCGCGAACGTGACGACTGGCTGGCACGTGTGCCCGAGCTCACCCGCCCCCTGCGTCTGCTGATGCCCATTTACCGCGGCGGTCGCCGCTCACGCTGGCTGATCCGCGCGGGACTGTTCCTCTACGATTCGCTGGCCGGCAAGACGCAACTGCCGGCCGCACGCTGGCATACGGCAACGCAGATCAGCGAACAGGACCCCGCATTGCGCAGCGCTGACCTGCGTGGCGGCTACAGCTTCTTCGACGGCCAGATGGACGATCAGGCACTGGGCCTCTGGGTCGCGCAACAGGCCCGGGAAGCCGGTGCCCTCCTGCACGAGGGGTGCGAGGTGCTGAAGGTGGACCGCAGCGGCCGGATCAGCTTCACCGACGGTACTGCGCGCCAGCATGAACGACTGATCAATGTCTGCGGCCCCTGGGCGGAACGGCTGCTCGCCAACAGCGGCATTGCCTCGCCCTACCGCCTCGATCTCGTGCGCGGCAGCCACCTCGTTCTCGATCGTCCCTGCCCGCAAGCATACCTGCTGGAGGTTCCTGCCGAACCGCGCATCGTTTTCGTTCTCCCATGGCAGGGCCGAACCCTGGTTGGCACCACCGAAGTTCGCCAGGAGCTCGAAGCGCCAGTGGTCTGCGAGGACAACGAACGGGAGTATCTGCTGGCCGTGATTCGGCATTACTTCCCGCATGACGACGATGCTGGACGGGTATGCGGGGTTTTTGCCGGGGTCCGACCGCTACTGCACTCGGCAGCCAACCCCGCGCAGGCAACCCGCGAGTACGCCCTGCACCGAGAAGGCGCCCTGCTCAGCGTTTTCGGCGGAAAATGGACAACCGCCTGCGCACTGGCAAGAAAAGTTTCCCAAAACCTTTACTGAACCCGAGGCCTTCATGAACCGTTTCACTGCAGATTCAACGGCGATCATCGACAATGGAGCCACAATCGGCGAGAACACCCGCATCTGGCAGTGGGTGCATGTTTGCGCTCAGGCATGCATCGGCAGTGACTGCTCGCTCGGTCAAAACGTCTTTGTCGGCAACAAGGTGATCATCGGCAACAACGTCAAGATCCAGAACAATGTTTCGGTGTACGACAACGTAACCCTCGAGGATGACGTCTTCTGTGGTCCGAGCATGGTATTCACCAATGTCTACAATCCGCGCAGCCATGTGTCGCGCAAACATGAGTATCGGGACACTCTGGTCAGACGCGGCGCCACCCTCGGCGCCAACTGCACCATCGTCTGCGGCGTCACCGTAGGCGAATTTGCCTTCGTGGCAGCCGGGGCGGTGGTCAACCGCGATGTGCCTGCCTACGCGTTGATGGCCGGGGTACCGGCCAGGCAGATTGGCTGGATCAGCCAGCATGGCGAGCGCCTCGATCTGCCACTGAGCGGCGAGGGTGAGGCGCAGTGCCCTGCCACCGGAGCCTGTTATGTGCTGAGCGAAAGCGGGGTGCGCTGCGTCGCGGCATGATAGGGCAACAGTTGGGCGACCCATGGAAGACTGCGGACCGCTCTGCACAGGTCACTCTCCTGTGGTAACAAGGCCTGAAGGCAAGCATCCACTCGCCGAGATCCCGTGATTGCCGAGCGTCCGAAGACGCGGCCTGTCGTCTATCGTTACCTCGCGGCTTCGTCGGCAAGGGGCCGGAAAACACTGCGCAGCTCGATCGCAGCCGCGTCGGTGAGGTGATGCCTGTCACGATAGAGGGTACGGTTCCGGTCGGCGACAATGCAGCCGTCGGCACTCCGGCACAATACTTCCGCCGGGTCCAGCAGCAATGCCCCGTACTTGCGGGCGACCGACCGCAGCACCTCGTTCACCGCCCCCTGAACGGTCTCGTGCTCCGCAAGGGTTGGCCCGTACACTGCCGAACCGCCCGCGCCAATGCTTTTGATCGCTGCTTTTTGCCCGACCAGATCATCCGCAAGTTCGGGAACATCCTGCATCAGGTAGACGCGCTTCCCGGCGCCTATCAACACCCCCACCGTCCGATCGAGAAAGGATGCAAAAGCATCGCGCCTCCCGGCAGACGCGATATCGACCCAGTACCCCGCCAGAACCACGTGCCTGACCGGCGACCGAACAAGGTAGTCGAACGTAGCTTCCGTGAGTTCTGTGCATTCGGGCCGCGTGGGCGGTCGCAGTCCCAAAACGGGCACGCAGCTCGACCTTGCCAGCAGCAGTACAGGCAGACCGGTTTCCCGGCCAAGGACCTCGATTGCTTCGGTGTACATCCGCGCGTGCGAATCGCCGACCAGTGCGAAGGCCGGGGCATCCGTACCGCGACCACCGAGCAGACAGCCTCCCCCATCCCGACGTATTGCACTGGTCCTGCTGGAGCCTTCGCAACGGGCGCCGGGCGTCGCCACCATTTCGGCGGACAAACGTTTCATGACAGGAGGTTGCACCTGGGCAAGCGGCTCATTGTGACGGCCAATCATGATCGCCAGTTTGCCGATACCCCATCCGACGCCAAGGACCACTACCGCCACGATAAGGACCCTCCGCTGCGCCACGGCCGTATCTTTGCCCCGGCGGAACGGTTTCTCGACAAAGCGCCATGAGGTCCACGCCAGAAGCAGCATGGCAAGTAGTTGGACAATCATGGGAAGAGGCGGCAATGACCATGCCTGCCACCCCAGGGAACGGGCGAAAACCAGCACGGGCCAATGCCAGAGGTAAAGCGAATAGGAAATCAGCCCGACAAGGAGCAACGGACGGCTGGCCAACAGACGCGATACCGCGCTTGCTGGCTGAGCAGACGGGATTCCAGCGTAGATGATGAGCGCAGCTCCGACGCAGGGAACAAGGGCAGCAATCCCGGGAAACGTCATCTGCTCATCAAAAAGGACGATGGCGACAACAACCATGACCAACCCGGCTGCGCCCGCGATGCCTTGGCCTGGAAATCCCTTGGTCAGTACTTGCTGATGCTCGCTATGGACAGCGAGCAGGCAGCCGGCCAACAGTTCCCATGCCCGCGACGGCAGGAGAAAGAAGGCACCGCCGGGGTCACTCGTCAACAGCCACTGGGCACAGGCCAGCGAGGCAATCGCGACGCCACCAAGAGACGCTAGCGTCAGGGTAAGCGACGAATCAGGGCTGCGCCCAGCGCGTGCGAAGATTGCATGCATGCTCCAGAGCATAAGGGGTAGTCCCAGGTAAAACTGTTCTTCGACGGCCAGGGACCACGTATGCAGCAAGGGCTGCTCGGCCAGAAGGGTCTGGTTCCAGTAGTCCGCCTGTATCGCGGAAAAATGATTGTTGGCAGTGATCGTTGCGACGGAACGCACGGCATGGCCGAATTGCGCATAATGATCGGGTGCCAGCAGGTAAAACCCGACCACGGCACAAACAAGGACAACCGTGGCAAGCGCGGGCAGTATTCGGCGAGCCCGCCGTACGTAAAAGCCCGCCAGGCTAAACTGCCCGCGCGCCAGTTCCCCCCGCAGTATCCCGGTAAGCAGATAGCCGGAGATCACGAAAAAGATGTCCACGCCGGTAAAGCCGCCGCCAAAACCCGGGACGCCGGCATGAAACAGGACCACCGGCAGCACTGCCAGCGCGCGCAAGCCGTCAATGTCCGGACGATAGGCTACCATTTCCTGTCAAGCGTCGACGGCAAAGCGGCAGCCTGACTTCTGCTCGAGGTCAAGGACTGGTTGCGCCAACAGGAAGCAAGACGGGATCGCCACCGCTACCGCGAGTAAAGCACCGATCAGGGGTGCCGGCATGTCCATCGCTGGAGCCAGACTCGCGAGAAGGTGCGCCCTATTCCGCCATACGGCCGGCACAACCAGGATTACCGCCACCAAGCCATGTGCTGGCCACGTTGCGGACAGAAAAAGAAACACCAGCCCGGCCATCAGGAACGCCGCCCGTAGCCAGTCTGCCCGACCCCACCGCCTCCGAAT
>ERZ761602.3137-NODE-3137-length-24030-cov-4.497477_pt1 | contig 24030 bp, 25 predicted proteins | sample MGYA00512165_ERZ761602 | MGnify/ENA primary metagenome ERZ761602 (study PRJEB28899, sample SAMN02445085) | bioreactor sludge metagenome | biome: EBPR sludge; isolation source: Thorneside wastewater treatment plant | place: Australia: Brisbane, Thorneside...
CACCAGTGACATTGGTCGTCTGCTCCACATAACTGCACGCTCCACATAAGTTCAATAATGGTGAGCTTACCATTACTGAACCACGTTGAAGGTAGTCCAGAGGTCCGTGGCGGAATCGCCGTAGCGCACCGGCGTCAGCAGCTTTTCAGGGCTGAGAAGCTTCATGACCGGCTGATCTGCATCCCAACGAAGGCCCGCCGCGCGCCGGGCGAACTCCACCCGGGTGGCCTGCGGGAGCTGCACACCCTGCCATTTGGCCACCGCCTCCAGCGCGCGAGGTGTGTTCTCGGCCACGGATTGCGCCGCCTTAGCGAAGGCGTCGGCGGAAACGTCCACGTGCCGGATCGAGACATGGGCAAAGTCGGCATCCGCTACGGTCAGACCGTTGCGGCAGACCAACCGATATTCATCCCAAAACCAGCGCGCGTTACCGCGAAGCGTTCGCGCCCTCCGGCGCCAAGGATGACCAGCCCGACGCTGATCTGCTGCTCGCACTGGTCGAGCGGCACCGCGACCGGCTCAGTCCGCTGCGCCGGGACGACGAGAGCACGCGCCGACTCGACGGATGGTGCCGGATCCGGCGCGCCGCCGTCGATCGCCGGACCGAGCTGCTCAACACCCTGCAGAGCGTCCTGCTGGGCCACTTTCCTCAGGCGCTCGAACTCTGCGGCGAAGATCTCGGCGCCCCACTCGCCCTCGATCTGCTCACGCGCTGGCCCACGTTGCCGGCCCTGCAAAAAGCGAAGCCCGAGACGCTGCGCTCTTTTTTTTACCGCCACAACGTGCGTCGTCCCGACTCGCTCGAAGCGCGACTGCAACGCATCGCCCAGGCGCGCGCACTGACCGACGATGCCGTCGTGCTCGAACTGAGCACGGTGCAGGCGCAAGGCCTCATCGCCGAGCTGCGCGCTCTGCAGAAGCACATTGCCGTCCTCGACGAGCACATCGCAGCGGTGTTCGCCGCACATCCGGACGCGGCGCTCTTCTGCGAACTGCCGGGCGCCGGCAAGGTGCTCGCGCCGCGTCTGACCGCGGCGTTTGGCACGGACCGTTCGCGCTGGGCCGACGCGGAGAGCTTCGGCCGTTACATCGGCGTCTTGCCCGTGCTCGAACGCAGCGGCGGACGCCAGTGGGTGCACTGGCGCTGGAGTGCGCCGAAGTTCCTGCGTCAGACCTTCGTCGAATGGGCGAAACAGACCGTGCGCTACTGCGAGTGGGCTGGGGCCAACTACGATCACTGCAGGCGACGCGGCAAACGTCCGCAGAGTATCTACCGCTCCCTGGCAGCAAAGTGGATCCGCATCCTGTGGCGCAATTGGACCGACCGCGTGCCCTACGATGACGCCCGCTACTGTGCCGCCCTCAAAGCCAGTCGGTCCCCTCTGCACGCCCTCCTTCAAGCGTCATGAAAACATCCTTGGCCAACCCCTTGACGGTTGTCCTCAGGTGTTGGCTGAGGAAGAGCGGATCGTCCGGCCGGAGTTGTTGACGCGGGGTGCGTCGTGCAAGGTGCAACTCGAGCGCGCGACGGAGTTCGGGCCCAATCGGCACGCTGCGGTCGTTGCCACGTTTGCCTTTGAGGAACCGGGGTGGGAGAGCGACGTGGTTCCGAATTTCACCGGCGTGCAGCACGTGGCCGATCGTCATTGCCAGCACCTCGGAAATTCTAAACCCAAGGAACATTCGCGCGGTGATGAGGGCACGATTCCACGGCGCGAGTCGTCATGGCGCAGAAAGAGACGTTCCTCCTGGGGATTAAGGTGACGCGAGCCAGAGAGGCGGGTATCGCGGAGATCGAAATGAATCATGATGCCGTCGCGTGAGCGGCGGCCCCGGTGCCGGACGACGTGTCCAGTGGGCCTGGCTGTCCACCCGCGCGTTGGCCCAGGCGGGCACACCCAGGCACGGCACTGAAAGCGCCGGAAAGGTGGAGGCGACAGCACTACCTTGGCGGGTGTGCTAGCATGGGAAAACGAGCGGGATGGGACCAATTTCCGAGCGTAGGTTCGAATACCACTCTGCTCCGTTTCGTTAGAGCGCTCGCAAATTACGTTCGGTTCGGTGGCTTAACACCTGAAGGCGCGAGAACCAAAGTGCAGCGAGATGTTTTTGTGTGAAATCGGAGCGTGGGCACAACTCCCACGCTTGTAGGTACGAAAACCGCTCGATCTTTCCATGCTCGGGCAGTCTCCAAGCGAGGCGAGCGGTTCCCTTATATACATTCCGGTGCCAGGTCTGCGTCCATGGTCCAGCTCGAGCCCGAAGCTATGCTCGACCACGTTATGTCGAATGGTCAGCAAGAAACAGTCGTGCGTCCTCGCATCACGAAGAGTCTGTCGGCTTCACGGTCCTGATGTAAGTGATGCCTGCGAGCGATACTGCCGCGGTGAGCACGAGCGCCGTGCGAGCGCCAGCGCGCTTCGGCGCGGGGAGATCGGAAGCCCAACGCCAGCCAAAAACCGCCATGATTGCTACCACGAGCAGGAATGCGGTTGCCAAATTACGGACGGCTTTCATGAACGCGGCTCGAGGACGACGGCTGAGTCTTCGGATGCGGGAGTTTTTCTCCGGCGGGCGCACCCGCAGCGCATGTGCGCCCGCTCCGGCGCAGACGGCAGCATGTGGCAGATCATGGCGATGGCCATCGGCACGGTCACGATCGTGTTGTAGAAAAGATGAAGCTCGACGCGCGGCACCGCCAATTGCGCAAGGCTAACGGGAACCGGCGAGTCGAACAAATTGTGGCCGAAGATGGCCTGCCCCTGCAGCAGAGCGTGTTCGATGTGATGCCAGAACTGGATCCAGAACGCAGTCATCCACCACGTGCGCGATCGGCCGACGAATCCGCTCCGCAACACCCAAAACCCCACCAGCATGACGAGGGCATACGCGTAGTGCAGGATTTCCAGCCGGACCAGTTCGGGATAGGCCAGCCCGCAGATTCCCCTCGCATCGGGGACCCGCCAGCCCAGCAGGTAGATCTGGATCACCTGCGCGATGTGCTCGGCCCAGTGGGCGAGCACGACCGCCGCATAGATCCACAACGCGCGCTCGTGCCGGGGGCCGTTTAGCTTCTCGCCCCACGACTTCACTGTGCCGGATTCCGACATCGTCTGCATCGTATTCTTTTCCACGATATACTTGAGGCAACCTCGCTGAAGGGAAGAGGCAATTTCCGTGCCACGCGAGGCAAAGCGATGCGGCGCCACTATTTTGCAAGCCCCCGAATGACGAACGGGACGGCCTCCTGTTGGAAATCCAGATCGGGGTAGCGCTGTTTCGCCGTCCCTTCGTAGACGAGCAGGGCCAGAATGATCAGCGTGAACTGGGATGTTCCAAAAATTCGGTGTCTTCGCTGGATGGCGAACAGCTCGTGGACGAAACCTGTCACTTGGAATTCGGCTGCCTTCAGCCCGGCCGTCTGGCTGATGAGTAGCGCGATTTCCTGGTCGAAGGCCGCGACGTCGAGATCGACGGGCAGTCGGAATGCCGTGGTTCGGACAATCCGGGCGGCGGTGTGGCCGTCCCGTAGGGCGATGGCGAGAAAGAACTCTGCGAAGGCCTTTCGCGTCTCGGAACTGATTTCAGCCATGAACCCGGCATCGAGCAGCACGAGTCGGCCGTCGGCCGCCACCAGCACGTTGCCCGGGTGCATGTCGAGATGGATGAAGCCATCCTCAAAGATCATCCGGTAGAGGGCGCGCAACCCGACGACCAATGCGGCACACGCCTGCGCGTGCGGGAGCGAGGCGTCCCCGAGTTTTTTCAGGCCGGGAATGAAATCCATGACCAGCATGTCCGCGGTGCAGAGATCACCATGCAAAGCCGGAATCAACACGTCCGCATTGCCCTCGAACATGCGTTGCAGCCGCGCATGGTTGCTGGCCTCCAGCGTGAAGTCGGTCTGGCGCAGCAGCACGGCGCCAACGTCGACGATGGCGTCGTTCACGGGGAAGCTCTTCGCGACGGGCAGGCGCGCAACGAACCGGCCGAAAAATCGGACCAGCCGGCAGTCGGCCTCCATTTCCTCCTGCACGTTCGGCCGCCGGATTTTCAACGCGATGGCCCGCCCATCCGATCGTCGCGCCCGATGCACCTGCGCGATGGAGGCGCTGGCAACGGGACGCGTGTCCACGTCCGTGATCGCGGCGCGGCCGGATGAATTTTCTATCGCGGGCAGCAGCACGCGCCAAGGCAGGGGGCCCGCGTCATCCTGCAGACGGGCCAGTGCCTCGCATACGTCGGCGGAAAGCAAGTCAGGCCGCGTGCTGAGGATCTGCCCGGCCTTCGGGAACGCTCCGCCCAGTCGCTGACAGAGCGGAGTCAGTTTGCCCACCACGACCTGGCGGAAGCCGTGCCGGTAAGACATCGCCACGGCGACGAATCTCACGAAGAAAACGGCCAGCTCCCCCGCTATCCGTGCGGATCTCATGATGGATGCGAGGACGGCTCGATCCGCGCCCGCGACGAACGCTAGGCGATCGCGTTGACCTCCAGCGGCAGACCTACGAGGCCTTCGTAACGGTAGCCGAAGGGATAGTCCAACGCGATGACCAAGGCATACGAGGCGCTGCGTTTGCCGCCGAATTCCGTGTCGATGAATTCCTGATCCGCAAACCTACGCCAACCGATGAGCGTCCAATCGTCCTGCCCTTCAGAACGACGATAGATGTGACAAAAATCCGGCGACATCTTTCGATCTTCATGATCGACCATGATATCTGTCCAGCGTAAGCGAACTCCACGGAGCGGAGCGGAAGAGGAAATGGTGCCGTCCAGTGCGAGGAACTCGTGGCTGGCGAACTCCGGGACGGTGCCCATCAAGGGACACGGATCGCCGAAGTCGATACGCATGGCCTTCACCTGAAGAATGGGCTGCGCTTGCGGATCCGACAACTGCGACTCGAGGAAATAGCCAACCGGGCCGCCGTCCATGCCGAGGTGGCCACCGACGCACCGACGGGAGGCCAGCGGGGAACGTTGCCGCTCTGTCTCGATTCCTGGCGACTGCGCAGCTGCAAGAGGCGCCCATCGGGCAGTCCGACCGTAATCAGCATTCGCCCTCCAAGCTCCATGCGGGCGTTCGTCAGCATGCCCTCGGAATTTTCCGCCGCAAAGCGCAACTGCCCGGTCAGGTGTTACCGCTGATCGTTCGATCGTCACTGGTCGACCGATACAGGCGACATTGAGCCTTCGATCATGCGCGTCAATACCAGCGGCCATCCGAGCCAAATAGCGGTTTATTTGCACCACGCGTCGCATGCGTCGTGGGCGCCAGACCTGCCGACGGCGGTTACTGCCAGTCTTGCGGGCGCAGCGTGGTGGGACGATTGGTTCCGTCCCCATCGTAGTCGACTTTGCCATCGACGGTAGAATGCACCGGTAGACTGTTGAAGTCTAACTTTCCATCGCCGTTCCAGTCGGACACCTTGCCATAGAACGTGCCATAAAACTCGGTATTGGCAGGCTCGCCGGTGATTGGGTTCACGCTGTTGCACAACTGCAGATGTCCAGCCTGCAGGTCGAAACGATTGCGGATCAGCAGTTCCACGTCGACGTGTCCGGTGCCGAAAAAAATCCCCCGGGTGGTTTCGACCAGGCGAAGATCGCCATCCCAATAACGTGGAGGCGAAGCGGTTTCCGCCGATCGACTGAACGTCATCGGCACGCCTTGTATCACATGCTGGCCGGCGCCGACGTAACCTGTCCGGCCGGAGGAGTAGAAAGGCCGCTTGAGCTCGGCCCAATAGTTGTGGCTCAGGACCGCATCGGAAAGCCGGGACGTTTCGCCGGAAAAAGGAAAAACCTCAAAATGAGGAGAGCCGTCGGGGTTGAGGCCTTCCATCCGTTTCTCGATGATCAAGTCGGAAGCCAAGGAGACGGACCTCACCAAGGCTGTCGCGCGGCCGAAGACCTTGTAGAACCAGAGCGGTGAGATGACCGTTTTCTTGATCACCGACCCAACCCGGGTCGTGGAATAGCCGGCAAACATCAACGGAAGCACCACATCGAAGCGCTTTCCGGGCGTAAATTCCCATGGGCGCTCCGATACCGCGGTGTCGATCGCGCGCATGTCGCGAGTGGCAATCGAGACCATTTCCCGGAGCAGCAAGGTCGCCCATTCGCTCAGCTCGATCGCGGTTTTGTCGTTGCTGACCGACTCGAGAAAATCCGCCGCGCTCTGCGGGGACTTGTGCGCCGCGTGAGCGATCGCCAGCAGGATGGAGACCTGGTTCTCCAAGGTCGGCGCGCCGGCCAGCAGGCGGGTGAGCGTATCCACTATCTTGTCGTCAGGAGTGTCGAGGTGCTCCCAGACGGCCTGGTCCCAAAAGATGGCATCTTTCGATTCGATGAGCGCCCGGGAGGTCAGCGCCATGGTGTTCCAAGGCAGCTTTTCCGTCCTGCTGCTGCGTATCCCCGGCAACAACCTCAACCCACGCTCGATTTCGTTCCTGACGGCGGGGGTGAATCGCGTCATGGCGGCGGGCGAGAGGCCTGAGGGCCGCTGGCGCTCGATGATCAGTGCCCGGCAGAGCGCCGTGTGCCCGCCAGCCGTGATCGCCCGCTTCTGCTCTCCGTTGAGTTTCACGACGTCTCGTTTCGCAGCTTAGCGCAGGCCGGCGACCTCGCATCGCAGGAAAGACCTTTCCTGGTCGGAAATGGCAGGCAATCGCGGTGCACCTTGCGTCGGGTTGACGTTTCCGAGCTGGTATTGCGGCACCATGATGCCGAACGCCAGATAACCGACGACCTTTCCATCGGGGCCTTTCATCTCGTTGGCCGCGTTGCCGACGTGGCGAAAAGCGGTGCCGCCATTGGTGAAGGGGAAGCTGCTGATCGTAGCCTGAAGCTCCTTTTTGACCGCGACGTCGATCATGCCAGTCATCGGGCCGTGGACGCCACGGAGGCGAAGATTCATCAACATTCTCGCCTCGGCCGGCACGTCCAGATCGCGCGCCACCTGATGCGTATAGCCGAAATTCGGCAACCCGAAGTCGGCCGTCATCTGGATCGTCGTGTTCAGCTCCTTGGAATAGCCAAACTCCTCCATGGCGATAACCGACATCGGTATGCGCCGGATGCCGCTGATCTCGTCGATTTCCGGCGCGTGGCGAAATATCGTGATCGATCCGGTAAATGAAATCTCACGGCCCACGCCGGAAGTCCGGTCCATGATCGCATGCTTGATTTTCACGAGATCGCTCCGGTCTCCTTTCGGAAGATCGACCGCCAAGCCGATCCAGACGCGCGTCAGCGCTTCGAACGTGAAGGCGCTGTTGGCCATCTCATCGAAAAAATTGTTGGCCTGGAGTTTCATTTTTTCCGCTCAGGTTGGATGGGTCCCGATCCGACTTTGCCGCGGGGTTGAGGTCGCCGCTAGCGCTTGGCGAGCATCGCCTTGAAGCGCGCCATATCGCGTGGGTTCCGGCTGGCCTTATACATGAGCGCTTCGTCGCGGCCCATGTAGGCTCCCACCTTGTATTCGAGTTCCTGGACATAGCCGACGAAATCCTCGTCTGGCGCGCCCCATTTGTAGAGCGGCAGGGCCCTGACATCGGCCTTCCCTCCCTCGCCGATCGTGGGGATTCCCTGGACGTCGTCGTTCTTGAGAATGATCGGTGTCTTGTTGAACAGCGTCATGTTGAGGTCGTGCAGCGTGAACCGGGCCGCCACATTGATGGAACAGGCGGCGTTGGCGACGCTGCCGCCCGGCAGGCCTTCCGAAGCGGGAAACGTGTTTCCGGCGCTGATCACGTTGGGATTCAAATCCACCGTAATGGCGCCCAGCTTGGGGTCCTGGCCGAAAAGCCGCAGGTCCGTGAAATTAACATACACCGTGGCGGTCCCCCATTCGTTGGTGCTGGGGTTTCCGCGCGTGACCTGAAAGTAGCCGGAGAAATCGACCGTGAACCGGCCCATTTTCGGAATGAAGAACGTATCGACCGTCTTGAGGTTCAGGTTGTCGATGCCCGCCGGCGGATGTTGCTTTCGCACGTGTTTAGCCGGGGCGCCGTCGCCCAGGAAAAGCTCCGGCAACCCCTCGGGATCGACGTATTTTCCCCACAGCAGCTTGCCGGTCTTCCAATGCACATTTCTGCCGAATTGTTCCAGGATGTTCATGAGCGGGACGGGTTGAAGTGACTTTTCCATCCCTATCATAGCGGGTCGGGCTGAAAGCTGCTTCTCCCGGATTGCGAATATTCGCGCGCGCGGCTAAATCGACGTTCGGAGCAGGTGGGGCAGCGCGATCACCAACGGTGGATCTGAAATTGCTACGGGCCGCAGGTCCGCCCGCACGTGGTTGGCGTCGCCCGCAATCAAAGTGCGTGCCACCCGCGTCTGCTCCGGCTGGCGTATCGGATCGAAAGGCGGCACGTTCATGGGCAACTGCAGCACGAGCAGGTGAAATGCAGCCTGCGCCGGCCGGCGAATCCGGAAGGGGCCAGGCCCCAGCAATACGGTCCCGGCCAGAGGGGGGCCTTGAGGAATCGCCTTTCGAAAAGCGCCGACGAAGATGATCCGGTTGAACCGGTTCTCGGGAGCCGCGACGTAGCCTTCCAGGGTGTCTGAACCTTCGTAGCGATGGGTGCGGGAGAATTCGAGCGCGTCGCGCCACAAGTCCTCCGGCGCGTATTGCTTCACCGCTTCCCGAAAGGTCACAGGCGAAAGGCCTACTAAGGCATGGAAAATCCGGGAGAAGGTCCCGAGCGAAGAGTAGCCCACGTCGAGGCAAATGTCGGTCACCGACGCATCGGAAGCCAGCAGAGCCCGCTTGGCCCGCTCCATTCGAACCGCGGCCAGAAACAACCGCGGGCTGATGCCCGTCACCGCCTTGAAGACCTTGATGAAGTAGAACGGGCTCATAGCCACAGACGCCGCCATGCTTTGCGTGGAGTGGGGCGATGCCAAGTCCTGCGTCATGGTGTGGATGGCACGCTCCACCGCCAATTGGTGCTGCGCGACGGTATCCGGCCGCCGGACCGCCGTGAGGTCGGCATCACTCCCGGGCGGTGTCGCGAGCATACGAATGAAGTGCCGCCACAAAATACGGCGGAATCTCAATCGGGGTCGGAGGCTTCGGATCGTTCCGCTCCAAGCATCTGATCCGCTGTTTGCCCGTCGCCACAAGGAGCGGTGCCTCGTCTGTGATCTTCCGGTAGTCGAACAGCAACGTCATCGACGTTCCGGCGATCACCCCCAGGCGCAGCTCGATCTGCACTTGGTCGAACGGGAAGAGCTCGTGGAAATACCGGCAGGAGGCGCTGAGGGTGGCGAGCGCCAGGCGCCGACTGTTCAGGGCCGCACACATTTCCGGCACGTGCTCCTGCAGGAACAATTCCCGCACCCGGCCCTGCCATGCGAGGTAGCTGGCATAGTAGACATTCCCCACCGCGTTGGTGTCTCCGTAACAGACGAGGTGTCGGTAGACGTAGGCTTTGGATCGGCTCATCGGGGCGCGCTCGGGAGGAGGGTGCGGGCAGCCAGCGTTTTTTGGATCTTTTGCCGCCACGATTCATAGGCCGGCGGGGAATTTTCGAAGGACAGCCCGGCCTGCGCCTCGTCCGTCACCCGCGCGGCCTCGCGGGCGGGCATGCCGCACGCGGTGTCGTGACGAGGCTCGAGCTGCCCGCCGCACTCGAGCGCTTTCGCCGCGAACGCCGCCCCCTGCGCGAGCGCGGGCGCGTGCGGCCCCGCGGCCTGCTGCACGTCCTGGAGCTCCGCCTCCGCCGGCTCGCCTGCATACACCATCGCCAGGCCGACGCCGGCCCAGAGATCGGCCCGGCGCGCTGGTGCGAATTCTCCGATCCGGCAGATCAGTTCCTCCGGCTGGGCGGCCGCGACGAACCACAGGCACCTCCCCACGCCCTGGTCGAACGCCCTCGCCTCATACGGCGCTCCGCCCGCTGGTGCCGCGAGCGAGGCGCGCCGATGCGGTGCGGCAAAAAAATAATCTCGGAATCCCATGCCGTCGATCGCCAGCCAGCGCAGCAAAGGATCCAGCTCGGAAAAAATCCGCCGGGCACCCGGCACCCAGCCGAAAGCCCAGCCGGCGCCCACGTGCATCAGATACGTGTAGCGTTCCCCGTGCTCCGCGAGGAAAGCGGCCAGCAATGGGCGACGCCAAGGGTTGAGCGCCTCCCGCGCGACGAGCGCCATCGCGGCGCCTTCGTAGGCGAAGCCGCGCAGCGCGCGGTCCACCTGCTCCAGCCTCCGCGCCAGGCTCGTCTGGTCCGGTGCGTCGAGCCCCGCGTGATAACCTTCGCGGAACGTGGCCACGATCGCCTCGAAACGCTCCTGCTGCCGCTCGCTGCGCGCGACGATTCCGCGCGCGCGGGCGGTCGCGTCCATGCGCTTCAGGCGGGCGGCCAGCCTTCCGATCCCGCGCGCCAGCCGATCGCCACAACGGTGGCGAAATCCAGGCGCGGGCGGGGAGGAGGCTGACATGGCGGAGGAGCGTGGCGGATCGTGGACTCTCTAGGCCCGCCCGAGGATGGCGCGGACCCGAGGCTCCGGCGCGGCGGACGCGTTAATGGACTTCCTGTGGCAATACCACAGCCAGCCGCCGCGAAGGAGGCACGTGATCGAGAGGCAGAAGAAAAGCGTGTAGACCACCCCCAGCGCCATCAGCACGCCATACACCGCCGCAGTCCCGAGGCCGAACCAGATCTGGCCCTGCCTGTCGTCGGGTGTCGTCTGCGGATCGGTGATCATATAAAACGTGAACAGGATGAACGCGACACCTGTCATCGTGTTCAGCGCAGCCGCCAAGCGGACGTCCATCATCGCGGAGCGCACCACCGCTTGCAGAACGAACCCGCCCAGCCACGCTAGGATCAGCGGCAGACGCTCGGTCTTGTTCTTGTTTATCCGCGACCCGAAGAAGATGATGATCGTTGGGATGAGGTAACCAAGCAGGCCCGGCAGATTTTCCGTGAACTGGTAGGGCATTGCCACACCCACCCAGTGAAAGCAGAGCAGCGTGACGGTAATCCCGCAGTTCGACGGGTTCATGAAATGCTGCATCCGTCCCGTGGCGTCCATCGGCGCCTGCAGTAGCGCTTTCGAGGCGATGGCCACTACCGCGGCGAAGATCACGACGTCGATCCGGTCGTTGGCATAGGTCAGCATGGCGACCGCCAGCCCGGAAATGTGCGGAGGCAGGAAAAAATCGATCCGCCGCTGCCAATCGATTCGCTTTTGTGAATCGCGATCCTGCGAATCGGTCTGCTCCCTCCGTGTCGTCGCAAAGAAACGTGGCGTTTCACCAGTGCCCCGGACCTTCATGATTTCCAGGATAATTTCCGTGGCGTAGGCGGCGAGCACGGCGGCGACGCTTTGCAGATGGGATTGCTCGAAACCCAGCACGGTGTGGCCCAGCACGTTGAGGACGGTGATGGCGACGGCGAAAAACCGCAGGGCCTCGAGGCGTTTCTTTTTAGTTTTTTCGTCCATCGGATTCGTCCCCCACCACCACGACCCACCAGCCGTCGATCCCCACGGCTTTCGTCGGGTCCTTGTCCTCCAGCGGATGCGAGGTGCGGAGCTGCTGGCCCGTCGGCGCCGCGCACACGATGCCGGGATAAGCGGTCCAGCCTTCACGGGCGGGAAAGGGATCGTCCTGCCGCTCGGCCACCGGGGCGTTTCCGGGCGTCGGTTGCGGCCCGCGCCATTGGACCTGCACGGTCAGGCGCTCCGTGATTGCCCGCATTCCAACGCCGAAATGCGCTTCTGCCGGCCGGCGCCCACTGTGCCCGTTGCCACCGTCGATCACGGCTGTGCCTACGACGAGGCGTTGCTGGTCTTCGAGCACAACGCGCGCGCCTATCACCGGCGTGGCGGTCCACCGCTTCTTTGCAAAGGTGGCGGCGGTGTGCACGCCGAGCGGGGCGGGGTTGTCGCCCGCGCGCTTCACCACGCGCACGCCGACGAAGTTTCCCGCTGCGGCCGCCGCATTACGATAGGCGAACGAGTCTTCCCACTGGTTCGCGAGCACGAAATCGATCCGCCCGTCGTGGTCGATGTCACCCACGGCGATGCCGCGCGAAACCATTTTGTCCCGAAAAACCGGCTGCGTCCCGCGCCGAAGATCGGCGCCGATGTCCACAAAGGTGGTTTCCGTCGGCAGGCGGGCAAAGAAAGCGAGCCGGCTGTCGCCGCTGAGCTTACCTTGGCGGCGACGGACTTTTGCTTTCGGCGATTCGTCAGTGCGGAAATATGGCCACGCCCAAAGGTGACGCAGGTTGTAATCGTTGCCCGTGGCCAGCTCCTGCAAATAGGCCCACTGGTTAACGTCGCCCTGCAGAAAACCAAGCGCCTGCACGACTTCCGGGCACCCGTCGTTGTTGAAGTCGGCCGCCTTGATGTCCCAGGCCCAGCCGCTGCGAGCGAGGCCGAGGTTTTCGCTGTTGTCGCGGTATGCCGCGACGCCCTTTTCGAAGTTCGCCCGCATTTCCCTTCGCGAAGGCACCGTGGGCTCAAATGCGAAATGGCTTTCGAGCAGCGCCCACTCCTCGGCGATATTGCTGACGAGAATCGACGACGGTTGATGCGCTTGGGACGGTCGCAACGTCACGAAATCGACACCCATGCCTTTGAAGCTGTCGCGGCCGAGAGTCTTGGAGCGCGGCACGCTGAACTCCGGGGTCCCGCGAGCCACCCGGAATTTCACTTGGCCCGGCGTCGAGCGGTTCACCAGCAGCCGGTCCTCCCCGAAATCGTTTGCAAGGTAGATCTCCGGTAGGAAGTCGCCGTCGAGGTCGCCAGCCGCGATGGCGAGCGTCCAGCCATCGAGAATTTTGATTGAGCGCGACTCCGCGTCGCTGGAGTCGTCGTCTTCAATCTCGATCGGAGCGTGGCGGAAACTGATTTGTTTATCATCGCTTGAATTGAGCAGGACATATTTCCGACCGCCATTCAGCGCGCGTGACATGGATGACTGCATTTTTTGCGGCTTGGTCTCCGCATTGGGATTCAGCACTTCGGCGGTCGACGGAAAATAGTTGCCGATCACCAGGTCGGGACGCCCGTCTCCGTCGATGTCGGCCTGACAGACGCAGTTGGTAAACCATTTCGCGTCACCACCTAGTATCGCCGCGGGTAGATTGCGTCCGGTTTGCTTCCAAGACCCGCCGCGCGGATTCTTGAAGGCCACCGGCAGACGGCCCCAGTAGTAAACGAGCACGTCCATCCAGCCGTCGGCATCGAAGTCCCCGATTACCGAGCCCATCGGGGCCCAAGTGCGTTTCGAATCAGCGTTCGCCGCGTCAGGCGGTGGCGGAGTCAGCTCGTCGATTTCCTCCGCCACAAAGCTGTCGCCCGATGGCTCGAGCCGGATCAATGTGACACGATCGTCGCGCGGATCAACGAGGACACAGGTGTCAGGACGTCCGGAATTGCGCAGATCGCCGAGTGAAACGGCGGCGCCGACAGATGAAATCCAGCCGTTGTTCGGCGCGTAATCACGATGCACGTCACGAGCAATCCGCGCGCCGCCGCCGGGCAATGCAGTCGGGGCGCCAAACGCATACGCCGACACCAGCGCCGCCGGTTTCGGTGTCGGCCACGGATTGGTCGCGAGATAGGCGACCGCGATCATCGCTCCCGCAACCACTCGGCGGGGCCAGTGAGACCGCGTGGCCCACGGGCGCTGCGATAACGAGCGATCGGCAACGGGCGAAGTGGAGATGGATGCCGCCGATGCTTTGTCGGCGGTTTCGAAGCTGGGGGGGGGCTGGATCACCGGAGGAGCGCGATCGCTAGGCGATTCGCATAAGTCATGCCGCGGTAAAACAAATCATTGAACCGATGGGGAGTGTAGCGATCTGTGCCTCCACGTTGCTCGCCGGGCCATGGGCACGTTGCCGCCTCGTAGAGATCCGAAAGCGGCTGCTCCGATCGATTCGAGGACGTTGGAGTGCGTGAGAGCCGCGAAAATACCGACGATCGACGACGACGCGGACGGGGTAGTGCCATCTTCAGCGACGCGGCCGCCGGACCGCGATGCTCGATCTCGCGGGCGAGTTGCGGGCAAACAACGACGGCCAATCGTTGCGCCAGCCGCGCTATGGGGAGCGTTGGGATCCGCACGACATGATGCCCTGAACAAAAGGCAGAGGAAGGAAGGATGAACCCGCTACGCGAAAGCGCGTCTGAAGCGAACGCGCTCCGGGAGCTGGCCTAGGGATAACCGGACTTGATCACCGGGGTAGCCGGTGGGGGCGGCCGAACGAAAGAAAGTTCGCTCCTGGAATTCAAGTATTTTGTGCGGTTCACCTATGGTGACCGATTGAAAAAGGCACCCGCGAAGCAAATGGGCGCGATTCCCATACCCAAATATTTGCCAGAATATTTGCCAGCAGATGGAAAACTCGCACCATTCGGTGACACCAAGGTTCACTTTGGTGCAGTTCTAACTAAAACATAAACAACTCGAAGCACGTTCAACGAAGCTTTTGGCTGTTGGGCTCGCGAGAGGTTCGAATCCCTCCTCGGTGGGCGGGAGAGTGACCGTCGTTCGCGTCACAATTCCTCCTTTCCCCACAAGTGGGGAATTCAGCTGCTCCAATCCCTTGATCGAAATCGCGAATTCCGCGGGGTGGAGATCGCGCAGCGATACTGCCTTGATCGGGCGTAGATTGACGAAAGCAGGAACTGGCAGTCGCTAGAGGATTCGAGCGAGGCGAGCGTCGGTTCGACGGTTGGAGCGACGCCGAAGGACAGAAAAAAGGCGGCAGGGGTTACCGGCCGCCGGGGTGGCGAGGGTCACTCGCTTTGTTCGGACTTCAGTTCCGCGAGGCGGTGGAAGATGAACGTGTGGGCCTGGTCGGCCAGCTTGGCGACGAGCGGGAGGTCATCACGGCCGAAGCTGTCGGTGTCGTGATAGTTCTTGGCGTCGTCCACGTAGGTCCGGGCGAAGGTCACGTTGTAGAATTTTTTCTGGTCGGCTTCGTTCTCCCACACGGCGGCCTTGATCCGGCCGAGGCGGAAGGTTTTCACCGGCAGCTTGGCGCTGGTGGTGGGCTTGGCAGGCGAGGCGGGTTGAGCGGTCTTGGAGGGCATATAGTTCCTTTTTTGATTTTGAGGAGCGGGATTGCTGTCTCGCCCCAAGGCGGGGGTGCCGGCTGGGACGAGGGGACGGTTGGGGGGATTCCTTTCAAGGAGGACCCGAACGCTCCCTGTCCGCGCAGCGGCGGCGCGGTTGGAGGGGCCGCCAGAGAGAGCGAAAACGATCCCGGAAAAAGGAACGTGCCGCCTTGGCGGCGTTGCCCGGAAGAACGCGGACCGCTCGCAACCACGACTGCATGCAGCGCTGCCGGGGTGCTCCGTGCCGCCACCGGATCGGATCGTGGGAGAATGAAGCCGGAGAAATTCCGCAACGGTCTCGCCCGGTCCGGGGCGACGACATTTCACGACTCTGCCAGCGGTGATGACTCACGCCGACGAGGGCCAGCCACACGGTCAGCGTGACTCGCGGAGCTGAAGTCCGCAGTGACCTCGCCTGACTTTCGGCCGGTCCCGGCCGCTTTGGGTCCGCAGGCACCGCTCAGTTTGTGGGGAGTCGCATGACTCCACGGTGATGAATCGCCGTGCCTCGCCCGATGCTCCGGGCCTACCGAATCCGGTGTAGGATTTACCCCGCAATTTCGGCAGGGCTGCTCGATTGAGGATGACGCCGGGAGGCGCAGAGATGGATGCAGCGAAACCCAACTCATCCATGAAAACGAACCACACGACATCATCCATCACCGGCCCCGACGCGGCAGCGTCGGTGGTGCGGTATCAAATCTATCGGCAGAACCGCGCGGGGCTATTCCGTCCTAGCCATCGAACTGATTCCGCGCCGGAGGCGGTCGAGGCGTTCCTTAATCAGGCGCCCGCCTTTGATGGCGGCGAGGTGCGCCTCTTCGATCACCGCGAGCAGCGCATTGTCGCGTCGGTGGAGTGGAGGACTGAAAAGACCGACTTTGGCTTTCCGGTGCATCACCGCGTGAACCGCTTTCACGATGCGATGGTCGAACAGCTCGCGGCTGATGTCCTGGCGCGCGAAAGCCTCCGGGAGTCCGTTCGTCATAGCCTGCTGGCTGGGGTTTGATCGCCATGAATCCGACCTCCCGGGCGATTCTCCAATCCGTCGTGACGACCGACTCCTCCCTAACGAGCGGGGAGCGGGATCTGGTGCAGCGACTGATTTCCGGGCAGGTGGAAGAGGTTGCACGCGGAGGCGACAGCGACGCTCGTGCTCTGGTCACGCAGAAGCGCGCGGCGGAACTCCTCAGCGTGAATCGCGTGACGATCTGGAGGATGACCAAGGAGGGACTGCTTCACCCGGTGGAGATTCTCCCCGGGACTTGGCGTTATCCGCTGGGTGAAATTATGCGACTTACGCAACGTGGGATCGGGTGTTTGGTCGGCTCCCCTCGGGAGCAGGGTGCCTCGGGCATCCCTTCGGCCGCCTAAATTTCCTCCAGTTTTTGCTGCCTTAGCCACTCCGTCAGGAGTGGCTATTTTATTGATGCTCAAGGGTCAGACCTGTGGGTGCGGAGCCTGAAGGCCGATGGGGAAAACCTGCTTTTCGGCTCGAAAAAATGTTTGGCGTAATGTTTGGTTTTGGTGTCCCAAAGTTGCCTCGTGTTGACTGAGGTTGCACGCGGACAGTCGCTCTTTCGAAAATCGCGTAAGCCGTTAAACAAGAAACCCCCGGAAGCGATTCCGGGGGTTTCAAATTGGGTGCAGGGGCTGGATTTGAACCAGCGACCTTCAGGTTATGAGCCTGACGAGCTACCAGGCTGCTCCACCCTGCAACAAGAGGGAGGCGGAACGTCTTGGGCGGGTGAACACCTGTCAACGCCTTTTTCCATATTTTCCCGAATTCGCACTTGCCAGCGCAGGGGGCGGAAGGTGTGTTGGCCGGCTCTTTGTCAGGCAGCGAAATCCAACCCAAACCATAACACATCCATCGATCGCAAGGCGGCCCTCTGGCCGGCCTGTGTGTCGTCAGATACATCAGATCATATGAGCATCAGCGTAACTCCCAAGGACCTGCTCGACGCAGGCGTGCACTTCGGCCACCAGACTAAGCGCTGGAACCCGCGTTCCAAGCCGTTCGTCTTCGATCATCGCCAGGGCGTGACGATCATCGACCTCGGCAAGACCCACGAGGCGCTCGCCAAGGCCTGCCAGTTCCTGGAAGACACCGTCGGCAACGGCGGCAACGTCCTCTTCGTCGGCACGAAGCGCCAGGCGAAGGACATCGTGCGCGAGGCCGCGGCCTCGGTGAACATGCCGATGTGCGTCGACCGCTGGCTCGGCGGCACGCTCACCAATTACGAGACGGTCCGCAAATCGATCGCCAAGTTCAAGAAGTACCAGGCGATGGAGACCAGCGGCGAGATGGCGAAGCTACCCCGCAAGGAGGAGTCGGCCATCAAGCGCGAGATGACGCGCATGCAGAAGAATTTCGCGGGCATCGCCGACATGGGCGGCCTGCCGTCGGCCATGTTCGTGGTCGATGTGAACCACCACAAGATCGCCGTGGCCGAGGCGTCCCGAGCGGGCATTCCGTGTGTCGGCATCGTCGACACGAACTCGGATCCGACGACGGTCACACACCCGATCCCCGGCAATGACGACGCGGTGAAGTCGATCCGCATCATCGTCGAGGCCGTCACGGCGGCGGTGCAGAACGGTCTCGCCCAGCGCGACACGCGCCGCGCCCAGCGGGGCCAGGCCGACCTTCGCGCCACCACGGCCGGCGTGGAGACCGCCGCCGCCCCGGCGGGTGAAGAGGACGTGCTTGCCAAAGTCGAACTCCCGGCCGACGTCGCGGCGGTGGTCGAGGGTGAGACCGAGGGTGCCGCCGCCGTGGCGAAGAAGAAGCCGGTCCGCGCCAAGCGCCCGGTGGTCAAGGCCGAGTAATCCGCCTTCAACCCATCCGTTTCAATGAGCACCATCACCATCACCGCCCAGGCGGTCGCGGATCTGCGCGAGAAGACCGGCGCCGGCCTGCTCGACTGCAAGAAGGCCCTGACCGAGGCCAACGGTAACGTCGAGGAAGCCATCACCATCCTGCGCAAGAAGGGCGCCGCGTCGGCCGCCAAGAAGGCGGAGCGTGTGACCAAGGAAGGCATCATCGAGAGCTACATCCACGTGGGCGGAAAGGTCGGCGTCCTCATCGAGGTCAACTGCGAGACCGATTTCGTCGCGCGCAACGAGGACTTCCGCGCCTTCGTGAAGGACCTTTGCCTCCAGATTGCCGCCGCCAGCCCGCTCTTCGTCTCGCGCGAGGAAGTGCCGGAAGGCGACGTGCAGAAGGAGCGCGACATCGCCGCCGCTCAGGTCCAGGGCAAGCCGCCCGCGGCCGTGCAGAAGATCGTCGAAGGCAAACTGGAGAAGTTCTATTCGACCATCTGCCTCGTCGATCAGCCCTTCGTGAAGCTGCCCGAGAAGACGGTGAAGGAGATGATCACCGAGAAGATCGCGAAGATCGGCGAGAACATCCAGGTCCGCCGCTTCGTGCGCTATCAGCTCGGCTCCTGATTGATTCGCAGGATTGTTTTCGAGGCGCCCCGCCGCTTGAGTGGGGCGCCTTTTCTTTTGGCATGAAAGTCTCCCGAGCCCAGATCGTCAGGCGTGGCCTGACGCACCGCTGTCCCAATTGCGGGGCGCCCACCTTGTTCAAGCCGGGGACGCTGTTCCGGCTCAATCGCTCCTGTCCGTCCTGTGGGTTCGTCTTCGAGCGGGACCACGACGAGGGTTTCTTCCTCGGGTCGATGTCGCTCAACTATGGCGTCACGCTCGTCCTGTTCCTGCTGCCGGTGCTGCTCCTCTGGTATTACAAGGTGATCGGCGACACGCTCGCCGTCGTGCTGGCCGGCGTGGGCGCCGTCGGTTTTCCCGCGTTGTTCTACCGTTCGTCGCGCAGTTGGTGGCTGATGAACTACTATTTCTTTTTTCCGCACCACCTGCCGGCCAACGGTGGCACGGGCCGCGCGGGGCAGGACGACAACACGTAGGTTGGGAGCTTAAATCCCGGCGATTTTCGGCTTCCGTTTTGCGGGTCGCGGCCTATGTTTCCGCGTCCTGCGCCGGAGAGGTGGCAGAGTGGTCTATCGTACCTGACTCGAAATCAGGCGTGCCCGAAAGGGTACCGTGGGTTCGAATCCCACCCTCTCCGCCATCCTTCGCCTCCTCGCAGCGGAAGCGAAGGTAACCCAGCGAAATGTTTGAAATGGGTCCGGTAGAACCCCGAAATGGGTGTCCGTAAAGGTCCGGATGTCCCAACGAAATGGGTGGTTTGACGAAGCTGCTGCTGCAGGCACCGTCGGGGGCGATCATTCGCCTACCCCATGAATCGCGCGCTTCTACGCGGCCTCGCCGCGCTCATACTCGCTGGCCTTCTACCTCGCCTCGGCGCCACGGTCCTGACGGTCAGCCAGTCGGCTGGCGGGACTGCTTTCTCCGCCCCTCAAAATGCCTGGAACGGCTCCCTCGGCTTTGTCTCGAGCGTCGCGCTGTTCGATGAATCGCTCGGTACGCTCACCGCTGTTTCCCTGACTGCCTCGACCACAGCCACAGTGATAACCTACGAGCGCAACGAGTGGGCTCAGGCCGTAACGTACACCCCGCAGGTTTTCCTGCTGACCACGGTTTCGCTGGCGGGCGTGATGCCGGCTCTCGCCACGGACTCCGACATGGCGACGGGCAGCCCAATCCTGCTGCAGCCCCAGCAAAATTCCCCCACGTTCAGCCCCGCATTTGCGAATACCCTCACGTTCGAGTCCAGCGATCCGACATGGCTCGCGAGCTTCACCGGTATCGGTTCGAAGGTTATTAACGTGAGGCAGCAGTACGACGGCCTGACCACTTTCGGCGTGGCCTCCGCCAGCGGCACCGCGAGCTTCACCCTGACGTACCACTACCAGACTTCTGACGGCGGTTCGACCTTGGCGCTCGCGGCGCCCCTGTTCCTGCTGGCGCTGCTGCGTCATCGCCGGAAGAGCAGTTTGTAAAGCCGATTGCTGGACGGAGTGAACGTCGGGTCTCCGCCGCCCCCGCCGGCGTCCGTGGTCGCCGAGTCGGTGTTGCTCGCAGAGGATTCTCCGGCGCCGTTCACCGCGATCACCCGGTACTCGTAAGTCGTCGCCGGCGAAAGACCGGTGTCGCTGTAGGTCTCGATGCCCGCGGAGGTCGTTGCGACGACGCCCCACGAGCCCGCCCCAATCCTTCGCTCGAGTCGGAATCCGGTTTCGTTATCGGAGTTGTCAGACCACGCGACGTTGATCTGGGTGCTGCTGATCGTGGTAGCGGTAAGGCCGGATGCAGCGATCGGCGGAGATCCAGCTTCAGGCGCGTCGAGGCGAAGTGCGCGGCCGGCAGCCGGGATCACGTTCTCCGTGTCGGGCGCGGCCAGCACGCTGATAGGTGGCCAGCTATAGGTCCCAAGATAATCAGGCTTTGAAGTGCGACTGGTGAGGGTCGCTGGGATATACCGGCCGCTCGGGATCGCCGACGTGAGTGCGCCGCCCGGAGTGCCTGGACCATTGAAGATGTAGTTGTGCCGCTCGTCGACTGTGTCGCTGGTAGTGAAGTCGCGTTCCTGCATCCCGTTCGGGCCCGGCCATAGGCGGTAGACGTCGCCCACTTCCGGCGCCCCGCCGTATTCGGTGCCGCGCGACAACGTCACAACGCCATCCGAGATGCCGGTGATGGTCATCGTCTGCATGATCTTCGTCGTAACGTACCCCGGGTTGGAATCCGGCGAGTACGCACGAACGGGGGCCAGGCCGACAACCAAGGCAGCGGGGGCCTCGAGGCCCGTGTTGACCGTGCCCGACACCGAATCACCCGTCACGCTCGTCACCGTGAGGAAAATGCCCGGCACAATCTCCCGATAGAATGGCCCACCCACCGTCGTCTGCCTGCGCGGTGTACCACCATTGTGCACCCCGCTGAACGACGGATTGCCGTAGGAAATAGCTCCAGCGTGGGTGTTGTTCTTCCCGAGGACATTGCCGATTATCACCCCAAACGTCGTGCCGCGTGAAACGATGAGGTAGCCGGTATCCTGCTGCCCCACCAGATTGCTGTTCCAGAGCGGCGTGGACTCGGACATGTGATAGCCGTCCGACTGGATCGAATACGAGACGCAGTGCTCCACCAGCACGAACGAATTGTGCCCGCCGTGATTCGTCGTGATGTTGGCGCGCCCGAGGAGTTTCGCCGGGCCATCAGTCGTGTACGTGGCGATGATCGCCGACGCCATCGTTGAGGTGTTGACCTGGATTGCGGGGAACGTGCCGTACACCACGTTGTCCTCAATGAGCAGTCCGATCGACTCGGGACCTGTCAGGATGCCGGCGCCGTTGGTGCCTCCGCCGTTTCGCCACCCGATGTCCGAGAAGCGAATCTCGCACATCCAGGTCTTCCCGATCATGATTTGCCGATTCGGAGTAGCGTGCGCGTCAACATCGTACACCCACGAAGACGCACATTGGAACACGTTAATGAGACCCCACGGCAAAGTCGTCGTTGAGGTGCCACCGATGGCGAGGTTCTCAACCGAGAGCCCTTCGCGGATGAAGGAGTAGCCGTGGATGTACGGGTCGAGGTCGAGGGTCACGTCCATCGCCAGCGGCGGCCAGACGTCGATCGTGTCGCCCGTCTTGCCGGTGACCTTCACGAGCTGCACGCGAAGATAATCATATCCGAGCATCGCGAACGCTGGCGCCCGCGTCGGCGTCGCGTTCTCGAGCTCCGACTGACTCAGCAGGTTCCGGATCGAAAGCCGGAGGTACTGCCCAACCGAGATGCTTGATGCGTTGTCGAGCTGGATACTGGTGTCCCCGCGAAACGCATCTGCGGCCACGGAGATCGGTAGCGCGTTGTCGAACCCGAAATAATAGTCGGTGTCGTTGCCCATCTGAATCGCCGGGGTCGATTGATTCCGGGCGTCGATATACGTGACGCTGACCTTCCAGTCGTTGAACGACTCTCCCAACTCGTCGTAGTGGCTGGAGTTGTACCCTTCCGGAAGCGGGTCCGGCTCCTCCTGTGATCCGACGGAGGTCACGTCAATCACGAGCGTCGTGCCAGAGTACGATGTGACCGTGCCCTGCATGTATGTGATCGGCTTGAGATGCCGCCAGACGCGAACACCAATCCCGGCCTCCCACGGGCCACCAGAACGCACCGTGAGAGTCTTCGTGCCGGTGCCCAAGACGAGCGACGTGGACGACAGCTCGTGCTTCCGTCCCGCTCCACGAATGGAGCGGTTGTTGTTGTTCATCTGGATTCCGCCATCGAGCCGGTATACGCCAGCGGGGAGCTCCATTGCCTGATTCTCGGGCGTTGCGTTGTACGCCGCTTGGATCGCCGAGGTTGCATCCGTCGCACCCGTGCGATCGGCGCCGTGATCCGTGACTGCGTTCCGCCCAACGGGCCGGGCCGACGGTCCGCCGTCGACGCGGTGCTCGATGCCGCCGGGAACTCCGAGCGTGGATCCGGTCGTGTTACCGCCCGTCGTGATGACGAGCGGCACCAGCCGGTCGGCGTCGATGTCGATCGGTTGCGCGATCGCGGCCAAAGCCGAAAGAATGAAAAAAGTCAGACGCTTGATCATAGTCCGTACTTTGATTCCAGATACCCTACCACGTTCGTCTGGTCGCCACCGCTCAGCACCGAGTTGTAAATGATGACCTCAGCCACGTCGCCACTGACGTACTGATCCGTGATAAAGCGGCGGCCGAGGCGGTTGATCGCTGCGGAGAAGGTTTCCGACGACGACCCGGTCGAGTCCTGCACTCCGTCGAGGTAGTTGTACGCGGTCGACCCGTTATACGTGTAGTGGTAGATGCGGAAGCTGCCGTTCGTCGTGTCTGCCGCTCCGGCAAGAATCAGCGCCGTGCCGTTCTTCTCCTGCATCATCCGATCTGAGCTATTGATCCCGAGATCCGGGGAACCCGAGGAACTGCCAGAAACGAGACTTTGGGCGTTGAACGTTGGCGTGAGCTTCGCCACCACGAACACCGTGTAGCTGCTGACGCTGATGCCGCTCGCGATGTCGAGGAAGTCATCGCCACCGTCGAAGCGCATCACGTCATGCCCATTAATCACCGCGGTCTGCAGCGACGGGCGATTTCCCGAGGTGCCCTGAGTCGCGTTTCGCGAGTTGGATGACAGGTCGGTCGCGGTCGTCCCGTCGTAGTCGTCGCCGGTGTACCACGCCTGCAATCCAGCAACGTCGGAAGGCACAAAGCCGCCGCCGCCCGCCGGGCCGCCGCTCGTGTTGACCGTGGTCCCGCTGAATGTCGCGACATCCTGGCCGGCCGAATCCTCTGCCCCGTTCCCAGGCTGCGTGTAGGCGATCTCGACCGTCTCCGCGTTGGTGATAGTCCGGTTGGCGGTGAGCGTGTGGCTGGTCGTGCCTCCCCCGGTCACGCCCGTCACTGTCACCGCTCCGCCAGAGGCAGTCAGCGCCCAGCCGCCCGATCCGCCGGCGCCGTAGCTGACCGCTTCCGGCCACGTCGCCACGATGTCCGTGCCGTTGGATTGGAGTACGGCCGACGAAAGGGTCGGAATCGGGTCGATCGTGTACGTCGCGCTCTGCACCGCCGAGCTGATCCAGCCCTTTCGATTGCCCCGGTACTCCCACGTGCCGCCACTCGACACGGTGAACGTATTGCCCGTCGTGCCTACCGTGTAGGTGGGATCGGCGCCGTTGTTCGTCACCGTGAAGAACGCGGAAGGAGTCGCTGTGCTGATGGTGACAACCGTACCTGCGGGGACTGCGCCAGGAGCGACGTTGACGGTCGGATTCGCCACGGTCCCGAATGCCTTGATGACGAGCGAGTGATCGCCAAGCGATGGGCCCGTGGCCGTGCCGTAGTTCCCGGCGACGAAGAAGTCCGCTCCCAGCGTCCCGAGATCAGCGGTCTCAATGGTCAGCCCCATCCCGGCCGGAACTGAGCCGGCACTGATGCCCGTGGCGTCGACTGTGAGCGTGCCCGTGCCGGCGTCGGTCTCGATGCTGAT
>ERZ761602.3139-NODE-3139-length-24015-cov-4.559098_pt1 | contig 24015 bp, 25 predicted proteins | sample MGYA00512165_ERZ761602 | MGnify/ENA primary metagenome ERZ761602 (study PRJEB28899, sample SAMN02445085) | bioreactor sludge metagenome | biome: EBPR sludge; isolation source: Thorneside wastewater treatment plant | place: Australia: Brisbane, Thorneside...
GAGGTGGGCGGCGATGCGGTCCTGTCGTGCGACCCGTGCGACATCGGCGCGATGGCGCGGCTGATGGAGCGCGTGGCCACGGACGAGACCCTGCGCGCCTCGCTCGCGGTGCGCGGGCGGGGGCGGCTGGGGCGATACCGCTGGGAGCGTTCGGCCGACGAGCTCATGGCCGCTTTGGAGCGCGTCGGCGGAGGCTCGGCGCAAGGCCGGACATCCGGTCACCCGCTCGTCTCGATCGTGACCCCCTCGTTCAACCAGGGCCGCTTCCTGCGGCGCACGATCGACAGCGTGCTGAACCAGACCTATGTCAACATCGAGTATCTGGTCGTCGACGGCGGATCGACCGACGATTCGAAGGCGATCCTCGCGAGCTACGGCGACCGCCTGCGCTGGATTTCCGAGCCGGACGGCGGGCAGACGAACGCCATCAACAAGGGTTTCGCGCAGGCGCGCGGGGAGATCCGGGCCTATCTCAATTCCGACGATACGCTCCTGCCCGACGCGGTCGAGCAGGCCGTGGCGTTCTTCCGCCGGAATCCGGACTGCGACCTCGTCTACGGCGAGGGCATCTACATCGACGAGCACGACCGGATCGTCGGAACCTACGACACGGCCGAGTATTCGTTCGAGCGTCTGATGTGGGACTGCTGCGTGTGCCAGCCGGCGGCGTTCTGGCGGCGCGGCGTTGCCGACCGGATAGGGCCGTTCGACGAGCGCCTGCATTATGCGATGGACTACGATTACTGGCTGCGAATCGGCCGGGCCGGCGGGCGTATCGTGCACCTGCGCTGCCCGCTCGCGAACTCCCGCGTGCATCGGGACACGAAAACGCAGTCGCGCCGGGCCGAGATCTTCGCCGAGATCTTCGACGTATGCTTCCGGCACGGCGGCTATGTCAGCTACAACTATTTCCTCGGCCTCTGGCACGAACGGTTTGCGCGCGTTCGCCGCCGCGCGCCGCTTGCCATCGAGAGGGGCGATCCCGGCCGCGTGGTGAAGCTGTTCGCGCGCGCCCATTCCCGATGGTTTCACGGCTACCGCCGATTCAAGGCCTCGCTCGCCCGCATCGCGGGGGCCGCCGGCCGTTCGGCCGGCAGCGGGCGGAAGCGCATCCAGCCGCCCAACGGCAAGCGCGTGGCCGGCTTCTGGCCGGATGCGTGGTTGGCCCCCGAGGCTCGCATCAGCAAGCCGGATTTCGGGCAGGCGGCCCTGCTGCATCTCTCGGGCCGGGCGGCGCGCGATTGCGAGCTCGTGATTTCGGCGAACGGATCGGTGCTGACGACGGCGACGCTCGGCGGAAACCGGGAGGTGAGGATCGAGTTTCCGCCGCCGCGCGAGGCGCCCATCGACATCCGGTTCACATCGTCGATGATCGATCCGGCGGGGCGCGAACTGGCGTTTCGGGTCTCGAGCACGAACATGTTCGCGGAGCGCGACCTCTAGGCGCGCCGACGGTGCGGGCGCGTCCGGTTCTCGGCCGGTTGGTTCCGGGCGCGGAGTTTCGCTAGTATCGCGCCCCGGCGCGGCAGTGCGGCGATATGATTTCGGTTGTTCTCTACGGGAGAAACGACGATCACGGCTACAACCTGCACAAGCGGGTGGCCATCAGCCTGAATTGCATCGCGGAGCTGCTGGCGGACGAGGCCGACGAGATCGTTTTCGTCGATTACAACACGCCCGACGATCTGCCGACCTTGCCGGAGGCGATCGGCGATACGCTTGCCGCGAAGACGCGGCGCCGGCTGCGGATCCTCCGCGTGCGGCCCGAGATCCACGCCCGCTACGCGCAGCGCACGCCTCTGCCCGTCCTCGAGGCCATCGCCCGCAACGTCGCGGTGCGGCGCTCGAACCCCGGCAATCGCTGGATCCTCTCGACGAACGGCGACATGGTGTTCGCGCCGCGGGCCGAAGCGTCGCTCTCCGCCATCGCGCGCGAATTGCCGGCCGGGCTGTATCACATCCCGCGTTTCGACCTGCCCGAGGCGCTCTGGGAAACGTTCGACCGGATGGACGGTCCCGGCACGATCGAGGCGGTCCGCCATTGGGGCGCCGCCGCGCATCTCGACGAAGTCGTTCGCCGCGACTTCGTGCGATACGATTGTCCGGGCGACTTCCAGCTCATGCCGCGCGGCGATCTCTGCCGGATCGGCGGGTTCGACGAGCGGCTGATCCACGGCTGGCATCTCGACTACAACGTCGCCAAGCGGATGAGTTTCCTCTATGGCGGCGTCGGCGATCTCGCCGGCGAACTGGCGGGATACCATTGCGATCACACGCGCCGGTCCACGCCGACTCACGAGCCGGACCACCGGGCCAACAGCTGGTACCTGGCCTACGACTCGGTCGCCCGCGCGGAACTGCCGGAACAGGCGGAAAGTTGGGGTTGCCCCGGCGACGCCATCGAGGAAATCAGCCTCGCGAAACCCGCCGGCAGCCGATACCTCGCGGCTCTGCGCGCCTCGCTCGTCGCGCCCTCGCGCGATGCCGGCCGCGCGGGCTGCGGCGCCGAAGGTGGCGAGAAAACCGCCCGGCCGCACCACGTCGTGCCGTTTCTGGCCAGCCTCGTGGCGCCTGCGCCGCGCGGCTGGGCCGCCGCGTGGTTCGGGAAAGACCCCGAGCTGCTCGGGCTGTTTCGGGCGGCCTGGACGGCGCTCGGTTTCGAACGGCCGGTCGCTATTCCGCGCGAACTCGAACACCTGTCGCGCGCCGGCTCGGGCGGCATCGCTATCGGCGGGGCCGCGGAGATCCTCGAAACCGCGAACGTGCTGCTGTTCGATTTCGCCGCTCCCGGAACGGACGAGGCCCGCGGCCCGAACTCCGCGAGTGCCGTCGAAGGCATGTTCCTGCGAGCCATCGACGGCGAGCGCAGCCGGATCGCCGGCGGGCGGCCGGCCCGGCTCTTCGTCTGCGTTGACGCCGTCGACAACCGGTACGAGCAGATGGTGCTGGCGCAGCTGGCGGCGGTTCACACGCCGGCCGGCACGCGGCTGCGCTACGGTTACGTGCGGCCCGCCGGCGCCCAAGCCGGAAACTGGCTCGCGCGCATGGATGTGGGCCCCGCCGGCTACCGCGACCGGACGGCCATCCGCGCGTGCGCGCGCGTGGCCGGCGCCGCCGCCTACGGCCCGCGCGTCTGGCTTCCGCCCGGTTCCTATTGCGCGCGGGTGGAGTTCACGCTCGCCGGCTTCGGCGGCGCCAAGTCGCTGTTCCGGCTGCTGTGGCGGCTCGGGCGCGTGGCCGAGTTCTGCATCGCCGCCGGCGGGCGGGTGCTCGCCAAGCGCTCGGCTTTCTTCATCGGTCCGCGGCGGCGCTCCATCCGGTTCGAGTTCTCGGTGGCGCCGACCGCCGGCGGCGCGGCGGGCGCGGCAGACCTCGAGGCCTGGATCCTCACCAGCGGCATCTGCGACCTCGCGGTTTCGCGGCTGGACGTCAGCCCATCCGGCGACGGAGGCGGCCAGGGCCGCGCATAGGGGCCCCGCGCGGCGGGATCCGGCGGCTCACCGGATGAACGCGAAGATCGCCTCTGCCAGCTCCTCGGCGCGATTGTCGAGCGTGTGGCCGACGCCGTCGGGCTCGTGAAACGTGACGAGCGCGGAGCGCGGAATGTGCGCGAGCAGCGCCGGGCCCTGGAGGCCGCACTCCGCGGTCTCGTGCCGCGTCGCGATCTCGACGACGAGCGTGCGATTGGGAATCCGCCGCAGATCACGCTCGAGGTCGTAGGCGAAGTTCGCTTCGTAGAGCCGGCGCGCGTCGCGCCGCGCCGGATCGTCGGGGCCGTCGGTGAAGTAGTGCCGCGTCAGCGCGCGGACATGCGCATTGCGCCGCGCATTGTCGGCCATGATGCTGTGGCTCTGGCCGCTGAAGATGAATTCGCCGACGCGGTGGGGCCAGCCGGCGGCCAGCGCGGCGCCGATCTTGTTCCCGAGATGGATACCGTAGACGTGCGCCTGTTCGATGCCGAGCGCGTCCATTGCGGCGACGACGCTTTCGGCGAGGCGCTCGACGCTCAAGGGATCGGGGAGCGGCGCCGAGCCCGGGCTGCCGGGCGGATCGAGGCCAACCGCGCGGAACCGCCGCGACAAGGCCTCGATCTGGCGCGCGAACATCGCGTGGGTCTGGCCGGTGCCGGGCAGATGGATCAGCGCGGGCCCGCGCCCGGCCTCCGCATAGGTCATCGGACCGAAGCGCGTCTGCGCGAACTGACGCTGAAGCATGTCCTATCCGCTGTTTCGCTTGCACGAATTCCAGAATGACGTCCGGCTGGCGGCGCATTATCGTCGCTGCGCGCCCCGCCGGAAAGGGAAGGAAACGGAATGATAGAGCTCTATTTCTGGCCGACCTCGAACAACAAGAAGGTCACGATCATGCTGCACGAGGTGGGGCTGCCCTATCGTCTCCATCTCGTGAACTTCATCAAGGGCGAGAATTATCGCGACGACTTTCTGGCGCTCAATCCGAACGCCAAGACGCCGACGATCGTCGACGACGAGGGGCCCGGCGGCAAGCCGATCACGATCTTCGAGAGCGGCGCGATCCTGCTCTATCTCGCCGAGAAGACCGGCAAGCTCATGCCGAAGGACGCGGCCGCGCGATGGGCGGTGACGCAATGGGTGTTCTTCCAGGCCGCGAGCATCGGCCCGATGTTCGGCCAGCACGCGCATTTCTTCGACTATTGCCCCGAAGACATTCCCTACGCGAAGGATCGTTATCTCAACGAGGTGCGCCGTCTCTACGGCGTGCTCGACAAGCGCCTCGCCGCCTCGCCCTATCTCGCCGGCGGCGAGTACACGATCGCCGACATCATGGTGTGGCCGTGGATCCAATGGAGCCGGCAGCACCAGTCGCCCGACGAGTGGAAGGCGGTGAAGGCCTGGTACGACACGATCGGCGCGCGGCCGGCCGTGCAGGCGGGCTTCAAGGTCGGCACCGAATTGCAGAGGCCGGGGGCGGTGCCGATGACGGTCGAGCAGAAGCGCGCGCTGTTCGCGCGGCGATTCTGAGGGGGCGTTCCTACTGCATCCGATACCCGCCGTTCACGTCGATCGTGCTGCCGGTGATGTAGCCGGCTTCGCGCGAGGCGAGGAACGCGATCGCGGCGGCCACTTCGTCGGGCTGGCCGAGGCGGCCGAGCGGTACGAGGCCGAGCATCGGCCCCTCCGCGCCGACCGGCACCGCCGCGCGGTACATCGGGGTTTCGATGGGGCCGGGCGCCACGCTGTTGGCCGTGACCCCGTGTTTGGCGCCCTGGCGCGCCGCCACCTTGATCAGCGCGACGACCGCGGCCTTCGAGGCGATGTAGTCCGCGCTGCCGCGATAGCCGCCGAGCTGCGCGGCGGCCGAGGAGATCGCCACGATGCGCCCGTCGGCGACGGGGCTCCTGCGCCGCGCCCGCATGAACTCGCGAACGCACAAAAACACGCCGCGTGCGTTCACGGCGAAGGTGCGGTCCCAGTTCTCCGCCTCCATGTCGGCGATGTCGGGCGGCGCCGGCGGCGGCGAGATGATGATGCCGGCGCAGCAGACCAGAACCGCCACGGGCCCGATCTCCCGCTCGGCATCGGTGAACACCGCGGAAACCCGGCTCTCTTCGGCCACGTCGAGCGCGTAGGCGCGGTGGCCGCTTCCCGGAAGCCCCGCCGCCACGGCCCGCGCCGCGTCCGCGCGCAGGTCGGTGACGGCCACCGCGCAGCCGTCGCGGGCGAGCAGCGCCGCGGTCGCGGCCCCGATGCCGGAGCCGCCGCCGGTGACGAGCGCGACGCGCCGGCTCATGCCGGCGCCTCCGCGGGACGAGCTTCGCTTCGCATGGCTGGCCTCACCTCAAACCGGATCGCCGGAACAAGGTTTGAATGCTAATCAACGGGCCGGGCCGGGTATACCGGCGTTTCCGCAACGGCCGCACGCGAGCGGCGGGGGCAAGCCATGCAGGCGACACGGGCCACGACGGACGCCAAGCCGATCCGCTTCGACGGGCGCGTCGCGCTCGTCACCGGCGCCGGGCGCGGGCTCGGGCGCGCCTACGCGCTCGCGCTGGCCGCGCGCGGCGCCGCCGTCGTGGTAAACGATCCGGGCGTCAACGAGGCCGGCAGCGACGCCGGCGATCGAGCGCCGGCCGATGCGGTCGTCGCCAGCATCCGCCAGTCCGGCGGCCGCGCCGAGGCCGACTACGGCAGCGTCGCCGCGCCGGCCGACGCCGAAGCGATGGTGCAGCGCGCCGTCGACCGCTTCGGCGGCATCGACATCGTGGTCGCCAATGCGGGCAACCACCGGCGCGCCGTCTTCGGCGAGGTGGTGCCCGAGGATTTCGTCGACGTGCTGGGCGTGCACCTCGTCGGCGCCTTCCGCGTCAGCCGCGCGGCGTGGCCGCACATGGCGAAGAAGCGGCGCGGCAACATCGTGCTCGCGACCAGCCAGACCGCGTTCTACGGCAAGATCGACAGCGTCTCTTACGGCGCCGCCAAGGCGGGAATGATCGGCCTGATGCACGGCCTGCGCCTCTCGGCGGAGCCGCTCGGAATCAAGGTCAACTGCATCTCGCCGTTCGCGTTGACGCGCATGGCCCATCACTTCCCGGCCGAGATCGCACCCTTGATCGACCCGGCCCAGGCAGCCGAGGCGGTCGTTCTGCTGGCGAGCGACGAGTGCCCGCTGTCGGGCGAGATCCTGATCGCCGGCGGCGGCCACTTCGCGGTGGCGCGCATCGTGGAAAGCCGCGGCATCGACATCGACGATCCCAAGGACGTCACCGCCGAGGCGCTGCGCGGCCGCCTCGGGCAGATCGGCGACCTGTCGGAACCGCAGGTGTTCGGTGATTCGCTGAAGGCGGTGGGCGCGACGTTCGACCGGCTGAAGAAGCAGGCGGGCCTGAGCTGATCGAAGGAGCCGCGTGCGCTCGCCGGCAGCCGGTCTCGGGTCCGCTCACGCGCCCAAATACGCCGCCTTCACCTCTTCGTTCTGCTCGAGATCGCGCGCCGGTCCGTCGAGCCGGATTTCGCCGTTCTCGATGATGTAGGCATAGTGGCTCGCGGCGAGCGCCACCGCCGCGTTCTGCTCCACGAGCAGGATCGGCACGCCGTCGGCGTGCACGCGCGCGATGATCCCGAACAGCTGCTGCACGAGCAGCGGCGAGAGGCCGAGGCTCGGTTCGTCGAGGAGGAGGAGCTTCGGCTGGGCCATCAGCGCGCGGCCGATCATCAGCATCTGCTGCTCGCCACCGGACAGCGTGCCGGCCGGCTGGCGCGCCCGCTCCCGGAGCCGCGGGAAATAATTGTAGATCCGCTCGAAGTCGCGCGCCGCGCCGCCCTTGCGGCGGCGCAGCCAAGTGCCGAGCAGCAGATTGTCGGCGACGGTGAGCTCCGGAAAGATCTCGCGGCCCTCGGGCACCTGCACGATGCCGCGCGCGACGATGCGGTCGATCGGCCAGCCGGTGATGTCCTCGCCCTCGAAACGGATCCGGCCGGCGGTGAGCGGGACCACGCCGGAGATGCAATTGAGCGTCGTCGTCTTGCCGGCCCCGTTGGCGCCGAGCAGGCAGACGATGCGCCCGGCCGGAACCGACAGCGACACGTTTTCGAGTGCGCGGATCGCGCCGTAACTCGCCGATATTCCGCTCAGCTCAAGCACGGTGGCCCTGCCCGAGATAGGCTTCGATGACTTGCGGATCCTCGCGCACCTCGGCGCCGGTGCCCTCGGCGATCTTCTGGCCGAAATTCAGCACCGTGATGCGGTCGGCCACCGCCATGACGAGGCGCATCACGTGCTCGACCAGGACGATCGTGATTCCCTGTTCGCGGGCGAGGCCGACCAGCAGCGAATCGAGCGCCGCGATCTCGCGATTGCGCAGGCCCGCCGCCGGCTCGTCGAGCAGCAGCAGCTTCGGCCGGCTCGCGAGCGCGCGCGCGAGGTCGAGCCGCTTCTGGTTGCCGAAATCGAGCGCTTCGGCCGGCGTGTCGCGCAGCGCCGAGAGGCCGGTGCGCTCGAGCAGCGCGTCGGCCTCTTTCACGGCCGCGCGCTCCGCCGCGCCGCGGCGCGCGCCCGGCCCGAACGGGAAGTAGCCGGGAACGCGCGTCGTCATGCCGACGAGGACGTTCTCGAGCACGGTCAGGCTCCGGCACAGCTCGATGTTCTGGAACGTCCGCGCGATGCCGGCCGCCGCGATGCGGTGCGGCGGCATCGCGAGCAGCGAGCGGCCTTCGAACACGACGTCGCCGGAAACCGGCGTATAGAAGCGCGAGACGCAGTTGAACACCGTCGACTTCCCGGCGCCGTTCGGCCCGATCAGGGCGTGGATCGAGCCTTGCGCCACCTCCATCGAGAAGTTCTGCAGTGCGTGCAGGCCGCCGAACCGGACGCTCACGTCGCGCAGGGCGAAATAGGGCGTGCTCATGCGCGCACGCGCCTTGCCCGCGCGCGCGCGAGCCCCCACAGCCCGCGCGGCATGAACATCATCGCGAGGATCAGGATCACGCCGTAGACGAGCTCTTGCCAGACGAGCAGGTTGCGCATCGTCGTCCGCAGCACCTCCGGCAGCAGCCCGAGCAGCACGACGCCGAGCAGGACGCCCGGAATCGTGCCGAGCCCGCCCACCACGATCATCGAGAGCACGAGCACGATCTGCGCGAAGCCGAACACCTCCGGGTTCGCGAAGGACTGGTACAGCGTGTACATGCCGCCCGCGATTCCGGCATAGACGGCGGAGATCGCGAACACGGCCACCTTGGTGAAGCGCACGTCGATGCCCGAGGCGGCGGCGACGTGCTCGCTGTCGCGGATCGCGCACATCGCGCGGCCGAATCGCGAGCGCGTGAGGAACATCGTCGCCGCCAGCACGAGCGCGAGGATGACCGCCATCACCGGGAACGCGCGGGGGTCGCTGCCCATCGCGTAGCCGAAGATGTCGGGGCGGGGCAGGCGCAGGCCGTCGGCCCCCTTCGTCATCGATTCCCAGGCGTTGAACACCCACTGCGCGCCCTCGGCGAAGGCAAAGGTGGCGAGCGCGAGGTAGACCGCGCGCAGCCGCGTGGCGGGAATCGCGATCAGGAAGCCGACGAGGCCGGCCAGCAGCGCCGCCGCCGGCATCGCGACGACGAAGGGCAGGCCGAGGCGGATCTGGATCAGCGCCGTTCCGTAGACGCCGATGCCGAAAAACGCGATGTGGGCGAACGCGAACTGGCCGGCCCAGCCGAGCAGCAGGTCGAGGCCGATCGCCAGCACCGCGTACATCATGATGACGTTGCCGAGATAGAGATAATATTGCGGCAACAGCATCGGCAGCGCGAGGCCGAAGGCGACGAGCAACAGGAGCGGCGCGAGCCGGGCGAGCGAAGGAGAGCCGTACACCGCGCTACACCTTCTTCGCGGCGACGCGACCGCCCAAGAGCCCCTGCGGCCGCAGCGCGAGGATCAGCATGATCACCGCGAACGGCGCCACCGAGATCGCGTTGGAACCGACGTAGAGGCCGACGATGTTCTGGATCACGCCGAGCAGGATGCCGCCGATGATGCAGCCGGGCAGGCTCGCGAAGCCGCCGATGATCGCGGCGGCGAAGGCGAGAATGACGATGACGCCCATGTCCGGCGTCATCAGCAGCTTCGGCGCGAGCAGAACGCCCGCGATCGCGGCCAGCGCCGAGGCGATGCCCCACACGGTCATCCGCATGCGCCGCACCGGAATTCCGACGAGGGCGGCGGCGCGGGGATTCTGGCTGGTGGCGCGCAGCGCCTTGCCGGTCAGGGTCAGGCTGAAGAAGGCCCACAGCGCCGCCATCACGACGACGGCGACGACGATGATCGCGATGTCCTGCCTCTGGACGACGACCGGCCCGATGAAGATCGGCTCGCCGGTGAAGAAGGGCGGCAGCCGGCGGACCTCTTCGGTGTAGGGCACGACGCGCACGCCGCCCTTCAGCACGTAGGACAGGCCGACCGTGGCGATGACCATCGCGACGAGGATGCTCTGGCCGGGTACCGCGCGGCCGAGCACCTTGTGCAGCACGATGCGGTCGAACAGCGCGCCGAGCGCGAACGTCGCGATCGCGGCGAACGCGAAGATCAGGATGTAGGGCAGGCCGAGATAGAGCAGCGCGAGCATGCCGGCGTAGCCGCCGATCATGACGATCTCGCCGCCGGCGAAATTGATCACGTCCGTCGATTTGTAGACGATCACCAGCGAAAGCGCGATCAGCGCGTACACGCAACCGGTGACGACGCCGCTGGCGATCGCCTGCAGGATCAACAAGGTCATGAGCGTTCAACCGGGACGGGGCGGGGCGCCGCGGCGCGCCCGCCCCGCGCCGTGTCCTACATGCCGTCCTTGCCGTTCCAGCTATACGCGCCCGGCATCAGCGTGTGGGTCTTGCCGTCGAACCTGATGAAGATCGACGAGCGATAGCCGTCGCGGCGGTCCTTGGCGAAGGCGGTGAGCCCCGCGAGGACGCCGGAGTCGAACTCCGTCGCCTCCATCGCATCGACGAACTTCTCGCGCGTGAGATCCTTGCCCACCTTCTCGAGCGCCCTCGTGATGGCCATGGCCGAGGGCAGGCCGTAGGTCATGAACGCACCCGGCGTGCGGTCCGGATAGTACTGCTTGTAGAGCTGGATCCACTTCTGCTGCTTCGGTCCGTCGGTGAGGTCGTTGAGCGGCGAGCCGTAGTAGAAGTTGACGAGCGCCGCGTCGTTGCCGACGTTCTTCGCGAACACGGCCGGGATCGGGATTCCCTGCACCGCCTGCACGAGCGGGGTCTTGGTCATGCCGAACTCGGCGTACTTCTGCGCGATGAGAACCGCGGGCGCCGGATACGCGGTCGAGATGATCACGTCCGGGTTCGCGGCGCGCACCTTCAGCAGCGGCGCGGTCACGTCGTTGATGCGCGGCGGAATCCGCTCGACGGCGACGACCTCGGCGCCCATGCGCGCGGCCACCGCCTTCGCCGTGCTCCAGTTCGAGTTGCCGAAATCGTCGTCGTGGGCGATGAACGCGATCTTCTTGCCCTTCAGCTCCTTGATCGCGAATTCCATGATCGTGGCGCCGACCGTGCGCTGCGTGCCCCCGAACGCGCCGAACACGTAGCGGGTGGGCGGGAAGACGCCGCCGTCGCCGGCCGCGTTCAGCATCACGAACGGGATCTTCTCGCGCGTCACGAACTCCTGCGCGGCCACGGCCGCGGCGGTGCAGGAGCCGCCGTTCACGAGGAACACTTTGTCGACCGTGGCGAGCTTCTTGACCACCGTCACGGCCTCGGTGGGCGTGCACTTGTCGTCTTCGACGATGACCTTGATTTTGCGGCCGTGGATGCCGCCCTTCTTGTTGACCTCCTCGTACCACATCTTCGCCGCCTGCAGCGGATCGAAGCCGAAGGCCGCCAATTGGCCGGACATCGGCGCGAACAGGCCGATCAGGATTTCGCCGTCGGTGACGCCCGGGTCCGCGGCGCGCGCGGGCCCGAACGCGGCGAGCATCGCCGCGGCGCCGAGCAGCGCGCCGCGCAGTGTCTTCAATCTCAGCATTCTGTCCTCCCTTTGAATTCCCTCGTTCGCGTCGTCTTCTTCGCCGCGGCTTCGCGGGCCGTCAGGCCGCCTTCGCGGGGGCGTCCACGGCGATTTCGAGCGTGCCCCAGTTGCGGTCCATCCTCAACAGCGGATCGAGGCCGAGTTGGGCGCGTTCCTGCACGTAGCGCTTGGTCGCCGGGCTGGCGAAATACGCGCGCAGCGCCTCCGCCGACTTCACGCCGTAGATCATCGCATAGCCGGGCCAGCCGTCCTTGTCGGGCTCGGCTAGCTTGTAGCGGCTCGCCCAGAGGAAGCCCGGCTGGGCCACGACGTCCTGCAGATGGCCGCCGTCCAGCCAGTCGAACACCTTCTTTTCGCCGCCCGGCTTCACCCAGAATTTCACGAGATAGACGATCGGTGCGTTCATTGCGGTCCTCCCTTGGCGGTCAGGCGGCGGCCACGCCGCCGTCCACGTTGATTTCCGCGCCGGTGACGTAGGCCGATTCGTCGGAGGCGAGGTAGAGCGCGGCGTAGGCGATGTCGATCGGCCGCCCCATGCGCCCCATCGGCACGCGGCCGACGATCATCCGCCGGCGCTCCGCCGGATCCGCAGCCTGTGCGAAGCTCGCCTGCAGCAGCGGCGTGTCGATCGCGCCGGGGTTGATCGAGTTGCAGCGGATGCCGTAGCCGGCACGCGCGCAATAGATCGCGACCGTCATCGTGTATTCGTGCACGGCGCCCTTGCTCGCGCCGTAGGCGGCGAGGTGCGGCGGCGCGGCGCGGATCGCGGCGCGCGAGGCGACGTTGACGATGCTGCCGCCGCCGCTGGCGCGGATCGCCGGTATCGCGGCGCGGCAGCCGAGAAAGACGCCTTCGGCGTTCACCGCGTGCACGCGCCGCCAGTCCTCGAGCCGCGTGTTCTCCGGCGTCCCCTCCAGGGCGCAGCCCGCATTGTTCACGAGGATGTGCAGGCCGCCGAAGGCATCCCGCGCCAGGTCGACGACGCGCGCCCAGCCGGCTTCGTCCGCCACGTCGTGCCGCAGGGCGCGCACCGACGGGCCGGTCTCCGCGGCCAGCGCCACCACGCTCGCCTCGTCGAGATCGGTCGTGACGACCTTCGCGCCCTCGTCGGCGAACAGCTTGACGGTGGCCCGGCCCATGCCGGAGCCGCCGCCGGTGACGATCGCCACCTTGTCGCGCAGCCGCGCCATGCCGCCCTCCCGGCCCGCCGCGGATCAGATCGCGTTCGGAACCGCGCGCTTGGTCTTGTTCCACTGCTCGAGCATCGCGGGCGCCGCCTTCTCCATCGCCGCGCACATCTCCGGCGTGTCGGTGGGGAAGCTCAGCTCGAGCCGGTGCCCGCTCGGGTCGTGGAAATAGATCGACTGGCAGATCTTGTGATCGGCCGGGCCCAGCACCTCGATGCCCATGTCTTGCAGGCGCTTCTTGGCCGCCAGCAGCTCCTCCATCGAGCCGACGCGCAGCGCGAGGTGCTGCACCCAGCCCGGCGTGTTGGGGTCGAAGCCCATCTCGGGCGATTCCGGCACCTCGAAGAACGCCACCGAGCTGCCGTCCTCCATCTGGAAGAACAGATGGAAGTGCGGGCTGTATTCGCCGGTGGAGAGCACCGTGTCGGCCGACACCGCCATCCTGTACTTCATGCCGAGCGCGCGCGTGTAGAACTCCGCGGTTTCCTTGGCGTTCTTGCAGCGGTAGGCGACGTGATGCAGCGACTTGACGAGCATCGGGATCCTCACTCTGTCCGTGGATTCGACGACGAAGGGGCGGGATGTGGCGTCTGGCCGGCCGGCCCGATCCGTTGGCGGATCTGGTCGATGCCCTGATAGATGTGCTCGCGCATCAGCGCCTCGGCATCGATCGCGCGGCGCTCGCGGATATAGCGATAGATGCGGCGATGCAGGAGGTGGGAGCCCTTCAGCGCGTCGTAGTCGTACCAATGGATCACGCGCGCCGAGGCCAGCGGCACGCGGCAGGTACGGTCGATCAGGTCGGCCAGCAGGCGGTTGCCCGAAAGCGCGATGATGCGCGTGTGGAACAGGTCGTTCATGTCGGTCCACGGCTCGCGGTCGCCGTCGACGAGGCGGCCCTTCGCCAGGATGTCGTCGCCGATCGCGAGGATGCGCTCCAGCTCGCGCGCCGTCTCCGCGTCGAGGCCGCGCTCGGCGGCGTAGCGGCACGCCATGCCCTCGAGATTGGCGCGCACCTCGTGCGCCGCGCCGATTTCGGCCATCGCGAAGCGCCGGACCGTGTAGCCGCGCTTCGGAGCGTAATCGAGCAGCCCCTCGGAGGCGAGCGTCGCCAGCGCGGCGCGGATCGGCGTCCGCGAAACCCCGAGCAGCGCGGCGAGCGGAATCTCCTGCAAATGCTCGCCGGCGGCGAGCGCGCCGCGCAGGATGCGGTCGCGCAAGTCATTCGCAGCGTCTTGCGTGCGCGAGCTCATGGTCGTCCCGGGTCTGGGAAAGCCGATCGCCTCGCGGGTACCATGTATACATACCTGGCGTCAATCGGATCAAAATTGGCTTGCATCGGAAAGAAAAGGCGGTCCATGTATCCATCGACGCGAGCAGGATGGGATCGCGAATGGACGACGGCGTGGACAGATCCGCGATGCGCTTCGGCGTCTTCCTGGCTCCGTTCCATGAGACGCGGGAGAATCCAACGCTCGCGCTCTCCCGCGACCTCGCCTTGATGGAGCACCTCGACCGCCTCGGCTTCGACGAGGCTTGGATCGGCGAGCATCATTCGGGCGGGCTCGAAATCATCGCGTCGCCCGAAGTCTTCATCGCCGGCGCCGCCGAGCGCACCCGCAACATCCGGTTCGGAACCGGCGTCGCTTCGCTCCCCTATCATCATCCGCTGGTGCTCGCCGACCGGATGATCCAGCTCGATCATCAAACGCGCGGGCGCACGATGTTCGGTGTCGGCGCGGGCGCGCTTCCCTCCGACGTCCACATGATGGGCCGCGACCCGATGCGCGTGCGCGGCATGATGGAGGAGTCGCTCGACGCGCTGATGCCGCTGCTGCGCGGAGAGATCGTCAGCGCCAAGACCGACTGGTTCACCTTGCGCGACGCCCGCTGCCAGCTTCCCTGCTACACGCGCCCGCATCTCGAGGTCGCCGTGGCGGTCACGACGTCGCCGGCCGGCGCCAAGCTCGCCGGCAAGCACGGCGCCGGCATCCTCTCGATCTCGGCGACGAGCGAGCAGGGCTTCGAGGCGCTGGCGGCCACGTGGGATGCTTGGCGCACGGTCGCGTCCATGCATGCCAAATCGGCCGAGCGTACGCGCTGGCGGCTCGTCGGCCCTGCGCACGTCGCCGAGACGCGCGAACAGGCCCGCGCGAACATGCGCTTCGGCCTGCAGCCATGGCTGCGCTACTTCAATCGTGTCGGGGCCTTGCCGGTCGCGACGACGGGGCAGGGCAGCCTCGACGAAGACGTCGACGCGATGATCGCGAGCGGCCTCGCCGTGATCGGCACGCCCGACGATCTGATTCGCCAGATCGAGCGGCTCTGGGCGCAATCCGGCGGCTTCGGCTGCTGGCTCGACTTCGCCCACAATTGGGCGGATGTCGAGGCGACGCGCCGGAGCTACGAGCTGATCGCGCGTTTCGTGATCCCGCATTTCCGGCAGAGCAACCGCCAGCGCGTCGACGCGCTCGAATGGGCCGCGGCGAACCGCGCCGAGTTCATCGGCCGGCGCACCGACGCTGTGCAGCACGAGGTCCGCAAGTGGAAGGCCGAGCAAGAGTTAAGGGAGAGCGGCGCCATGTAGTCGCGATCGCACTTGCTTGACACCTTGGCACCTCGCGCTCAAGGTAACTTAGGTTTCTAAGAAATTTTGTGCAGGCAAATAGCGCCCGAAGAGGCGTTGGCGAAAACGAGGGCAGGAGCGACCATGAATGCCGAATCCACGGCGCCGCCGACCGAGCGGCCGCGCATCGCGCAAAGCTTCGATTACACGCCGCTGCGCGAATCCGACTTCGCGCAGAAGGGCCTGCGCGCGTTCATGCAGTACCGCGATCTCGGGCTGCGCCGGGCGACGGACGGCCTGATGCGGGCGGAACACATCCGCGTGGTCGCCGAATCCGACATGAAGACGGGATGGCACTGCCACGAGCTCGATTTTCAGTTCGTCTACGTGCTGAAGGGGCACGTCCGGTTCGTCACCGAGGACGGCGAGACGGTGACCCTGCGCGCCGGCGATTGCGCACATCTGCCGGCGCTCTATCGCCACGACGAGATCGAGTTCGCGCCGGATTTCGAGGTCGTCGAGATCACGGCGCCGGCCGAGGTGCGCACGATCCCGGGGCGCGACGCTTCGCTGCCCCGGCGGAGCGATGCCCAGGGCCGCGTTTCCCGCTTCGCGGCGAGCTACGACCGGCCCGAGGCCTACAAGGTCGGCGACGGGCCGCGCCAGTTCCTCGCCTATCGCGACACGGCGGTGACCGAGGCCACCGGCCGGCGCGTCAACATCAACGTCGTCCGCAACAGCAAGGCCGGCGACAAGTCCACGGGCTGGCACTACCACACGCTCGCCTGCCAGTTCGTGTTCGTTCTGAAGGGCTGGTCGCGCGTCGAGGTCGAGGGCCAGGGCGAGTTCACGATCCACGCCGGCGACGCGATGACGCTGCCCCACAGGCTGAAGCACGACGTGACCGGCTTCTCGGCCGATTTCACCGTGCTCGAGCTCAATATTCCCGCCGATTACGAAACGATCGCGTGCGAGCCGCCCGGCCGCAAGGCCGCTTGAGCGGCCGCGCAAGGTCTGCCTGATCATCAGAAACGAGGGAGGATAACCGTGCAGAAAATTCGCCTCGCGGGCGCGGCGCTCGCCGTTCTCGCCTTCGCCCATCCGGCCGGCGCGCAGGACGCCTACCGTATCGCCGGCGTGATCTCGCTGACCGGGCCGCTCGGCTTCTCGGGCATTTCGTTCAAGAAGGCGAGCGACCTCGCGATCGAAATGCACAATGGCGGCAAGGTCGGCGGCGCGTGGGAAGACGACGAATCCAAGCCGCAGGTCACCGCGCAGAAGGGCGCCAAGCTCGCAGCCGGCAATCCCGACCTGATGCTGGGCTCGGCGACGACGCCGTCCACGCTCGCGCTGATGAAGATCACCGAGCAGCGCAAGATCCCGCACCTGATCACGCTCGGCGGCGGCGATCCGATCACCGGCGCCGCCAAGACCGCCTATGCCTGGCGCACGACGATCCGGCTCGACATGGAGAACCGGACCGGCGCCGCCTACGTGCGGCAGATGAAGTTCAAGAAGATCTACGGCGTGTCGTTCGACTACCAGGTCACCCGGCAGCGCTGGGACGCGTTCAAGCAGCTCGTGCTCTCGACGTCGGAAACCAAGATCGCGGGCGAAAGCTTCAGCCCGGTCGACAACATGGATTTCTCGCTGATCATCGAGAACGCCATCCGCTCCGGCGCCGACGGATTCTGGATCGACCTGCCCGGCACGGTCGGCACCGCGTTCCTGAAGCAGGCCGCGCAGGTGAACCTCAAGGGCAAGATGAAGCTGTTCGGCCCGGTCGTGGTCGACGACGAGGCGGCGGCGGCGATCGGCGACGGCGCGCTCGGAGTCAGCACCGGCACGCGCTGGCACTGGAGCCTCGACAACCCCGAGAGCAAGAAGTTCGTCGAGGCCTTCAAGAAGAAGTACAACGAGCTGCCCGACCAGTATGCCGGCGAGGCGTATGACGGCCTCGCCTGGTGGCTCGCGCATGTCGAGAAGATAGGCACCTTCGACAAGGAGAAGCTGCTGCAGGGCTTCGCCACCAGCACGTGGGAAAAGTCGATCAAGGGGAAAAAGGTGATGCGCGCCTGCGACCATCAGGCGCTGCAGGTCGGCTACTGGGGCGAGATCGTCGCCGGTGCCGCGGGCGGGCCGAAATACGTGCTGAAGATCACCGCCACGTTCCCGCCCGAGGACATCTTCCCGCCTTGCCAGTGAGGGTTCGCTACGCCTGAGCGCTCGAGGGAGGGAACGGCGGCATGTCGCTGGTCGTGATCGGACTCAGCATCGGCATGCTGCTGTTCCTGCTCGCCGTCGGCCTCACGCTGATCTTCGGCATGCTGGGCGTGATCAATTTCGCCCACGGCGCGCTCTACATGCTGGGGGCGTATCTCGCCTACCAGACGGTGCAGTGGACCGGCAGCTTCTGGGTCGCGCTCGTCGCCGCGCCGCTGATCGTCGTGGCGATGGCCGCGGCGATGGAGTTCGTCGCGATCCGCCGGGTCTATGCGCGCGATCACTTCTATCAAGTGCTGCTCACCTTCGGCCTGATCCTCGTCATCGACGAGCTTGTGCGCAGCGTCTGGGGCCTCCAGGCGAAGCTGTTGTCGGCGCCGCCGGGGCTCGGCTCGTCGGTCTCGCTGCTCGGGTCCGACGTGTCGGCCTACCGGCTGTTCCTGATCGGCTTCGGCGTCGTCGTCTCGCTCGTCTTCTTCCTGGTGCTGGAGCGATCGAAGGTCGGCATGGTCGTGCGCGGGTGCAACCACGACAGCGAGATGGCCGCCTGTCTCGGCATCGACGTGGCCAAGGTCCGCACCTGGATCTTCGCGATCGGATCGGGCATGGCAGCGCTCGGCGGCGTGGCCGCGGGGCCGCTCTATCCCGTCGACACGAACATGGGCTTCGCGGTCATCATCGATTGCTTCATGGTCGTCGTGATCGGCGGGATGGGCAACATCCGCGGCAGCCTCGCCGGCGCGCTGCTGATCGGCATGATCCGCGCGGTCGGGCAGCGCTACGTTCCGGAGCTGATCGGCGTCCTCACCTATCTGCTGTTCATCGGGGTCTTGCTGGCGGCGCCGCAGGGCCTGTTCAGCCGCAGGATGCGCCAGGCATGAGGCCGCCGGGTTGGATTCGCTGGGCCTGGTGGCCGGGGCTGGCGCTCGCGCTGCTCGCGTTCCCGCTGCTCGGCGCGCCCGAGGGTGTGCTCCATTTCGTCACCTATCTGCTGATCTGGGCAATCTTCGCGATCGCGTTCGACATGGCCTTCGGCATGGCGGGCCTGCTGTCGGTCGGGCACGCGCTGTTTCTCGCGTTCGGCGGCTATGCCACCGGCTGGCTGACGGTGAAGGCCGGGATCCCGTTCGTGCCGGCGCTGCTCGCCGCCGGCGCGGGCGCGGCGGTGCTCGCGATCCTGTTCGGCTTCGTGGCCCTCAGGCTCTCGGGCATCTTCTTCGCGCTCACGACGCTGGCGCTCGGCCAGCTCGCGATGATCGCCTCCGATACCGTGCTCGTGCCGATCACCGGCGGGCAAGACGGATTCAGCGGAATCCCGCGCCCCGACATTTTCGGCATCGATTTCCTCAAGGCCGGGAATTTCCTGATCTTCGTCTCCGTCGCGTTCATGCTGACGCTCGCCGTCTCGGCGCTGATCCGCGCGTCGCCGTTCGGCCAGGTGCTGATCGCGATCCGGACCAACGAGGTGCGCGCCGAGCAGCTCGGCTTCAACGTCAAGTACTTCAAGATCGGCGTGCTGATGATGTCCGGCTTCTTCGCCGCGCTGGCCGGAGGGCTGCTGAGCTCGCTGCTGTTCTTCCTGAATTCGAGCATCCTGCACTGGTCGGTGTCGGGCGACGTGGTGATCATGGCGCTGATGGGCGGCACGGGCACGCTGCTCGGGCCGGTGCTCGGCGCCGTGGCGTTCGAGACGGTGAAGGAACTGCTGAGCGAACTCACCGGTCGCTGGCACGGCATCATGGGCGTGCTGTTCATCCTGTTCGTCATCGTGCTGCCCGACGGCCTCGCGGGGCTGCTTCGCCGCCTCGCCGCGCGCGTCGGCAAGCGCCCGTGACGGCCGCGCTCGAATGCCGCGGCGTCGCCGTGCGCTTCGGCGCGTTCACGGCCATCGACGGCGTGTCGCTCGCGTTCGCGGCCGGCCGCCTCTACGGCGTGATCGGCCCCAACGGCGCGGGCAAGACGACTCTGCTCAACGTCCTGTCCGGCCGCCTCCAAGCCGATTCCGGGCGCGTGCTGCTCGACGGCCGCGACGTGACCGGCGCGCCCGCACATGCGCGCGCGCGCCTCGGCCTCGGGCGCAGCTTCCAGATCACGAAACTGTTCGCCGGCCTCACGGTCTTCGAAAGCCTGCGCCTCGCCGGGCTCGGCCGCTTCTTCCGGCTGCAGCCGTTCTGGCGGCCGATCGGCAGCTATCGCGGTGTGGCCGCGGCCGCCGACGAAATGCTGGCGACGATCGGCCTTGCCGACCGCCGCGACACGGTGGCCGAGCAGCTCTCGCACGGCGATCAGCGGGCGCTCGAAGTGGGGCTGAGCCTGATGACCGAGCCACACGTGCTGTTGCTCGACGAGCCGCTCGCCGGGGTGGGCCAGCACGAGATCGAGCGCGCGGTGGCGCTGATCGAGCGCGTGCGTACGGGGCGCACCGTCGTGCTGATCGAGCACAACATGCCGGCGGTGATGCGCCTGTCCGACGAGATCGTCGTCATGGTGCGCGGGCGGGTGCTGGCCTCGGGCGCGCCCGAGGCGATTCGCGGCGATCCCGCGGTGCGTGCCGCCTATCTCGGAGAGGCCGATGCTGGCGCTTGAGGGCGTCGACGTGTTGTACGGCAAGGCGCAGGCGCTGCACGGCGTCTCGTTCGCGGTCGGGCGCGACGAGGTCGCGTCGATCATCGGCCGCAACGGCGCCGGCAAGACGACGGCGCTCAAGGCGGCGATCGGCCTGCTGCGCTGCGCGCGCGGCCGGCGCATGCTCGGCGGCGCCGACGCCACCGCCTGGCCCCCGCATCGCCTGAGCCGCGCCGGCGTCGGCTACGTGCCCGAGACGCGGCGCATCTTCGCGAACCTCTCCGTGCGCGAGAACCTCGCGATGGGCGCCGTCGCGCACGCGCCGGGCTTTTGGAATTTCGGCCGCGTGAGCGAGCTGTTCCCGTTCCTCGGCGAGCGCGCCGACGCGCCCGGCGACGCGCTGAGCGGCGGCGAGCAGCAGATGCTGGCGATCGCGCGGGCGCTGATGGGCAATCCCAAAGTGCTGCTGCTCGACGAGCCCACCGAGGGCCTGGCGCCGCTGATCGTCGAAACGGTCAAGAACGCGATCCAGTCGATCAACCGCGAGGGCGTCGCGATCGTTCTGGTCGAGCAGAATCTGCGCGTCCCGCTGGCGGTGGCGCATCGTCAGTTCGTGATGGACAACGGCCGGATCGTCTGGGCCGGAACCACGGCGGAGCTGCTCGGCAACCAGGCGATGGTCGAGCGCTATCTGGCGGTGTGAATCCGCCGCTGCGGGTGCCTCGGCTCAGGCCGGGGGCGGAACGACCGCGGTCGCCTCGAGCTCGATCTTGGCGCCCTCGTCGAGCAGCGCGGTGACGAAGACCATCGTCATCGCCGGAAAATGCTTGCCGATGATGCGCCGCCAGGCGCGCCCGATGCCGCCGCGCGCGGCGAGGTATTCGGGCTTGTCGGTGCAGTAGGCGGTCATGCGGCAGATGTGCTCGGGCCGCGCGCCGGCCTCCGCCAGAACCGCGACGATGTTCTCCAGCGCCTTCTCGAACTGCTGCGCGAGGTCGCTGGTCTCGAAGCGCTGCTGCGCGTTCCAGCCGATCTGCCCGGCGACGAACACGATGCGTCCTTGCGCCGCCGCGATGCCGTTGCTGTAGCCGATCGGGGGCGACCAGCCGGCGGGGTGCAGAATCTCGTTCATGGGCTACTCCGAAAAACGGGGAGGGTCGAGGTCCTGGTCCCAGTCGGCGGGCGGCTCGGGCAGGCCGGCCAGCTTCGCGCGGATGAGCGCGGCGTGCCGGTGCTCCTCGGCGGCCATGTCCGCGGCGAGCTTGCGCACTTCGTCGTCGGGTGCCGCGGCCGCGAGCGCGTCGAAGCAGCGCGCGGCCTGCTCTTCGTTCTCGAGCGCAAGCGCCAGCGCGTGCGCCGGCGTCATCAGATAGTGCGCGCGGTCGAGCGGCGCGGTCTCGGGCAGCTCGAAACTGGCGCCCAGCAGCAGATCGCGCGGCCGGATCGCCTGAACCGACTGGCCGTGCGACTGCAGCTTCACGGCGTGCTTGCGCTCGATGGCGGCCAGCTCGCGGAACAGCGACGCCACCGGGGCGTTGTTGTGCGTCTCCATCTGATTGGCGAGCTCTTCGTAGCGCTCGGCGGCTTCGTGCTCCATCGCATAGAGCAGCGCGTAGAACTCCTGCACCGAATAGCGTCTTTCGCCGCCCGCGGTCATAGCGCGAACTCCGCTTCGATGACGTCGAGGCCGGCCGCCGGCGCGGTTTGCGGCCGGAACGGCGCGCGGTTGCCGGCGTAGAGCACGCCGATGTTGAAACCGTCGTCGGTCATGATCCGGCGCGCGGCGCGCGCCGCGTCGTCGGTGGGATTGACCGGCGCCGCATGCACCATCTTGCCCCATTCGCGCTGATCGGGCCGGAAGGTGACGCACGGGCTGAGGATTTCGACGAACGAGAAGCCCGGATGCCGCACGGCCTGCACGATGAGGTCGGCGCAGCCGTTGGGATCGCCCGAAAAGCCGCGCGCCACGAAATTCGCGCCCGAGGCCAGCGCGATCACCAGCGGGTGGAACGGGCGCAGGCCCGTGCCGCCCGGCGCCAGTGCGCTGTCCCAGTCGGGCTCGGTCGTGGGCGAGGGCTGGCCCTTCGTCATGCCGTAAACGCGGTTGTCCATGACGATGTAGGTGATGTCGATGTTGCGCCGGCAGGCGTGGAGGAAATGGTTGCCGCCGATCGAGAGCCCGTCGCCGTCGCCGCCGGCGACGATGACGGTGAGCTCGGGCCGCGCCACCTTGAGGCCGGTGCCGACCGGCAGCGCGCGGCCGTGCACGCCGTGAAAGCCGTAGCAGTTGGTGTAGGCGGGGATGCGCGACGAGCAGCCGATGCCGGAGATCACCGCGATCTCCTCCGGCGGGCGCTGCAGCTGCGCCATCGCCTTCGTGAACGCGAGCAATACCGAATAGTCGCCGCAGCCGGGGCACCACACCGGCTTGTAGTCGGACTTGTAGTCGTTGGCCGAGAACGGCTGGGGCGCGGTGACGATGTTCATGCCGCGAGCTCCTTGACGATCTTGCTGTGGATCTCGCCGGGCCGCATCGGCAGCGGTCCGGCGCGATGGAAGACGCGGGTTTCGCACGGAAGGTCGAAAGCCGCGCGCAGGTAGCGGTGGAACTGGCCCGAATGCGTCTGCTCGACGACGAGGATGCGGCGCACGCCGGCGAGCGCGGCCGCGAGCCGCTCGGGCTGTGCGGGCGCGAGCAGCCGCAGCGAGACGAGCCGCGCCTTCACGCCCTCGGCCCGCGCGCGGGCGAGCGCCTCGCGCACCGGCGCCGTGCACGAGCCCCAGGTGACGACGGCGACGTCGCCCTCGCCCTCGATTTCGGCCCAATAGCGGCTGTAGTCGGCGTGCTCGAGCTTGCGCGCGCGCTTGTCGAGCTGCGCCAGATGATCGCCGGCCTGGCTCGAAGGTATGCCGCGCTCGCTGTGCTCGAGGCCGTCGGCGGTGTAGGCGGTGCCGCGCGTTCCGGGCCGGGCCATCGGCGAGATTCCGCTCGGAGTCAGCGCATAGCGGCGGTAATTCGCCGTCTCCGGCTCGGCCACCAGCCGCGCCCCCGCGAGCGGCAGGCCGGCCGCTCGAGCACGATGCGGCTCTGGCCCATCGACTGATCCGGCAGCACCAGCGCCGGAACTTGGAGCGTCTCGGCGAGGTGAACGGCCCATTGCGTCGCCGGCAGGCAATCGGCGATGGAGTTCGGCGCCACGACGACGTGCGGCGCGTCGCCGTGCAGGCCGTACAGCGCGATGTTGAGGTCCGCCTGCTCGGATTTGGTCGGAATGCCGGTGGAGGGCCCGCCGCGCATGACGTCGACGACGACCAGCGGAATTTCGGCGGCGACGGCGAGGCCCAGGGCCTCGGTCATCAGCGACAGCCCGGGGCCGGACGTCGCCGTGAGCGAGGGAACGCCGCCGTAGGACGCGCCGATCGCCATGTTGATCGAGGCGAGCTCGTCCTCGGCCTGCACGAGAGTTCCGCCCACGCGCGGCAGGGCCGACGACAGCCATTCGAGGATTTCGGTGGCGGGCGTGATGGGGTAGGCGGCGACGAACCGCACGCCGCCGCGCACGGCGCCGAGCCCGGTGGCTTCGTTGCCGGTGATCGTCCAGCGACCCGCCGCCTGCCCGGCGGCGAGGCGCGGCAGCGACACGCCGGCCTCCGCCACGGCCGCCATGCCGGCCTGCATCGCGGCCAGGCTCGATTTCAGCGCCTCGCCGCCCTTCTGCAGCGTCGCCTCGATCGCGCGTGCGAGCGTCTCGGCGCCGACGCCGGCGAGCGCGCCGAGCGCGCCGAGCGCCACCATGTTCGGCCGCCCGCCGGGGATCTTCTTGGCGATGGCCTTCAGCGGAACGGGAACGATGCGCGCCCCGGCTCCGGAAAAGGCCTCCGGCACGGCGCCTTCGGCCGGATCGCCGACGACGAAGCTCCGCGCGTCGATGGGAATCTCCGACGCGAAGCGATGCGCGTTCTGCCAGT
>ERZ761602.3140-NODE-3140-length-24014-cov-14.336825_pt1 | contig 24014 bp, 24 predicted proteins | sample MGYA00512165_ERZ761602 | MGnify/ENA primary metagenome ERZ761602 (study PRJEB28899, sample SAMN02445085) | bioreactor sludge metagenome | biome: EBPR sludge; isolation source: Thorneside wastewater treatment plant | place: Australia: Brisbane, Thorneside...
CAATTGAAGGAAATCGCATCAAGATGAAATATTGGTGGGTATTTTGGGTGTTGACCGTGATTGGGTTATCTTTTGCGTTGCCTTTATTTTTTTATTTTCGTGAAAGACACCTAGAAACAAAATGAATTGGGAAGCGACCTACGCAATTGCATTGGAACTGAAAAGAAAATTCACAGATGTAAATATTGAAGAAGTTACTTTAGGGCAAATTTATAAATGGACGCTTGAGTTACCAGAATTTGATGATGACCCTGCGCTTGCAAATGATGAAATCTTGCGGGCAATTTATCAAGATTGGTATGAAGAGTTAATTCATAAAAAATAATTTTATTGAGTAGAGATATGACGATTACAAATGAAGCAGTTTTGAAAGCATTAAGTACAGTACAAGAACCTGATTTGGGTCAAGACCTTGTGACGTTAAACATGGTGAAAGATGTGGCAATTGAAGGAAGCCATGTTTCTTTTACAGTGATGTTGACTACGCCGGCTTGTCCGTTTCGTGGAAAGATTGAAAAAGATTCTAGAGAAGCCGTGATGAAAGTGAATGGCGTAAAAACTGTCACTGTCAAAATGGATTCGGATGTTCCAAATGATGGACGCATGCGTGGTTTGGTAAAGACTCCGATTCGTAATGCCATTGCGGTTGGTTCAGGTAAAGGTGGTGTAGGGAAATCAACAGTGGCTGTGAATGTAGCAGTTGCGTTGGCAAAAGCCGGCGCACGAGTCGGGTTGTTAGATGCTGATATTTACGGACCCAACACACCGACGATGTTGGGCGTTGAATCACTTCCTCCGCCGAATGGACCAAGAATCATTCCGGCTGAAGCGTATGGTTTGAAAATGGTTTCAATGGGTTTGCTTGTTCGTCCCGGCGAGCCATTAATCTGGCGCGGACCAATGCTCAATTCCGCTATTCGCCAATTTTTAGGTGATGTGGAATGGGGTGAATTAGATTATTTGATTATTGACCTTCCGCCCGGCACAGGCGATGCGGCTCTTTCTCTTGCGCAAGCCTTGCCTTTGAGCGGAGCTGTCATCGTCACTTTGCCTCAACTTGTTTCTCTTGAAGATGCCGGGCGTGGATTAAATATGTTCAAGAAATTAGAAGTTCCGATTTTAGGAATCATTGAGAACATGTCTTATTTAGATTTACCAGACGGTTCACGCATGGATTTATTCGGGTCTGGCGGTGGTGAACATTTAGCCAAAATTACAGAGACTCCGTTTTTAGGCGGTGTACCCATTGACCAAAATGTACGCATCGGCGGCGATACAGGTAAACCGATTGTGATTAGTTATCCTGAATCAAGTGTAGCAAAAGCATTGACTGAAATTGCTGAAAAAATTGCTCAAAAAGTTTCTGTGGCGGCATTTGGCGGCGGAAAATCTGTGCCGATTAACATTATCGAATAGAAAAATTAATTCAAAAACAGATTAATGAAAAATCATTAATCTGTTTTTTGTTTAAATTAACACCAATGGGGGATATTTTCATAGCATTTTTTCATTCAAATAGTACCAATGCCAACTTGAATTACTCCGTATCTTTGTTAAACTCAAAACATAAGGAGCAAGTCATGAATCACAAACTATTTTCATTAATTTTTATTTTTGTCTTATTCATTTCTGCCTGTAATTTACCGGCAGGAACAGAAACACCTACGAGCATTGAATCAATTGCAACCCAAGCCGCGCTCACTGTCACTGCCGCGGCGCAAATGCCTATTGTAGAAACTCCGTCTCTGACGCCGGCTGTTGACATCACAGCAACGTCAACGGATGCACAATCAAATCAACAACCAAATGTAACTAATACACCTGTTTGTAATTTAGCATCTTTTGTCTCAGATGTGACCATTCCAGATAACACGAATATCAATGTCAATGCTGGGTTCATCAAAACATGGCGATTAAGAAACGTCGGCTCATGTACATGGACTTCCAGTTATCAAATCATCTTTGATTCTGGTGACCAAATGAGCGGTCCCGCCTCACAACAACTGATAAATGGTACTGTTCTCCCAGGCTCTACTGTAGATGTTTCAGTTAATTTAACTGCGCCTGCTTCTGCTGGCACATATAAAGGTAACTGGAAATTAAGAGACCAAAATGGTGCTGTGTTCGCTTTATCTACTGGACCATTTTGGGTGCAAATTAAAGCTGTCACGCAGGCACAAGAAGAAGATACTTGGCCCACTTTCAAAAATGGTGATTCAGGTCCAGAAGTACGTGCCATCCAACTATTATTGACTGCACATGGGCATAACTTAAATGTTGATGGAGTTTTTGGACCCATTACCCAGTCTAGAGTAGAAGACTTTCAAACTGATAATAACTTAACTGAAGATGCGATTGTCGGACCAGAAACATGGCAAAAACTAATTATCCAAGTTGCACAAGGCAAAAGTGGACCAGAGGTGCGTGCCGTGCAAAACTTGCTGAAAATTAAATTTGGCTACAACATTGATGTAGATGGGGTTTTCGGACCCGCCACAGCGAATGCAGTCAAGAATTTTCAAAATTCAAAAGGGCTTACAGCAGATGGTATTGTTGGTCCAAAAACATGGTTTCAGTTAATCTCTGACTAAGTTATAAAAAAACAAAGACCCTCAGAAAACAACTGAGGGTCTTTGTTTTAAGACATATTATAGGGTTCGTAGAAAATATTATCTCCACACCACATACAAAGCATGCAACATACCGGGTATGCCACCTAAGATAGTAAGTAAAAGGTTCAACCAAAACTCACCATCAATTTTGTTGCCTTTCTTCAAAAACACTGCCAAAGGTGGGATGAAAAGCGCGATGATGCTAAATAAGATTTTGTTGCTGTCCATTTTATACTCCATGTAAAAGAATTTAACTTACACAAGGATAACCCCAAAACCGAATAAAGGTTTGCAGATTCTTTATTTATCACCATCAGGTATAATTACACCCATGCAAACAGATACTAAACAAATTATCGGTGTACGATTTACGAAGGTAGGAAAAATTTATCACTTTGACTCCTCAAGCCTCCCCGACGTTAAAAGAGGCGAGCATGTCATCGTGGATACGACACGTGGAAAACATCTTGGCGAAGTGGTACAAGTGTTGGAAGAAATTCCGCCCAAGCCAGAAGGCGGTTGGAAATCGGTCGAGAGGCGTGCCACTCCGCGAGATTTATTGTTACAACAATCGTGGAAAAATAAGCAAACCGAAGCGATGATTAATTGTCGCGCGCGCGCATCCGAATTGGGATTGTTGGATACTATCAAAATTGTCTCTGCCGAATATAACTACGACGGCACACGCCTTGCATTTTTATTCAGCACAGACATTGAAGAAAAAGTGGATTTGAAATCTCTCAAAAAAGATATGCAAGAGTTGTATCCAAACAAGCATATCGAAATGCGCCAAATCGGTCCGCGCGATGTTGCCAAACTTTTGGGTGGCATGGGTGCGTGCGGCATTGAAACACGTTGTTGTTCAAAATTCTTAACCGACTTCTCACCCATCTCTATCAAGATGGCAAAAGAACAAGGTATCTCACTCACGCCAAATGAAATTACAGGCATGTGCGGTCGTTTACGTTGTTGTTTAATTTTTGAATATGAACAATATGTAGAAGCGCGTAAAACGTTGCCAAAGCGCAATAAAAAAGTTATCACACCAAAGGGTGAAGGCAAAGTTATTGATTTGATTCCGATGAGTGATAAAGTGGTCGTATTAATTGAAGTGCCAAATGAACGCCCACAACAACATACATTCATGCGCGAAGAAATTCAACCATGGGATGAACTCGAAGCACTTCGCAGAAAATCTCAAGCCCCATGTGACCGTCACGAAGGCGGCGGATGCACATGCGGCAAAAGTAGTCCATTGAAAAAGAATGACCGCAAAAACTAACACTTGGGAAACTTCACAAAAAATTCTGGTAATTCTGGCTCACCCCGATGACCCAGAATTTTTTTGCGGTGGCACATTGGCGCAATGGTCACGTGAAGGTCACAGCATCACTTATTTAATTTTGACCAATGGAAACAAAGGATTCAATCCCGCCACCCAAGCGGATATGACTCCTGAAAAGTTAATTCCGATTCGTAAAGTGGAACAAGCCGAAGCCGCAAAAATTATCGGCGCAGAACCGCCTCTTTTTCTTGACCTTGAAGATGGTCTATTAATCCCCGACATTCATTTACGCCGAATCATTGTGCGCGAAATTCGTAGACACAAACCTGATATTCTAGTCACCTGTGACCCACAAAACTTATTTGCTTTATACGGAATCAATCACCCCGACCATCGCGCCTGCGGACAAGTTGTACTAGATGCAGTTTTCCCCGCCGCAGGAAGCCCCGTATTCTTTACTGAATTATTAGATGAAGGCTTCGAGCCTCACATGCCAAAAGAAGTTTGGTGCTCGTTAACAAATCAGCCCAACGAAACTATAGATATTACCGAAACATGGAATATCAAACTGCAAGCCATATTACAACATAAATCTCAAGTACAAGACCCCGAAAAATTAATCGAAAGAATGAAAGCCAGAAGAACTGAAGATAGCACCGAAGAAAATCCAAAATACGAAGAAAAATTCCGTGTGGTAAAGTATAGTTAACAAGTTGAAAAGTTAATAAGTTTGAACCTTTGACTCACTAACTTTCCAACCTTTGAACCTGTAAACTTTCAAACCTGCAACCCAAAGGAGAATCCCATGTCTGACTTCCTCAAGAAAGCCGAAGAATTATTTCCATACACCCAAGCCATGCGCCGTGATTTTCATAAACATCCTGAACTTGGATTCAATGAAATTCGCACAGGCGGAATTGTTGCCAAAGAATTAGAGGGACTTGGTTTAGAAGTAACAAAAGGCGTTGGTAAAACTGGTGTGGTTGGTTATTTGGAAGGTGCAAAGCCTGGTCCAACTATTTTGCTTCGTTTTGACATGGATGCCTTACCCATCACCGAAGATACTGGCGCGGAATACTCATCTACCAACAATGGTGTTATGCACGCCTGCGGACATGATGGTCACACTGCCATTGGTTTAACTGTCGCAAAAATTTTGAATGAACACAGAAACGAACTCAAAGGCAATATCAAGTTTTGTTTTCAACCTTCTGAAGAAGGCACCAACGGTGAAGAAGTTGGTGGCGCATTGATGATGATAAAAGACGGCGTGATGGATTCAGTTGATAAAACGCTTTCGCTTCACTTATGGAACGATAAACCCCTTGGTTGGCTTCATGTGGGTGCAGGTCCTGTGTTTGCAGGTGCTGAATTATTCAAAATTATCATTACAGGTAAAGGTGGGCATGGAGCATTGCCAGAAACTACCATTGACCCTGTTGTCTGCGCGGCACACATCACAACTGCTTTGCAAACAATTGTCTCACGTAATATTGAAGCACTCAAACCTGCTGTGGTGAGTGTTACATCTATTCAAGCAGGCACGGCTTTCAATGTGATTCCACAAACTGCTGAATTATGGGGAACCATCCGTACATTTGACCCTGATGTAAGAAAAACTGTGATTGAAAGATTTAATCAAATTGTAAAAGGTACTGCCGAGGCAATGAATTGCCAAGTTGATGTGACTGTCAAAGAAGTGACATTGCCAGTCACCAATGATGAAGAAGTAACTGCCAGTGTGTTTAATTCTGCTAAAAAAGTTTTTCCTGATTTAGAAATTGCCACGAATTCATATCTCACCATGGGTGCAGAAGATATGGGCTATATGCAAGATAAAGCCAAAGGCACTTATTTCTGCATCGGTTCTGCCAATGATGAAAAGAATCTCAACTACAGCCATCATCATCCCAAATTTGATTTTGATGAACGTGCTTTGGTAAATGGCGTAGCGTTAATGGCAACCGCAGCCGCAGATTTATTAAAATAGTTTTGTATGAAAAACAAACGCAACTGGATTATTGGAATTGTTTTATCCGCAACAGCGGCGTTTGTAGCTTTGCAAACTGTCAACGCACCAAGTTCAGAAGCGATAACTCCAGAAGTTGAAGTTATTGCTTCTGAAACATTTACAAATGAAACTTGTGCTTTTATGTGGGCATATCAAGATGCACCTGAGTTGACCAAAAATTTAGATGATGCTGTTAAAGAACTAAATCCTGATGCTTCTGCTAAAGCGACATTATTCGGAGAAGATTGCATCTATTCCGATGGAAGTAAAACTTTTGGGGTGATAGAAACCGATTTTACAGTCCGCTTACCTGTAGGTGATTTAACTCAACATGAAGAATTCGGCAATTGGATTAAGCAAGTAATGGATATTGTTACCAAAATTCCGCGCGAAGAAATTCAAGGCAAGTATGGATTTGTAGAATTTTGGTTTGAGAAAAATGAAAATGAAAAAATCACTTTTCGTGTGCCAATTCAAAAATATATAGACGAAGCAAAAGATAAATCAGGGGTGGAATTATTTGAGTATTTTTATCAGCCGTAATCTAGCCTATCGCCACCACGCCCCTACAACGCGGACTATCAATACAACCATAATACGTTTTCCCCGAAGTAGAGCCATTACGATTGATGCGCAACACCATCATCTTCCCACAAATTGGACATTGAGGCACATTATCATTTGTACTCACAAGATGAAGCGGTGTGGTCTTACCCACTTTTGTCACCGCAATTTGAAATAAAGAAATCACATCTGCAGAATCATAACTTTCACTGGTTGGAATATGCACCAGCGGAATCCCTGCATCCGTAAACAATTCTTCCATAAATTTATCGGCTTCGCGTGCGCCGTTTTTCGCAATCGGTTTCACCATCTCCACCCCAAACGAAGGCTTCATCGTTTTCAAATCACACAGTAAAAAATCTATATGCTTACGAAAAATCTTATTAAAGAAATGCACATTTTCATTTGGGCGCACAATATAAAACACATCACTCAACGCCACTTTGGGAGAAATCACATAACGGCTCCCCATCATTTCCGTCAGCGTACGAAAAAGAGCCAATTCCGTTTTTGCAAGGAATGGCTCTCGTAAACGATAAGGTAATCGTCCATTTTCCGTCATGGATGAATATTATAAAAGAGGATGCAAACTTAGTACAGGATTAAATTTAGATTAAGTACCAGCCTCACACTTAACCTCAACCTGCTTCACCAGCGGATAAAACTCACTGCCTGATGCTATATCCAATCAATTGCGCCCGAAGCCAGGCTCCCCAACTATAATCAGAATCATTACCTGAAAACACTTTTAAGATAAAAATACCGTTTCGCCCATGCAAATCTTTGGGAATATCAAAAGAAAATCTTGTAGTTTTGCCATCTAATATTTGATAAATCATAATATCCTTCTACATAACTATAAGGCCATGTAGGGTGAGTAAAAACTAAAAGCACACGCTCGCGTTTAGAGTTGTCTTCAATTGGCGGGAAATTAAACCAACCAATATATGATTCAGGATAATCTTCCGCAATTGCCTCAGCCGATTCATAATCTGGATCGGGTTCTTCATAAAACTCATAATCATTAATAACGGTTAGCTCATTCCAATAAGCAACTCGCCAAGTATATGCCTCATCTGCGCGTGCCACAAAATCATATAAAACAATTGGTGGACGTGGCGTAAAAGTTGGGGCGACTGTATTTGTACTTGTCACTTCAATTGTTGGCGTAAGCAAATTGACTGTTGGAATTAGTGTGATTGTTTCAGTAGGTTGAGGAATATCGGTTGGTATATCAGTTGGAACTTCGGTAGGCGGAGAAATTTCAGTCGGATTGAGGAATGCAGGTAAAAATGTAACACCAGCAACAATTAGCAATGCTGTAATTACAACAACACTTGTAATACCGCCAATAATCATAAATCTTCTAATGCTTGTAGATTTTAAAGACGAAGCATTATTCGGCACAGGCAAATTTGCCAGCACATTCAAATTATGTTGAGTCACTTGCATGCCGGGCTTATCACCAATCGCTTTGCGAATCTTCAATGCCTGATTCAATAATTCAGTTGCTTGTACCTTCGAGCCCATACACATGGCACGGCTACCCAATTGATGTGTTACCCAGCCTTCCAAAAATTTATCTTTCAAAGCGTTTGCCGCCATGCGCAACAAATTCAAAATTTTCAGCCAGCCCTCCCACTTCTTTTTGAGCGCATAAATTTGTTCAAGCTTACGACCAATTGTTACAACGTGTTTCCATTGTTTCTTTTCACCCGCACGTTGAATCAAATAAAACAACGTGCTTGCTACTTGGTCAACCAACATATCTTGTGGCGCAGTTTGTAACCAATTTGAAAAATGACCAATCAGCGCATCTTCCCAACCTGATAAATCCCACATGCGGACTAAAGACGCAACCGCTTCACCACTTAGACTGAAACTTGCTCCATTCGCGGAGACAAATCCTTGCGCCAAAAGTGGATTCATGTCAGTATCAAAATTTAATGAGCTTGCTAATTTTTGCAGATGTTCACGCGTTAATGCAAATCCACCTGCTACCGCTAATAAACTTAATATTTTCTTTTGTGTTTCGTTTGTTTTGGATAATGTCGCTTCTAAAACAGGTGATTGGGTGCGAGTCTTCGTCAGTGTGGCGAATGCTTGAGGGATGCTGATTCCATCTTCCCGAATCATGGAGGCGGTTTGTAATATCCGCAGGGGATGATAAAGAAGTATCTTACAAATTTGCACGGCTGATTCTTTTTCATCATCTTTTATTTCACGCCCTAACTCGCGTTCAAAAAGTTGTAGGGCTTCTTTTTCGGGCAAACCATCCAAACCAATTGGCTGACCTTCACCCCATAAACTCCGCTCGGTGGATGCAAAAATAAATGTGCCATTCGGAAGGGCATCCAAAAGGAATGCTGTATCTTCACGCTTGAGCGTGAGGTCATCTAAAATAATAAGGGCTTGAATATTTTTGAGGTCTTCACGTAATTGTGCATCGGTTGGTTTTTGATTTTGATTGCTGGTATAAAAGGCATCGAAAATCAATTGAAGTAAATCGCCACGTTCTTCCCCATTTGCAATGAGATAAATGACACCGTCGTTAAATTTTATTGTTTCAGTAAGATGTGAGACATAACGCAATAAAGAAGTTTTACCAATTCCATTTTCACCAAACAAAGTGACTGGCATAGAATTGGCGATTGCATTTTTTATGTTCGCAATTTCATTTGTACGACTTAGTAAATGAGGAAATGCGCGCGGACGTAAATTGATTGGGCGAATGCGTGATTCGAATGTGATTTTTTGTTTTACTTTGTTGACAATTGCCCCGCTTTGATTGCCATACACAATGTTATTATCGCCAATAATGATATTGCCGCTGAAGTTTCCTTCTACATTGATGTTTACATTTTTCGCCGCAGGCATGGATTTGTTCCTATGAGAAAAGGCGGGTTATTGGGTTTCGGAAATTAATTTCTTCAACATTTCTTCTTCTTCGGTTTTAGATGTTAACACACCATCGAGCCAAGCGGTACGAAGAGCAGATAAGATTTCTTTATATCTTGGTCCTGGTTGCAACCCACGAGACTTTAAGTCATCACCCGTGGTTTGGGCTTTGACGTGCCTCCATATGGAAATATAACTCAACAACGAATTTTCGCGTGAGATGAGATAGACCGCATAAATGGAAAGCAATGGTAATTTTTCAAGTGCATACGTCCACACGCTGGGTTTGGATTCTGCTAAATGTTGCAGGCTCCATTTTAATTGTGCGGCTGACCAAACTGCTAAAGTTAATTCGTTTGAAAAATCTAAACGGTTGCAAATTGAAAAAATTTCTTCTTCAGATAAATCCATAAACCATAACATATACCCCATTGTGCGACGGTCGGCGGGAATATCGAGGCGTGAGTCCATATCGAGAAAGTCTGAATAATCCTCTTTGAATTCTGGAATACTTTTATGAATGTAATTTAGTACACCTAAATTGGCTACACGCAAAATAATTTGGCTGGCTTTTTCTTCGTCTAATATCAAATCTAGTTCGTTGCGGATGCGTTCTCCGCTTAATTTTGAAAGCACACTTAATGATTCGGCATTAATAAGTTTTAAAGTTGCAGGTTCAAGGTTGAAGAAATATCTTGTTTCGTAACGAATGGCACGAAAGATTCGAGTTGGGTCATCAAGAAAAGATTTATCATGCAAAACGCGAATGATTTTATTTTCTAAATCCACTTCCCCATTTAATACATCGAGCAATTCGCCAAAGTGTGAACCATCCAAACGGATTGCCATTGAGTTAATAGGAAAATCACGGCGATGTATATCATCTTCAATGTTTGAAGGTGTGACAGTCGGTAATGCGCCGGGATGTTCGTATGATTCTTTGCGGGCAGTAATAAGGTCTAAGGTTTCAAGTGGAAGGTTGAAAGTTTCAGGTAAGTGCCAAATGGCGGTATGGAATTTGTAATGATGTGTGAGTTTGCCGCCATATTTTTTGACTAAGGCTTCACCAAATTTAATGGCATCACCTTCAAATACAAAATCAATGTCACTATCATGTGTTGGGAGGTTGAGTAACAAATCTCGTACAACACCGCCGACAAGGTAGCATGGCATGTTCATTTCTGTGGCTTGCGAGGCAATGTTTGAGATGAGAGTCTGTACCGGTGGCAGAATCAGGTTTGTGTCACGTAAGAGGCGGTGCAAGTCCTTTTGCATAAAATCAATTTTACCCTTATAATCGCGTGCATGAAGTTAATCCCAAACCCATCCCCGCGAATTTGTAAATCTACGTCTGGTTAGGTTTGTTTTCGTGTGGTCAAACGGCTCCCAGACTTGGTGAGCCGTTTTTTATTGAGGTGATATGAACATTACAGTTTTTGGTGGCGCACAACCCACAGAAGGTACAAGGGCATACGAAGAAGCGCGTTTGCTTGGTTCTTTGCTTGCACAAAATGGTCATACAGTTATCACGGGTGGATACATGGGAACGATGGCTGCAACATCACGCGGGGCGCATGAAGCAGGCGGGCATGTGATTGGTGTGACTTGTATTGATATTGAAAATTGGCGTGGATCAACATTGAATCAATGGGTAAAAGAAGAAATACGAAAGCAAACATTGTTAGAGCGTTTGCATGTGTTGACTAATCATTGTGACGCGGCAATGGCATTAAGCGGTGGCGCAGGTACTTTGACAGAGATTTCATTGATGTGGAATTTGATGGTGATTGAATCTTTGCCGCGCAAGCGGTTGATATTAATTGGAGATGGATGGAAAAACACATTGGATTCTTTTTTCAATGCGTTTGAAAGTTATACATCTTCACATCACCGTGATTTGTTGCACTTTGCAGATGATGTGAATGAGGCGGTTAAGTTGTTAGAATAAATCGGTGGTCGAGACGCAAGCAGTCGAAACCACAAGTTAAAAACAAAAATAAAATTTAGCAATGTGGTCTCGATATGCCGCAAAAAAAACAAGAACGCGGCTACTCGACCACCAGCATAAATGGAGAATTGAAATGGCAGACGAAAAATTACCTACACGAGCAGAAGATTTTGCAGAATGGTACAACCAATTGGTTATCAAGTCCGATATGGCAGATTACGCACCAGTGCGTGGATGTATGGTTGTCAAACCTTATGGCTGGGCACTTTGGGAAAATATCACTTCATGGTTGGATAGAGAATTCAAAGAGACAGGTCATGTTAATGCCGCGTTTCCTACTTTGATTCCAATGTCTTTTTTTGAAAAAGAAAAAGACCATGTCGAAGGATTCGCACCTGAGTTAGCAGTTGTGACTCATGGAGGCGGAGAAGAACTTGAAGAAAAGTTGGCAGTCCGCCCTACGTCTGAAACGATTATTGGTCACATGTATGCAAAATGGATTAAGTCATGGCGTGATCTGCCAATCTTAATTGTGCAATGGGGTTCGGTGTTACGTTGGGAATTGCGAACAAAATTATTTTTACGCACTGCCGAATTTTATTGGCATGAAGGTCACACCGCCCATGCATCTGCTGATGAAGCGAAAGAAGAAATGTATCGCATTCTCGATATTTACGAACGCTTTTGTTTAGAAGAAGCCGCCATTCCAGTGATCAAAGGTACAAAAAGCGAAACCGAAAGATTCGCGGGCGCACACACCACTACATCTATTGAAGCGATGATGTGGGATAAACGCGCGTTGCAATCTGGCACGTCACATTATTTCAGCACAAACTTTGCAAAAGCATTTGATATTCAATTTGTGGATACAAGCAACACGCTTCAATATGCTGAAACAACTTCGTGGGCAATTTCATCACGAATTATTGGCGCGTTGATTATGGTGCATGGTGACGACCAAGGTATGGTGATGCCTCCTCGCCTCGCGCCTATTCAAGCCGTCATCGTTCCTATTTATAAAAACGAAAATGAAAAAACAAAAGTGATGGAAGTGGCTGATAGAATTTTCAAAGAATTAAAATCTGCGAAGATTCGTGTCAAGATGGATGATAGAGAAAACGTCAGTAGCGGATTCAAATTCAACGATTGGGAGATGCGTGGCGTTCCTCTTCGTATTGAAATTGGTCCTAAAGATGTTGAAAAAGGAAGCGTTGCACTTGCTCGACGTGACAAGCCCGGCAAAGAAGGCAAATCATTTGTCTCACAAGAGCGCCTCGACTCTACGGTCAGCCTGCTTCTGCAAGAGATACAGGATTCTCTCCTCAAACGCGCCATTGAATATCGTGATGCCAATATTCATAATCCAAAAGATTTTGAAGAATTGAAAAAGGTTGTACAAGATGGCTGGGCATTTTCTTATTGGTGCGAATCCACTGATTGTGAAAAGAAAGTCAAAGAAGAAGCTAAAGCCACAACCAGAAACATTCCTTTCAACCAACCTGACAAAGAAGGAACTTGTATTGTGTGTGGTAAACCTTCTAAACGAAAAGTGTATTTTGCAAGAGCATACTAATCTTATAAGTCGAACAAGTCTAAATGGTCTAACAAGTCAATAGCTTAAAGACCATTTAGACTAATAAGACCAATTAGACCAGTCAGATCAATCCCCATGCCTGCAATTGACCTCGCCCGACTCCGTAAACAAGCCACTCGTTTGGCAGATTTCTTTTTTCTGCCAGATGAGTTTATCAAGCATTTACGCGAGATTTTAGATTTTTACGTTAATTACACATTACGAACCAAAGAAAATATTTCGCCAGGGTCGAATCTAAAAACATATCGAACACCGCCTGCGGTATTGACTCACATTGAAAATGAATTGAAAGCGAATGCAGAAGCCAATCCGCATTTTGCATTGGAACTTGCAGACGTGCTTTGGGATGAAGGTGCATTAGAGACACGTCTGCTGGCGGCATTTTTGCTCGGAAGAATCCCTCCACAAGAAGAAAGATTATTACCCCGCATCACCGCATGGACTCAACAAATCCGTGACCCTGAAGTGCGTTCGGCTTTGTTAACAACGAGTTTATCGCGCATGAGAAAAGAAACACCAAGTCAATTTTTGACTTTGGTGCGAGAATATTTACATCCAGAACGCTCACGAACTTGGTCAAATGGATTGCAAGCCTTATTGCCGATGATTGGCGAAACAAGCGATTCAAATTTACCGATTATTTTAGATATCGTTGAACCGATTGTCGAAGAAGCACCATCAACGCTTCAAAATGATATTTCAGATTTAATTGTGGCGTTGTATCGTGCTTCGGCAAACGAGACCACGTTTATGTTGAAGCATGTATTAAGCCGAACAGAAAATCCCATGACGACCGTCACATTGAGGCGCATTTCGTCAAACTTCCCACCCACTTTGCAAAATGAATTAAAAGATTATTTACGTCCACAGGCCGTTAATCAAAATATCATAAAACCTATAGAAGAAATAAATGATTTTATTGAGGAAGAACCTGTTACAGTTGTCAAAGAAAAGAAGCCGCGCAAAAAGAAAGAAACACCTGCTAGTAAAGATGTTAAGACTGTAATGCGTAAAAAAATTACGAAGAAGGTCAAAGATGGATAATAAAAAAATTATTTATTTACACGGCTCAGATAGTTCAAGCCAGAGCGGGAAAGCAAAACAATTTGCAGAAAAATTTCAGGGAATGGTCACGCCTGATTTCACAGGTTCGTTTGAAGAACGAATGACACAACTGTATGATGTGCTTGGAAAAGAAAAAGGCTGGACGATTATCGGCTCATCGTATGGCGGATTGATGGCGGCAGTGTTTGCAAGTGAAAATCCAAAACAAGTGCGGAAGTTGGTTTTACTTGCTCCAGCCATTTTGAAAGATGAAAATGGAATTTATTTTGACCCTGTCATTGGTGAGCCGTTACAAGGAAGCAGAAAAAATTTAGGGACAATTTCAATTCCAACTGTGATTGTGCATGGCAATCAAGATGATGTTGTTCCTTTAGAGCCTGTACGAAAAACAGCGGAAGAATTTTTTACCGATATTGAATTTATCATCGTGGATGATGGTCACAGATTACAAAAGGCGTTTGGGGAATTAAATTGGGAAGAGATACTTGAATAAATTAGACCTGCCAGTTTTTAGAACCTGTCAGGTCTTTTCATTAAACTAAAGCAACTTGAGATTTATCTTGCGGGTTGTATTTCACATTCAGTTTTGTGCCAACTGTATATTTATGTAAACCTGCTTTCAAGAAAGAGTTTTGCGTTTCAGCTTGAAAGGGTTCGCCATCTGTAGGGGTGACTTCTAGTTTTACACGCATCACAGCTCGCATTTCTCTTTCATAAGAATGGACGATGTCTAAATCTTCTATTTCGAGAATTGTTGCAACGGCTTCTATACCTGTTCTACGGATTTCGTCATTTCGTTTATTAAGCTTGACAAAGGCTGGGTACTCCAAATGAAACTTTCTGTCTTTATCGTGATATTCATACATGATTTCACTAATGTCGTTCGGGTTGTATGTGACCCAGATTTTATTGCCGACTTCTTCATGCCTATCACCCCAAGAGACAAATTGCCTGCCTACGGGCAACCAATCTTTAAAAGTTGTAACAAATTTTGAACGCCCTTCGGGTTGTACTTCAACTTCAAGGGTCATGTGCATCAGCCTTTCACCATAGGTTTTGACTATTCCATTTTTAGCAGAAAGAATCGTTGCAGGTGCTGTAATTCCACGTTTTCGCAATTCCTTAAGTTCTGTTTGGCGTTGAGTCTGGTGTTTTTTAGCACCTGTCATTTGGGAATATATAATCCACACAACTACTAAAAATGCGAATAATAAAAAAACTGGTGTAGCGAAGCATCCTAACAACCCTAAAAGCGATTCCATTTTGTTCTCCTGAGAGTTTTTTTGTTTATATGATTTTATCTTATCTTGTGGCACAATTAAGGGAAACACACTTGGAGAATTATGAAACAACAAATTTACTGGCACACCACAGTCCAAATGCCTGATAATACGAACTTACTTCCAATTCCAGAAAAAGTGGATATGGCAATCATCGGCGGTGGATTCACGGGATTAAGTGCGGCGCGTACATTAGCGAAACGTGGAGTCAATGTGGTTGTTTTAGAAGCAAATACAATCGGTTGGGGAGCGAGTTCACGAAATGGCGGCATGACATTAACTGGACTCAAGTTAGGCATGGGGACAGTGATGAAAAGATATGGCAGAGAAATTTCTAAGCAATTATTTCAATATTCATTATATTCAGTGGATACAGTTGAGCAATTAGTCAAAGAAGAAAATATTGATTGCGGGTTTAAGCGATATGGTCATTTGTTGACAGCGAATAAACCAAAACATTTTGATGCGCTACAAGAAGAAGTCGAATTCATGGAAAAAGAATTTAATCATAAGTTGAAATTAATTCATCCGAAAGATTTGAAAAGTGAAATTGGTTCTGAAATGTATCATGGTGGATTAATAGATGAAGTTAGTGGCGGGTTGAATCCTGCTCAATATGTAACAGGCTTGGCGAAAGCGGCAGAAAAGGCTGGGGCGAAGTTATGTGCTAACGCGCGAGTCAACAAGTTGGAGCGAAGAGAGAAGCGGTTTTATATCCAAACAAATAGAGGAAATTTAATCGCAGAAAAAGTTTTGGTTGGCACATCGGGTTATACGAGCAACGTCACAAAAAATTTGCAAAGAAAAATTATCCCGATTGGTTCATTTATTATTGCAACTGAAAAATTATCCGATGAACTTGCGCATGAACTCAGCCCGAATAACAGAATGATTTTTGATTACAAACATTATTTGAATTATTTTCGCTTGTGGGATAAGCGCATGATTTTCGGCGGACGCGCGGCGTTCTTCCCTGAAAATAAAAATACAATTTCGCGCAGTGCAGAAATTTTACGAAACGAAATGATTGCAGTGTATCCGCAATTGAAAAATATAAAAGTTGAATATGTGTGGGGCGGCACGCTTGATTTCGCATTTGATATGATGACGCATGTTGGCGAAGATGATGGAATTTTTTATTCGCTTGGTTACGCGGGGCATGGCGTGGCAATGGCTTCGCATTTGGGAAAAACAGTTGCAGAGGCAATGTTGACTGGCAATATCAGTGAACATCCATTTGCAAAAATAAAATTCCCGAACGCGCCGTTGAATTTATATAATGGCTTTCCGTGGTTCTTGCCATTTGCTGGTGCATGGCATAAAATTTTAGATTGGATTGAATGATGAATAATATAAAAGATTTTTATCAAGCAAGAAGTAAAACTCCACAAGAAGCGGCGAAGTTGATTCAATCCAACTCGCATCTTTTCTTGACTGGGAACTGTTCTGTGCCGCGTGAAGTGATGTCTGCGCTTGTACAGCGTGCGCATGAATTAAGTAATGTGGAAATTTATCAGGTATTGACGATTGGCTCTGCGGATTATGTTGCCAAGGGCATGGAAAAACATTTACAAGTCAATACTTTATTTATCAGTGACAATGTTCGCGCGGCTGTGCAAGAAGGTCGGGCAGATTTTACGCCATGCTTTCTTTCTGAAATTCCAGATTTGTTTTCATCAGGCAGATTGCCTATTGACATTGCATTGATTCAAGTCTCGCCACCTGATGAACATGGCTATTGTTCTTTTGGAGTTGAAGTCGGTGTCACCAAAGCCGCCGCACATTCCGCCAAGTTTGTGATTGCAGAAGTGAATCCGAAAATGCCGCGCGCACATGGTGATGCATTTATTCATATTTCAAAATTAGATGTGATTGTGCCTGTGGATTATTATTTGCCCGAAGTTCACATGTCTGGTGAAACTAATGAAGTGACAGAAAATATTGCAAATTACGTCGCTTCTTTAATTCCAAACGGTGCGACTTTGCAAACAGGCATTGGAGCAATTCCAAATGCGGTTTTGAAGCGATTAACCAATCATCAAGATTTAGGAATCCACACCGAATTATTTTCAGATGGGATTATTGAACTTGTTAATCAAGGTGTGATTAATGGGGAGAAAAAATCAATTCATGCAGGAAAAATTGTAGCGGGATTCATGCTTGGCTCTCAGGCATTATATGAATTTGCACATGACAATCCGTTGATAGAAATGCATCCAACAGAATATGTGAATGACCCATTTATTGTGGCGCAAAATAATAAAATGGTAGCGATTAACTCAGCGATTGAAATTGATTTAACGGGTCAAGTGTGTGCAGATAGCATTGGAACGAGATTTTATAGCGGCGTGGGTGGGCAAATTGATTTTATTTATGGAGCATCACGTTCTAAAGGCGGCGTGCCAGTGATTGCATTACCAAGCAAATTAGATAAAGGTGATAAAAGTTTCAGCAAAATTGTGCCAATGTTAAAACCCGGCGCAGGTGTGACAACTTCTCGCAACCATGTCAGATATGTGGTTACTGAACATGGAATTGCAGATTTATACGGTAAGACGATTCGTCAACGCGCTGAGGCGTTGATTAACGTCGCTGACCCTGAGTTTCGGGATGAGTTGACTGTCAAGGCGAAAGAGTTGAATTATATTTAATACAATGGATAAAGAATTGCTTGACATTGTTTCAAATGTAGTTTGGCGATTTCATGTTTATGAACAATATGGTAAGAAACCAGAAAAAGCTATAAAAGCATTATCAAAAAGAGCGACTGGATACACAAATGACTTCTACAAAGAAACCTTCGACTTAAATCTAAGACTCCTTGTTGAAACAATTAATGCCGTGTCCGACGCACCAAAAAAACCTAAATTAAATCAAGTTTATAGCCAATATTCGGATGTAGATATAGGCTATGTGTTAAAAAGGTTACATAAAATATTCCCAAACCAAACTGATAAATTTATTACATCACATCTCAGTATGAGTATTTACTGGTTTTATTTACGGTGATTAAATAGGAGTAAAATTACCTAATATTTTATTCAATCAAGGAGAGAAACATGGCTGTAAAGAAAGTGAAAAAGACAAAAACGGTAAGCCGCAAGTCTGCTCCAGTGAAGAAAACAACGACAAAGAAAAAACTAAGCGGAGAGGTATTTTACCCGTCCAAGCAAGTATTAGAAGAAGCCCGCTTAAAAGATTGGGATAAACTCGCCAAATCTGCTGGCAAAGACTTGAAAGGCTTTTGGGAAGCCGAAGCACTCGAACTAGAATGGTTCAGCAAGTGGAAAAAAGTTTTGGATGATTCCAAAAAACCATTTTTCAAATGGTTTACAGGGGCGAAAGTTAATATCGTCCACAATGCAATTGACCGACATCTTAAAACACATCGTAAGAATCAACTTGCTTTAATTTGGGAAAGCGAAGATGGCAAAGAACATCGTAACTTTTCTTACTATGCTATGAATCGTGAAGTGACTCGCATGGCGAATATCATCAAAGCTATGGGCGTTCAAAAAGGTGAACGCGTCACCATTTATATGGGACGCGTGCCTGAAATTGTTTTCGCCATGTTGGCTTGTGCAAAAATTGGCGCAATCCATTCCGTTGTGTTCGGCGGATTCTCAGTCGATTCACTTGCTGGGCGCATTGAAGATAGCAACTCCAAATTAGTGATTACTTGCGATGGCTCTTTCCAGAATGGAAAAATCGTCCAACTAAAATCAATTGTGGATGAGTCATTGAAGCGATGCCCAAGTGTAGAAAATGTCGTCGTTGTAAAAAGAGTCAACAACGAAGTGAACATGGAAGAGGGTCGTGATCATTGGTATCACAATTTGCTTGAACAACCTATCGCCGAAGGCAAATGCGAAACCGAGCAGATGGATTCGGAAGACCCACTTTTCATTTTATATACCAGTGGTTCAACAGGAAAACCAAAAGCCATTTTGCACACGCATGGCGGTTATATGGTCGGCACGTATGCCACATTGAAATATTGTTTTGACATTCGCGATGATGACCGTTGGTGGTGCACAGCAGACCCTGGTTGGATTACCGGACATTCTTATCTTGTGTATGGTCCAATGATTAATGGCGCAACATCATTTATGTTTGAAGGCGGACCCGCTTACCCTGAACCAAATCGTTGGTGGCAATGTATTGAAAGATATGGGATTACGATTTTCTACACAGCCCCCACTGCCATTCGTGGACTCATGCGCTTTGGGGATGCTTGGCCCGAAAAGCACGATCTTTCTTCGTTACGCCTGCTCGGCACCGTGGGAGAACCTATCAACCCCGAAGCATGGAAGTGGTATCACCGCGTGATCGGTGATAATAAATTACCAATTATTGATACATGGTGGCAGACAGAAACCGGCGCATTTATGATTACACCTACACCAGTTGTGCCGCTCAAACCCGGTTCAGGTACACGTCCATTTTTTGGTCAAGAAGCCGAGATTGTAGATGAAAATGGAAAACCCGTAGCGGATGAAACGGAAGGTTATCTTGTATTGAAAAACCCGTGGCCCTCCATGTTGCGGACTATCTACGGCGATGATGAAAGATATGTAACCCAATATTGGAGCAAACATCCGGGCAAATACACAACCGGCGATTCCGCCAAACGCGATAAAGATGGCTACTACTGGATTATCGGCCGTGTGGATGATGTGATTAAAGTTTCTGGTCATCGCTTGGGAACTGCAGAAGTTGAATCTGCATTGGTTAGTCACCCAGCCGTTGCAGAAGCCGCCGCAATTGGTTTGCCACATGATATTAAAGGTCAGGGAATTTATACATTTGTTTTATTACGTGCAGGTCAAACCGCATCGGAACAATTGGCTGAAGAATTACGTCAACATGTCGCCACTCACATGGGACCCATTGCTCGCCCCGAAGAAGTAAGATTTGTAGATAAACTTCCGAAAACCCGTTCAGGAAAAATCATGCGGCGTGTGTTGAAAGCCCGCGCGCAAGGTTTACCCGAAGGTGATATTAGTACACTGGAAGAATAGAAAGTGGAAAGTAGTAAATAGTAATTAGAGATTGCTCTATGATTTTCATCATAGAGCAATTTTTATACTTATAACAAATTTGTAAGGGAGAAAATATATAACATCTCATATAATTCGCCAGTTATTAAAATCAAAAGGAGAAGCGTATGAAAAAAGCACTAGGTTTTTTAGGCAATGAATTTTTCTTAGGTACGATGATTGCATTACTTTCTGTTTTTACGGCGGTTGCAAGTTATCAGGGAGCGATGGCAGACTCAGAACAAAACAAGTTTGAAATTCTCGGAATGCAATATCTAAACGATGGCAATGCAGAGTATCTGACATCCAATCAATACATCTCGCAAGATTATTCTTATTACGATAACTGGTTCTTAAATGTAGATGAACGACCAGACATTGCCGAATATTATGAATTTAATTTTTCACCTGAATTGCAAGCCGCTATTGAACGTGATAACGGCATTTGGGATGATGAATATTATGATGCGATGTATGCTATTCCCGCTGGGCTCTTCGATGAGTCTGACTATAACTTTGAAATCGGTGCACAATGGGATGAACGTGGTGACCAACTTCAACTCGTCATGTTAATTATGGCATTAGGTTTGGCATTTGCGGCATGGGCATCGTTGATGTCTGTTGAAAGTAACATGCGTTATCTATTTGCATTGCTCGGTGTGATTGCTTTAATTGCAGGTGTTATTGCTTATATTACACTTGTACCAACCGTTGTTGTGTAAATAATACTTTCAGTATGGACACAACAATGTTGTGTCCATACTTTTTATTTAACTTCAAATACCACTTCTGTTAATTTCCCGTTTTCAATTCTTATAAATCTTTCGTTTAAACCACTTTGATCATTGAATGCGATTCGATAGTCACCGATTGGTAAATTATTCAATACGGCATCTTCGGGATTAAATTCAAAACCTTTGGTATATGAATTGACATAATACACAAAATTATCAACTAGCCTTGTGATCACTAACGGATATTCATAATTTCTATCGTACGGCGTATTCAACGTGATGGATAATGCACCCGTTCCATCTTTTGGAATAAAAAATAATTCTGGGTTTTGAGTCGTGAATCTATCGTACATATCGCTTCCATACCTGACCTCAAAATGTAGATGTGACCCTGTAGCACCACCTGTCTGCCCGACTTGTCCGATTAAATCACCTGCTTGAACAATATCGCCTACATTCACAAGAATCGCGGATAAATGAGCATACAAGGTATAAAAATCATTTTCATGTTTAATCACAATCAAATTGCCGTAAAAATTTGACCATTGACTAAACAAAGTCACTTTATCTGTATCTGCAAACACCACTTCCCCATCCCCGGCCGCATAGACGGGAGTCCCAAATTCGTTTTGAAATTCCACGCCATGATGCGGGTCACGCCTACCGTTTTGAGTTGAGGCATAGGCATAACTCATATCAATGGAATCATTATCAGGTGGAAGAATTGGGCGTTGAAAAAGAAAATTGTAATCAGTGATGCAGTAATCAGAAGTCAGTGGGTCACATGGAATTGGAGTTGATGTTGGTATCAAAGTGACAGTCGCCTCAGAGGTGACTGTCACTTGTGGAGTGATAAAAGTTGGTGTAGAAGTTGGGATAATAACAGTTGAAGTTGCTGAAGGTGATGTAGCATCAGATTGAACAGGCACATTACAAGATATAAGTAACAAAAAAAAGAAAATAAATTTTATTGATTTCATAAATTGAATCGTAGGGGCGAGGTGACCTCGCCCCTACAGCAAATTAAATTCCACCACGTTCTTTCATTATCTTTCTAATTTCTTTTTCGAGTTTATCTGCTTTCTTTTCGAGGTCGGCGAGTTCTTTGAGGTATTCATCACCAGCGGATTTATCAGGGAGTGAGTGAATATTAATTCGCACATTGTAAGCCGCGGCAGTTAAGGATGCACGAGACATGGCAAAACCAGACATAGCATCACTAATTGCATTGAGATTTCCATGCTCGGCACATTTGATGGCGAGTTCCATGATTTTTACAGAGCGTTGTACTGATTGCAAAGGAACATAAGCGGCATTCATCGTCGCAATTTGAATCGCGGCTGTTCGTGCAGTTTGTTGTTCTTCTGTCTCTTTAGGTAATTTAAATGCACCAATGACGGCTTCAAATGAAGCGGCATCATCTTCTACGGCTTGAGTCATTTCGGCGCGGAGTTTTTCTGCCATCACATGCACGGCTTGCATCTCGGCTTCAACCTCTGCATATTTTTTTCGTCCAATGGTTAAGCCTGAAACCATTGCAACAAGCCCCGCACCCATTGCGCCAGCATACGCGGCGGCGGAGCCACCTCCAGGAGCAGGTAAGGCGGAGGCTAATTCGTCCAAGAATGAAACAGGTTTACCCGTAGATGAAGAAGCGTCTGAAGCATAAAGTCGAGTTTCAAGAATCTGTTCTTTATCAAATCCATCTAATTGTGTGTACCAAACAGCCGCATCAATCAATGCTTCTTGCGGAATTAATCCGACGAGTTCGCTGTGATGAATGGCGACACCATATCGTTGGGCTTCGCGTCGAATAAATTCAACCACGCGACCAATTGGCGTTTCACGAAAATTTGTGAGGTTCATTGAAACTTGTGCGCGACCATCGACAAGCAAGCCAAGCCCTTTGACATAACGCAAGCCGCCCGATGATTGACGAACTGCCTTTGCAATTTTCTTGGCGATGTCAACATCATCAGTTGTTAAATAAACATTGAATGCAATTAACGGATTTCTGGCACCAATAACAGTGGCACCTGCTTTAGGAAGTTTGCTTGGACCAAAATCTGGTTTGCGATTTTCATTTGATTCGATTTCGGTTTTGAGAACTTCGTATTGACCCGTGCGGATGTTTTCGAGATTCGTTCGTTCGGGTTTGGTTGCCGCCGCTTCATACAAATAGACGGGGATGCTGAGTTCTGAACCTACGCGTTGACCTAATCTTTTGGCAATTTCAATACAATCATCCATGCTGGCGTTGGACAATGGCACAAACGGAACAACATCGGTTGCACCAATACGCGGATGCTCGCCTGTGTGATTATCCAAATCAATTAATTCGGATGCAGTTTTGATGGCACGAAAGGCGGCTTCTTCCACACCTGCAGGTGACCCTGCAAAAGTTAACACCGTGCGATTGTGGTCAAGGTCGGATGAACGGTCGAGGAGTTTTACGTCGCTGACCGATTGGATAGACGCGACGATTTGGTCAATGACTTCGGGTCGCCGCGCTTCGGAAAAGTTGGGGATACACTCGATGAGTTTGGTCATTTGGTCTCTTTATTATTGGTCTGATTGGTGTTATTTGAAAAATAAAATTATAAAACTATAACGGTCATATTATTCTCCCCACATAAGTACCTTTCCTCTATCCCAATATACGTATGGAGAATCTTTCTTAAGAATTAATGTGGTAACACCGTTCTCATCTACGTATTCAAAACGCACATAATTTTCCACGGTATAGCGCCGAAGATTTTGGCCAATCCAATGATAACGCTGTATATATACAGGTTGTAATTCTTTGATAGAGTAGTTTAAATCATATTTATTATGCCCTGGTATGGTAATTTTTTGAAGCCAAACAAATTCAGAAGGCAAGTGCGGATACATCCTGGCAATATATAGATCAGATTTTCCTAAAAAATCGATAGCATATCGATCTGTATAGTACGGAATACTTCCAGCCCAAAATACACCAATTG
>ERZ761602.3141-NODE-3141-length-24008-cov-4.806496_pt1 | contig 24008 bp, 20 predicted proteins | sample MGYA00512165_ERZ761602 | MGnify/ENA primary metagenome ERZ761602 (study PRJEB28899, sample SAMN02445085) | bioreactor sludge metagenome | biome: EBPR sludge; isolation source: Thorneside wastewater treatment plant | place: Australia: Brisbane, Thorneside...
CGACAGACCCTCAGGGAAGTCGGCGGCTGACCCCGCCGACCCGGCCAAGAAGCCGAGCCACCGCCGGCAGGCCGCGAGCTCGTGGACCCCGCGCGGTCCGGGGACCACGCCGACCGGCGCGAAACGACGGGCGCGAAGGCTCACGGACCGCGTGGTAGCGCACGTTCTCGGGTCCGGCTCGCGCTTGACCGCCCGGTCCCCCTCGATAGGATGCGCCGCGACGCCGAACCCCTCGCTGCTTCGTGAGGATCTCGGAGAACGCGGACACGCGATGACGACCGACGACGATCCGGCCCTCGGCCTCTTCCAGGTGCTCCGCGACGACGGCAGCGTCGACGAGGCGCGCGATCCGAAGCTCGACGACGCGACCTTGCTGCGCCTCTTCCGGCACATGCTGAACATCCGCATCGTCGACGAGCGAATGCTCGCGCGGCAGCGGCAAGGCAAGGTCGGCTTCTACGGCGCGAGCACCGGCCAAGAGGCGACGCCGATCGTCACCGGCATGCTGCTGCAGGAGCGCGACTGGGTGTTCCAGGCGCTGCGCGAAGGCGCGATCATGCTCGTGCGCGGCTTCCCGCTCGAGACCTGGCTCGCGCAGATCTACGGCAACGAAGCGGACGTCGCGAAGGGCCGCCAGATGCCGATGCACATGTCGGGCAAAGCGGTGAACCACGTGAGCTGGAGCTCGTGCCTCGGCCCGCAGCTCCCGCAAGCGGTGGGCATGGCGTGGGCCGCGAAGATGAAGGGGCACGACGACGTGATCTCGGTCGCGTTCACGGGCGACGGCGCGACGAGCGAGCCGGACTTCCACGCGGCCATGAACTTCGCGGGCGTCTACCGGCCGCCGTGCGTGATCGTCTGCCAGAACAACCACTGGGCGATCAGCGTGCCGGTGAGCAAGCAGACCGCGTCGCAGACCTTCGCGATCAAGGCGCGCGCGTACGGTCTGCCGGGCATCCGCGTCGACGGCAACGACGTGCTCGCGCTCTGGGCGGTGCTCTCGGCGGCGTTCGACCGCGCGCGTCGCGGCGAGGGGCCGACCTTCGTGGAGGCGCTGACCTATCGGATCGGCGCGCACAGCTCGAGCGACGATCCGACGCGCTACCGCAGCGAAGAAGAGGTCGAGCGCTGGCGGCAGAAGGATCCGATCGCGCGCTTCGAGCGCTACCTGCGCGCGCGTGGGCTCGTGACGGACGAGTCGCGCAAGGCGATGGAGGACGAGCTCACCGCCGAGGTGCTCGCCGCGATTCGCGCGGTGGAGGTCCACCCTTGGCCGGCTCGCGAGGAGCTGCTCGACGACGTGTTCGAGGAGCGCCCGTGGCACCTCGAAGAGCAGCGCGCGGAGCTCTTGGCGAGCCCGGAAGCCCCGAAGCCGGGGCATTGAGCGGCGCCTTTCTTCGGCGCTGACTTCTGGCGCTGATTTGCACTTTGGATCGTTCGGGCGCTCGAGCGCTCTTTTTCGAAACGACTCTCAGCTCGAAGAGACAGTTCTTCGACACACTCGAAGGACGGAGACGAACATGGCGGACAAGACCTACGAGGCGATCGTCATCGGTGGTGGACCGGGCGGATATCCGGCCGCGATCCGGCTCGCGCAGCTCGGCGTGAAGACGCTCTGCGTGGAGAAGGAGCACTGGGGCGGCGTCTGTCTGAACTGGGGCTGCATCCCCTCCAAGGCGCTCATCGCGGCGAGCGGGCTCGCGCACCGCATCGCGCACGCGCAGCACATGGGCATCTCGGTGCAGGGCCTGAAGGTCGACGTGCCGAAGATGCAGGAGTGGAAGGACGGCATCGTCAAGAAGCTCACTGGCGGCGTCCAGCAGCTCATCAAGGGCAACGGCGGCGAGCTCATGCTCGGCACCGCGAAGCTCGTCGCGAAGGACGAGGTCGAGGTCACGACGCCCGACGGCAAGAAGGAGCGCATCAAGGCGACCAAGGCCATCGTGATCGGCACGGGCACGCAGGTCGTGCGCATCCCGGGCTTCGAGCCGGACGGCAAGCAGGTGATCACCGCGAAGGAAGCGGTGAGCCTTCAGGAAGCGCCCAAGCGCATGGCGATCATCGGCGGCGGCGTGATCGGCATGGAGCTCGGCATGGTCTACCAGAAGCTCGGCACCCAGGTGACGGTGGTCGAGATGATGGATCAGATCCTGGTCGGCACCGACAAGGACGTGATGAAGGTCGTCGAGAAGGCCTTCACCAAGGGCGACAACCCGGCCACGATCCTCACGAAGGCCAAGGCGGTCTCGCTCGACAAGTCGAAGAAGGGCGTGAGCCTGACGATCGAGGTCGGCGGACAAGCGCAGGTCATCGAGTGCGACACCGTGCTCGTCGCGGTGGGCTTCAAACCGAACAGCAAGGAGCTCGGGCTCGAGGCTCTGGGTGTGAAGCTCGACGATCGCGGGCACATCCTCGTGAACGAGAAGCTCGAGACGAACGTCAAGGGCATCTACGCGATCGGCGACGTGCGCGGCATGCCCTACCTCGCGCACAAGGCGACGAAGGAAGGCGAGATCGCGGCCGAGGTGATCGCGGGCCACAAGGGCGCGCAGCTCGACGTGATCGCGATGCCGGCCGCGATCTTCACCGAGCCGGAGATCGCGACGGTGGGTCTGACGGAGACCGAAGCCGCGAAGACGGGCCGCAAGATCAACATCGGGAAGTTCCCCTTCAGCGTGCTCGGCCGCGCGATGGCGATCGACAGCACCGAGGGCTTCATCAAGGTCATCACGGACCCCGAGCACGACGACAAGGTGCTCGGCGTGACGATCGTGGGGCCCGAGGCGGCGGACATGATCAGCGAAGCCGCGCTCGCGCTCGAGATGCACGCGTTCGCGGAGGACGTCGCGCTCACGGTGCACCCGCACCCGACGCTCGGCGAAGGCGTGATGGAGGCGTTCAAGGTCGCGCTCGGCGAGGCCGTGCACGTGGTGCAGAAGCGCAAGAAGTGAGCGCGTGAGGCCCGAGGTCGCGACGTGGAAGGTGCCCTTCACGGTCTGCGTGGAGGGCACGCGCTTGAGCTGGTTCGCGCTGGCTCCGCGTCCCTTCGAGCCGGTGGGGGTCTCGACGAGCTTTCAGAGCGGGGTCGACTTCCCACGCACCGACTCGAAGTCCTCGATCCTCACACGCTGGTTCGTGGGGCCTGTGTTCGAAGCGGCGCGCCTGCGCGAGCTGACGTTCGGAGACCGCTTCCCGGAGCTCAGCGCCCAGTACCGAGGTCCCGACGTCGTCGAGCACTACCGGCTCCGCATCGGGCCGTGGGGAGGGCGCGAACCGAACGGCGACTTGAAGCTGCAAGAGACAGCACTCCTCCAGGTCGCGGAGTGGGCGGACGCCCACGGAGTGCCCGTTCGTCGTGGCTGGCTCGACGCGTCCGTGGTGACGCCCGAGCGCGTGTCGGCGCCGAAGCGTGACGGCGAGAGCGGATCGACCGCGGGGTACCGCACGAGCGCGCGCGTCACGCCATGGACGTGGACGGCCCCGATGGCGACGCACGAGCGGCTGCTGCGCTGGGTGCTCTTGCGCAACCGACGCGAGTGGCCTTTCGCCGTGGAGGCCGCGATCCACGAGGGCACTTTGTTCGTGCGTGACCACGAGCGAGACGAGCACGCGTGGGCGTTACCGGTCTCCACCGTTCGGGCACGTCACGACCTCGGACCCGACACCGTCTACGTCTTCGGTCGCCACACCCAAGTCGGCTTGTTCGGACGCCTCGACGGCTGCCCGGTGCGCGCGATCCTCGACCGCCATCTCGAGGAGTCGTCATGAGGGAGTTGCACGTGCATCGGCTCGGGCGCATCGCGTACGGCGACGCGCTCGCTCTCCAGGAGAGGTTGGTCGCGCTGCGAAAAGACGGCGCGATCGCGGACACGCTCCTCTTGCTCGAGCACGATCCGCCGGTGGTCACGCTGGGGCGCGCGGCCAAGGAGCAGAACCTGCTCCTCTCGCGCGAGCTGCTGCACGCGCGTGGCTTCGACGTCTTCGAGACGGGGCGCGGCGGCGACGTCACCTACCACGGGCCGGGGCAGCTCGTGGGCTATCCGATCGTCGACCTGAAGCCCGACCGCCAAGACGTCCGGCGCTACGTGAGCTCGCTCGAAGAGACGATGATCCGTGTCGCGCGCGACTACGGCGTGCAGGCGGAGCGGCTCGAAGGTTTCAACGGCACCTGGATCGACGCCCACGGCCCGCGGCCGCGGAAGATCGGCGCGGTGGGCGTGCGCATCAGCCAATGGGTCACGATGCACGGCTTCGCGATCAACGTGACGACGGACCTCTCGCACTTCGGGCTGATCGTCCCGTGTGGGATCACCGACAAGGGCGTGACGAGCTTGTCGCTCGAGGTGGATCCCGTCGCGCTCGGTCACGAGGTCGTGATGGACGAGGTGATCGGACGCGCGGCGGCTCACTTCGCGGGGCTGCACGAGAGCGAGCTCGTGTGGCGTGACGCACTTCCGTGAACCGAGCGCTGCTCGCTGCCCTCGATTCGACCGTCGCGCGTGATGGCGTTGCTTCGCGGCCCTCGATTCGGGCGCCGCGCGTGATTCGAGGGCGGCTTCGCCGCGACGTGGTCCGAGCGAAGCGAGCGTCGGTGATTGCCGCGCGAGGCGTCGCTCAGGTCGGCTTGGGCTTGCTGCCGATTCCGAGCACCGCGAGGCCCAGGAACGCCGCGACCACCGAGCCCCCGAGGATGCCGACCTTCGACACGTCGCCCAGCGCGGCGTCGTCGAACGCGAGCCCGCCGATGAAGAGCGCCATCGTGAAGCCGACGCCCGCGAGCAATCCGACCCCGAGGAGATGACGCAGCGTCGCGCCGTTCGGGAGCTCGGCCAACTTGAGCTTCACCGCGACCAGGCTGAACACGAAGACGCCCACCGGTTTGCCCACCACGAGCCCGAGCCCGATGCCGAGCGCGACGGGATGCGTGAGCGACGCGCCGAGGCTTCCGTCGATCGCGACTCCGGCATTGGCGAGCGCGAACACCGGGAGCACCGCGCGCTTCACGATCGGGTAGAGCTGGTGCTCGAGCGTCTGCAGCGGGGCTTGGACGTGATCGAGCTTTTTGGCGACCACGTCGATCACACGCTGTTCTTCCGGCGAGTTCAGACGATCGTTGTCGTTCGGGGGCAACGCGGTGAGCGTCGTCATCGACTTGCCGACCTCGCCGACGAAGGCCTTGCGATCGATGCGCGTGCGGGCCGGGATCGTGAACGCCATCAGCAGCGCGGCCACCGTCGCGTGCACGCCCGACTTGAGGAAGGCGAGCCACACGAGGGTGCCGAGCATGAAGTAGAACAGCGGGGACCGTGCCCCGAGTCGGTTCGCGACGATGGCCACCGCGAAGACGCCGAGCCCGATCGCGAGGGAGCCGAGCGCGATGGTGTCCGTGTAGAAGATCGCGATCACGAGCACCGCGCCGATGTCGTCCACGATCGCGAGCGCGGTGAGGAAGATGCGGAGCGAGGCGGGGACGCGCGAGCCGAGCAGCGAGAGGAGGCCGAGCGCGAACGCGATGTCCGTCGCCATCGGGATGCCCCAGCCGCGTCCGTTCTCCGGCGAGCCGCCCTGCTGCATCAGCGTGTAGAGGAGCGCGGGCACGATCATGCCGCCGAGCGCGGCGGCGATCGCGAGCGCGGCTTTGCGGGCGTTCGAGAGCTCACCGACCAAGACCTCGCGTTTGATCTCGAGGCCGACGAGGAAGAAGAAGATCCCCATCAAGCCGTCGTTGATCCAGAGGACGAGCGGCTTCTTCAGCGCGGCGTCGCCGAAGCTCACGCCGAGCGGCATGTCGACGAGCGCACGGTAGCTCGCGGCGAAGGGCGAGTTCGCCCACACGAGCGCGACCACGGTCGCGCCGAGGAGGAGCGCGATCGGCAGGCTCGGGTGCGCGAAGAAGCGCGCGAGAGCCGACGGCCGGGAGTCGTCGGCCGTGGGCTCGTCGGGGCTCTTCACGTCGGGGGTCGTCATGGGGAAGCTCCTACCATGTCGCGTGGGTCTCGAACGCGATCGAAGAGGGGATCGAGCGCTCGCGCGGCGTAGAGCACGCTCGCTTCGGCGGCGACGAAGTCGATCGCCGCGCGCGCCGCAGGATGTTCGGCGAGCGCGTCTCGCAGCCCGTCGCGCTCGAACGCGTCGACCACGCCTTCGAGCACGAGCGCGAGCAACCAGTCGCGATCGACGAGCCGCACCATCGCGTCGGAAAGACCGTGGTCGTCGGGGCTCGCGAGCGCGTCGCGGATCATGCGGTGACGCTCGCGATCGGCGGGCTCGAGCTCGGCGGCGCGCACGGAGTCGACGAGCGCGCGGGCGGACGTGCGATCGCTGCGGGCGGTCGCCGCGAAGGCGCGCAGGATCGCGACGCGATTGGCGTGGACGCCGAGCGCCGCGGCGTCGGCCGCGCTCGCCTCGATGCGCTTCGCGGCTTCCACGACCGCACCTTCGCGCACCGCGCAGCACGCGACCGCGCCGTCCACCAGGAAGCGTCGCGCGTGCTCGAGGTCCGAGGCGACGGTCGCGGCGTTCGACGCGAGGCTTCCGAGCTCGTCGTCGGTCAGCTCTTCTGCGGTCGGTGCGCGCGTGGAGGCGTCGGCTTCGGCGCGCGCACGCTCGCAGAGATCGGCGCTCGAATAGACGAGGGCGCGCGCGGCGTGGACCATGCCGGAGAGCCCTTCGCCGCCCGCGCTCGGATCCACGCGGCTCGCTTCGTAGACCGCGATCGGCAGCGGCACCTGCGGTGGGCCGCCCGCGCGATGGGCCGCGAGCGCGAAGAGGATCGCGACCCGCTCGTGCTCGGTCTCGGCGAACGGGCTGCCGAAGCCACCGAGGACGGGGCCGACGTCGCGACCTTCGGCGAGCGCAGTGGCTCCCTCCATGCGGCGATCGAGGAGCCGATCCGCCCACTGCTCCGCGACCGGTCGGGCCGCGGGGGCGCGTCGCAGCTCCTCCGCACGCGTGGGATCGCGGTGGAGCTCGCGCCGCAGCGCGAGGTGCAGGTGAACCGCGGCGTGGTCGAGGCCGAGGGCGCGGTCCGCGTCGGAAGCGAGCGGGAGGTCGGGAGCGCGGGAGACCCAGGCGTAGAGGCCGGCGGCGGCCGCGAGCACGCCGAAGCCGAGCGCGACCCACGCACGACGGGCGGGGGCAGACATGCGGGGAGCCTCAGGCCGATTCTAGTCTCACGCAAGTCGTTTCACGACATATTTTTCATGTATTCGACGTCTGGAATGTTCGGGCGGTTCACACGAGCGTGCGCGCCGCTTCCGCGAAGATCGACGCGAGCTCTTCGTAGAGCGCGTCGCCTTCCGCGGCGGTCGCGTCGGCGGGCCAGCCGAAGTAGGCCTGCGGTCCGCCCGCGTCTTCGAAGCTCTGCTTGCCTTCGCGGATCGCGACGCTGAGCGAGCTCGGGTTCGGGACCAGCGCCGATTGGACGTCTCGACGCACGAGCGACTCGTCGGCCGCGAGCACGAGGCTCGTCTCGTAGCGACCGGCGTGGCACGCGCCGCTCTTGAACTCTTCGCCGAGCCGGAGCGCGTGGGGCTTGCGCGTCACGTCGGGGAAGAGCGCGCGCGCGCCCGCCGCTTCGGCTTCGCTCACCGCTTCGCGCAGCGCCTGGAGGTTGCCGGGCTCGAGGTGCGCGTTGCAGACGACGACGCCTGCGAAGCCGGCGCGTTTCGTCGCGAGGATCACGTCGCGCACGAGCGCGCGAGCGGTCTCGATCGGGATCGAGAGGGTGCCGTCGAAGCCGGCCGCGAACTCGGTCACCGCGTACGCGATGGGCGGCAGCACGATCGCGCGCACGCCTTCGTCGCGCAGGCGTCGGCACGCGCGGGCGGCGGCGGTGCGCGAGATGATCACGTCGGTGCCGAGCGGAAGATGCGGGCCGTGCGCTTCGGTGGCGCCCGTGGGCAGGAGCGCGACCGCGCCTTCGAGGCGGCTCGCTTCTTCGTAGGTCAGCTCGTCGAGGAAGAGGCGCTCGGTCATGGCTCGTGGCTCGTCGGTGCGGCGCCTCGAGAGGTCGTCGCGTGTGGGGTTCGTTCTTCGGGATACGCGGCGTGCTCGAGCTCGTCGTCCCGCGCGTTCGTCGTGGATCGTTCCGCGCGTTCCGCGCGAGGCTCAGCGGAGCTCGCGGCGCATCACCTTGCCGCGATCGTTGCGGGGGAGGTCCGGCACGAACGCGACCTCGCGGGGGAACTTGTAGCGCGTCAGGCGCGCCTTCGTGTGCTCTTGCAGCGCCTCCACGAGCGACTCGTCCGCGTCGAAGCCTTCGCGAAGCACCACGAAGGCCTTCGGGATCGTGAGGCCCGCGTCGTCGTCGACGCCGATCACCGCGCACTCGCGCACCGCGGGGTGGGTGGCGAGGCAGTCTTCGATCTCGAGCGGCGAGACGAACTGGCCGCGCACCTTGAGCATGTCGTCCGCACGACCCGCGTAGACGTACGCGCCGTCCTCACGACGCGTGAAGAGATCCGCGGTGATGCACCAGTCGGCGCGGAAGGTCGCGCGCGAAGAATCTTGCCGGTTCCAGTAGCAGAGCGCCGCCGACTCGCCGCGCACCCAGAGGCGGCCCATCTGGCCTTCGGGCGCGTCGTTTCCGTCCGCGTCGACGATGCGCAGCTCGTAGCCCTCGACCGGCGTGCCGAGCGTCCCGGGACGCACGTCGCCCGGCTTGTTGGTGCAGTAGATGTGGAACATCTCCGCGCTGCCGATGCCGTCGAGCACCTCGGCGTTCGGGAATCGTTCCTGCCAACGCGTGAGCAGCTCGGGCGGCAGCGCCTCGCCGGCGGAGAGGCAGATGCGCACCGAGTCGAGCTTCGGCTTCGGCTCGAGATCGACGAGCTGCCGGATCATCGCGGGCACGTTGGTGAGCACGGTGACGCGGTGTTTCTCGACGTGCTCGGCGATGCGCTCGGGGGTCGGTTTGTCGGGAAACAGCACGGCTTTTCCGCCGACCGCGAAGGGAAACATCAAGTTGGTGCCGGTGCCGTAACCGAAGAAGAGGCGCGAGACGGAGACGAAGACGTCGTCCTCGCGCAGGCCGAGCGTGCGTTTGGCGTAGACCTCGGTGTTGAACGCGAAGTGCCGGTGGAAGTGCACCGCGCCTTTGGGTTTGCCGGTGGTGCCGCTCGTGAAGAGCCAACCCGCGACGTCGTCCGCGAGGGTGTCGGCGTTGTCGGTGCGATCGTCCGCGGCCGCGAGCGCGTCCTCCCAGCGTGTCCATCCCTCGGGGGTGTCCTTCGCGCCGACCACGAAGCGCGTATGACAACGAGGCTCCGCGGCTGACCCCGCGGACCGATGACGAGGGTGGTCGTCGATGGGTAGGCGCGCGAGGACGTCGGCGTCTGCGATCACCGCCCGACACCGCGTGTAGTCGAGGAGGTACGCGAGCTCTTCGCGCGTCGCGAGCGGGTTGGCCATGCAGAAGACCGCGCCGGCCTTCAGCGTGCCGAACCACGCTTCGACGAAGGGCATGCCGTCGAAGAGCAGGATCAACACGCGATCTTCGAGATCGATCCCGCGCGATCGGAGCGCGTGGCTCGCGCGGTTCGCGCGCTTCTGCACCTGCGCGTAGGTCCACGACTCGTCGCCGACCGCGACCGCGACGCGATCGCCGCGGCCCTCTTCGACGCGCGCGTCGAGGTAGTAGTGCGCGAGGTTGAAGCGTTCGGGAAAGGTCGGAAGGTCCCCCATGGCGCGGCAGGGGTATCGCGAGGGCGGGCGGGGCTTCTGTGAGGGCGAGCACGGGCGCCGTTGCCTGCTCCGTGTGAGCAGATGCTCATCGCGCACTTCACGCCGTGGGTTGCGACGAGCCGCGCGGTCGGTGCCGTCGATTCACGCCGTCGATTCACGACGGCGCGATCGGCCCCACCGATTCACGGTCGCCGATCCACCGTCGTCGACTCAGGATCGTCGACTCAGGATCGTCGATCCCGCGCGAGGAGTCCGCCGAGCTCGGTGAGCTCCTCGCGCATGAAGAAGCGCGCGGCGCTGCGGCCGATGGTCAGCGTGCCCGCGCCCGCGATGCTCGCGCCGACCACCAGGCCGAGGCCCGGCACCATCTTGATCACCTGCACCGCGCCCCAGCGCAGACCGAGCGCGGCCGCGCCGACCACGCCGATGCTGCCGATCCACTCGACCGCGGTGCGGCGATCCCACGGGTGCCCCGAGAGGTACGCGATGCTGGTCACGAGCAGCGCCTGCAGCGGCGCGAGCATCGCGATGTCGGCGATGGGGACCGGCGCCACCGCGACCGTGACCGCGAGGGTGGAGCTCGCGCGCGTGATGGTGGTGGCAACGCGACGCCGCACGCCGCGTGCGCCCGGGAACGCTCGCACGCCTTCGACCCGCGCGGGATCGGGGAGCGTCTCGGCCACGCGCTCGGCGAGGTCGTCGATGCCGACGGGAGCGAGCCCGTCCGCGAGCCCGACCGTGGCGACCTCCGCGCCGACGAGCCCCGCGTCAGCGAGCTGCTTGGCGAAACGCGCGCGCGCCGGCGCCACGGAGATGGGCGGCGGCTGGATCAACACCGGGACGAGCGCGGGCACACGCTCCCCGCGCGCCGAGGCTCCCGCGAGCGCACGCACGACCGCCTCGAGGTGAAGGCCGAGCCCACGATCGACCTCGCTGGGCGTGGCGACGACGAGGAGCACGTCGGGCACCTGCGGCGCCAGCGCGGCGACCGCGTCGTTCGGAGCCACCGCGAGCACGTCGATGCGGCGCTCTTCGGCGTCGAGGCGCAGCCAGCCGTGCTCACGCGGCCGGGATCGCGGCGTGGCTTCGAGGAGCGCGGCCAACAACGACGCGACGCCCGCTTCGGGGCTCGCCACGAACGCGAAACGCGCGACGCGGCGCTCGTAGATGAGGTGCGAGAGGTGCTGCACGTCGCGCTTCACCGCACCCACGAAGGGCACGCGGTCGAGCACCGCCATCAGCTCTTGCCAGCCGTCGGTGTCGACGTCGGCGCCCTTGCGCGGGGACTTCTCGGCCTCGTCGTCCAGCGCGTCGAGCTCGGGCTCCGGGTGCGGATCGCTCATCGCGAAAGCATTCCGTCCGCATGCGGGCGCGGCAAGGGGCTCGTGCCCGACACGCGGCGCTCGTTCGCCGGAGCTCATTTGCGGCGCGAGGCGAGGAACGCCTGCACCGCCTGAAGGTTCTCCGGCGAGCCGTAGCGACGCGCGAGCGCGGCGTCCTCGTCGTTCTCGGCTTCTTGCGGGGTGGGCTTCAGCTCGCCGCTCCGCAGCAGCGCCTTGGCCTCGCACACCGCGCCCTGTGGCGAGGCTGCGACGTCGCTCGCGATCGCGCGCACCTCTTCCAACAGCTTCTCCGGCTCGAAGGTTCGTGTCGCGAGGCCCCAGAGCTCCGCGGTGCGCGCGTCGATCGGCGCGGCGCGCAAGATGAGCTCGGTCGCGCGCTGCCGACCGATGAGGCGCGAGAGCGTGAAGGAGCTGCCGAACTCTTGCAGCAGCCCGAGGCGGACGAAGGGCACCATGAAGGTCGCGGTGGTCGCCGCGTAGACCGCGTCGAAGTAGGGCAGCATCGTGACGCCCATGCCGACCGCGGGCCCTTGGATCGCGGCGAAGATCGGCTTCTTCACCGCGCCGATCGCGGAGGGCACGTTCTTCACCGGGAGCACCTGCTCGATCTGTCCCGCCGCGATCGCGAGGAAGACGCCGACGTCCGCGCCGCCGCAGAACACGTCGCCCGCGCCGGTCACGATCACCACGCGCACGTTCGGGTCCGCGTCGGCCTCCGCGAGCGCGGCCGCGAAGGCGGAGGCGTGCGCGGGATCGAATGCGTTCTTCTTCGCCGGCCGGTTGAGCGTCAGCGTGCGGATGGGGCCGTGGTCTTCGCGCAGGACGAGGTCGGACATGCGCGCGAGGGTACACGGTGTGGTCGTGGGCTCGGGAGCACGACGCGCTCCGTCGGTGTACAAGGACGCGATGGCGCGCGCGTTCGGATCGTGGCGACGGACCGGGCTCGGGGGGCTCGGGCTGTTTGGGCTCGGGCTGTTTGGGCTGCTTGGGCTGGGGTCGGGTTGTGGCGGAGACGGCGGCCCGTCGGAGGTCGACGCCGGCGATGCCCCGCTCGACGCAGGGACGAGCGACGCCGAAGTCGACGCGGGACGGATCGTAGATGCCGGAGACTCGGGCGCGGACGCCGACACGCACCCTGACAGTGGCCCGGACGCTGGCGTCGATGCTGGCCTCGACGCTGGCTTCGATTCCGGTGCGCTCGACGCCGCGGTCGATTCGGGGACGTGCCCGCCGCCCTCCCTCGACTGCACGGTGTCGTCCGAGGTCGTGCGTGGGGCGACGGTGGCGCTCGAGGTCGACGCATCTTCGGAGTGCTCACCCGTGACGCTCGAGTGGACGCTCGAGCTCGTCCCCGACGGCTCGACCGCCGCGATCGCGGAGCCCGATGGATCGACCACGAGCTTCGTCGCGGACACGATCGGCAGCTACCGCGTTCGCTTGCAGGCCACGGACGCACGTGGAGGCCGCGCGTCCTGCGACCGCGAGGTGATCGCGACCTTCCCCGACACCGCGTGCGCGGGGGGCGTCGGCGACGTCTCGATCGAGCGCAGCATCCAGCCGGGTCTCCCGCGCCTCTCGTGGAGCGGCGACGACTACGTCTTCGCGTTCTACGGTCGCACCGAGGTCGACGGAACGTTGGAGTGCTCGGTCGGCCACCTCGACGCGTCGGGCACCCCGAGCGGCTCCGTGCAGCACGTCTCTCCCGACGACGGGGAGCTCAGCGCGTGGACCCGCCTCGCGCGGTCGGACGTCGGCTGGGGCGTGGTGTACGTGGACGATCGAGGCCCGCAGCGCGCGGCGTACTTCGCGCGTCTCGACGGCGAGGGCGCGCTCGTCGCCGGGAGCGAACGGCTCGTCTCCGCGCCGAGCCACGGCGTGGGTGCGGTGACGATCGCGTGGAACGCGTCCGATCGAAAGTACGGCGTGGTGTGGACGGAGGGGACGCGCCTGCACTACCGAGCGATCGACGACGGCGGAGAGGTCGAAGCGGTCCCCGTCGACACGTTGCTCGGCACGGGGAGCTTCGACTACGTCGGCACCCCGCTCGTCTGGGCGAACGAGCGGTTCGCGCTCGTCAGCACCGCGCCGCTGCGTCTCTTCGAGTTTCTCCGCGACGGTTCGGTCGTGCGCAGTTCGATGCTCGCCGCGGGTGGCTCGCGCGCGTCGATCGCGTTCCAGGCCAACCTCGACGGCGCCTCGCGCTACGGGATCGTGTGGCAGGACGCGGGGAGCGTTCGCTTCGCGCGCGTCGACGCGACGGGCATCGTCGGTTCGACGCTCACGCTCGACGCGGGGCCGTCGGCCGGAGAGGCGGACGTGGTGTGGAGCGGGACGGACTTCGGGGTGACGTGGAACAAGGGCAGCGTGTCGGTGCCGTCGGTCGTGCACTTCGCGCGGGTGTCGTCGGGCGGGGCGGTGATCACGAACCGCGCGCTCACGACGGGCGCCACGTACGATTGGTGGTCTTCGATCACGTTCTGTGGGCAGTACGCCGTCACGTACGTGCGGGGACTGGCGCCGCTGAACGCCGAGGCGGAGCTGCGGCTCGTCTTTCCGTGAACGTCGTCGCGCGTTGACGAAGGTCACGGCGGGCGGTGCTCAAACCGAATACCCCGCTCCCGATGACCGCCCGAACGATCCGCGCGCCCCGAGGGACCGAGCTCCGCTGCAAGGGCTGGCTGCAAGAAGCCGCCCTCCGGATGCTGATGAACAACCTCGATCCCGAGGTCGCGGAGCGGCCGGAGGAGCTCGTGGTCTACGGCGGCACCGGCAAGGCCGCGCGGAGCTGGGAGTGCTTCGACGTGATCGTGCGCGAGCTGATGGAGCTCGAGGACGACGAGTCGTTGCTCGTGCAGAGCGGCAAGGCGGTCGGGCGCTTCAAGACGCACCGCGACGCGCCGCGCGTGCTCATCGCGAACAGCAACCTCGTCGGCAAGTGGGCGACCTGGGAGCACTTCCGCGAGCTGGAGAAGAAGGGCCTGATCATGTTCGGCCAGATGACGGCCGGCTCGTGGATCTACATCGGAACGCAAGGGATCTTGCAGGGCACCTACGAGACCTTCGTCGCGGCGGGCAAGCAGCACTTCGGCGGCTCGTGGAAGGGGCGCTGGATCCTCACCGCGGGCCTCGGTGGCATGGGCGGCGCGCAGCCGCTCGCGGCGACGATGGCGGGCGCGTGCTGCCTCGCGGTGGAGATCGACGAGACGCGCGTACAGCGCCGGCTCGAGACGCGCTACGTCGACAAGACGAGCCGCGATCTCGACGAGGCGCTCGCGTGGATCCACGAGGCGTGCGCGAAAGGCGAGGCGATCAGCGTGGGGCTCGTCGGCAACGCGGCGGACGTGTACCCCGAGCTCGTGAAGCGCGGCGTGATTCCAGACTTCGTGACCGAGCAGACCTCGGCGCACGATCCGCTGCGCGGCTACGTGCCCAAGGGGCTCTCGCTCGAACAGGCGGCGGCGCTTCGTGCGGACGATCCCGACACCTACGTGCGGCGCGCGCGCGAGAGCATGCGCGACGAGGTGGAGGCGATGCTCGCGATGGTCGAGCGCGGCGCCTTCGCGTGCGACTACGGCAACAACATCCGCGCCGAAGCGCAGGTCGTCGGCTGCCCGCGCGCGTTCGAGATCCCGGGCTTCGTGCCCGCGTACGTTCGCCCGCTCTTCTGCGAAGGGAAGGGCCCCTTCCGCTGGGTCGCGCTCTCGGGCGATCCGGAGGACATCGCGGTCACCGACGCGATCGTGAAGGAGGTGGTGCCGGACGATCCGCACCTGCACCACTGGCTCGACATGGCGAAGGAGCGCATCGCGTTCCAGGGGTTGCCCGCGCGCATCTGCTGGCTCGGCTACGGCGATCGACACCGCGTGGGGCTCGCGTTCAACGAAGCCGTGCGCGATGGACGTTTGAAGGCGCCGATCGTGATCGGCCGCGATCACTTGGACTGTGGATCGGTCGCGAGCCCGAACCGCGAGACCGAAGGCATGAAGGACGGCACGGACGCGATCGCGGATTGGGCGATCCTCAACGCGCTCGTGAGCACCGCGGGCGGCGCGTCGTGGGTGAGCTTCCACCACGGTGGCGGCGTGGGCATGGGTTACTCGCTGCACGCGGGGCTCGTGATCGTGGCGGACGGAACCGACGAAGCGGCCAAGCGCCTCGAGCGCGTGCTGACGAACGATCCCGGGATGGGTGTCATCCGCCACGCGGACGCGGGCTACGAGATCGCGCAGGAGACGGCGGCGAAGAAGGGCGTGCACATCCCGCACGCGCAGCGATGAGCGCGGACGAGGCGAAAGGCCCGCGACGAGCTCGACGCGCGACGAGTGGGGTCTCGCCTTCGTGCTCGCGAGCCTCCGAGCTTCCCGACGCGACGGCGATGTGGAGGCTCGCGTGACCGACGTCGTCGATCCCACCCGCGTCGATCGCGTCGAGCAGGTCGAGCTCCTGCTCTCGAACGTGTGCGTCGCGACCTGCGCGGGCGAAGGCGACGCGCTCGCTCAGCTCGACCTGCACGAGGGTTGGTCCGTCGGCGTCGTCGGCGATCGCATCGCGTACCTCGGGCCGACGTCGAGTGAGCCGCATGCGCACGCACGACGTGATCTGAGCGGCGCGTGCGTGCTGCCGGGGCTCGTCGATCCCCACACGCACCTGCCCTTCGCGGGCTCACGCGTGGACGAGCTCGCGCGAAAGCTCGCGGGCGTCGATTACCGCACCATCGCCGCGGAAGGCGGCGGCATCGCGTCGACGGTGCGCGCGACGCGCGAGGCGAGCGACGAGCGGCTCTACGTGCTCGCGAAGGCGCGCGCGCTCCAGATGCGCGCGCACGGCGTGACCGCGATCGAAGCCAAGAGCGGCTACGGGCTCTCGGTCGAGCACGAGCTGCGGCTGCTGCGGGTGCTCCGACGGCTCGACGACGAAGGCGTGATGCGGGTGTCGACGACCTTCCTCGGCGCGCACGCTTTGCCGCCCGAGCGCAAGGGCGAGCGTGCGCGTTACCTCGACGAGGTCGTGCAGGAGCAGCTCCCACGCGTGGTCGAGGAGGGGCTCGCGGACGCGATCGACGTCTACTGCGACGACGGCGCCTTCACCCTCGACGAAGCGCGGCGCGTGCTCGAGGCCGGGAGCGCGCTCGGGCTCGCGGTGCGCGCGCACGCGGGGCAGTTCGCGGACCTCGGCGCGGCGGAGCTGGTGGCGGAGCTCGGTGGGCTCAGCGCCGATCACCTCGAGGCGGTGTCGGACGCGGGCCTTCGCGCGATGGCAGACGCGGGCGTGGTGGGCGTGTTCTTGCCGGGCGCGTGGCGGACGCTGCGCCAAGTGCCGCCGAGCGGCGCGCGTTTTCGGGATCACGGCGTGGCGGTCGCGGTCGGCACCGACCTGAACCCCGGCACCAGCCCCACCGCGGATCTGCCCCTCGCGGCGGCGCTCGCCATGCGCGACGGAGGGCTGACCTGCGAAGAAGCGCTGCTCGGCATCACGCGTCACGCGGCGCGCGCGGCGGGTTTCGGCGAGCTCGGTCGACTGCAAGTCGGTGGGCTCGCGGATCTCGCGGTGTTCGACACCCCGACGCCGCGCACGATCCCTTACGTGCTCGGCGACGTGCGCGCATCGCTCGTGGTGCGCGGCGGCGAGGTCGTGCACGAGGCGAGCGCGCTGCTGCCCTGGTAGAGCCGTGCTGGCGAGCCTGCAGCGCCGTGGCCGGCGATGGTTCGCACCACGTCGCACGGCGAGGAGCGCGTTCGCAGCAACGCTCGGACGCGGTCTGGGAATCCGCTCCGGGTGTACGTCGTTCCGGAGGTGCGTCGGCGCGGGATTCCCACGCGACGCGGACGAGTCTTCTGCTACCCTCGGCTCCCGCGCATCATGAAGATCGACGTCGATGCCGCCTTCAAGAGCTACGAGACGCGCTTCGCCGAGAAATTCGGGGAGAAGCCGGTCGGCTCGTTCGCGAAGTTCCACAACACGATGATCCAGCGGCTCGACCGCGCGGGCTTCGAGCCGCGCCTCGCGGCGTACCTGAAGTGGCACCGCGAGTGTAAGCGGCTGCTCGGATCGGGCGCGACGATCAGCGACGTGCTCGTGATGGAGTTCGAGGAAGCCTCGTCGTGGATCTGCCTGCAGGCGCCCAACGTGCTCGAGATGTTCTCCGGGGAGGTCGGCGACCCCGCGGAGATGGTGACGAGCACGGGGCAGTTCGCGGCGGTGAAGAAGTAGCGTTCACGCGCTCGCGTCGGCGCGGCGCGTCGAGCACACCGCGCTCGATCTTTTCGTGAGGCCGTCGCGACGCGGGACGGACTCTCGAGCGGACCCCGCCGACGCGGCGAAGAACCGTGCGGTCGCGCTCGTCGGGGTTCGAGAACGTCTCACCGCGACCTGCTACGGTGCGCATCCCATGCCGACCTTCGACGTAGTGTGCAAGCTCGACCGCCAAGAGGTGGTCAACGCCGTGGACCAGGCGAGCCGCGAGATCGCCCAGCGCTTCGACTTCAAGGGCACGAACACCACCGTCGAGCTCACCGACGAGGGCATCGTCCTGCGCTCCAGCAGCGAGGGGCGCGTCGACGGTGCGCGCGACGTGCTCGAGCAGAAGCTCGTGAAGCGAAAGGTCAGCCTCAAGAGCCTCGATCCGAAGAAGGTGCAGCCCGCGGGCGGCTCGACCTACCGCCAGCTCATCGAGCTCAAAGAGGGGATCTCCACCGAGAAGGCCAAGGAGATCGTCAAGGCGATCAAAGACAGCAAGATGAAGGTGCAGGCGTCGATTCAAGGCGACTGCGTGCGCGTCAGCGGGAAGAAGAAGGACGACCTGCAGGAGTGCATCGCCTTTCTCCGCGGACAGGACTTCGATCTTCCGCTGCTCTACCAGAACTTCCGGGATTGAAGCGCGTCGCGTGACGGGCGATCCCGAGCCGCGCGGACCGCGCAGGTGAGACTCATGCCGAGCGAGCGCTTCGAGCACCGCGTGCAGATCTACTACGAGGACACCGATCACTCGGGCGTCGTCTACCACTCGAACTACCTGAAGTACTTCGAGCGCGCGCGAGAGCACATGCTCGGCACGCGGGAGCTGCGGCGCCTCTGGGAAGAGGAGGGCGTCGGCTTCGTGGTCTACAAGGCTGAGCTCACCTACAAACAAGGCGCGGTCTTCGGCGACGAGGTCGCGATCCGCAGCACCGTGGAGCTCGAGAGCGCGTTCCGGCTCGTGTTCCGTCAGGACGCATGGCGCACGAGCGACGAGACGCTGCTCGTCCAGGGCAGCGTGCAGCTCGTCTGCGTCGACCGCGACAAGAAGCTCGTGCGGGTGCCCGAGAGCGTGACGCGCGCGGTGCTGTGAACGAGCCGTGCTCGCTTGGATCCTTCGGCCGCAGGCTTCAGCCGCAGACGCGGTTGCGGCCGGTGCGTTTCGCTTCGTAGAGCCGCTCGTCCGCCGACTGCACCACCGACTGCGTGCTCTGCATCGACTCGTCCCACTCGGTCACGCCGCAGCTGATCGTCACGTCGATGCGCGAGCCGTCGAACTCGAAGGTCGCGTCGTCGACCAGGCGGTTGAGCTTGCGCGCGAGCTCGCGGCAGCCGTGGATGCCGACCTCGGGCGTGATCACCGCGAACTCTTCGCCGCCCACGCGCGCGACCACGTCGTCGCGGCGGACCTGCCCCCGCACGAGGGTGCCGAGCTGCCGGAGGATCGCGTCGCCTGCGAGGTGACCGAAGGTGTCGTTGATCTGCTTGAAGTGATCGATGTCGAAGAGGATGAGCCCGAAGGTGCTGCCGTAGCGCCGCGCGCGCGAGAGCTCGCGGTCGAGCATCTCGTCGAAGAACCGTTTGTTGTGGACCTGCGTGAGGCCGTCCACCGTCATCAGGCGGTAGATCTCCTCGTGGTACTGGCCCTCGATGTTCCCGCCGACGATGAACTTCAGGATCGTGCGGCCCACCTTGAGCTGGTCCCCGTCGCGCAGCTCGGCCGACTCGACCTGCTCGTCGTTGACGTAGGTGCCGTTGGTGGACCCGAGGTCGCGCACCGCGAACGAGCGCCCGTCGAACGCGATGCGGCAGTGGTTGCGCGAGACCGACTCCTGGTCGATCTGCAGCTCGCAGCGCGACGAGCGCCCGATCACCACCGGCTCGGATCCGAGCGGCACGCGGCGCCCGAGGTCCTCGCCGTAGATCACCACGAGGCACGCGTCGCGCGCGCCGCTCTTGGCCGCGGACTGCCGCTGACCCACCACGGTCACTACGGTCTTGTGCGGATTCGTCGTTCGGTCGTCCGACATCCTCGTCGCTCGAGCACGCACTATACCGCGCATTTCGTTCCGGAGGTCAGCTCGCTTCGTCTCTGCCGGTCGGCTCGCTCGCCGTCCGCCCATCGGTCCCTGGTCGGGAGCTCCCCCTCGGCGGTTCGACGCCCGCCGTTTTGTTGACCCTTCGATCCCCCGCTTGCGAGGGTCGGCCCCGATGACGCACCCCGTCACCGAACGTCGCCGCGCCGCCCGGCATCGCTGGGTCGTGCTCGCGATCGCGCTCGTCGTGGCCGGTCTCGCGGGCTTCCTTCAGGTCTCGACCGGAGTCGCCGACGAACGCCGAGGCGAGCGCGAACCGTCGGCCCGCTCGCCCACCGCGGCGCGCGCGACGCCGCCGACGAAGCAAGCCGCCGTGCGCACCCCGCGCAGGGCCGAGCGCCCGACGCGCGATCTCCTGCAAGGACTCGATCCCCGCCGCCACGAGCCCTCGGGCGACGAGCGCGTCTCGCCGCTGGCGGAGGGACGGCGCGCGGTGCTCACGCTCGAGCCGGGCCTTCAGGAGCACCTCGAGCAGGAGCTCGCGCGCTACGCGGTCCCCTACGGCGCCGTCGTCGCGATGGAGCCGAGCACCGGCCGCGTGCTCGCGTACGTGAGCCACTCCAGCGCGAACCCGGACGCCGGCGATCTCGTGCTCGATCCCACGCCGCCGACCGCGTCGGTCTTCAAGGTGATCACGGGCGCGGCGCTCGTGGACGCCGGCGTCTCGCCGAGCACGAACGTCTGTTACACGGGCGGCGGCAGTCGCCTCACCGCGTGGCACCTCGACGATCACGATCGCGAGACGTCGTGCCACACGCTCGCGCAGGCGATGGGTCATTCGACCAACGCGGTCTTCGCGAAGCTCGCCGATCGCCACCTCGACGCGCCGACGATCGAACGTTACGCGGCCGCGTTCGGCTTCGGGCACGCGTTGCCCTTCGACGTGCCGACGCGCCCGAGCCCGGCCGAGGTGCCGACCGAGCGCCTCGAGCTCGCGCGGACCGCGGCGGGGTTCTGGCACATGCACATGTCGCCGCTGCACGGCGCGCTGATCGCGAGCACCATCGCGAACGACGGCCGCATGCCTCGCGCCGCGATCGTCGACCGCGTGGAGTCGCCGAGCGGCGAGGTGTTGATGCGCCACGAGCCGAGCATCTTCCGCGAGGTGATCCCGCGGTCGACCGCGCGCGCGGTGAACCAGATGATGCAGCTCACGGTGACCGAAGGGACCGCGCGGAGGACCTTCGTGGATCCGCAGGGGCGCCCGTTCCTGCCGGGCATCGCCATCGCCGGAAAGACCGGCACCCTCAGCGCCGAGCGTCCGTACCGCGGCTACACTTGGTGGGTCGGCTTCGCGCCCGCGGAGCGTCCGACCATCGCCGTCGCGGCGGTCGTCGTGAACACGCCGCTCTGGCGGATCAAGGCGAGCCACGTCGCGCGCGAAGCGCTGCGTTGGTACCTCGTCGAGAACGCCGCCACGCGCGCGACCCCGACCGGCGGCTGAGCGAGCTTCGTCGACACCCGAGGCGCGACCGCGTCGTCCGTCCGCCTGCTCGGGCGCAGCGACGCTGGACTCCCGACGACGTCGGCCTCCGCGTGCGCGTCCCGTGGACTCCGGACGACGTCGGGCTTCTGTGCGCGTCACCACACGCGTATCCTTCTCGCCCATGGACGAGTCGACGCTCATCGCGCTGCTCAAGAAGGGCGCTCAGCACAAGGCGAGCGACGTGATCCTGAAGGTCGGCCAACCGCCGGCCTTTCGCGTGAACGGCGACCTGCACTACCTGCAGGGCGACAAGCTGCGCCCCGAACAGACCCTCGCGCTCGCGGAGATCATCCTCCGGCGCTCGCGGTTCAAGGGCACGCTCGAAGAGCTCACCGAGTACGACACGAGCTACGGCGCGCAGGGCGTCGGTCGTTACCGCGTGAACGTCTACCGCCAGCGCGGCTCGCTCGCGATGGCGCTGCGCGCGATCCCGCTCGAAGTACCGAACTTCGAGGCGCTGCGGCTCCCGCCCGCGATCGCGAAGCTGGCCGAGAACGAACGCGGAATGATCCTCTGCGTCGGCGCGGCCGGAAACGGAAAGAGCACCACGCTCGCCGCGATGGTCGATCACATCAACCGCTCGCAGCGGGTGCACATCGTCACCATCGAAGACCCGATCGAGTACATGCACACCGACCAGCTCGCGTCGGTGTCTCAACGCGAGATCGGCCTCGACACCCCGCACTTCGCGACCGCGCTTCGCGCCGCGCTCCGCCAAGATCCCGACGTGATCCTGGTCGGCGAGATCCGCGACGAAGAGACGATGGACATCGCGCTGAAGGCGGCGGAGACGGGCCACCTCGTGCTCTCCACGCTGCACACCCCGGACGTCGCCCGCACGGTGGGGCGCGTGCTCGCGCTCAGTGGCAGCAACAGCGTCCAAGAGACGCGCGAACGTTTCGCGGACAACCTCAAGGGCATCGTCGCGCAGCGCCTCCTGCCGCGCGCGGACGGGCAAGGTCGCGTGATCGCGGTCGAGGTGCTCGTGATGACGGGCACCGCGCGCGAGAGCATCCGGAGCCCGGAGGGGAACCTGCCGCTCAAGGACGTGATGGAGCGTGGCGTGCACCCGTACGGCATGCAGACCTTCGAGATGGCGCTCCGCGATCTCGTGAAGAACGGGCTCATCACGGTCGAGACGGCCCGCGCCGCGATGGGCTGAGCGCGAACGATCAGAAGCCCACGCCCCACTCGGGCGGAAGCGCGGGCACTCCGAACGCCCAGCGATGGAGCGCGAGGACCAGCCCGGCGTAGAGCACGAGCGTGATCGCGAACCGCAGCAGCAGGCCACGCGAGTCGAACGCGACACGCCGACTCACGATCGCCGCGAACGGGAGCACGGAGGTTCGCGCCGCGAAGCTCGGCCAGGCTTCGGGCAGAGCGCGTCGTCGCCGAGCGTCGATGTGGAACATGCCACCCACGGAGAGAACGACGAGCCCACCGAAGAACGCCACGTCCCGTAGCGTCCCGTTCGCCACGAGGTGGGCGAGGCCCCAAATCGTGAAGCCGACGAGCGCGGGGTGGCGGGTGATCGTGAGCACGCCCCGAGGCGGCTCGTTCGCGGCACCCGCCATGCCGGCGGTGGTGGGTGACTTCGTGGTGTAGCCCGCGACGATGAAGAAAAGCGCGGGGAGCATCAGCGTGAGGACGAGGTGCGTGGCCCAGCGCGGCGGGGTCCACAGCGCGACGTAGGGCACGTCGCTCCACACCACCATCGCGATCACGAACGGCGCGCCGACGATGAGCGAGTACACGCCCTGGAACGCGCCTTCACCGAGCTTCGCCACGAGGCGCGTGCGCAGGACGTCGGCCGAGAGGAGGACGTGCAGCGCGACGAAGGCGAACATCGCGCCGAGGAAGACGAGCCCGGCATACGTCGGCGGTGGGTCGGCGGGAGGGATCGCGAGCACCGCCTCGACGACCGCGTCGAGGTCGTCCTCGGCGAGCCACGTGTAGGCCGGCATGAGGTCGTCGTAACCCGGCGCGATCGTCGCCGATGGCTCGACGATCGAGTCGCGCACGTGGAGGTCGGGGAAGAAGCCGGAGCGCTCGCGCAATCCGGCGAAGGTCGGTCCCGCACCGTCGCGTCCGTCGACGGTGTGGCAGCCCGTACAGCCGTGCCGCGAGAGCAGCGCGACCGCCTCCGCGGGGGCATCGCCGGGCGGGCGCGGGGGCGGAGGAGGCCGTCCAGGTGGGATGTCCGCACGTGCGACGAGCGCGCCGAGCACGCCGAGCGCGAACAGTCCCGAGACGCAGGCCCTCGCAGCGCGCTGCCTCATTCGGCGAGCGTACCGCAGCCACGAGCGCCCGATGCGCCGCGGCTCACGCCACGCAGAGGAAGTCGGCGCCCTCCACGTACCCGCGTCGAACCAGCGCGTCGCGCACGAGCTGACGCGCGCCCCGCGTGGCGACGGCGACGATCACGAAGCAACCGTCCGCGCCGCTCGGATCGACGATCGGAATGCCACGCGCGACGCGCCCGATCTTCTTCGGATCGATGTCGAGGAAGCGCGACGCGCGCACGCCGTGCGGCTCCAGCTCGCGCAGCGTGCGGCGTCCCTCGCGCCCCGCTCCCCAGACCGCGATCGCGCGCGTCTCGGCGAGCAAACGCGGCGCGAGGAAGCGTGCCTTGAGCGCGCGGAAGGCCTCGAGGCGGTAGCGCGGATCGCGAAAGGTCGTCTGTCCCGCGTGCTGTCGCCAGCGCAGCCCGAGCCCCGGCACCTTCGCGAGCCCGAAGCCCGCCGCGTCGAGGCGGAGCCAGAGCTCGTAGTCCTCCGGGAAGTCGCCGTCGTGGTAGCCGCCGACCGCCTCGACCGCGCTCGCGCGCAACATCACGGACGGATGGCAGAGCGGGCTCTCGACGAAGAGCTCGCGCGCGTGGTCTTCGCGCGTCTGCAGCGTGTTGAGCCAGTCGACGTAGCGCGCCATGCCCTCGCCGGGCTCGCCTTCTTCGGCGAAGAGCTCCACACGCGCACCGATCGCGCCGAGCGAGGGATCCGCGTCGAGCGCGTCGCGTTGGGCGCCGAAGCGACCGGGCACGGCGACGTCGTCCGCGTCCATGCGCGCGAGCCTTGGGGCGCGGGCGTGACGACGCGCGTGCTCGAGCGCCTCGACCAAGCCGACGCCTTCGGAGGCGAGCGCACGAACGCGCGGATCGCGTCTCGC
>ERZ761602.3144-NODE-3144-length-23996-cov-6.274132_pt1 | contig 23996 bp, 20 predicted proteins | sample MGYA00512165_ERZ761602 | MGnify/ENA primary metagenome ERZ761602 (study PRJEB28899, sample SAMN02445085) | bioreactor sludge metagenome | biome: EBPR sludge; isolation source: Thorneside wastewater treatment plant | place: Australia: Brisbane, Thorneside...
GAGCGCCGCGGCATCCGCGGAGGCGGCTTCAACGGCGGCTTCCCGCTCTGGGTGAACCCCGCCTTCCGCTACCACCAGCTCGCCACTGCGAGCTCGCACGGCATCGGCTTCCGCTGCGCGAGGCCGCTCGAGCCCACCGCCCAGCCGGGCGCGGGCGCTCCGGCACGCTGAGGCTCGCCGGGTCGTGGCCACCGCGCAGCCCCTCCTCTCGAGCTCGGTCACCGGCCCGCTCGGCTCGCTCGCGCTCTCGCAGCTCAGGCCGGCCTCGGCCGAGCTCTCGCTCCGTGCGCTCAGCTGGCACGCCTCGCTGGAGCGACTCGGCGTCGTGCTGCCGCTCTTCCTCGTCCACGACGTCGGGCTGGTCTACGCCGCGCCCTCGCAGCAGTGGTCCTTCGGCGCGCGTGTGCCGCACTCGAGCCTCGTGCCCGCCTCCCGCGCGGCCTCGCTCGGCGCGGAGCTCGAGGCCTACGCCCGCACGCTCGCCGAGCTCGCCGAGGGTGAGGCCGCGAAGCGCGCGGGTCAGCTCCGGCCGAGCGACGAGCTCGTCGTCGCCGTGCTCGCGCGCCTGCTCGGCGCCGTCGCGAGCCGCATCCCCTCCAAGCCGGCCTACGCCTCCGCGGTGCCCTTCGATCCCGGAATCTTCGAGCGGCTCGAGCGCGAGCTCGGCGCGTTCTACGCCGCGCACGATCGCAGCTTCGAGCACGCGGCACTCGCGGCGCTCTCGGAGACGCGCCTCTTCGTGCTCACGCTGTCCGACGCGCTCGACACCGACACGCTCCGCCTCTTCGGCATGCTCGGCTCGTCGATCGGCGCGCTGGCGCAGGTCGATCTGCTCGCGAGCTTCGAGGCCCCCGAGGCGAGCGACATCGTGAGCTTCTCGCTCGAGATCCTGCCCAGCGTGCTCGAGGCCAAGGTGCGCGGCGCCTCGGGCACCCAGGCCGCCGACGGCTACTCCGGCATCGGCACGCGCGGCTCCATCGACAGCATGGTGCTCTCCGAGCTCGCCTGGGACGATCCGGAGCTGCTCCGGCGCCTCGTCGACAACGAGCTCCTCTACTACGCCCGCGAGCAGAGCCGCGAAGACCAGCACCGCGTCCACCACCTGTTGATCGACGCCTCGGCCTCGATGCGCGGCGACCGGCAGACCTTCGCGCGGGGGGTCGCCCTGGCGACCGGCAAGAAGCTCCTGCTCGAAGGCGAGGAGGTCGTCTACCGCTTCTTCGACTCGAGGCTCTACGAGCCGCTGCGCGCCAAGGGAGGGCAGCTCCCCACGGCGCAGCTCTTGTCCTTCAAGGGTGAACGCGGTCGGAACCCCGCGCGCGTCTTCGCGGAGCTCACGGCCGACCTCGAGATCGTGCGGCAGCGCGACGGGCGCGTGCCCGTCGTGCACCTCTTCACGCACGCTGCGCTCTACATCCCGCGCGAGGCGGTGCAGGCGCTGCGCGTCTACGCGCACCTCGCGGGGGTGTTCATCTTGCCCTCGGGCGGGAGGCTCGATCTCGACTACCTCGACCTGCTCGACGCGCACTGGGTCGTGGACCACGCCACGCTCGGCAGGCGCGACGCGCGCAGCGAGGCGGCGCGAACGATCCTCGTCGACAGCGACATGAAGCGAAGGCTCGAGCGCGCTGACCAAGACGACGAGGCCGGCCCGGGCAGCCTTCGCCCGAAGCGACCGGAGCCCGGCCCTTGAGCCTGCGCCCGATCCACGAGCTGCGCCAGGAGGCGGCCAACGCGCTCGCGCGCGGCGACGTCGGCGCGGCGCGCGCGCAGCTCTTCGCCGCGCTCGGGCACGGCGTCGCGCGCGAGGAGGAGTACGCCGCGGCGGTGCGCGAGCTGCGCGAGCTGCTCGTGCGCACGGGCGACGTGCGCGGCGCGCTCACGCTCGACTGGTACCTCGGCGACGAACGCAGGCAAGCCGAGCTGCTCGAGCGCGTGCCCGAGGTCGATCGCGCGCGCACGCTGCTCGCCTGGGCGGAGCGCTCCACCGATGCCGGGGTCCGGCAGGAGCGTTACGCGCGCGCGGCCGACGCCTACGAGCGCGCAGGGCTCGTGGCGCGCGCCGCGATCGCACGTGAGAAGGCCGACGACCACGTGCGCGCGAGCGCGCTCTGGTCGCGGCTCGCGGAGGTGCTCGGCGGCGCGAGCAGCGACCACTACGCCGCGGGGCTCGCGCGCTTCAACCTCGCCCGCACGCTCTTGCGCACCGGCGAGGCGCGTCGCGGCCGTGCACCTGCTCGAGGAGGCCGCCGACCGCTACGAGACGCTCTCGCTGCGAGAGCGCGCCTTCGACTGCTACCACGTGCTCATCGCGATCGGCCGTGAGTCCGGGGAGTTCGAGCACGTGCTCGAGGGCTACGTGAACGTGATCCGGATCCTGCGCGAGGACCTGCTCAAGTACTTCGCGCTCCAGTCCTACGAGGAGGCCGTGGCGGCCGCCGAGCAGCAGGGAGAGCTCAGCGCCGCCGCCACGCTCGCCCGCGAGATGGCCGCCTACGCGCGCAAGGAGGGGCTCGGCTCGATCGCCTCCTTCGCGTTGCTCACGCAGGCGCGCCTCTGGCGAGCGGTCGCCGAGCAGGCGAGCGGCCGGGGCCACCCCGTCGACGTCGCCGAGAACGCGCTGCTCGCGTCGCTGCTCGCCTTCGGTGAAGCCGGCCAGTTCGCGAGCGTCGAGGGCGTCTACCGACAGCTCATGCTCCTGCCGCTCTCCGATGCCCGGCGCAACCAGTACACGCGCGCCGTCGCGCGCTACCAGGGCGCCCAGGACCTGCGCATCGATGCCTCTCCCTTGCCGCGTCATCTGCGGCAGGACACCGGCTTCCCCGACGTGTGGCACGTCGATCTCGTGGAGTGGGAGCAGCGTGGCAGCGCGAGTGAGGCCGCTGCCGACGTGATCCTCGACCCGTCCTCGTGGACGGAGGTCACGCGGCGCCGCGCGCTCACCGCGAGGCTCGTCGCGCTGGCCTTCGAGGACCACCTCGCGCGCGGTCCGCTCGCCGACCACGCCACCACGCTCCGCCTCGGGGTCGCGCTCGCCGCGGAGCTCGGGCAGGTGGAGCTCTACGGCATCCTCGCGCCGCTCGAGCGGCTCCACGAGAGGCCAGAGCGCGAGATCCAGATCGCCGTCCTGCGGGCGCTCTCACGCTTCATGTTCAAGCGCACCTTCACGACCGTGCGTCGCGCGCTCGGTCACCAAGACGGTGAGATCGCCGAGGCGGCCGCCTCGGCGCTCGAGGAGCTGCGCTTCCCGCACGCCTTCGATCCGCTCGCGCGCATCCACCGAGAGGCGAGCTCGCCGCGCGTGCGCCTCGCGGCGCTGCGGGCGCTCGCGCGGATCGACAGCCAGGAGGTCGCCGAGCTGCTCCTGCAGATCGTCGAGCACGGCGCCCCGAGCGAGCGCGCCGCGTTGGTCGAGGCGCTGAAGCGCTCGCGAGGCTCGCGCTTCATCGAGCTCGCCCGGCGTGAGCTCTCCGGGCTCGGTACCGAGGCGCAGGCGGCGGTGCGAGAGGTGCTGCAGGTGCGCGGCGTGGTCGGCTGAGCCGGGGCCGGCCGCTCTGCCCCGCTCCGGGGCGGATGTGGTAGACGGGCGCCATGACGCTCGAGGTCTTCAAGAAGCTGCCGCTCGGAGGGGTCGATCGCAGGGCGATGGTGGGAGCGCTCGCCGAGCGAGGGCCGATCGTGGCGCGCGAGGCGCTCGCGGCCGATCGCGCCAAGGCGAGGCCCGCGGGCACGGCGATCCCGAAGGACGTGGCGGTCATCATCCTCGGTGGCTCCAACGGCCTCACGCGCGGGCTCGCGGTGCAGCTGCTCTTCGGTGAGCGCGCCAGCGTGTACTGCGTGCACCTCGACAGCGAGAAGATGCAGATCGGGCCGCACCACGTCGCGGCGATCCTCGAGGCGGCCGAGGCCGAGGGGCTCAGGGCGCGCTTCTTCAACCGCGACGCGACCAAACCCGAGACGGTGGCCGAGGTCATCGCCGCCGTGAAGGAGGCCGGCTTCCGCGCCGTGCACCTCGTCAACGGGATCGCTGCGGGTGCAACGAAGCGCTACGAAGAGCACGGCCCCACGCAGGTGAAGGAGCTCGACGTCGCCTTCGATCTCGTGCTGCAGGTGCCCGACTTCTCCAAGCCCGAGCACCTGCGCAAGCTCGGCCTCGTCGACGTCGAGGTCGCGACGCCGGTTGACATCGAGCGCACCAACAAGTTCATGGGCACGAGCTCGCTGCTCTGGGCCGAGCCGCTCGCCGAGGCCGGCCTGCTCGTGAAGGGCGAGAGCGTCGTCGCCTTCTGCGACTACGACTACCCGAAGGACGACCCCGTCTACGCGATGGGGCCGCTCGCCGGCGCGAAGCTCTTGCAGCGCGAGACCATGCAGCAGATCCGTGAGCGCTTCGGCGTGACGACGGCGCGCCTGTGCTACCCCGCCGTCGCGACGACGGCGCTCGGCGCGATCCCCGGTGGCTCGCTGATGTACGCGCTCACCGCGCAGATCCTCGCCGAGAAGGGCCAGCACAAGGACATCCCGGAGATGTCGCGCGAGGCGGTGGCGATCTTCGCGCCAGGCTACGCCGGTGAAGACGTGCGCATCGACCGCGCCTATCAGGCGATCCTGCCCGAGTTCTTCGCGCGGCGCGACGCGCTCAGGCCCGAGGACGTGCCCGCCGCCTTCTCGAAGCTCTGCGGGGGCTGAGCCAGAAAGCTGCCGCTTCGGCAGGTGGTACATCGTCCCACCAGGCACGGGCCGGGCATGACTTCGATGTCGTGGTTCTCGGGGGCGAGTGTCAGAATTGTCCTCGATTTCGAGGCGAAACGCCGCCCATGGGCTTCGGCACGATGATTGTATGAGCGCCCAGCGGGTCCCATGCTCTCGTCAGGGGCGATCGGACTTGGCCCTCTTGGGTCGGTTGTGATGAACTCCCGCCGCCGCGGGGCAGAGCTGGTCGATCGGGTTCGACCGCTCAGCACCTACCCGGGCCGCGAGTACGTCTTGGCCGAGCCGAGGGTGCACGTGCCAAACGCGCCACCGGCGGTCGACGGATGGCTTCGGAGGAGAGACTCGACATGAACATCAAGCTTGTTTTCTGTGCTTCTGCGCTCGCTGGTCTTGGCCTGATGGCCTGTGGTGACGACACCAGCGGCACCGGCGGCGGCGGCCAGGGTGGCGGCACCGGCGGCTCCAGCACCACCACCACCACCACCACCACCACGAGCGGTGGCGGCGAGGGCGGCGGCACCACGGAGCTCACCTGCGCCGAGGCCTGCGGCGCGGTCTACGACTGCGGCGCGGCGAACGACAGCGCGCTCTGCCCGAACTTCTCGGCCGACGGCATCGACAAGCCGACCTTCGTCGGCGACGACCAGAACGGCTGCATCGCGACCTGCAACAGCACCCCGGCGCTGAAGGCGATCATCAACCCCGACAACTGCGCGGGCACCGTCGGCTCGCTCAAGGCGGTCAGCACCGACTTCGCCGCGGCCTGCGACGGCGCGGGCGGCGGTGGCGGCGCGGGCGGCAACTGAGCCCCACGCGCGAGCGCTGACGCTGGCGCTCGCCGAGGCGTCCCTCTCTTCAGGGGGAGCGGCTCTCGACGAAGGCCCATCGGCTCTGCCGGTGGGCCTTCGTGCATTGACGGCCGGCGCGGTCGTTGGCTGCAAGCTCGCGGCGCTCGATCCGTGCTGCCTGCTCCTGGGCCAAAGCCGCGCGCGCGTGCTAGCAGCCTGCGCATGAAGGCGATCGTCATCGGCGCAGGTCGTGGGAGCAGGCTCGAGCACCTCACCGAGGAGGTGCCGAAGACGCTCGTGCCCGTGCTCGGTCGGCCGATGCTCGATCAGATCCTCGAGGCGCTCGCCCACGCGGGCTTCGAGCGCAAAGACGTGATCTTCGTCTGCGGCTACAGGAGCGAGGTGCTGCGCGAGCGCTACCCCGAGCTCACGTTCGTGGAGAACCGCGACTGGGAGAAGAACAACATCCTCCTGTCGCTGCTCTTCGCGCGCGAGCACATGCACGAGGGCTTCGTCTCGACCTACGCCGACATCGTGTACACGCCCGACATCGCCAAGCGCGTGCGTGAGAGCGAGCACGCGGTCGCGCTCGGCTGCGACACCGACTGGCGCCGGCGCTACCGAGGCCGCACCAACCACCCCGAGACCGACGCCGAGAAGATGCTCGCGGAGGGCTCGCGTGTGACGCGCCTCTCGCGCCGCATCGAGAGCGAAGAGGCCGCAGGCGAGTTCATCGGTGTGATGAAGGTCGGCCCCACGGCGGTGCCGGGTTTCCTCGAGGCCTTCGACGCCGCTCAGCGCGTGTACGCCGGCCGCGAGTTCCGTGAAGGGCGCTCCTTCGAGAAGGCCTACCTGCTCGACTTCCTCCAGCACTGGGTCGAGGCCGGCGCCGAGCTGCACCGCGTCGACACCGACGGCGGCTACATGGAGATCGACACGCTGCAGGATCGCGAGCTCGCCGAGCGCTGGTGGCGACGCGAAGGCTGAGCCGCGCTTCGCCCACCGCTCGCCGAGTACGTCGCCGCCGAGACCGCGCTTCAGCGCTTCGCGCCGCGGATCGCGTCGGCGAGCTCGGCGCCCTGCGCGAGCAGGCCGGGCAGCCCGCCGGTGTGCAGGAAGAGCACGCGCGCGCCGTCGAGCTCGCCTCGCCTGGCCGCCTGCACGAGGCCGTAGAAGGCCTTGCCGGTGTAGACGGGGTCGAGCAAGAGGCCGCTCGAGCGCGCGACGTCGACGATGAGGCGCTTCTGTGTCTCGGTGGGCACGCCGTAGGCCGGGCCCTTGGCGCGATCGTCGACGCGCACGGGGATCGGCGCGCAGAGCTTCGGATCGAGCGCGCGGGCCTCGCCCACGAGGCGCGCGATCGTCGCCTCGAAGTACGCGGTGTCGTCGCACACGGCCATCGGGCGCAGCTCGCTCGCGACGCCCGCGAGCGCTGCGCCGAGCGCGACGCCGGCGGCGGTGCCGCCCGAGCCGCAGGCGTGCACGACGACGTCGAAGGGGCGGCCTCCCGCCAGGCCGAGCTCGAGCTGCCTGCCGAGCTCGAGCATCGCGCGCACGTAACCGAAGCTGCCGAGGCCGCTCGAGCCTCCCTCGGCGATCACGTAGGGGTGCTCGCCCGCGGCGCGGAGCTCCTCGGCGACCTGGGCCATGCGCTCGGTCCGCTCTCGGTACTGGTGCGGCGTGATGAGGCGGATCTCCGCGCCGACGAGGCGATCGACGAGCACGTTGCCGGTGAGCGGCAGGCTCTCGGGCCCCAGGTCGGGGCTCGTCGTGCGCAGGAGCAGCACCGAGCGCATGCCGAGCGAAGCGCCGAGCACGGCGGTCGCGCGCGCGTGGTTCGACTGCAGCCCGCCGCAGGTGACGAGCACCGTCGCGCCCTCGGCCTGCGCAGCCGCGAGCAGGTACTCGAGCTTGCGCACCTTGTTGCCGGCCTCCGCGCCACCGGTCACGTCGTCGCGCTTGATCCACAGATCGATGCGGCTCGCATCGAGCCCGAGCTCGCTGAGCAAGCGCGCGGGCGCGCGCACGACGGGCGTGGGCGTGTGGGCGAGCGCGAGGCGGGGAAGGCTCATGTCAGGACCTCAGAAGAGCAGCCCCAGCTTGGTGTTGAGCACGTACTGATCGGCGAGGCGCGCGCCGCTGGCGTCGTCGAAGGCGCCGCCCGGGAAGAGCACGCCGCCCTCGACGCCCAGCGCGAGCGTGGTCGTCGGCTCGAGCGGCACACGCGCGTCGACGCCCGCGTCGAGCTCGAGGCCCAGGTCGCGCCGGCGAGGATTGCCTCCGTCGAAGTTCGCGTAGCGGCCGAGCGCGCCCGCTTGGTAGGGATCGACCAGATCGGCCGTGGCTTGCGCGACGACCATGCCGAGCTTCACGTCGAGCGCGCGCACGGGGCGCACGATCATGCGAGGGTTGAGGTAGCTCGCGCCGAAGACGCCTCCCTGCGAAGGCAGCAGCTGCAGCCCCGGGTTGGGCCGGCCGACGATGCGTGGGTCCTGCGCGATCGTCGCCGAGCGCGCCGTCTTCCAGGCGAGCACGTGATCGAAGAGCACGAGGCCCACGTTGTGGTTCGTGTCGAAGGTGAAGCGGTGCGTGGTGCCGTCGAAGGGGTCGGCGTCGCCCGAGGCGTAGCCCCACTCGAGCTCGACGACGAGATCGCCCCAGGGCGTGTGCTTCGCGCGTGGCGCGCCTCCGATGAGGCTCGGATCACGCTCGTCGGCATCGCCCTCGGTGAGGTGCACGTAGCCGAAGGTCGTGCTCGCGCCGAAGGAGAGGATCGCCTCGTCGTCGATGGGCTGCGTCGGATCCGGGCGCGCGACGTAGCCCGAGCGCAGGTAGCTCGACGAGCCGGCGATCAGCGCGGCCTCACCCGCGACGTAGGCGTAGCCGCGGGTGCCCGGGACGCGGCCGCGCAGGCGGCCGGCGACGTCGAAGACGCCGACGGTGGTGCGCTCATCGTAGGAGCTCAACGTAGTCGGCAGCGTGCGGCTCTGCGTGCGCAGGACGCCGTAGGTGCCGATCTCGGCGACGTCGCTCGTGAGCATGAGCGCGAGGATGCCCTGCCAGGCCACGTCGCCCGCGGGCTGCTCGGGTGAGTCGCCGAGCAGGTCGGCCGTGTTGTCCTCGAAGACGAGGTCGCCCGCGATCGCGACGGCGAGCGGCGACTGCTTGCCGAAGGGGCGCGTCGCGTAGAGCAGACGCTCGACGATGGCGCCGCGGATCGTGTCGCCGAACATGCTCTGGTGCGCGCCGTCGTTGGCGAGCAGGCCTTGGCCCCAGTGGCTCGTCTGCTGGCCGACGCGGAACATGCCGATCGGCGAGTCGTATTGGAGGTAGAGTTCGCGCGGGTAGAAGTCGTACCAGACGTCTTCGGCGAGCGGGTCGCGCGCCAGATCGACGAGCTGCGTCGTGTCGCCGACGACGAGGCCTCGCAGCACGTCGGCTTGCGCGACGAGCGAGAGCGAGTCGCGGAACTGCACGCGGCCGCCGATGCGCAGCCAATGGTAGAGGTACGCGTTCTGGCCGAGCAGGCTCGGATCGCGCTCCTCGCCGTCGAGGGGCCCGGCGGCTGGCGGCTCGAGGCGCAGCTTGCTCAGCGCGCGGAAGCGCAGCTGGTATTCGCCGTGCATCGAGAAGGTGAGAAAGTCGGGGTCGCGCGGCAGGGGCTTCACGCGCGCGTCTTCGGCGACGAAGCGCTCGTGGAAGCCGTCGCTCGCGGGGCGCTCCACGCGCGGGGGCAGGTCCGGGTCCTGCGGCACCTCGAGCTCGGTGCCCGCAGGGACACGCAGCTCGAGGCGGACCTCTGCGTGCGGGTCGTCGTCGAGCTCGGGCTCCGGCACCACCAGCGTCGTGGGAGGAGCGGGACGCGATGGCTGCGCGCTGCCCTCGGGCGCGCCTGGCTGCGCTCCCGCGACGGAGGCCGCCGCGAAGAGAGACGTCGAGAGCAGGGCCGGTGCGAGGCGTCGCATGTCGATCGGCGCGGGAGCATAACAGGTTGCTCCCGCCTCGATCGCGCGACTACGCTCCGCCATGCCTACGAACGAGCCTCCCGCGAGCGCCTCGGGTCACGCACCTAAGCCGGGAGGGCGCGCGCAGCCTGCCGAGGGGCCCGTGCTCGTCGGCCGCGCGATCGGCCTCTCGGAGCTCGTCGAGGTCGCCCGCCACGGGCGCGCCGTCGCGCTCTGCCCGGAGGCGCGCGCGCGCATCGAGGCCTCACGCCGCGCCATCGACGCGATCGTCGCAGCCGGCGACGCGGGGCCGCCCGTCTACGGCGTGAACACCGGCTTCGGCGCCCTCGCCGAGACGCGCATCGCGCACGACGACGTCGCGGCGCTGCAGCGGAACCTCGTGCGCAGCCACGCCTGCGGCGTCGGCCCGGATCTGGGCCACGACGAGGTGCGCGCGATGATCCTCTTGCGCGCGCAGGTGGTCGCGATGGGGCACTCGGGCGTGAGGCTCGAGGTCGTGGAGCTGTTGCTCGCGATGCTCGAGGCCGACGTCGTGCCGCGCGTGCCCTCGCAGGGCTCGGTCGGCGCCTCGGGTGACCTCGCCCCGCTCGCCCACCTCGCGCTCGTGCTCATCGGTGAGGGCGAGGTCGTCCGTCGTGACGGCTCGCGCGTGCCGAGCCTCGGCGCGCTGCGCGAGGCGGGCCTCGAGCCGGTCGTGCTCGAGGCGAAGGAGGGGCTCGCGCTCATCAACGGCACGCAGTTCATGACCGCGCTCGGCGCGCTCGCGCTCGCCGACGCGCTCGAGCTCTGCTGCCTCGCCGACATCGCGGGCGCGGTGAGCCTCGAGGCGCTCATGGGCACGAAGACGCCCTTCGACGAGCGCCTCATGGCCGTGAGGCCTCACCCCGGGCAGGCCGTCGTCGCGAAGAACCTGCGCGCGCTGCTCGCAGAGAGCGCGCTCATGCGCAGCCACGTCGACTGCGGCAAGGTGCAGGATCCCTACTCGCTGCGCTGCATGCCGCAGGTGCACGGGGCGAGCCGAGACTCGCTCGTGCACGCCGCGCTCGTGGTCGAGCGCGAGATGAACAGCGTCACGGACAACCCCACGGTGCTGCTCGCGCCAGACGGCCGCGCCGAGGTGCTGAGCGGCGGCAACTTCCACGGCCAGCCGGTCGCGATCGCGCTCGACCTCTCCGCGATCGCGCTCGCGGAGCTCGCCAACATCAGCGAGCGTCGCGTCGAGCAGCTCGTGAACCCCGCGCTCTCGAGCGGCCTCACGCCCTTCCTCGCGCCCGAGAGCGGGCTGCACTCAGGCTTCATGATCGCGCAGGTCGCGTCGGCCTCGCTGGTGAGCGAGAACAAGGTGCTCTGTCACCCCGCGAGCGTCGACTCCATCCCCTCGAGCGCCGGTCGCGAAGACCACGTGAGCATGGGCAGCGTGAGCGCGCGCAAGCTGCAGCAGGTGGCCGAGAACGTCGCCGTCGCGCTGTCGATCGAGCTGCTCGTCGCTTGCGCGGGCATCGATCAGCGCCGGCCGCTCTCGCCCGCGACAGGGGTCGACGCGGCGCACGCCGCGGTGCGCGCCGTGGTGACGCAGCTCGTCTCGGACAGGCCGCTCTACGTCGACATCGCGGCGGTGCGCGGGCTCCTGCGCACGGGCGCCGTACGTCGCGCCGTCGAGGCGCGCATCGGCGCGCTGGCCTGAGAGCGCGAGGCGTCGTGCCCGCTCGGCGCGGGCAAGGGGCTCACTGCAGACGGCTGCTCACTGCAGACAGCTGCTCACTGCAGACGGCTGCTCACTGCAGACGGCTGCTCACTGCAGACAGACGCGGTAGGCCTGCGCGTACTCGGGCGCGTAGTAGGTGTAGACCCCGTCGAAGAGCGGCACGCAGGCGCCGCCGCCGCAGTCGGCCGGGCCGTGGCAGACGACGTGGTTCGGCGGGCTGCAGGCCGCGACGCACTCGGTCGGCCCGTCGAAGCGCGGCTCCTGCAAGAACTGCGAGAGGTGCATGCGCGCGCAGCACACCTGGCCCGGGCAGTCTTCGGGACCGTCGCAGCGGAGCTCGAGCTGGTTCGCGCCGCAGGCGCCCGCGCTGCACTTGTCGAGCGTCGGGTTGGATTCATCGAAGCAGCAGCGATCTCCGGGCGCGCAGGCGACCGGCGTGGTGCCGCCGCCGTCGTTGCAGCTGAGCTCGGGGAGCGGCGTGGTCGTGCCCGTGCTGGTCGAACTCGACGTGGTGGCGCTCGTGGTGCTCGTCGTGGTCGAGCTCGTCGTCGCCGGATCCCCGCCCTGGCCGCCCGAGGAGCTCACCGAGGCCCGCGAGGTCGAGGCCTCCTCGGAGCTCGAGCCAGCGCCTCCTTCGCCCTCGCCGAAGCGGAACTCCGGGTAGCAGGCGCACGCGAGCACGGAGAGCAGAGCTAGGAGCGCGGAGCGCGGGGCGATGAAGCGATGCCCGGAGGCCGTACCCGACGACTGCACGCGGTGATTCTACCCGAAGCGGAGCACGCTGTCCGGTCGGACGCGAGCCTGGGCCGCGCGGCGCGGCTCAGCCCTTCGTGTCCATGCCGAGCAGCTTCGTCATGCTCGCTTCGTCGGCGGGGGTGAAGGGATACCGGTCGAAGTCCGCGCTGCGCACCCACTCGAAGGCGTGCACCGCGCGCGGCGAGGGCTCACCGGCGGCGATGTGGCACTCGTAGAGGTAGAGATCGACCGTGTAGCGCTCGTAGGGGTGGCTCACGAAGCTGATGAGCTGGCCGGCCGTCACCTCGACGTCGAGGCGGTGACGCACCTCGCGCGCGAGCGCCTCGGCGTCCGACTCGGCGTGCTCGACGCGGCCGCCCGGGAACTCCCACATCAGCGGCAGGACCGCGTTCGGGCGCCGCTGCGTGATGAGGTAGCGCCCCGCGTGCTCGATCACCGCCGCGACGACGCGGATGCGCTTCGCGTCGTCGCGCTCCCCAGCTGGCGGGGGCGCGCTCGGGCGAGCGGCGCTCACGAGCGCCTCCGTCTCGAGCTGTCGGCGCACATGTGCACGGCGGCGTCGCTCCTCCGTGAAGTCGCTCAGTGGACCTGCACGCGGAACAGCTGCTGTCCCATGAGCAGGATGTCGCCGGTCTGGACCGGCGTATCCCGCATCAAGCGGAAGAAGCTGCCGTTCGAGCTGCCGAGGTCGGTCAGGAGCAGCTTGCCGTCTTCCCAGGCGATGCGGCAGTGCAGGCCCGAGACGTAGCCGTCCTCGGGGAAGAGCACGTCGCCGCGCTCACGCCCGAGGTGCAGGCCCGTCTCCGGGATCGGGAAGGCGTTGCCCGTCGTGTCGCGCCCGATGACGAGCGCCAAGCGGGCGACGTAGCCGCGCGCCGGGCTGCCCATGCGCTCGACCCCGTCGGCGCCCTTCGGCAAGGGGGTGAGGGCCTCGACCTTGAGGATCTCCTGGCCGATGCGGAAGATGTCGCCGAGCGCGAGCTCGATGGGCTCGTCCCGCTGGATCTTCTTGTAGACGCCGTTCAGCGAGCTCTCGTCGCGCACGAGGACCTGCTTGCCCTTGGGCATGAAGGTCGCGTGCTTCGGGGAGAGGTAGCTGTCGCCGGCGAAGACGCCGCCGCTGTCGCGGCCGAGCGTGATCGGCGTCGCCGGCAGGTGCGCCGTGCCGGCCTCGGTGCCGTCGGCCCGCAGCGCCGTGAGGCTGAAGCCGCCCGGCTGCGGAGCGTCGAGCGGGACGCCCAGCGCGGCCTCGCCGGAGGGCGCGGCGGCCACGGCGGGGGCGGGCGCAGGTGCCACAGCGGCCGGCGCGATGCTCGCGGGCTTCGTGAGCTTGAAGCCGCACGAGGCGCAGAACTTGTTGGAGGGCGCGTTGGCGTGTCCGCACTGCGGGCAGCCGACGGTCGCGTCGCCCGCAGGCGCAGCTTGGACCTGAGGCGCCGCAGCGGGCGCGGCAGCCACCGGCGCGGCGGCTGGGCCCTGCCCACCAGCCTGCCCACCGGCGTCGGCTCCGGATCCTGCCCGATGCATGCCGTGCGGCGGCGTGTTCGACCCGAACTTCTTCGGGGCGGCATCGCGGGGGAGCTCAGCGCCACACCCGAGGCAGAACTTGTAGTGGTCCTGGTTTTCCTTCGTGCACTTCGGGCAGATGATCACCGGGCTCTCTCCTCGCGAGAACGAGCGGTCGAGTTGGTGAAGCTGCGCTTCCCGTCGCCGAAAAAGGCGAGAAACCGGGACGCCGACCCACCGAGGCCGCGTCAGCATAGTCGGCGCTTCGCAGGTTTGTCGACTTCCCCGTGCGCCGGGGCGCGCGCAGGGCGATTCTCGGGCCGATTCGAGCGGTTCGGGGCCGCGCGGTGCGCGCTCGGGCGGGCGTCGAGCGGGAGCGCGAGGGGCTCGGCGGCGGAGCTCAGCGGGCGAGCAGCGCCAGCGCCTCGCGCACCAGCTCCCCGAGCGGTGCGTCGTCGAGCGGTCGGGACTGGCTGAGCGTCGCCACGGCGCGCTCGGCCTCGCTGGGCCGGAAGCCCATGCGCGTCAGCGCTCCGAGCAACAGCTCCCCGCGGGAGCCCTCCGAGGGCTGGGCCGGAGTGGACGGTCCGGTGAGCCCCGGGGGCCTCGGGGCGCCGACGGGCAGCTTGCCCTCGAGCTCGAGCACGAGGCGCTCGGCCGTCTTCTTGCCGACCCCAGGGATGCTCGTGAGGCGCTTGCTGTCGCCTCGCGACACCATCCCGGCGAGCTCCTCGACCGAGACGGCGCCGAGGATCGAGATGCCGAGCTTGGGGCCGACGTTCGCCACCGCGATGATCGCGCGAAACGCAGCCCGTTCGTCCGCCGAGGCGAAGCCGAAGAGCTGGAAGGTGTCTTCGCGTACGTGCGTGTGCACGTGCAGGGTGATGGTGCCGCTCGGGTCGGCGGCCGCGCGGCCGCGCGTGCCGAGCGGCGCGCTCACCTCGTAGCCGACGCCGTTCACGTCGAGCACGAGGCTGCCTCCGTCGCCTTCGTCGACGATCCTACCGCTCAGTCGCGCGATCATGTCGAGCTCTACCCTGCTCCCGCTTCGGTGTGTCTTCCCGCGTCGAGCCGCTCCGCGCCTCCCTCTCGGGGCGACGCGACGGGCATCGCCTGGGTCAGTTGTCGAGCGCTCCCTGCGCGATCCAGTCGCGGAGGGTGTCGCGGTCGCTCCGCGGCAAGAGCCCGTTCGGGTCGGGCATGGCCTTTCCACAGAGCTCGCCGCAGGCCGCCCGCGCGCAGTCGAGCGTGCCGTCGACCTTGTGCATGAGGTAGCTGTCCTCCGGGCGCCCGGGCTCGACGAGCGAGAGCGCGCTGCTCGGCGACTTCTGCCCGATGAGCACGGCTCGGATCGCGGCGACGTCGCTGGGGTTCGCCTGCTCGTCGACGTTGCCGAGGTAGGGGCGGTAGCCGGCGGAGTTCGCCGGGCTCGAGGCGTCGCCGTGGCAGGCGCCCGACAGGCTGCAGGAGCGCTCCAGGATCGGCAGCACGTCGGCCCGGAAGGAGCGCCCTTCGACCTCGGTCCAGCAGGAGGCGTCGAAGCAGCCCTCGGCGTCGACATCGGAGCTGCAGGACTGCCCGCCGGCCCCGCCCGTGTCGTCGCCGCAGGCGCTGAGGGGAGCCAGGCCGAGCGGCGCGCCCGCGAGGGCCGCGACGGCGAGCACCGAGGGCAAGGCGAGGGGAGTGCGACGCGGCCGCGTGTCCATGGGGGGAGACCTTACACCCTGCGTGGTGGGCGTCGAGCGCCGAGCAGGCGCGAGCGAGGGACGAAGCACGCGCTCCCCGAGCGCGCACCGCCCCGCGCGTCGCCCCGCGGCGCGGTCGAGCGCGCCGTTTGTTGGCCCCACCTGGAGCCGGGCTCTAGCATCCAACGCGATGATGTCCGTCGCTAGGCTGTGGCGTGTGGCTGCGCTCTCGAGCGTGGCCTCGTTCGGGGCGGTCGGCTGCGCCTCGAACGCAGACTCGTTCGCGGCCGATCTCGATCGGCTCCGCTCCGAGGTGGCCTCGCTGCGCTCGCAGAACGCCGCGCTCGGCGAGCGCCTGGGCGCGGTCGAGTCGGCGGCGCGGGCCCCGGCGAGCCAGGCCGCCGAGCCGCAGTCCGCCCCCGCGGTGGGCGCGAGGCCTCGGCTCGAGGTCGTCCGTCTCACGCCCAGCGAGGCCGAGGAGCCGCTCGTCGCCAGCGAGCCGACCGGTCCGGTCGCGCCGCCCGCTGCGGCCGCGCCGCGCGTGCGCTACCGTTCGACCTCCAAGGGCATCGTCGAGGAGCTCGTCCCGCTCGACGACGCCACGCAGCGGCCCACCTCGGGCACGGTGGTCGCACAAGCGAAGCCGGGCTCGAACGCGTCCCCCGCCAACCGCCCGTCGGCGCCGCCGGCCGGCCGGAGCCAGTAGCGAGCCATGAGCAAGCGCCAAAGCCTCGTCATCCTCGGTCTGGTCACCTCGAGCGTCGCCGTCTCACCGGCGGTCGCTCAAGAGAGCCCGGTGGTCTCGATCCCGAACGACTCGGGAGGCGAGACCCAGGTCACCCTCGTGCCGGGGCAGACCTCCGTGACGACCACCACGCAGAGCAACCTCGGCCCCTCTCGCGAGGACCTCGAGGGCTACCTGCCGTCGAGCTCGCGCTCGCTGACCGACACCTCGCGCTCGAACGACGGCTTCGATCTCAACCGAGGCGCCGGCGAGGCCATGACGAGCGCGCGCGGCGGCAAGGGCTCGCAGTACGTGCTCGAGGGCGCCGGAGTCCCGCAGGCCCACAGCGTGCGGCGCGGCGACACGCTCTGGGGCATCAGCGGCCAGTACTACAAGAACCCCTACGGCTGGCCGAAGCTCTGGGCGCAGAACCCTCAGGTGCAGAACCCGCACTGGATCTACCCTGGCGATCGCATCAAGCTGCGCGCCGACGGCCCCGGCGCGCCCGGGCTTCGCCGCTCGGACATGGCCCGGATGAGCGAGGGCTCGATCCTCTTGCGCGATCTGGGCTGGGTCGACGACCCCGACAAGGACGCGGTCGGCGAGCTCGTGGGCTCACCCGAAGACCAGTCGCTGCTCAGCTACGGTGACGACGTCTACATCCAGCTCGACGACGACGCGAAGGTCACGCTCGGCCAGGAGCTCACGCTCTTCAAGCCGGTGCGCACCATGCGAGGCGCCGACGCCGACGCCGACGGCGAGCTCGTGGCGGTGCGCGGCACGGTGCGCGTCGATCGCTACAACCCCAAGACGCAGATGGTGAAGGGGCGCGTCATCGAGGCGCTCGACGTCATCGAGCGCGGCGTGCTCGTCGGCAACGTCGGCCGCAAGTTCAACATGGTCGCACCCACACGCAACGAGAAGTTCGTGCAGGCGCACATCCTCACGGCGCTCTACCCGCACGAGATCTTCGGCCAGCACCAGGTCATCTTCCTCGACCGAGGCTCGAAGCACGGCGTGAAGCCGGGCAACCGCTTCTTCGTCGTCGAGCGAGGCGACCGCTGGGTGCAGACCCTGCGAGGCGCCGGGCCCATGGCGACGCGCAAGATGGAGACCGAAGACGACCGCGTCAACGTCGACGCCAAGATGAAGTCCGACGGTCCGGTCGACGCGTACCCGAACGAGACCTACGGAGAGATCCGCGTGGTGGCCGTGCGCGAGAACACCTCGATCGCGGTCGTCGTGCAGTCGGTCCACGAGCTCGAGCGCGACGCCATCCTCGTGATGAAGAAGGGCTACTGAGCGGCGCGACCCCAGCTCGGGTGCTCGACGCGCCGGGCCCTCCCCAGGGGAGCGCTCGGCGTTCGTGTCCGTGCGGAGGCCTCAGCGCACCATCGTGCCGACGCCGGTCTCGGTGAAGAGCTCCGCGACGACGTGGTGGGGCACGCGCTCGTCGATGAGGTGCACGGTCTCGACGCCGCCTGCGAGCGCGCGCACCGCGCCGCGCGCCTGCGCGACGAGCGAGGCGTCGATGGAGCCCTCGTCGAGGCGCGCGGCCAGCTCCTCGGCAGAGATCTCCGAGAGCAACATGGTCGCCTCTCCCCGCTGCGTCGCGTCGGCCCCCGTCTCGCTCGCCGCGCTCTCGACGGCGCGCACGACGAGGCCTGCGCGTCCGACGAGGTAGATGAGCTTGTGCGCCGAGCAGGCGATGGCGATCTCGGCGGCGACGGTGTCGACGTCGACGCCCAGCGTCGCGGCGCCCTCTGCGTCGTCGTCCGCGAGACCCGACTCGACGAGCCCGCTCGTGTCCTCCGGCATCACCACGGGCACGTACTCCTTGGCGAGCAAGAGCTCGATCACCTCCGGGTCGACGACGAAGCCGGCGTCGCCGGCGGGCGGCGGAGGCGGGCGCGAGCCGGTCGTCGAGCGCCGGGAGGGGCCGCGCCTCAGCAGGTTGCCGTCGGCCGGGGTGAGGCCGACCGCGCGCACGCCTTGGCGCGCGAGCGAAGAGACCATCAGCTCCGAGGCCGGCCCGGCCTGCACGAGGATCGGGCGCAGGCCCACGGCCGCGAGCAGGCGCACGTCTTCGGCGAGGCGGGTCGTGAGGTCGAGGCGCGCGAGCGTCGAGGGACCGTAGCGCACGACCGCGCGGGTGCCGCGGAAGCGCTCGATGTACCGGAGGGCGGAGACGAGCACCTCCTTCTTGAGCTCGGGCGTCTTCGTCTCGAGGCGCTGATCGCGGTAGACGGGGCCGCCCGGCGACTCGACGAGCACGGCGGCGTAGTCGGCGTTGATGCGCACGTAGTCGTAGGAGAGGTCGCAGCCGTAGGCGGTGGCCGAGCCCTCGCCGAGCCCCAGGTCGATCCCGAGCGTGACCTCGTCGTGGCGGAGCTTGGCGCGCAGCGCGTCGTGCTCGAAGGGGGTCGGCGCGCCCAGCGTGAACACGGCCGTACCCTGCATCGTGATCGAGATCCTGCGAGGGTCGAGCTCGAGCTTCTCGCGCGCGGCCTGCGATCCGAGCGCCGCGAGCACGCGCCCGTAGCCCGGGTCGGCGCCGAAGAGCGCGCATTTGACGAGCGTGGAGCTCGCGACGGCGCGCGAGAGCGAGCGCGCCGCGCCGGTGTCGGCGGCGCGATCGACGCGCACGCTCACGAGCTTGCGAGCGCCCTCGCCGTCGCGCGCGACCTGACGGGCGAGCTCGCGCGCGACCTCGGCGAGCGCCAGGCCGAGCGCGCGCGCCTCCTCGCTCTCGGGATCGTCGATGAGCGGAGCGCCCGAGGCGCCGTTGGCGAAGGCGAGGACCTGGTCGTTGGTCGACGCCTCGCCGTCGATGCTGAGCATCTGGAAGGAGTCGTCGACCGCGAGCCCGAGCGCGCGGTCGAGCGCCGCCGGAGAGACGGCCGCGTCGGTCAGGAGGAAGCCGAGCACCGTGGCGAGCTCGGGGTGCACCATGCCCGAGCCCTTGCCCACGCCGAGCACACGCACGCGCGTGCCGTGCACGAAGACCTCGCGGCTCGCGAGCTTGGTGGTCGTGTCGGTCGTGAGGATCGCCTCGGCCGCGGGCAGCGGATCGGCGCCGAGCAGCTCGACGAGGCGCTTCGCCGCGAGGCGCACCTTCTCGACCGGGAAGGGCACGCCGATCACGCCGGTCGCCGCGGAGAGCACGGCGTCGGCGGGCAGGTCGAGGCTCGAGGCGATGGCCTCGACCACGGCGAGCTCGTCGGCGTCGTCCCTGGGGCCTGTCATCGCGTTGGCGTTGCCGCTGGCGACGACGATCGCGCGCACGTCGGCCGCGGGTAGCCGGAGCGCGTTGCGGCGCACGCTCGCCGCGCGCGTGAGCGAGGTCGTGAGGCGACCGGCGACGCTCGCGGGCGCGTGCGAGAGCACGAGCGCGAGGTCGCGGCGCTTGACCTTGATGCCGCAGGCCATGCCCGCGAAGGAGTACCCGAGGGGGATGCGCAGCTCTTCAGGTCTCGACACGGGCGACGCCGAGCGTCCTACGCGTCGGCGTACGAGGCGACAAGGGCTCTCGCCCTCACCGCGGCCATCGCCTACAAGAGCCGGCCCGGCCCCGTGGCGAAATGGCAGCCGCGGCGGATTTAAAATCCGCTTCCCGCGAGGGAGTCTCGGTTCGAGTCCGAGCGGGGTCACCCCAGCCGCCCACCCCCAGCGGTGCACGTCGACATGCGCAAGGTCATCATCCATCGCCCAGGAGGCCTCGAGCGGCTCGTCGTCGCCGAGCAGCCCGACCCCACGCCCGGCCCCGGCGAGGTGCTCGTGCGCGTCGCCGCCGCCGGCATCAACTACGCCGACTGCATCATCCGCATGGGGCTCTACGCCTCGGCGAAGGAGCTGCACGGCTACCCGATCACGCCGGGCTTCGAGGTCGCAGGTCAGGTCGCCGCGGTGGGCGAGGGCGTCACGCGCTTCGCCGTCGGCGATCGTGTGCTGGCGGTGGCGCTCTTCGGCGGTTACGCCTCGCGCCTCGTGGTGCCCGAGCACCAGGTCTACGCCTGCCCACGCGAGCTCGAGCTCGCCGAGGCCGCGGCCCTGCCTGCGGTGGCGCTCACGGCCCACCACGCGCTCTTCGAGCTCTGCAAGCTCCGACCCGGCGCGCGCCTGCTCGTTCACTCTGCGGGCGGCGGCGTGGGCAGCATGCTCGTGCAGATGGGCAAGATCGCGGGCGCCGAGGTCGTCGGGGTCGTCGGAGGCGCGCACAAGGTCGAGCACGTGCGCGCGCTCGGGGCCGACCACGTGATCGACAAGAGCTCCGCGCCGCTGTGGAGCGAGGTGGAGCGGCTCGCGCCCGGGGGCTTCGACGTCGTGCTCGACGCCAACGGCGTCGAGACGCTGAAGCAGTCCTACGAGCACCTGCGCCCCACGGGCAGGCTCGTGATCTACGGCTTCCACTCGATGCTGCCCAAGCAGGGCGGTCGGCCCGACTGGCTCAAGCTCGCCTGGTCGTGGCTGCGCACGCCTCGCTTCGACCCGCTGAAGCTCACGAACGACAACCGCAGCGTGATGGCCTTCAACCTCTCCTACCTCTTCGAGCGCCGCGAGCTGCTCGAGGAGGGCATGGAGCGCATCCTCGGCTGGATCCACGACGGGCGACTGCGCCTGCCCGAAGTCACCCGCTACCCGGTCGATCGTGTCGCCGAGGCGCACGCGGCGCTCGAGTCCGGCGAGACGGTCGGCAAGCTCGTGCTGAGCTTCGGCGACTGAGGCCGGCTGCGCGCGGCCGTGCCGGATCGGGGCTTTCTGGGCGCCGTGCGTGCCCCGGGGCTATGCTCGATCGCGATGCGCCGCGCGTGCTCCGTCGTGCTCTCGAGCCTCGCGCTCGTCGCCGCCGCGTGCGAGCGCGCCGACGACGGGGCCTCCGGCGCGGAGCCCGGCGCGCTCGAGGATCCCTTCGCACTCGAGCTCGTCGAGCTCGAGCTGCCGGCCCAGCGTGGCGAGCGCCTCGTCGTCTACCTCGACGCGGGGCACGGCGCGCCCGACAACGAAGGCAACCGCTCGAGCCTCTGCGAGCTCGAGCAGGACACGATGCACGACCTCGCGCTCGATCTCGGCGCGGCGCTCGAGGCCTACGGCGGCTTCGTCGTCGTGCCGAGCCGCACCGGCGACGAGCTCGTGCCCTACGCCGAGCGCGTCGCCGACGCCGAGCGGGTCGGCGCCGACGTCTTCCTCAGCCTGCACTCCGACGTGCGCGGCCAGGTGCGCGAGTGGTCACCCGAGCCCGGGCTGGTCTGCCGCGCGAGCCACGACGCACCCGGGTTCACGGTGCTCTACTCCGACGAGGGGCCGGCCGAGCTCGCCGCCGCGCGCGCCGCGCTCTGCGCGACGATCACCGGGTCGATGCGCGCGGCGGGCTTCTCGGCCTACGACGGCGCCGAGTACGTCGGGCTCTACGCTCCCTCCGGTCCCTCGGGCTGTTTCGTCGATCGCCACGCAGCCGACAAGCGCATCATGGTGCTGCGCCGCCCCACGATGCCCTCGGTGATCGTCGAGACGCACAACGCGCTCGATCCACGCGAGGCCGTGGCCTTCCGCGACCCGCTCGTGCGCGAGGCCTTCGCGCGCGCCATCGCCCACGCGCTGCGCTCCTTGCCAGCTCAGGGGCTCTCGCTGCGCTGAGCGCCTCCGTGGGACTTGTAGGTGCGGATCGCGTAGACGCCCTTGCCCGTCGCGATCGTGGCGCCCGGGTCTTCCTTGTGGAAGAGCCGGATGTCGGAGACACCCACGGCCTTGCCGGCGCGCACGAGCGTCGCGTGCGCGTAGAGATCGTGCTGTTTGCCCGGCAGCAGGTAGTCGACCCTGAGATCGATCGTCGAGACGCGCGCGCGTTCGTCGGCGAGCGCGCTCCAGAGCGCGAGGCCGCCCGAGGTGTCGGCGAGCATGCTGAGCACGCCGCCGTGCAGGGCGCGTTTGACCGGATCGCCGATGAGCTCGTCGCGGTAGGGGATGCGCAGGAGGATGTCGCCGGGATCGACGCGCTCGGCGCGGAGGCCGAGGAACTTGTTGAACGGGATCCACTCCTCCGCGAGCTGCTTCAGGACCTCGGGCGTCATGGCCCGGTCCCGTACACGAGGGCCCAGGTGGCGACCACGTCGCTCGCGCTCCCCGCGGGTTCCGGCCCGCCGAGCCGCTCGGGCCGCCCGCGACGCGGCCCCGAGGATCGCGACGGGGCCGTGCATTGACCGCGCTTGCGTCGCCGGACCGTGCTAAGGCGCGCGGGCCATGCCGCGTCCCCTCCGCAACATCGCCATCGTCGCCCACGTCGACCACGGCAAGACCACCCTCGTCGACCACATGCTCAAGCAGGCCGGGACCTTCCGCGCCAACGAGGCGGTCGCCGAGCGCGTGATGGATTCGAACGACCTCGAGCGAGAGCGTGGCATCACGATCCTCGCGAAGAACACGAGCGTGAACTGGAGGGGCACGAAGATCAACGTGGTCGACACCCCGGGCCACAGCGACTTCGGAGGCGAGGTCGAGCGCACGCTGATGATGGCCGACGGAGCTCTCCTGCTCGTCGACGCCGCCGAGGGCGCCCTCCCGCAGACGCGCTTCGTGCTCTCGAAGTGCCTCGAGCGAGGCTTCCCGGTGATCGTGGTCATCAACAAGATCGACCGCTCCGACGCCCGCCCCGACGAGGTGCTCGACCAGGTCTTCGATCTGTTCTGCGACCTCGGCGCGAGCGACGCGCAGACCGACTTCCCGGTGCTCTACGCGATCGGCAAGATCGGCATGGCGAAGAAGGAGATGGCCGACGAGGGCAAGGATCTCGAGCCGCTCTTCGAGACGATCCTCGAGAAGGTGCCGGAGCCCGCGGGCGACCCGGACGCGCCGCTGCAGGTCATCGTGTGCAACACGACGCACGACGACTACGTCGGCAAGCTCGCCGTCGGCCGCATCGTGCGCGGCAAGCTCAGCCAGGGCAACACCGTGCTCGTGCTCGGCGAGAACGGCGCGCAGAAGCGCGCGAACGTGAAGCAGCTCTTCGTCTACGAGGGGCTCAAGCGCGTCGTCGCAGAGTCGGCCGAGAGCGGCGAGGTCGTCGCGATCGCGGGCCTCGAAGACGCCGTCATCGGCGACACGATCGCGAGCGTCGAGGCGCCCGAGGCGCTCGCGCGCATCACGGTCGAGGAGCCGACGATCAAGCTGCGCATCGGCGTCAACACCTCGCCCTTCGCCGGCAAGAGCAAGGCGAGCAAGTTTCTCACGAGCCGTCACCTGAAGGACCGCCTCGAGCGCGAGGCGCTGAAGAACCTCGCCATCCGCGTCGAGCCCACCGAGACGCCCGACACCTTCGTGGTGCTCGGCCGCGGTGAGCTGCAGCTCGCGGTGCTCGTGGAGACGATGCGCCGCGAAGGCTACGAGATGCAGCTCGGCAACCCCGAGGTCGTCACCAAGGAGATCGAAGGCGAGCTCATGGAACCGATGGAGCGCGTCGTCGTCGACGTGCCAGAGAGCTACGTCGGCGTCGTGACCGAGCGCCTCGGCGCGCGCCGCGGCCGCATGGAGAAGATGCAGGCCGGCAGCTCGGGGCGCTCGCGCCTCGAGTACGTGATTCCTTCGCGAGGGCTCATCGGCTTCCGCGGTGAGTTCCTCACGGCCACGCGCGGCACGGGTCTGCTCAATACGCTCTTCGAGGGCTGGGCGCCCTGGGGTGGGCCGATGATCCGCCGCGTCAACGGCGCGATCGTCTCCGACCGCCAGGGTCAGGCCACGCCCTACGCGATGCACCACCTGCAGGCGCGCGGCGTGTTCTTCATGAACCCCGGGGTCGACGTCTACGAAGGCATGATCGTGGGCGAGCACAACCGCCCCAACGACACCGACGTGAACGTCGTGCGCGAGAAGAAGCTCTCGAACGTGCGCACCGCGGGCAAGGACGAGAACGTCATGCTCGCCGTGCCGAAGACGCTCACGATCGAGACGGCGATGGAGTGGATCGACGCGGACGAGCTCGTCGAGGTCACGCCCGACGCGGTGCGCGTGCGCAAGCGCGTGCTCGACACGAGCCGCCGCGAGCGGCGCACCGACGCGATCAGCGACGCGCAGGGTGCCTGAGCGCGGGCGACCGGCCCGCGCGTGGCGCCTGAGCGCGGGCGACCGGCCCGCGCGTGGCGCCTGAGCGCGGGCGACCGGCCC
>ERZ761602.3146-NODE-3146-length-23987-cov-20.874394_pt1 | contig 23987 bp, 14 predicted proteins | sample MGYA00512165_ERZ761602 | MGnify/ENA primary metagenome ERZ761602 (study PRJEB28899, sample SAMN02445085) | bioreactor sludge metagenome | biome: EBPR sludge; isolation source: Thorneside wastewater treatment plant | place: Australia: Brisbane, Thorneside...
GGGCGCCGCAGGCCGGCGCGGCCAGCGAGTCGCTCCAGCTGGATCCAGATCCAGCGCCGCCTCCCTCCGACCCCGATCCAGCAGGTCGTCCGCTGGACCTGGATCCAGTTCCGGGGCGCATCCAGGCGCGCTCACCGGACCGGTACGGGCTGCAGGTCATGATCGACGGCGCGACCCGCGACAAGCTCTTGCGCGCGCAGGCGATCCTGCGTCTTCGCAACCCCAGCGGCGAGCTGGCCGAGGTCCTCGACCTCGCCCTCGACGCGCTCCTCGAGAAGCTCGAGAAGCAGAAGTTCGGCAAGACGTCGCGGCCGCGCAAGGCGAAGGCGCGTGGCGAGGACGCCGATGCGCGCTACGTGCCCAGCGAGGTCCGGCGCGTGGTCAGCGAACGGGACGCCGAGCAGTGCGCCTTCGTGAGTGACGACGGCGTGCGCTGCCCGGAGCGCGGGTTCCTCGAGCTCGACCACCGGACGATGGTCTGTCGCGGTGGTCAACCGACCGCCGATGGGATGCGATGGCTCTGCGCGCCCCATAACCAGTACGAGGCGGAGCGTCTCTTGGGCGCCGACTTCATGCGCGCGAAGCGCGAGCAGGCGCGTGAGCGCCGGGGCGGCGGGACGCCCACACCGGATGCACGGCCGATCGAGCCACCGCCCGGGTGTTCGACCGCCGAGGAGACCGCCGGCAGCAGGCTTGATGGCGCCGCCGGGGACAGCTCGACGCCGGTGCACCCGTTCCGGTGCTCCGAAGGAACCTTCGATCGGCTCGCGCTGACGCTGGCGGTTGCCCTCACGGAGCCACACGTCGGGCGAACGACGATGTGTTGAATCGTCAGGCCTGATGCCTGACGCCTTCCTTGAACAATGAGCCCTTCGGCTCCCCGACTCACTCCGCCAGGTATTTCTCGAAGGCCTTGAAGTTGTACTCGCGGCCGAGGAAGTCCTTCACCAGCACGGCGGCGTCCTTGGCGCCGCCGGGCACGAGGATCTTGTCGCGGTAGGCGTAGGTCGTGGCCGTGTCCATCAGGCCCTTCTTGGCGAACGGCGTGAGCAGATCCTTCGCGATCACGAGGGACCACATGTACGTGTAGTACATGGCCGAGTAGCCCATCAGGTGGCCGAAGCTCGCGTGGAAGCGCGTACCCTCGACGTAGCGGAAGGGCGTGTACTTCGCCTGGAGCCGCTTGACCTCGGCGAGCTGGTCGAGCTTGTCGGGCTCGATGGTGTGGAACTGGAGCGAGATCGACGCGTAGAACATCTGCTGCACGGTCTGCGTGCCGACGCCGAACTTGTCGGCCTTGCGCATGCGCGTGACCAGCGCCTCGGGGATGACCTCGCCGGCGGCGTTCCGGGCGAAGCGCTTGAGCGTCTCGTGGCTCCACGCCCACTCCTCGAACATCTGCGAGGGCGCCTCGACGAAGTCGTGCTCGGTGGCGACGCCGCTGTGGCGGATCCACGCGTGGTGCCCGCCGAGCACGTGGTGCATGAGGTGACCGAACTCGTGGAACATGGTGACGACGTCGTCGTGCTCCATGAGCTCGTTGCCCTTGGCGAAGTTGCAGACCAGGACACCTTCGGGCAGCTGCACGCCGGTCACGCCGTCGTGGAGCGTGAACTGCGCGGCGTGCTTGTACTTGCCCTCGCGCGGGTGCATGTCGAGGTAGACGCGGCCGAGCTTCTCGTCGCCGCGCACCACGTCGAGCACCTTGACGTCGGTGTGCCACGGCGCCGCGTCGGTCACCGGGACGTACTGGATGTCGTAGATCGTGCCCGTGATCTCCAGCAGACCGGCGAGCGTCTGCTCGTACGGGAAGTACGGGCGCACCTCCTTGGAGTCGACCTCGTACTTCTTCTTCTTCACCCGGTTCTCGAGGAACGTCTTCTGCCAGTCCTCGACGCGGGTCGCCTTCTTGTCGATCGTCTTCAGCTCCTTGAGGAGCTCGGCGTAGTCCTTCTTGGCCCGCGCCTGCGCGAGCTTGGCGACGCGCTCGATGAAGTCGGCGGCGTTCTTGGCCGACTTGATCATCTTGTCCTCGGTGATGTAGCTCGCGAAGTCGTCGTAGCCGAGGAGCTCCGCCTTCTCGTCGCGCAGGGCGAGCACCTGGGCCAGGAGCGCCTCGTTGTGCTGGTCGCCGCGCGAACGGAAGACGACGTAGAGCTGCTTGCGCGCCTCGTCGTCCTCCGCGTACGCCATGAACGGGTTGTAGTCGGGGTAGTCCGTCGTGATCTTCACCCGGCCCGTCGCGTCGGGCGGGTGGCTGGCGACGAAGTCCTCGGGCAGGCCGGCGAGCTGCTCGGGCGCGAGCTCGATGGCGCGGACGTCCTCGGCGATGTTCTTCGAGAACTGCTGGCCGAGCTTGGTCAGCTCCTCGTCGATCTGCTGGAGGCGCTGGCGCGTCGCGTTGTCCTTGTCGACGCCGGCGCGGCGGAAGTCGCGCAGGACCCGCTCGTGGAAGCGCGCGGCCGCGGCGTCGGCCGGATCGACCTTCACGGCGGCGATGGCGTCGTAGAGCGCGCGGTTGAGCTGCAGCTCGCTGGCGAAGGTCGAGGCCTCCTGCTCGCACGCGCGCGCGGCGTCACGGATCGACTCCGTCGGGTGGACCTCCGAGTAGAGCCCGGCGAGCGAGAACGTGTTCGAGAGGCCGGTGTGCAGCTCGTTGAGCAGCTGGAGCGTGTTCTCGACGGTGCGCTCCCCCTCGACCTCCAGGATCTGCGGCAGGATCTCCCTGGCGGTCGCGAGGCCGATGCGGCACTCGGCGAGGAAGAGCTCCTCCGGGGACTTGGGCTTGACGGGCTTCTCCACGACGGGTTCCTCCACGGGCGGCGCCGCAGGTTTCTGCTTCGGTCCACACGCGACGGCGACGACGGCGACGACGGCGGCGAGGTTCGCGAGACGACGCGTGCTCATCGCTGCGTCTTTAGCATAGGATGCGCCGGTGCCGGCCCTGGACGTACCGCTACCGCTGACCGCGACCCCCGCCGCGTGGCTCGCGGTCGCGCTCGCCGACCTCGACGCCGTGCACCAGGACCACCTCCACTGCGAGCGCAAGGCGGCGCAGTCGGCGCTCTCGCTCATGCGCAGCTACCCGGAGCGCTCCGACCTCGTCGTCGCCGTCGCGCGCCTCGCGCACGAGGAGACCGCGCACGTCGTGCAGGTCACGCAGCTCCTCGGCAAGAAGGGCAAGGAGGCGACGATGGACTTCGGCGACGAGTACGCCGCCGCCCTGCGCGATCTCGTGCGCCGCGGCGAGCCCGGCCGCCTCCTCGATCGCCTGCTCGTGTTCGCGCTGATCGAGGCGCGCTCCGCCGAGCGCCTCGAGCTCCTCGCCGGCGCGATCCCCGACGAGGCGACCGCCACGCTCTACGGCGGGCTGGCCAGCGCCGAGGTCCGCCACCGCGACACCTTCCTCGAGCTCGCCGCCGCGGCCGCCCCCGATACCTGGCGCGAGCGGCTCGCCGTCCTGGCACGCGCCGAGGCCGACATCATCGCGGCGATGCCGATCCGCGCCCGCATCCACTGACGCGCGTCGCGGCGTTCATCGCAGCCGGCGGACCGGCAGCTCGAACGCGCGCGTGCCCGTCGACAGGTAGACGGTGCCGCCGGTGACGGCGACGTCCCAGGCGTTGGTGCGGTCGAGCGTCGCGGCCACCGCGTCGAGCACGCCGGCGTCGAGCTCGTAGAGCTCGATCTCCTCCGCCTTGTAGACCTTCTCCTCGTCCAGCGCGGCGGCCAGCGCCTCGACGCGGTGCCAGCCGTAGACGGCGACCCGGGGCACGGCCTTCCTCGCCTTGTGCAGTCGCTGCGGCGACGGCGACCCGACCTCGATCCACGCCTGCAGGTCGCCGCGCAGGTCGCGTTGCCAGAGCGCCGGCTCGTCGTCGGCCGACAGGCCACCCTTGCTCCAGCTCACGCCGTCGGCGTGCTCGAGCGCGCGCGCGACGAGGCGCGCGATCAGGTACCGGTCGCTCTCCGACGGGTGCTGCGCCACGCGAAGATCGAGGGATTCGTACACGCCGCGATCGCTGTCGGCCAGCGTCATCTCGAACCGGCGCATCGTCGCGGTCAACGCCATGGCTGGCTCGCTCCCACGCTCACGGCCGCGCCGAGAACATCACGTCGTCGATGCCGCCGGCGCGCACGGCGTCGAGGACGCGGATGAGGCGCTCGTAGGGGACGTCGGGGTGGCTGAGCACCTCGGCCCTGGTGAAGCCGACGCGCGTGCGCAACGACGCCACACGCGCCTCGAGATCGTCGAGCGTGACGTCCGAGCCGTAGACGCGGATCGACGAGAGATCGACGTCGACGACCAGCGTGTCCGAGGCGCTCGGGATCCTTCCCGGGGGTGGCGGTGGCACCTGGAACGTGACGTCGTCGTCGGGGTCGGCGTCGACGTCACGTCGGGTGCTCGCGGCGAGGATGAGCGTGCGCATCGAGAGCGCCTCGGCCTCGGCCGGCGAGAGTCCCGCATGCCGCAGCAGCGCGCGGTCGAGCTCGATCACGCGCCCGATGACCGAATCATCGCCGAACCGATCGAGCGGTGCGATGCACCCGCGCAGCGGTGCGCCGCCGCTGTCCCGGATACAGGCGCGCCGGCACGTCGCCTCGATCACCTCGAGCTCGCTCGAGACGTCGCCCGTCTCCTCGCCGAGGCGCGTCCACGCCGCCGCGCACGCGGGGTCGCGATACATGCGGTCGCACGCGAGCGCCTCGCGCAGCGCGAGCGACGCCTGCCCCTTCTCCGCGACGGCCTCGATCGCCGCGCGACATCCCTGGGCCGCGTCGCGCGGAGGAGGACGCCGGTCCCGAGCGCATGCGCACACCGCGACGACGAGCACGATCAGAGGCCACGAACGCGACACGGCCTGCTGATGGTAGCGCATACGCCGGATGGCCACTCCACCAGCCATGACCTCGTTGCGTACCGTGTCGAGCCCGCACACCCGGGAGGACGTCATTCTGGTGAGCTACGGCGGCACGCATGCTGCAGCACGTCACGCACCATGCGTCTCACGAATGTCATTCTGTCGCTCGCGACCATCGTGTCGCTCGCCGCCGTCACGGGCTGTTCGAAGAAGAGCAAGTCCACCGAGGTGATCGGCCCGAAGACCGCCGCGCCCGCGGCGTCGAGCGAGCAGGCGACCAAGGCCAGCGAGGCCTCGGTCACCGTCGAGGATTCGACCGGCACCGCGCCGCCCGCGGGCCCGATCTACTTCGAGTTCGACTCCGCCCTGCTCACCGCCGAGTCGCGCGACCTGCTCGCGACCTTCGCCACCTGGGCCACCAAGCAGAAACCGCGGCTCGAGATCGAGGGCCACACCGACGAGCGCGGCACGACCGAGTACAACCTCGCGCTCGGTGATCGCCGCGCGCGCGCCGTCGCCGACTACCTGATCGATCTCGGCGTCGACCGCGCGCTGATCCAGACCATCACGTACGGCGAGGAGCGCCCGGCGCAGGCCGGCGACAGCGAGGCCGCGCATGCCGCCAACCGCCGCGGCGAGGTGAAGACGAACTAGCTCGAGACGGGCACGGGCACGGGCACGGGTCAAACCGTGGCAAACGCGTCCGTCGGGATCTCGACCGGGGTCTTGTCTTCCTTGCCGATGAGCACGGCCTTGCCGGGGACGGTGGCGACGACGTTGGCCGCGTAGAAGAGCGCCGCGTAGCGCTTGCCCAGGTAGAACGGGCGATCGGCGTGGCCCTCGGGCAAGGACGCGAGCGCCTTCTCGGCGAGCGCCGACTGCTCGAGCAGCAGCCAGCCGATCACGGTCTCCGACATCATCTCGAGGAAACGGTTGGCGGCGAGCGGCACCATCTCCATCTTGCCGCCGCCGAACCAGCCGAGGAACCGCATCGCGGTGCCCATGCAGGCGTCGGCCGCCTGCGACAGCGACGCGGACGCGTCCTTGTAGGTCGCGTCCTCCTTGATCGTCGCCGCGAACGACTGCACGTCCTTGATGAACGCCTGCATGTTGGCGCCGCCGCGCTGGCCGAGCTTGCGGCCGACGAGGTCGAGCGCCTGGATGTGGTTCGTGCCCTCGTAGATCGAGAAGATCTTCGAGTCGCGCGCGTACTGCTCGATGGGGTAGTCCTTGAGGAAGCCGGCGCCGCCGAGCGTCTGGATCGCGGTGACGCAGACCTGGAACGCGGTGTCGGAGCCGTAGGCCTTGACCAGCGGCACGAGCAGGTCGACCTGGCCCTGGTGGTATTCCGCGGCGGTCTTGTCGTCGCCGGCGGCGTTGACCTTGTCGACGTGGACCGCGAGCTTGACGATCAGCGCGCGGATCCCCTCCACCTTGGCCTTCATGTCGAGCAGCATCCGGCGCACGTCCGGGTGCTCGATGATCGCGACGCGCGGCGCGGCCGCGTCCTTCCACTGCTTGATCGACGGCCCCTGCTTGCGGTCCTTGGCGTACTCGAGCGCGTTCAGGTACGCCGACGACGCCACGCCCAGGCCCTGCACGCCCACGCCGATGCGGGCGTAGTTCATGAGGTGGAACATCTGGGAGATGCCCTTCTGCTCCTCGGTGCCCACGAGCTCGCCGATGCAGTTGTCGTTCTCGCCGAAGTTGAGCACCGCCGTCGACGACGCCTTGATGCCCATCTTGTGCTCGATCGAGCCGACCTTGACGTCGTTCGACGTCCCGTCGGGACGATCGCGAGGCACGATGAAGAGCGAGAGGCCCTTGGTGCCGACCGGCGCGTCCTCGGTGCGCGCGAGCACCAGGTGGATGATGTTCTTCGACAGATCCTGATCGCCGCCGGAGATGAAGATCTTGGTGCCCTTGAGCTTGTACTTGCCGCCGCCCATGGGGAACGCCTTGGTCGTGGCGGAGCCGACGTCCGAGCCGGCGTGCGGCTCGGTGAGGCACATCGTGCCGGCATAGGTGCCGTCGTGCAGCTTGGGCGCGTACGCCGCGATCTGCTCGGGCGTGCCGAACTCCTGCACGACGTCGGCGACGCCCTGGGTGAGCGCCGGGTACATGTTGAAGGCGGCGTTGGCGCCGCACATCATCTCCTCGGCGACGGCGTGGAGCGTGAACGGCCCCTCCTGGCCACCGAACTTCTCGGGCACCGAGAGGCGGCGCCAGCCGATGTCGTAGAGCGACTTCCAGGCTTCCTTGAAGCCCGGCGGCGTCTTGACCTTGCCGTTCTCGAGCGTGCAGCCGGCGGCGTCACCGGTCGAGTTGAGCGGCCCGAGCTGCTCCTTGGTCCAGTTGTAGAGCTCCTCGAGCACCGCGCTCACCTCCTCCTGCCCCCAGTTCGCGTACGGCGCCTTGCCGAGCAGGTCCTGGAGCTTGAACTGCTCGAACAGGACGAAACGAATGTCGCGCAGGTCGGCCTTGTAGCGGTTGATCGGCTGGGACATGGCGGGTACCTCCGGTCGGATGCTGAATGAATGAACCGTCATTCATTCTGGCTGACGCAGCGCGGCACGTCAAGTCTCGCGGTGTCACGGATACCCCTGTGCGACTCGACCGATCATGGAGCTGGAGACGGTCGACTGGGCGGCGCTCGAGCACGCCTATGGAAACGCGAGCGATGTCCCGGAGATGCTGCGCGAGCTTCGTTCCGAGGACCCGGACGCGCGCAAGCGGGCGCGCGGGGGTCTCCACGCCTCGCTCGACCACCAGGGCGTCCAGCGCGGCGAGGCGACCCTGCGCGCCATCCCGTTCCTCGTCGAGCTGCTCCGCGACCCGGCGACGCCCGAGCGGGGCGCGCTGGCCCGACTGCTCGCGGAGCTCGCGGTGGGTGACACCTGCTGGTTCCTCCACAACGGCGTCCACCGCGACCACCAGATGCAAGCCGACGAGACGGCGCGCCCGCAGCACTCGTCGCAGATCACGGCGAAGAATTTCGCCACGCGCGGCTTCCCTCGGCTCCACGAGAACCGGCTCCAGCTCGAGGTCGGCTCGGGGCTGCGCTGGATCTACGACGCCGTCGCCGACGGCGTGCCGGCCTACGTCGCCGCGCTCGTCGGTGCCGATGAGAATCTCCGCGAGTCGATCCCGTTCCTCTGCGCGTTCCTCACGACCGACGAGGCCGCGGCCGCGGCGGCGCCGGCGCTCACCGCGCTGCTCGACGATCCGTCCGAGCGCGTGCGCGCGTCGGCCGCGATCGGCCTCTCGCACGCGACCAAGTTCGTGCCGGCCCTGTGGGACCAGGCGTTCGAGGTGCTGTCGGCGCGCTGGGACCGCGAGCTCGGCGCCCTCGAGCGACGGTGCCTCGCGCTGGCGCTCGTGCGCAACGAGCGACCGGAGCGAACCGAGGCGGTGCGTGCGTACCTTCGGGACACCCTCGCCGCGGGTGTGCCGAAGGTCCTCCCGGACCGGACCTTCCCGTGGTTCCGCATCGACTCGCCGCCCTTCCTCTTCTGCACGACGTGGTTGGGCACGTCCGCCGACGACCGCCCGACGCTCCGAACGCCGGCGCTCGCCGCGCTGGCCGCGGCCGACCACGACCACGACGCGGCCGACCTCGGCGTGTGGATCGTGAAGATCTGGGGCGACGATCGGGAGGCGCTGCGCGCGCTCGCCGGCGCGACGGCCGCCTGGTTCTTCTCCGACGTCGGCGCCGAGCTGGACGTGCTCGGGCTCCCGCGCCAGCGCGCCGAGCTCCTGGCCTGGCTCGACAAGTCGTAGCTGGAGTACCCTGCCGGCCATGAGCGGCACCGCCACCAGCAGCATCTCCCTCGCAGGCAAGGTCATCGTCGTCACCGGCGCGAGCCGCGGCATCGGGCTGGCCATCGCCGGCGCGTGTGTCGACGCGGGCGCCAAGGTCGTCCTCGCGTCGCGCAAGCAAGGTGACCTCGACGGCGCGGCCGCCACGCTGGCCGGAAAGGGCGAGGTCGCGGCGTTCGCGTGCCACACCGGCAAGGCCGAGGACGTGGACGCGCTGTTCGCGAAGGCGGTCGAGACGTTCGGGCGCGTCGACGGCCTGGTCAACAACGCCGCGACCAACCCGCACTTCGGCCCGCTCGTCGACACGCCCGACCCGGCGATCGACAAGACGATCGAGGTCAACGTGAAGGGCTACTTCTACTGCGCGCGCGCGCTGGTGCGTCACGCGCGGACGAGGGACGGCGGCGCCGCCATCGTCAACATCGCGAGCATCATGGGCATGCGCGCCGCGCCCATGCAGGGCATCTACGGCATGACCAAGGCGGCGGTCATCAGCCTGACGCAGACGCTCGCCTTCGAGCTCGGCGGCTCGAACATCCGGGTGAATGCGATCGCCCCCGGCCTCGTCGAAACCAGGTTTGCGGCGGCCATCGTCCAGAACCCGACGCTCCGCGATCACGTCGTCAAGCGCACGCCGATGGGGCGCCACGCGCAGCCGGTCGAGATCGCCGGCGCCGCGGTGTACCTGCTCTCCGACGCGGCGTCGTTCACGACCGGGACGGTGCTCGCCGTCGACGGTGGCGTCACCTCGGTTTGATGGTAGGACGACGTGACGGTGCGTACCTCCACAGCTCTCGTCGTCGTCGCGCTCCTCGCGTCCCCGGCGGCCACGGTCGCCGCGCAGCCCAGGGCCAAGCCGGCGGCGTCCGGCTCGATCGCGGGGACGGTGTCGTTCAAGGGGACGCCGCCCGAACGCAAGGCGCTCGATCGCAAGAGCGACCCGGTCTGCGCCCGGACCGAGCGACTCGCGGAGGATGTCGTCGTCGAGGGCGGCAAGCTGCGCGACGTGCACGTCCGCATCAAGATCGGGACGGCGGGGAAACACGCCGCGCCGGAGACACCGGCGGTCGTGGTCCAGACCGAGTGCATGTACACGCCGCGCGTGGTCGGCGTGATCGCCGGGCAGAAGCTCGAGGTGCGTAACGGCGACCCGACGTTCCACAACGTCCGCGGCACGCTGGGCAAGCAGATCCTCTGGAACCTGGCGCACCTCGCCGGCGGCGAGCCGCTCGTGCGCAGCGATCTGGGCAAGGCCGGCGAGGTCGTGTCGCTCCACTGCGACGTCCACCCGTGGATGGCGGCGTGGGCGGTCGTGAGCGACCACCCCTACTTCGCCGTCACCGGCCCCGACGGCAGCTTCTCGCTCACGGGCGTCCCGCCCGGCACCTACACCCTCGAGGCCTGGCACCCGACGCTGGGGCTCAAGACCACGAAGGTGAAGGTGAAGAAGGCGAAGACGGCCAGGGCCGCCTTCACCTTCTAGGCCTCGGGACTCGGGCCTCGGGCCTCGGGCGCCTCGGGCCTCAGGTCCGGATCCTGGAGCGACGGGCCCGTGCCCGGACGAGCGCCCGTGGGCGGACGATGATGCCGAGGAGGACGAGGAGCAGCGCAGCGAGCATTCCGCTGTTGCCGCCACCGGCGTCACAGCCACCGCCACCAGCTGCGGTGATGGTCTCGACCGGCGGGGCGGGCGGCACCTCGCACTGACCGGAGCCGTCGAAGTCGACGACGCACTCGAGGCCCGGCGGGCAGCTGATCGTCAGACACGGGTCGCCGATGCACTCGCCGGTGCCCGGGTGGCAGACCGCACCGGGCGCGCAGACCGCGCCGCGGCAGAGGTCGTTCACGCACTCGCCGCTGCTCGGGTCGCAGACCTGGACCGGGCTGCACTGCACGCCATCGCACGGGTCGGGGACGCACGTGCCGCGATCGCAGCGCTCGTCTGACCGACACGGTGGATCACACGTGACCGCCGTGCAGGTGCCGTCGAGGCACGCCTCGTCGGCCTGGCACATCACCCCGAAGCACGGATCCGAGACGCACATGCCGGGGCCGGTGCCCTCGCGGACACACACCTGGCCCGACGGACAGCCCAGCGCGAAGCAGTCCTGGCAGATGCCGCCGAAGCACGTGAGCCCCGCGGGACACGTGATGTCGTCGCACAGATCCTCGCATGCGCCCGTGGTCTGGTTGCACACCTCGCCCGGATCGCAATTGACGGTCGCGCATGGGTCACGGACGCAGAAGTTCCCGCCGGGCGTCATCTCGCAGTAGAAGCCGAACGGACACGGGAACTCGCCCGCGGCGCACGGGTTCGCACACTCGCCCTGGAGGCACGCCTGTCCGGAGACCGGACAGGTCGCCAGGTTGTCGGCGTTGCCGTCGCAGTCGTCGTCGAGGCCGTTGCAGATCTCGGGGCGCGGGCCGATGTACCCGTCGCAGTCGATCACGCCACCGTCGCAGACGAGCGTGCCGAACTCGCACTCGCCGACGTCGCAGGCCCCGGTGCAGTTCCCCATCATGTCGAACGTGCCGAAGCCCGGCTCGACGCAGACGCCGCCCACACCCGGCAGCGGCAGCTCGTCGACCTGGTTGTCGCAGTCGTCGTCGACGCCGTTGCAGGTCTCGGGCTGGCCGCCCATGCTGCCCACGCACTCGACGGCGCCGTTCACGCACTGGAACGTGCCGCCGGTGCACGAGCCGCTGCCGCCGCACGCCGAGCCGATCGGCGGCCCGAGGTTCTCGTCGACGTTGCCGTCGCAGTCGTCGTCGAGGTTGTTGCAGACCTCGATGCCGGGCGTGACCGTCGGCGCGGTGCACGTCGTGCCGGTCCCCGCCGCGTTGCAGACCAGCGTACCGGTCTGCCGGCAGACGCCCTGCTGGCCGTTGTCACACGCGCCGCCGACCGGGAAGCCCTCGTCGGTCATGCCGTTGCAGTTGTCGTCGAGGCCGTTGCACAGCTCGGTCGACGGACCGACCTCGCCGGTGCAGGCGCCGAGCATGTTGCCGTTGCAGGTCTGGGTGCCGCTGCGGCAGGTGCCGGTGCAGGTGAAGCCGCCGCTGCCGCTGGGCACGCAGCCGCTGGCGCCGGTGTAGCACTCGACCGAGATCTCGTCGGTGAACGTGTCGCAGTCGTCGTCGAGCCCATTGCACGTCTCGGCGACCGGGCCCTGACCACCGGTGCACGTCAGGCTGCCGTTCGTGCACTGGAGCGTGCCCGTGGTGCACTGCCCGATGGCGAAGCCACAGGTCGTGCCCTCGCCCGCGATCGGCCCCTCGTCGATCATGCCGTTGCAGTTGTCGTCGAGGTTGTTGCAGATCTCGGGCTGCGCGCGCTCCTCCGCGGTGCAGGTCTGGCAGCCACCCAGGTTCTCGTCGATCGAGCGATCGCAGTCGTCGTCGAGGCCGTTGCAGGTCTCGACGCCGGGGGTGACCGTGGGCGCGTTGCACACGGTGCCGAGCTGGTTGGCCGAGCACACCCGGACGCCGGTGCGCGCGCACTCGCCGAACTGGCCGTTGTCACACGCGTTGCCCAGCTCCGGGAAGTCCTCGTCGACCTGCACGTCGCAGTCGTCGTCGAGGCTGTTGCAGCGCTCCTGGATGATGGAGTCGGCGATGATGTCGGCGATCGCGGCCGAGAGCTCGGCCTCGTCATCGACGAAGATCGCGGTCGGGTTGCCGCCGCCGGCGGCGGCGATCGCGTTGAGGTTGTTGATGACGTTCTGGTCCGGCGTGGCGAAGCCCACGACGTAGACCAGCGCCCCGTCGTTGCGGAGATCGGTCGCGGCCTGCACCGGGTTGCCGCCGCAGGTCTCGGCGCCGTCGGTGATGAGGATGACGCGGTACGGGCGACAGGTGATCTGCGTGTCGCCGGCGCGGACCTGGTCGAGGTAGAGGTTGGCGCTGTCGAGCGCACCGCCGAGCGGCGTCGTGCCGCTGCCGCGGATCTCCTGATCGGTGAACGCCTGGGGCACGCCCGGGTAGTCACTGTCGTTGTTGATCCAGTCGAGCAGCGTCTGCTCGTTGTCGCGGGCGAACGACACCAGGAGGTCGCCGGCGTTGAAGCCCGGGTTGGCCGGGTTCACGTAGCCGCACGGCGCGACGCCGCCGCCCTGCCACCCGCCGGAGCGCAGGCCGGCGTTGGTGCCCGGGCACTGGAAGTCGAGGCCGCGCTGGCGGAAGCGCATGAGGCCGTACTCGACCTCGCCGAACGCCGACACCGCGTCGGTGATGCCGGCCTTCACCTTGAAGAGACGGGAGTCGTCGGCGATCGCGTTGCCGCAGGTGCCGCTCGCGCACGTCATGCACGGCACGTTCGCGCCGGGGCACTCGTTGGAGCCATCACCGCCGGTGAACGTGTCGTTGCACGTGTTCCAGTTCATCGAGCCCGAGCTGTCGAACAGGAGGAGGAGCCGCGGCTTCACCACCGGTGTCGCGTTCGCGTTGCCCTCGTCGTCGTCGAACGGCGAGTGACAGCCCGGGTCGTTGGGGAAGTCGGCGAGCAGATCGCCGTCGTTGTCGACGCCGTCCTGGCACGCCCGGTAGAAGGTCTCGCTGCCGTCGTTCGGGCCGGTGCAGTCCGGATCGTTGGGGAAGTCGGTCGCGCCGTCGCCGTCGTTGTCGAGGCCGTCGCTGCACGCGGGGCCACTGTTCTCGGTGGTGTCGGTCGGCCCCTGGCAGCCGACGTCGAACGGCCAGTCGACCTGCATGTCGCCGTCGTTGTCGACGCCGTCGCTGCACTGCGGTCCCGGCGTGTTCTCGGTGTTGTCGCCGGGGTTGTCGCAGCCGGGGTCGTTGGGGAAGTCGATGAGGCCGTCGCCGTCGTTGTCGATGCCGTCGCTGCACTCGCGCTGGCCGGTCACGAAGCACGGCAGCGACTGCTCGCTCTCCAGCTCACCGGGTGCCGTCGCGACCGCGGTGACCTCGAGGCCGCCGTACATGCCGCCGAACGCGCCGAAGTTGTTCGACGTCCACGGCGCGGTGTCGGCCGGCGCGCCGGCGGCGGTCGCCGTGCCGCGCTCGAGCAGGTTGAAGCGCACCGAGACCGCGGCGTTCGCCTCCGCCGTGCCGGAGATGGACGGCGACGTCGAGCCGATCGGGCACGTGAGCACCGGCCGCGCGGTGCGGCGCTGGTTGACGTTCACCGTCGCCGCCCGGGGGAAGAACGTCTCCCACGTGCCGCCGAAGCCGGACTGGCTGCCCGTGACCTGCATGTCGATGCGGTAGAGGCCGGTGTTGCCGTTGGCTCCCGCCGGCACGTTGACGCTGAAGGTGACCGGACGCTGCTGGCCCGGCGTGTACGTGAACGGCATGTTGTAGACCGGCCGGTTGGTGCCGCACCCCGACGCGCAGGACAGGTTCGAGCCGCTGAGCGTGACGTTGCCGCTCACCGACCAGCCGGTGGGCAGGACGATGCCGAGCTGGCTGCCACTGAAGATCTCGGTGCCGATGTTGGAGACCTGGCCGATGATGCTCGCCGCCCCACCCTGGGTCGCGGACGTCGCGGTCACGTCCCAGTTGGGCTGGATCGCCACCTTGGGCACGGCGATCGGCGTGACGATCGTGAGCGCCTGCGTCGAGTAGCCGGGCGCCGGCAGCTGCGTCGACGTGTACTGCGCCTCCATCACGTTGGTGGTCTGGCCGCCGCCACCGACGCCCATGGTGGCGGTGATGACGTAGTCGGCGCCCGGCGCGAGCGTACCCAGGTTGAAGTTGAGGCACTGCCGGGTCGCGTCGTCGGGGCACGTCGTGATGCTCGACGGCGCCGGCGTGCTCGACACGAACGACTGGCGGCTCGAGTCGTACTTGAGGCGCGCGATGGCGTTGGTCTCGGTGTTGACCGAGAGGTTCGAGCCGCGGAGCGTGTAGACGAGGTTGTCGGCGTTGGTCGCCAGCGTCTTGTCGACCTCGAGATCGAAGAGCAGGCGCAAGAAGACGCAGGCGGGCGAGCCGACGTAGGTGGGCCAGGGGTTGTCCTTGGCGCCGCTGTTGGTGCCGCGCGACGAGGTGTCGGTGCCGACGACCTCGCCGCAGTTGACGTTCCCTCCCGACGGCAGGAAGCCGGGATCGAGCGGGAGGCCGGTGACGCGCACCGCGACCTCGACGAAGCCGGGCTCGCCGGTACGGGTCTCGCCCAGCGCGACGCGGATCGCGTTGGCGCCGAGCCCCACCGACGACGCCGGCGTCAAGTCGAAGCCGGCGCTGGTGTCGACCAGGGTGCGGGTGATGTTGGTCGACGAGCCGATGTTGGCGGCGCCGGTGCCGAGGGTCGAGCCGGGGTAGCGCACGCGCTCCCACGGACCGTTCACGTTGTCGAACCTGAGCGCGCCGCCGGCGACCTGGGTGGTGGCCTCGAACGGGTAGTAGGTGCCGGGACCGGCGACCATGGAGCCGTAGCCGAAGGGCGTGTTGCCGTCGCCGTTGGACGCGACGCCGCTCGAGGCGCCATACGCCCTCACCTGGTCGTAGTCCCACTGGTTGTGGGCGTAGTACGGCCCCGTCGTGTCGCCGAGCAGCGCGACGATACCCGGCGAGATCGACGCCGGCTGCTGGGTCATCTGGATGCCGTTGTTCATCGTGATGAACACGCCGGCGGGGTTGCGCGCGGTGAACGGGTCGGTCGAGTAGAAGACACCGGTGTCGGCATGCACCTGCGAGATCGAGCCGGTCGAGAAGCTGCGGGTGCCGGCGGGGCAGCCCGGCGTGCCCGTGGTGCACGGGAGGTTGTTGAAGCTGTTGCACAGCGAGCCGCCCTGGCAGCCGTCGACGGCGAGGCCGGGGTAGCGGGGAAGGATCGTGTTGTTGTTGGCGTCGGTGATGCGGACGCCGACGACCTCGGTGTTGGACGGCAGGTACTCGGTCAGGTAGCCCTGGAGGCCGCGGTTCACCTTGTCGGGGACCGGCGTGAACTTGAACTTGAACGAGATGATGTCGCCGACCGCGAGGCGGACGTCGGAGCCGCCGGTGCCCGTGGAGGTGCCCGACTCGGGGTCGATCACCTCGATGGTCGCCGCGGTCAGGCTCTTCGACGTCATCACCTGCGCCACGCCTTCGCTGTGCGCCTGTTTGAGGACCGCGCCGCCGATGACGGCGAGACCGCAGAGCCCGGCGAACCAGAGACCGACGTTCGAGCTATTTCGGTTCGTGTGCTTCATGGGTTGTCCCTGGGCCGCCCTCAGGGCGTGTTCGAGCAGCAGCGGAAGCCGAGGTTGGCGAACGCGAAGCTCGGTTCGAGCGCGATGAACGAGAGGTCGCAGGTGAGGCCCTGCGCCACGTTGTCGAACGCGCCGCCGCGCACGCGGAAGGCGTTCGCACCCACCGGCGTCGACGTCCACTCGCGGAGGTTGCCGGACATGTCATGGGCGCCGTACGGCGAGATGCACTGGCTCATCGCCGGCGCCGGGCAACCGTGGCGCGTGCCCGTGGCGACGACGTGATCGTCGTCCGGCCCCACGCAGTCCGGATCGTTGTCGCGGCCGTTGCACGCGGTCGGCAGGTACGTGTTGCCGTACGGGTACTGCAGGCCGGCCGAGCCCTCGCAGCCGAGCTGCCACTCGGCCTCGGTGCAGAGCCGGCGGCCGGCCGCGGCGCACGCGGCGACCGCCTGCGTGTACGTCACGTTGCGCCAGGGCATCACGCCGGGCTTCGAGCAGCTGCGGTGCTCGGCGGTGCCGAAGTCGCTGGGACCCGCGCCGGGCCGTGACGCCTCGTACGCGTACATGTAGAAGTCGGTGGCGCCGTTGACGATGTGGATGACGTCATCGGGCGCGCCCTCGTCCACCATGCCGTTGCAGTTGTCGTCGATGTTGTTGCAGGTCTCGGGCTGCGGGGCGGGAGGCGTCGGGGTCACGCAGGTGATGCCGTCCTGTGCGGTGTTGCACGCGAGCTGACCGAAAGCGCGGCATGCGCCGACGCCGCCGTCGTTGCAGGCGTCGCCGAGCGTCGGGTACGCCTCGTCGACGCGCGTGTCGCAGTCGCCGTCGAGCCCGTCGCAGCGCTGCTCCTGCAGCGGCAGCGCGTTGCAGGTGTCCTCGGTCGCGCCGCCGTACGGGCACTGCCACGTGACCGGACCGCCGCAGCCGTCGCTGGCGCAGGTCGGCGCGGTGCCAGCGCACGTGCCCGCCTGGCGGCAGAAGTTGGTCGGGACGATGAGGCTCGGATCGGCGGCGTCGACGAGGCGATCGCAGTCGTTGTCGATGCCGTCGCACACCTCGGGGCCGGTCGGCGTGCACTGGTACTCGCAACCGTTCGCGGGGTCGCCGTCGTGATCGACGAAGCCCGACAGGCACGCGGCGACCGTGCAGGAGCCCATCGAGCATCCGGGGACGGCGTTGGGCAGGCTGCACGGCGTGCAGCCGCCGCAGTAGCGGGGGTCGTTCAGCTTGTCGAAGCCGTCGTCGACGGTCATGTCGCAATCGTCGTCGATGTTGTTGCAGGTCTCGCTCGACGGGCCGACCCAGCCGACGCACTGGATCACGCCGAACGAGCACTGGGTCGTGCCGTTCTGGCAGGCGCCCTCGTCGCCGAAGCCGCTCGGGTTGCAGTCGGCCCCGGTGCCGGGGAGCGAGCCCTCGTCGACGCGACCGTCGCAGTCCTCGTCGATGTTGTCGCAGGTCTCGGCGCGCGTCGGGAAGACCGGGCAGGTGTACTCGCAGCCGGCGATCGCCGGCACGATGTCGGCGAAGCCGTCGTCGCACGCGCCGAAGCCGCACGTGCGGTTGCTGCAGGTCGGCATCGCGTGCAGCGCGCGGCACACGTTGCCGCAGGTGCCGCAGTTGTCGACGTCGTTCTCGAGGTCGAGGCCCTCGTCGGTGCTCGAGTCGCAGTCGTTGTCGACGAGATCGCAGACCTCGACGCCGCCGTTGGTCGGCGTGCAGAAGTAGTCGCAGCCGTTGCTCGGGTCGTTGTCGCGGTCGACCCAGCCGGGGAGGCACGTGAACGAGCACGTCCCGCCCGCGCACGTGCCGGCGGTGTTGGGCTGGTTGCACGCGCGGCCGCAGCCGCCGCAGTGACGCGGATCGGACTGCGTGTCGAAGTCCTCGTCGGTCTCACCGTCGCAGTCGTTGTCGAGCATGTCGCAGCGCTCGGTGATCGCGAGACACGCGTCGATCGAGGCGTCGACCGGCGCATCGGTCGGCGCGTCGATGCCGCCACCTCCATCGCCGTCGTCCAGGGCGTCGCCGAGATCGGCGTCCGTCCGGCCTCCGCCGAGCTGGTACTTGTTGAGATCACACGCGCTGGCGAACAGCGCGCAGACCAAGGTCAAAGCCACCCATAGCGCGCTCGAGCGAGGCACCCTTCGATAGTGGGAGGATGGGCATGGTGGGTCGCAGCAGCTACCCGAGGGGTACCCGTGCGAGACGAAGGTCGTCCTTGCCTCAGCAGCCGCAGCCGTTCTCGGCGCGCTCGATCCGCACCTCGTCGAGCGCGAGCGCGCGGCCGGCGCCGTCGCCGAACGAGAGCGTCACCGTACCGGTCGGGCCGTAACAGTGACCGTCTACACAGGCGGTGGGCAGAGACGCCAGGACCTCGTCATCGAGCGCCTGGGGCCCCACGTGGCGCCGGGTGGCGCGCGTGTACGGATCGTGATCTCCGTCGAGATCCGGATCGGGCAGCTCGGGCTCGAGCATGTAGGTGTGGTCGACGTCGACGAGGTCGAAGCCATCGGCGGACACGAGCGCGCGCAGGACCGCGCGCGACTCGTCGTCGGAGATGTGCGTCGACACGCACAGGGCGCGGGTGGCCGCCGCAGCGTCCGTGAGAGCCGCGCGGCTGGGCAGGTGCTGCGCGTCGCCGGCCGCGTCGAGGAGAAGCGCGGCCCGGGCGGCGACGGCGCAGTCCGTCGATGCGGCCTGACCGATCACGGCGGCGAGGACGCGGGCGTCGGCGAGGTGCTTCGTCTCGAGCCGATCGAGCGCGTCGAGCGCCGCCTGCTGCGAGAGCCCGCGCTCGAGCGCCGCGGCGAGCGCGCCGGCGGGCGTCACGTCGCCGAGGTGGGCGAGCGCGCCCTCGCGGCCGAGCTCGACGAGGGCGTGGGCGGCGGCGCCGGGTGAGAGCCCGGGGAGGAGCAGGTCGGCGGCGTCCTCGCGACCTCCCCCGAGGGCCGCCTCGATGAGGCGGAGCCGCAGCCGGTCGTCGCGCGGCGGCACGAGCGCGACGGCGGCCTCGATGAGCGCCTGCTCCGGATGCGGCAGCGCGACGATCGCGGCGAGCGCGTCGGCGACCGCGCCGGCCTCGGTCGCCTCCAGCCGCGCGAGCGCCCAGCCGGCGACGAGCCGCCGCAGGCACGGATCGGCGAGGGTGGCGCCGGGCGCCACCGGCGCGAATGCCTCGATGGCATCGCCGCAGCCGATCTCCTCGGCCACGATGGCACGGCATGCGAAGCCGCCCTGGCGCAGGAACGTGACGGCGACGGCGCGCGCGCGGTCGGGCGGCACACGCGCCAGCACCTCCTCCCAGTCGGCGCCGGTCGGCCCGAGCGCCTCGAGCAGCTCGCCGTTGCCAGGTGCCCGGATCGGCGCCGGAATCTCCGCAGCATGCGCGGCGGGCCGGGGCTTCGCCGGGGCCGCGCATGCTGCGGCGATTCCGGCGATCACGGCGACGAGCAGCAGTGGGCGCATGCCCGTGCAACGCGCGACGGGAGTGACTCCATCCCGCCGGCCATTCCGAGGCTGGCAAGCCACGTGCACCTCGCTGCGAGTCATGCCCAGGAAGCTCGTCGTCATCCTGCTCGGCTTCGCCGCGCTCGTGCTGAACCCGTTCGCGGCGTGCGCGGTCGAGCCCGGCTGGCGCTTCGGCGCGAACGAGATGCGCGCCGCGATCGAGGGAACCTGGACGATCACGGTCCCGGCGCGAGGCCCCGATGCACCCGCGATGACGTACACCGTCAGCATCCGTCAGGGAGATGGGTCCGCGCGGAGCGAGAGCGCTTCGGCATCGTCGCTCGTCGCGCCGGCGGCGGCGTGCGGCAGTCGCTCCTTCGTGCGCACCGCGGGCGCGTGCCTGGACAGCACGGAGATGCCGCTCGACGTGCAGATCGTGACGGGTCCGGTGCGCGGCACGGCGAGCGGCGAGCTGAGGATCATCGGCCGGTCGTTCTCGTACGGTCGCGTCGAGCTCACGCTCGGCGCGAGCCGCCTCACGGCAGTCGTGTCCCCCGACGGCGACGCGAGCGAGGCGATGTTCTTCGAGGCCGGCCGCGACCGCGCCGCCGAGCTGGTCCGCCTCGTCGCCGCCTCCGGAACGTGACCCAGGTCATGGCCCGCACATGGCGGGGAAAATCCCGGGCATCGCGGCGGCCGTGAGGCTAGATTCCGCGGCGTCCGGGAGGAGCCATGTCCCTACGTTCGTCCGCGCTCACCGCCGCTTTCGTCACCGCCGCGCTCGCCGCGCCCGCCGCCGCCGACACGATCATCGTCGGCGGCAACATCATCAACCAGACGTGGACGACGGCGGGGAGCCCGTACATCCTGCAAGGGGACGTCACCGTGCCTTCGGGCGCGTTCCTGACGATCGAGGCAGGCGTCGTCGTCCAGGCGACGTCGACGACGGACAGCCAGAGCGCGGGACTCGACACGAGCCGTGTCGAGCTCACGATCGCCGGGACGCTGACGGTCGCCGGTGATGCGAACAACCCCGTCGTCTTCCGCAGCTCGAGCACGACGAGCGGCACGTGGTACGGGATCGTCATCGCGGCGGGCGCCACGGCGGCGGTGATCGATCACGCGACGATCCAGGACGCGCGCTACAACCTCCAGACGAGCGCGCCAGGCACGGTGCTCGACGCCAGCAACGTGCGCACCTTCGAGGCGAGCACCTACGGCCTCTGGGTCCGCGCCGGGAGCCCGACGATCGACGGCCTCGCCGCCTACAACAACTCCTCTGCCGGCGTGCGCGTCGAGGACAGCGGCTCGCTGACCCTGACCAACTGCGTCCTGCGCAACAACGGCACCTACGGCGCCTGGTTCGCGACCAGCTCGTCGCGCTCGCTCGCCCTCGACAACTGCTCGATCAACGCCAACGGCACGTACGGCGTCTTCACCAACGCGGCGACGGCGGGCACGGTCACGATCACCGACTCGATCATCACCAACCACAGCTACGGCGTGTACCGCAACGACAGCTCCTCGGTGTCCACCACCTACTCCGACGTCTGGAACAACTCCTCCGGCAACTTCAGCGGCGCGTCCGCGGGCGCCGGCGTCATCTCGACCAACCCGCTCTACGTCTCGACGATGGACCTGCGGCTCACCGCCAACTCGCCGGCGCGCTTCGGCGCCGCCGGCGGCGCTGACATGGGCGCCCTCCCCTACGTCTCCGACCCGACGCCCGGCCTCTACGGCACCCTCTGGTCGAACCGGACGCTGACCGCGGCCGCGAGCCCGCACATGGTCGGCGGCGATCTCACGGTCCCCCAGGGCGTCACCCTCACGATCGAGCCCGGCGCCACGCTCCAGTTCACGTCGACCAGCGACATCATGATTTCCGGCACTGATACGAGCCGCGGCGAGCTCGTCGTACAGGGCGCCCTCGTCGCGGATGGCACCACCGCCCAACCGGTGATCTTCCTCTCCAGCTCGACCACCTCCGGGACCTGGTACGGCATCGATCTCCAGAGCTCGGCCTCCGGCGTCGTGCTCGACAACGTCAGCATCCAGGACGCCCGCTACAACCTCATCTACCGCAGCACCGGGGCCGGCAACACGATCGGTCAGCTCCGCCTGTTCGAGGCGAGCACGTATGGCCTCTGGGTCCGCGCCGGGAGCCCGACGATCGACGGCCTCGCCGCCTACAACAACTCCTCTGCCGGCGTGCGCGTCGAGGACAGCGGCTCGCTGACCCTGACCAACTGCGTCCTGCGCAACAACGGCACCTACGGCGCCTGGTTCGCGACCAGCTCGTCGCGCTCGCTCGCCCTCGACAACTGCTCGATCAACGCCAACGGCACGTACGGCGTCTTCACCAACGCGGCGACGGCGGGCACGGTCACGATCACCGACTCGATCATCACCAACCACAGCTACGGCGTGTACCGCAACGACAGCTCCTCGGTGTCCACCACCTACTCCGACGTCTGGAACAACTCCTCCGGCAACTTCAGCGGCGCGTCCGCGGGCACCGGGTGCATCAGCCAGAACCCGAACTACGTGTCGACGACGGATCTGCGCCTCCAGGGCTCGAGCGTCGCGATCGACGCGGGCACGACCGGGCCGCTGGTCGACGCGCTCGGCGTGGTGCGGCCGCAGGACGGCAACGGCATCGGCGGCGCGCAGTGGGACATGGGCGCGTACGAGTACGTGCTGACCGCGATGTGCGGCAACGGCGCGGTCGAGCCGGGCGAGACCTGCGACAGCGGTGCGGCCAACGGCATGTACGGCGCGTGCAACGCGAGCTGCACGGGGCTGGGGCCGCGCTGCGGCGACAGCATGACCAACGGCCCGGAGCAGTGCGACGACGGGAACACGAGCAACACCGACGCGTGTCTCAACACGTGCGTGAACGCGACCTGCGGTGACGGCCACGTGCGGGCCGGCGTCGAGCAGTGCGACGACGGCAACATGATCAACACCGACGCGTGCGTCGGCGTGTGCATGAACGCCACGTGCGGCGACGGTTACGTGCGCTCGGGCGTCGAGGAGTGCGACGACGGCAACATGAACAACGCCGACGCGTGCAGCAACGTGTGCATGGCGTCGACGTGCGGCGACGGCATCGTCCAGGCCGGCGAGGAGTGCGACGACAACAACTCGGTGAACACCGACTCGTGCCTCAACAGCTGCCTGGCCGCGCGCTGCGGCGACGGCGTGGTGCGAGCCGGGGTCGAGGAGTGCGACGACGGCAACACGATCGCGACCGACGCCTGCACGGGCAGCTGCACGGTGGCCGTTTGCGGCGACGGCGTCGTACACGCGGGGGTGGAGGAGTGCGACGACGCCAACGCGAGCAACACCGACGCCTGCGTCATGGGCTGCGCCGCGGCGGTCTGCGGCGACGGCCATGTGCGCGCCGGGGTCGAGGGCTGCGACGACGGCAACAACATCGACACCGACGCCTGCACCAACGCATGCGTCTCGTCGACGTGCGGCGACGGCGTGGTCCAGGCCGGGGTCGAGACCTGCGACGACGGCAACGACGTCGACACCGACGCCTGCCGCAACAACTGCTCGCTCGCCATGTGCGGAGACAACGTCGTGCAGCTCGGGGTCGAGGATTGCGACGACGGCAACACCCTGGCCGGCGACGGCTGCAGCCCCACGTGCGAGCTCGAGGCCGGCCCCGACGGCGGCACCGGCCCCGACGCCGGCAACCCCGGCGACGGCGACGGCGGCGGTTGCTGCAGCACGGGCGCGGGCACGCGCGAGACCAGCCTGCTCGCGGCCTTCGCCGTGGCGATGGTGCTCACGCTGCGCCGGCGCCGGCGCCGGGTGTGATCGGCGGACGTACATCCGCAAACGGCCGCGTTGAATCTTCCCGGAGGGGCGACCGTCTGTGACCATGGTCGCTCGGGAGGATTCATGCGCCGCTGGTCTGCCCTGCCCGCTCTTCTGACCCTGGTGCTCGGCACCGCCTCGTGCCGGATCGAGACGGCGCCGTCGGGACCGGCCCCCGTCTACGTGCTGCCGCAGCTGCAAGGCCTGACGAGGATCGAGGCGGAGCAGCGGCTGCGCGCCGACGTGCGCGTCGAGTGGCGCGAGTCGAACTGCGGGATGCAGCCCGGCTACGTCTGCAGCATGAGCCCGAACCCGGGGACGGCGTACGGCGGGCAGCTCGTCGTGATCTACGTGCAGGCGGGTCCGGTCATCGTGGATCCGGGCCCCGACCCGCGCGAGCGGGAGCGATGGGAGCGCGAGCAGCGCGAGCGCGAGCGGGAGCGGGCCGAGCGGGAGCGCTGGGAGCGTGAACAGCGGGAGCGGGACCGCGCCGACCGCGAGCGGGCCGACCGCGAACGCTGGGAGCGAGAGCGGGCCGAGCGCGACCGGGCCGAGCGGGAGCGCTGGGAGCGGGAGCAGCGCGAGCGCGACCGCCAGGCCCGCGAGCAGTACGAGCGCGACCGCCGCGAGAACGAGCGGCGCGAGCGCGAGGCGCGGGAGGCGTACGAGCGGGCGCAGCGCGAGGCCAAGGAGGCGAAGGACCGCGCCGAGCGCGAGCGGCTGGCGAGGGAGGCCAAGGAGGCGCAGGAGCGGTTCGAGCGCGAGAAGCGCGAGCGCGAGAAGCGCGAGAAGGAGGAGCGGGAGCGGGTGGAGCGCGAGAAGCGTGTTGGCGGCCTCGAGGAACCGCGGATTTCCGGACCGGCCGCAGCGAGGCGGT
>ERZ761602.3149-NODE-3149-length-23965-cov-6.467169_pt1 | contig 23965 bp, 16 predicted proteins | sample MGYA00512165_ERZ761602 | MGnify/ENA primary metagenome ERZ761602 (study PRJEB28899, sample SAMN02445085) | bioreactor sludge metagenome | biome: EBPR sludge; isolation source: Thorneside wastewater treatment plant | place: Australia: Brisbane, Thorneside...
GCCTCGCAAGACGACCAGTTCCGCACCGAGCCCGCGTTCAAGCTGCAGGGCAGCTACCGCAACATGAACAAGGTGGCGGAGAAGATCGTCTCCGCGCACACGGAGGGCGAGGTCGAGGAGGTCATCGACAACCACTACGCCGGCGAGTCGCAGACGCTCACGACCGGCGCCGAGCACAACCTCCTCAAGCTGGCCGAGCTGCGCGGCAGGCAGACCGAGGAGCAGAAGCGGCGCTGGAACGAGATCAAGAAGGGCTTCGTGCGCGTGAAGACGATGGGCGGCGCCGAAGACGACCCCATCGCGCGCGTGACGGGCACGCTCGCTACGCTCGGTACGCACCTCGACAGCATCCACGAGACCTTGTCGACGATGGCCGAGCGCTCGGGCGAGCCCATGAAGGGCATCGCGACGGGCCTCGATCGCATCCACGCCGCGCTCGGCGAGCTAGGCGACAAGGAGCTGCTCGTGCAGGTGGAGCGCGATCCGGCGCTCGCCGACATCGTGACGAGGCAGCTCGGCACGGTGGAGTCGACGCTCGCGCCGGTGGTGCGCGCGCTCGCCGACAGCCTGATCCTCGCCGGGCAGAGCGCGCACGGCGCGGGCGCGAAGAGCAACGAGGCGCTCGAGGCGGCGATGAACGCCGCGGCCTCGCAGGTACAGGCGCTCGCCCACGAGCAGCGCGCGATGCTCGACGAGGTCCACGACAAGGCGCGCGCGCTCGCGGCGGCGCAGGCGCAGCAGGCGCAGGCGCAACAGGCGCAGGCGCAGGCGCTCGCGCAGCAGGCGCGCGAGGCACAGGCGCAGGCGCAGGCGCTCGCGCAGGCGCGCGAGGCCGGGCAGCACGTGGCGGCGCAGGCGCAGCAGGCGGCGCACGCGGCGCACGCGGCGGCGCAGGCCGCGCAGCAGGGCGCTCAGGCGGTGCAGCAGAGCGCGCAGGCCGCGCAGCAGGGCGCGCAGGCGCTCCAGCAGGGCGCGCAGATGGCGCAGCAGGGAGCCCACGCGGTGCAGCAGAGCGCACAGGCCGCGCAGCAGGGCGCGCAGGCGCTCCAGCAGGGCGCCCAAGCGGCGCAGCAAGGAGCCCACGCGGTGCAGCAGAGCGCACAGGCGCTCCACCAGGGAGCTCACGCTGCGCACGCGACGGCACAGGCCGCGCAGGCCACGGCGCACGCGGCTCAGCAAGGCGTGCACGCGGTGCAGCAGAAGATCCAGGCCGTGAAGGAGGGCGCCGAGGCCGTGCGCGAGTCGGCGACGCTCGCGAAGGGCCAGCCCACGGTGGGGCAGCAGTTCGCGGGCGCGGCGGGAGGCACGCGGCCGCCGACGATCCCGCCGGGCGGGCCGATCACGCTGGTGCAGCGCCCCGACGCCTCTCCCGAGGAGAACGAGATGATCGCGCGCGCCCAGCAGGCGATCGCGCAGGCGCGCGCGCAGGGTGCGATCGCGCCCGAGGTGAGCGCGGCGGTGTTCCGCGTCGAGAGCAAGCTGGCCGAGCTCACCGGGGTCGTCGGTCGATTGCAGCAGCAACTAGCGCAGCGCGCGGCGGGCTCCGGGCCGGCGAGCTCGCGCGGCGGGCACGCGCTGCCTCGCTACGACGCGGTGGTCGATCTCCAGAGCCAGAGCAACTTCTACAAGTGGCGCGCCGACGCTCACATCGTGCGTGAAGGCGGTGTGTTCGTGTCGACGAGGCGCAAGCTGCCCGACATCAATACGCAGGTCGTCGTCGCGCTCACCTTGCCCGGGCAGCTCGAGGTCGAAGCGCAGGCCGTGGTCGAGTGGGTGCGCCCCGCCGGCGGCGGAGCGCCTCCTGGCTTCGGCGCGCGTTTCGTCGACCTGCCGAGCCACGCCGTCGCGGTGATCGATCAGTTCATCACCGCGCGCGCGCCGATGCTGTTCGAGGCGAGGTAGGTCGTTGGGGGGGGGGAGATCGACGCTAGGCTGCACAGCTGGTTCGTCGCGCTGCGAACGGAGTATCCATGAAGCCTCTCGATGTTGCCCGGGGCGGAGTGGGCCTGTTGGCCTGTCTGCTCACCGCGTTCGCACCCAGCTGCTCTACGGACGATCCAGACGCCTGCGCGACCGAGCAGCGGGCGCTCCAGTCGCTCATCGAAGCGCACTCGGCGTGCGAGACCGCCGCCGACTGCCAGTTCTTTCGCTCGTGGTGCCTGTTCGAAGGCCGCGTCGACTGCACGGGCGCGTTCTACGTGAACCGAGAGCTCAGCGCCGACGAGTTCCAGGGCGCCGACGACGCGCTCAGCGCCTGTCTGGCCGATGACGCTCCCAACGGCACCGCGGACTGCGGTCATTGCGGAATGGGCGAGGCGCCGGCCGCGTGCATCGAGGGGCGGTGTGCGCCCGGGCCGGTAGAGTAGCGCGATGCGCGCGGGCGTGCGCGCTCGCCTCAGGGGATGATCGCTTGCAGATCGCCCACGCAGACGGGGCCGCTCGAGAGCTCGACGTCGGCGCCGTTCAGGCTCACGGCGAGCTCGAAGGGCGCGCTGCCCGCGGCCGGGCAGCCCTCGCTCTCCCAGGCGCCGACGAAGACGTAGGCCGTGCCGGTGCCGATGATCGTGACGCCGCCTTCGAAGCAGGCGAGGTCGCCGGCCGCGCAGGCCGACTCGTCGTCGAAGAGCAGGCTGTCTCCGTTCGGATCCACGACGGCGCCGAAGAGATCGGCTTCGGCGCTCGCGCCCACGTCGTCGGCGCGCAGGTAGAGGCAGTCGCCGTCGGAGACCTCGACCGCGTAGACCGTGACCGGCCACGCGACGGCAGGATCGCTCGTGCAGAGCACGCTGCTCGCGTGGCCCATCGCGAGCGGACCCGCCTCCGTGCACTCGCTCGAGACGCCGTCGCCGACCTCGATGCCCGCGCAGGCATCGCCGCCACCGGAGCCTCCCGTGCCGCTCGTCGCCGTGGTGCCTGCCCCGCCTGCGCCGCTCGTGCTGCTGGGTCCACCTCCCTGGCCGCTCGTGGAGCTGCCGCCGCCCGCGCCGCCGGTGTCGTCGCCGCAGGCCGAGATCAGGAGGGAGAGGAGCGAGAGGCAGGCGAAGAGACGCATGCCCTCAGCCCTACTCGAAGCGCGCGCGTACGTCGCGCGTTCCCGGTCCTCGCGTGGCGGAGCTGGGCTGCGATCGCCGCGCGACGCAGCACGGGAAGGGGGAAGCGCGCTTCGTGCATCCGCGTCCGGGGTGGAGAAGCGCGCAGACTGCGTGCGATAGTCGCACTTCGATGGGTGGCCTTGGGACAGTGGCCGGGCGCTTCGAGCTGCTCGATCGGGCCGGTGAAGGAGGCATGGGCGAGGTCTTCCGCGCGCGCGATCGCGAGAGCGGGCGGCTCGTCGCGCTCAAGCGCATCCTCCACGCCCAAGGCGACGAAGCGCGCTTCTCGCGCGAGGCGCGCCTGCTCGAGGAGCTGCGTCACCCTGCGCTCGTCGGTTACGTGGCGCACGGCGACGACCAGGGCCGCCCCTACCTCGCGATGGACTGGATCGAAGGCGAGTCGCTCGCGAGCCGCCTCGGCCGCGCGCCGCTCTCGCTCGGGGAGTCGCTCGCGGTCGCGCGCAGGCTCGCCGAGGCCCTCTCCTCGCTGCACGCGCGCGGCGTCGTGCATCGCGACGTCAAACCCGCGAACGTCATGCTCGAGGCTGGAGACCCTGCCCGCGCGCTCTTGCTCGATCTCGGCATCGCGCGCAGCTCGCAGGCGAGCGCGACCTTGCTCACGGGAGCGAACCTCGTGCTCGGCACCGTCGGCTACATGGCGCCGGAGCAGGCCCTCGCGGGCTCCACGATCGACGTGCGCGTCGACGTGTTCGCGCTCGGCTGCGTGCTCTTCGAGTGCCTCGCCGGGCAGCCGCTCTTCGTCGGCGAGAACGCGCTCGGCGTGCTGGCGCAGCTCTTGGTCGACGAACCTCGTCGCCTCTCGAGCCTGCGGCCCGAGCTGCCACCTGCGCTCGACGCGCTCGTCGCGAGGCTGGTGGCGCGCGATCCCGAGGCGCGCCCTTCCGATGGCGCCGCCGTGGTGCGCGCGCTCGACGCCCTGCGCACGCCGAGCCTGCTCGAGGGCAAGTCGGGCTCGATCCCTCCGCCTCGCCCCGCCGAGCTCGCCGAGGCCGACGCTCGTTTCGCGCTCGCCGCGGTGATCGACCTCGCCGAGCCGGGCGCCGACCCGCAGCTCACGCTCGACGCCGACGCGACGCGCAGCTCGATGGAGCTGCTCCGTTCGGCCGTGCATCGCGAGGGAGGCGAGTGCGCGGCCCTCTCGGCGACGAGCGCGCTCGTGGTCGCCGAGGCGAAGGGAACCGTGGCCGATCGTGCGCGTGTGGTCGTCCGGGTGGTCCGCGCCGCGCTCGACGTGCTCGCGCACGCGCACGCCGCGCTCGCGGCGGGTCTGTCGGCGACGAGCGCGGCGGGTGAGGTCCTCGCGCGGGCGGTCCAGCTCGCGAGCGAGGCGAGACCCGGTGAGATCGCGGTCGATGGAGTGGTCGCGGAGCTCTTGTCGGAGCGCTACTCGATCGTCGATGGAAAGATTGGAGGTCCATGCGTTGCCGAGGGGGCGGCGACGACTCCCTTCGTCGGGCGCGACAAGGAGCTCGCCCTGCTCGAGGCCACGCTCGCCGAGGTGCTCGAGGAGTCGGCGCCTCGGGGCGTGCTCGTGCTGGCGCCGCCTGGGACGGGCAAGTCCCGCCTCGCGCGCGAGCTCGGCAAACGCCTCGGCGGTCGTGACGACCTCAGGCTGGTCGAGGCGCGCGCCGAGGTGAGCGCCGCCGGCTCCGTGCACGGCATGACGCGCACGCTGCTGCGCGCGGCGGCGGGGCTCGGGCCGAGCGCCAAGGCCTCCGACGCGGAGGCCCTGAGGGCGCACATGCATTCGCTGCCTGGCCTCGAAGCGCCCGCGCGCGTCGCCGATTTCCTCTGCGAGCTGCTCGGCGTGCCGTCGCCCGAGCCCTGCCTCGAGCTCGAGGCCGCGCGAGGCGACGCGGAGCTCACAGGCAAGTGGCTGAGGCGCTCGCTGCGTGAGTGGCTCGCGGCGCTGTGTCGACGACGACCGCTCGTGCTCATCCTCGAAGACCTGCACTGGGCCGACCACACGATCTTCGAGCTCGTCGCCGACTCCCTGCGCCTCTCGTCGAGGAGCGCGCTCTTCGTCGTCGCGCTCGCGCGCCCGGAGCTGCGTGAGATTCTGCCCGGGCCCTGGGAGCACACGACCGAGCTGGTGTTGCGCGAGCTGGGCGAGCGGGCCTCGGAGCGCGTGGCGCGTGCCGCCCTGGGCCAGGAGGCGAGCGCGGAGCTCGTGGCGCGGGTCGTCGAACGTGGCGCGGGAAATCCCTTCTTCATCGAGGAGTTCGCGCGCTTCGCGAGAGCGCGTCGCGGGGAAGAGCTGCCGGCCTCGGTGGCCGCGGTGCTGCACGCGAGGCTCGAGGCGCTCGCGCCGCCGGAGCGCGCGCTGCTGCGGGCGGCGTCGGTGCTCGGCGAGCGCTTCTCTGCGGCGGGTCTCGCGGCCCTCGTCGAGCGACCCACGAGAGAGGTCGAGCTCGAGCTGGCCGGGCTCCGAGGGCGCGCGCTCGTCGAGCAGATCGACGACGAGCACGTCTTCCACCATGCGCTGGTGCGTGAAGCCGCGTACGCGACCCTCTCGGCGCGCGATCGCGAGCTGTCGCACCGTCGCGCAGCCGATTGGCTCGAGTCGGCGGGTCAGCCCGACCCACTCGCCATGCTCGCGCACGTCGAGAAGGCGGGCGACGCGCTTCGTGAAGCGCGCTGGTCCTTGCGCGCGATGGACCGCGTCCTCGAGCTCGGCAGCGATCGGGTCGCGCTCAGGCTCGCGCGCCGCGCGCTCGAGCACGTGCTCGAGCCTCCCGACGAAGCGCGGTCTCGGCTGGTGCTCGGTTATGGCCAGTTCTTCCTCCTGCAGGAGACCGAGGCCGGCGTGGCGCAGCTCACGCGCGCGCTCGAGCTCACGAGCGACGCCGACCCCCAGCTCGCCTCCGTGCTCGGCATGACCTCCTACGTGGCCATGGCCTCCGGCGACCCGGCGCTCTCCGCCGCCGCGCTCCAGCGCTTGGTGGCGCTCGACGACCTGCCCACGACACGCCTCGCGAGCATCGCGCTCGTCGCGGGCGTGGCCTCGCTCTGCGTCACCGGCCAGTCCGAGCTCGCCAGGCGCATGGTCGAGAAGGGCGAGCACCTCGCTCGCGTGCCCGCGCTCGCGCATCACCACCTCTTGGCGCGCATCTACGAAGCGCAGTGGTGTGAAGCGCGGACGGGGCGGGCGAGGCGCCTCGCGCTCGAAGCCGAGCGCCTCGCCCTCCGGGCTGGCGACGACTTCCAGCTCCCCAATGCCCGACTCTGGGCGCTGCTCTTCGCCTCGAGCTGCCGTGCCCCGGAGCTGCTCGCGCCTTACCTCGACGAGCTCGCCCGCGACACACCCGACCATTGGACGGGCGCTTGGCTCGCGATGGCGATCGACGCCATCCGCGCGCTGAACGGCCTCGGACCGATCGAGCGGCTCGAGCGCTTCCACGACAACCCCGACTTCTTCATCGCCGAGACCTCGATGTTGATGACCCGCTTCATCGCGGCCTGGCTCGACCCGAAGGAGCTCGGCGCTCTGGAGGCCTTCGAGCCCTTGCTGCCGTTCTCGGAGTGCGCCGTGCGGGCGCACCAGGCCCTGCTCACGGCGCGGGCCGGGCGCTTCGCAGAGGCGCTCGCCGTCGCCGACCGGGCCGACCAGCTCCGCCTCGTCGCAGTGCAAGACGGCATGCCCGAGCTCATCGGCGCGGCCCGCGTGCGCGCGCTCGCCGGGCTCGGGCGCCTCGACGAGGCGCGCGCGGCGCTCGCCCGGGTCGTCGACGAGCTCGGCGTCGTCTACGCGGAGGCCGACGACTTCATGGTGCGCGTCGTCGAGCAGGGATCGCTGCCCTGGCTCGATTTGAAGGGGTCGGCGGCGGAGCTCGGCGTGGCGCTGCCCTCGGTCGCGGAGCTCGCCCGAAACGAGCCCGGGTAGCGCTCGAAGAGCGCGGTGTCGCTCACTGCGGCACGGCGCAGCGCGCGTTCGTGGCCTGGGAGGTGTTGTTGTCGATGCGGCACTCGGCCCACTCCGGGTGCGGCACGGTGGTGTCGTCGACGACGGCGTGGACCAGCACGTCGCCCAGCGGGTTCATCGGCATCACGAGCTGCTCCGCTTCGGCGGGGAAGAGCACGCTCTGCGTCGTGAGCGTGCCGAGCAGCGTGCCCGAGCCGGGCGCGCCCTCGTAGAAGCCCACGACCACGCCGGCAGGCAACAGCGCCGTGCCGAGGTTGCGCACCGTCGCGACCAGCGCGTAGGGGCCCACGCAGCGCGGCGCGATCGTGACGACCGCATCGGGCGCGGCGAACTCGCTGCCGGGCTGCTTGTTCTGGCGGAAGTTGTTCAGGCCGTTCGTGAGCCAGTTCACCGGCTCGATCTGGGGGATCGTGCCGTCTTCTTCGACGTTCGTGACGTGGTAGGTGTGCTGGTTCCAGATGCGGCGCGTGCGCACCCAGGAGTTGTCGGCGGCGCTGAAGACACGCACGCCCGATTGGCCGTTCGACACACCGTCGTTGCATTGGATCCCAGGCGATCCACTCGCATAGGCGTTGGAGACGGCCACGATGTCGGCGTGCCCGTCGTTGTCGACGTCGGCGACGACCGGATTCTCGATGAGCGTCGCCGTCGTATTGCAGGTCTCGACGAGCACGTTGCCCGTGGGGCCGTCGTAGATGCGCAGGCGCTGCTGGTCGGAGTAGACGACCTCGGCGACGCCGTCGCCGTCGAAGTCGAAGACGGTGCTGCCGGTGGAGGCCGAGGAGCAGTCGACCGTGGGCTGGATCCACAGCAAGGTCGCCGGGCCCGCGACGCCCGGATCCACGAGCGCCGCGCCGTCGAAGACGGCGTAGCCGACGCCGCCCGCGGTCGCGACGTCGGGCACGCCGTCGCCCGTGAAGTCGGCGATCGTCGGCGGGCCGCCGCCGTGCGTATTGCCCCAGGCGCCGACGGGGCAGTTGCTCGCCGGGAGCGGCCCATTGATGTCGACCGGGGCGCGCACCGTCTCCCAGCCATTGCTCGCGAGCGGGTTCATGCGCCAGACGAGCAGCGTGTGGCTCAGGTTGTCGATGACGACGATCTCCGGCTTTCCGTCGAGGTCCAGATCGGCGAGCGCAGGCCAGGGGCTCTTCCAGTCGGCGGTCGCGTAGAAGCTCGACTGGTTGGCGGTGCCGGTGTCGACCAGCAGCGCGCCCTGGGCGTCGAAGACCTGGCTGCCGGTCACGACGTCGAGATCGCCGTCGCCGTCGGCGTCGCTCAGGGCGAAGCTCGAGGCGAGCGGTGCCGCGAAGGCCGACTGGAGGTTGCCCGTCGCGCCGTCGAGGATGCCGCCCTCGACGACGACCTCCACGTCGCCGTCGTGGTCGAGGTCGGCGAGCTGGGGCATGAAGCAGCTGGTGGCCGCGCTCGTCCACAGCACCGTGCCGTCGCCGTTCCACGCGCGCACCTCGCCGGCGAGCGTGCAGCCGACGACCTCGTTGCCGGGCAGGCCGTCGATGTTGCCCCCCGCGAGGTGCTTGGTCGGGTGCACGCCCGCCGCGGTCCACTTCTCGACGACCTGGCCCTCGACGATGCTGATCGCGCGCAAGACGCCGGCGCCGTTGTAGGCGCCGCTCGTGAAGGTCGAGAAGACGATCTCGGGGATGTCGCGCGCGGTGATCTTGCCGTCGCAGTCGTCGTCGTCGAGCGAGATGACGATCGGCGTCATCATGATGTCGGTCGCGAAGGGCGCCACGGTCTGGGCGCCCCAGGCGTACTTCAGCGCCGGCGTGAACTCGGGCAGCACCGGCACGACCTCGCAGGCCGCGAAGCAGGTCGGGTTCTCGGGATCCGGCAGCGTGCCGTTCGGGCACTCCGGCGGTCGCGGCAGGCACTTGCCGGTGGCGACCGGCGCGCCCGCGACGCAGCTCGGGTCGGGCGGCTCGAGCGGCTCTCCGAGGGCGTACTCGCAGAACTCGCCGGCTTCGCACTCGGTCGAGTCGGTGCAGTCGGCGCCCGGCGCGACGCAGGCGCCGAAGGAGCACGCGAGCCCGTCCGCACAGCAGGCCGCGCCGCAGGCTCGTTCGCTCGGGCAGCACGCGCCGCCCTCGGTGCACACTCCCGCGCCGTCGTCGCAGCTCTCGCCGAGCGCGCAGCCGCCGCCTCCGCCGCCCGTGCCGCCGGTGAACGAGCCCGTGGTGGTGGTGGCGCCGCCGCTGCCGCCCGTGCCGCCCGTGGCGCCGCTGCCGCCCGAGCCGTCGCTCGCGTCGTCGGCGCAGCCCGCGAGCGCGGTCCACGCTGCGAGGGCGGGGAGGGCGGTGAGCAGGCCGGGGCGGGCGTGGAGCTTCATGGACCCGGATCATCGCACGAGCGACCACGATCGGAGCGAGGCTCCGGAACTCGGCGTAGGATCGTCGCTCTGGGCCGAGCATGCGCTTCCTCTCCACCTCTCGTCGGCGCACCGCGCCGCTCGCCGCGTCGCTGGCGCTCGCAGCCTGCACGGACCCTTCGGCCACACCCGTGCTCTCGGCCCCGCCTGCGTCATCCACGATGAGCCCGCCTGTGCCCACGCCCTCCGCCGCCCAGCCCTCGGGCCCCGAGCCCGTCGACGTCGAGCCCGAGGAGGCCGTGCGCCTGCGTGGCTACCTGGTGCAGGACATCCAGAAGCGCCCACCTTGGGAGGGCGCAGCCTGGGAGCCGCGTGTGCTCGACGCGATGCGCGCCGTACCGCGCCACCGCTTCGTGCTCGGCGCTTCTCTGCCGGTCGCCTACCGCGACGTGCCGCTCGACATCGGTCACGAGCAGACGATCTCGCAGCCCACCGTGGTCGCGATCATGGCGCAGGCGCTCGAGCTCGAGCCGAGCTCGCGTGTGCTCGAGATCGGCACCGGCTCGGGCTACCACGCCGCGGTGATGAGCCTGCTCGCCGCCGAGGTGGCGTCGATCGAGATCGTCGAGTCGCTCGGCCTCGCGGCGCGCGACCGCCTGAAGAAGCTCGGCTACCACGAGGTGTCGGTGCGCATCGGTGACGGCTACGCGGGCTGGCCCGAGAAGGCCCCCTTCGATCGCATCGTGCTCACCGCCGCGCCACCCTCGCTGCCCGAGGCGCTCGTGGCGCAGCTCGCCGAGGGCGGCGTGCTCGTCGCGCCGGTCGGCCCCGACGGCGGCGTGCAACGGCTCATGCGCTACCGCAAGAAGGGCGGAAAGCTCCTGACCCAAGACCTCGGCGCGGTGCGCTTCGTGCCGATGGTGCACGCGCGCTGAGGCGCCGCGCCCAGCGGCGCTCCTCAGCCGATCATGCGCAAGAGGTTCTCGAGCGCCTGCGAGGCGGCGCCCTTCATCAGGTTGTCGATCGCGCTCACCGCCGCGAAGCTCCTGCGCTTCGCGTCGCCGCGCACGCCGAGCCTGGCGCGCGCGCTGCCCCACACCGAGGCGACCGTGACCTCCTCGGGCACGTCGACCTCGACCACGCGCCCGAGCGGCGACGCAGCGCTCTCGTAGGCCTCGCGCAGCGCGGGCTCGAGCGACGCCGGATCGGTGCCTGCGCTGAGACGACCGAAGCAGCTCGCGAGGATGCCTCGGCGGATCGGCACGAGGTTCGGCACGAAGGTGATGCGCGCGTCGCGGCCCGAGACACGCGAGAGCGCGAGCTCGATCTCGGGTGTGTGCTGGTGGTCACCGACTCGGTAGGGCGAGAGGTTCTCGCTCACCTCGCTGAAGAGGTACTTCTCCGCGAGCTTGCGCCCCGCGCCCGTGACGCCGCTCTTGCCGTCGACGAAGAGCGCGTCGGCCTCGACGAGGCCCTTCGCGAGCAGCGGCGCGAGCGGGAGAATCGCCGCGGTCGCGTAGCAGCCCGGGTTCGCGACGAGGCGCGCCTCTTCGATCGGAGGCGCGTCGCCCGCGGCCTTCGGGAGCTGCGGCAAACCGAAGTGCGCCTCGGCGAGCAGCGCGGGCTCGGGGTGCTCGAAGCGGTAGTAGCTGCGGAAGACCTCGGTGTCCGGGATGCGGAAGGCGCCGGAGAGGTCGAGCACGCGCCGCCCGCGCGCGAGGATCTTCGGCGCGAGCTCGGCGGAGGCCTCGGCGGGCGTCGCGAGCGCCACGATCTCGGCCTCGTCGAGCACGCTCGCGAGCTCGCTCATCGGCTGCACGACGAGCTCGCCACGCGTGGGCAGATCGCGCACCCAGCGGCCCAGGCGATCGCCCGCCCAGCGATCCGAGAGCGCCGCCACGAGCTCGAGCTCCGGCCTGCCGTCGACGAGCCTCGCGAGCTCGATGCCCGAGAGTCCGCTCACGCCCACGATCGCCACGCTGGTCGCCATGGTGGCGAGCGCTATCGCCACGGGCGTGCCGAGGCAAGCCGTCGCACGGGCGGGCGCGGCGAGGAGCGTGTCCTGGCCGGCGGCGCGGCTTCCGGCGGTGTAGACTCGGCGCATGCGCGGTGCGCTGCTCCGTCTCGGCGTCGCCTGCGCCGCGCTCCTGCTCGCGCTCAGCACCTCGCTGCCCGCCGCTGCGCGCGACGCGAACGGCCCCGGTGACTCGCTCTGGATGCCGATCGGCCTCAACGTCGGCTACTCCATGAACCCCGCGCCGCTCTCCAACGGGCTCTTGCTCGGCCCCGAGCTGAGCCTCGTGTACTTCGACCAGGACGCCTACTGGCTCGGCGCCTACACCGAGGCGCTGCGTGACTTCGGCGCCGAGGAGTGGCGCGTCGGTGGAGGCCTCGAAGGCGGCTTCGCGAACTTCGGCCTCGACGTGGGCTACCAGGGGATCCTGGGTCGAGACGGCGGCCACGCGCTGCGCAGTCGCCTGATCTTCTCGATGGTGCTCGTGCAGATCTACGGAGGGGTCGGGGCGAGGTTGCTCGAGCCGAAGGCGCCGGTGTACGGCGAGCTCGGGCTGCTCCTCAAGTTCCCCTTCGAGCTCGGCAAGCTCGACTGACGTCGCCCTCGACGGACGCCGCAGGGCGAGGCTCGATCGAGCCTCGAGGGATCGTCAGCCTCGCGTGGGCCGCCGCCACCTCGGCCGACCGGGGAGGAAGTCGTAGACGTTCGGGCGAGGGAAGCCGACCAGCGCGAGCGAGAGGCTCGGTGAGAGGCTCTCGACCTCGTGCCACCATCCGATGGGGATGAAGAGACCGTCGCCCGGGCCGAGCTCGATCTCCGAGACGCTGCCGGGGCGCAGAGCCTCGAGCTCGGCCGCGTTCATGCGCGCGTAGTAGCCGTTCGCGCCCGCCGCGAGCTCGAGCAGCTCGGGCGGCGCGAGCCGGACACGCTTCGAGCCGAGCACCTGCGTGAAGAGGTTGTTGGTGCCGTCGTGGTGGAGCTTGGTGCTCGTGCCGCGAGGGCCGAGCCACAGCGAGGTCCCGCTCCGCCGGAGCGCGGGGTCGAACAGCCCGGGCGGCGGCTCGAGCTCGTCGAGCAGCTCGGGCAGGGCCTCCTCGAGCACGCGGTTACGCGCGACGACGTAGGTGTCGTTGCCGCTGGTCTCGAGCACCCTGCGCACGAGCTCCTCGAAGCGGATCGTGCTGCGCAGCCCGACGAAGTCCACGTCCGGGTCGGTCCGCGTATCTCGCCCGGCGGCCACCTCGACGCTGCGCGCTCCGAAGCGGGACCGGAGATCGTCGAAGCTCCAACGAGGTGGGCGAGGCCAGGCGCGTGTGAAGCCGCGCAGCACGACCGGGGTGTTCGTCGACCAGTAGCGCGCGTAGAACGCGTCCGGCTCTGGGCAGGCCTCGAGCGTCTCGATGCCGGGCGATGAGCGCCTGAGCGAAGCGCGCAGCTCGACGAGCTCGGTGGCGCGGTCGAGCGCTCGGAGCGCGTCGAAGTAGGCCGCCCCGAGGCCCGAGCCGCTGAGCGAGGCGAGCGCCTCGGCCGCGGCAAGGCGTGGCACGCCGCCGCTGCTCAGCGCATCGAGCAGCTCGCGCTCGTCGACCCCAGCTGCGTGGTTGCGCGCGAGCCAAGCGAAGGCCTCCGGGCTGAGCGTGCCCGAGGGGGTGGGGCGCCGCGGCCGAAGCGAGGCGCCTGTACGACGACGGAGCCGCGAGCGATGCATCGCGGTGCCCGCGTGATCAGAACGCGTCGAAGCCGCCGCTGCCCGGCCCGGGCTGGGGCGCGATCTGGCCGCCGATGCCGTCGCCGCCCCCGCCGCCCGCGCCGCCCGCGCCGACGCCCGTCGTGTCCGGCGGCGGCTGCGGTGCGATCTGGCCGCCTTCGCCGGTGGAGCCACCGTCGCCGCCCGCGCCGCCGGCGCCCGACGACGTGGGGTTCGGCTGCGGTGCGATCTGGCCACCCTCGCCGCCTCCACCGGTGCCGCTCGTGTCGTCGCCGCAGGCTGTGACGGCGCCGCTGGCGAGCAACAGGGCCGCGCTCGTGGATATCCACAGCGGCGCCTTCGGGAGAGGGGTCGGCTTCGGGGTGCTCATCGTCGAACAGCCTATCCGACTCGGAACTCGATTCGCCAAGATGTGATGCGCCGTGGTCGTGCTCAGGTCGAGCCCGGGCGCCTCAGTGGCGCTGCGTCGGGCGCGTTGAGCCGCACGCGCTCGCCGTCGAGCCGCACGTCGTCGTTGGCCTCGACGTGCACGTCGCCGTGCGTCGCCTCGAGATGCTGCTCGCGCGCCCGGAGCGACATCGCCTGCTCGGCTTCGACCGTGATCGAGCCGCCCGAGCGCAGGCGCAGCCCCTCTTCGCTCTCGATCGACACCTCCCGACCCGAGAGCTGCATCGCGCCTCGGCTCTGGATCGACAGCGACGCCGCCTCGATCGACACCGCGGGCCCGTCTGGACCGAGCGTCACACGCAGGCAGATCCGCCCGTCCCCTGCCGAGAGCAGCAGCTCGTCGTGTGCCCCCTGCCGCGCCGGGTCGGCCGTGACGAGCTCGAGCGCGTAGCCCGAGCCGAGCTGGAGCGTGCGGCTCGGCGTCGTGGTCACGGCAGCGCCGGGCGCTTCGTCGTCTCGATCAGCCATGCGCACAGGGTAGGGCCACCTGCGACCCCGCGCCAACGCCGCGCTGCTCACCCCTGGTGTGAAGCGATCCATCCGGGTGCGCGACGGCTCTCACAAGACTTCGCGTGGCGCGGGTTTCACGCAGGACACGAGGCTCGCTGCGCACCTAGCATGGTCGCGAGGGAACGCATGGATCACTTCAGCGTCTCGACCAGCGCGGTTCCCACGGGAGCGCGCGTACTCGGCTTCGTCGGCAGCGAGGGGCTCAGCGAGCTCTACGATTTTCGCATCGTGCTCGCCGTCGAGGGCGGCGCGGGGGCCTTCATCGAGCTGTCCGACGCACCTGGCTCGCGCGTCACGCTCGAGCTCTCCGTCGATCCGCTCGAGCCACGCTTCTGCTTCCACGGGCTCGTCTCGGAGCTCGAGATCCTCGGCGAGACGCGCGCGCGCACGCTGCTCGGCTTGCGCCTCGTGCCTGCCCTCGCGACGCTCGAGGCCTCGCTCCACAGCCGCGTCTTCACGCACAAGAGCCTGCCGCAGATCCTCTCGACGGTGCTCGAGGAGGGTGGCTTCTCGGGCGACGACTACGAGCTCCGGCTGCGCGACGCCTACCCGGTCGAGGAGCACGTCACCCAGTACCGCGAGAGCGACTACGCCTTCCTCTCGCGATGGATGGAGCGCGAGGGCCTCTACTACTTCTTCGAGCACGGCGAGCTCCACGAGAAGCTCGTCATCGTCGACGACCCTTCGGCGCACACGAGCCTCCACGCCAAGCCGGTTCGCTTCACGGCGAGCCAGGCCGACGCGCTCCGGGGCGCTGGGCTCACGCAGGCCTCGCTGAGGCAGGCGCTCCGCCCGGGTGTGCTCACGGTCGCCGACTACGACTACACGCGGCCCGCCATGGAGATGCGCAGCAAGGCCGCGGTGTGGGACCAGGCCGTCGTGAGCGAGGTCCACCACGGCGAGCGCTTCTTCGACCCTGCCCAAGGCGCGCGCCTCGCGCGCATCCGGGCCGAGGCGCACCGCGCGGCGTCGAGCGAGCTGCGTGCTTCGGGCGCTCGCAAGCACCTGCGCTCCGGCTACCTCTTCGATCTGGTCGAGCACCCGCGGGCCGAGCTCGACGGCGGCTACCTCGTGCGGCGCCTTCGCCACTACGGCTGCGAAGACCAAGGCTCGCCCGAGCTCGAGGCCTTCTTGCCCGAGCTCGGCGCTCGGCGCACGAGCGGCGGCCGCAAGCTCGCTGCGCGAGGTGAGGGCGCCGCGCTGCCCATCTACGAGCTCGAGCTCGAGGCCGGCCCGGCCGAGCTGCCCTACCGCAGGCCGCGCAGCACGCCTTGGCCGCGCGTGCACGGCTTCGAGAACGGCCGCGTCGACGGCCGCGCGACGAGCGACTACGCGCAGATCGACGATCACGGTCGCTACGCGGTGCGGCTCATGTTCGACGAGAACAAGAGCGATCCCGGCCAATCGTCGACCTGGGTACGCATGGCGCAGCCGCACGGCGGCTCGGGTGAAGGCTTCCACTTCCCGCTGCGCAAGGACACCGAGGTGCTCGTCGAGTTTCTCGATGGAGACCCGGATCGCCCGGTCATCGCGGCCGTGCTGCCCAACGCCGCGCAGTCGAGCCCGGTCACGGCCAAGAACCACACGAAGAACGTGATCCAGACCGGCGGCTCCTCGCGCATCGAGATCGAGGACGCGGGCGGTGGGCAGTACATGCACAGCTCGGTGCCCGTGCAGTCGACCTCGCTCTGGATGGGCACCGACGCGACGAGCGCAGGTGGTCACAACGCCGAGCTGGTGAGCCAGGGCAGCGGCGGGCTCTCCTTCGGCACCTATTTCGATCGCCACGTCGGCGGCAAGAAGACCGAGCGTGTCGTCGACACCGTGCTGCGCGCCTACGACGCCACGAGCCAGATCCTCGTCGCCTCCGACGTCGCGCAGACCTACCAGTCGACGCATCACCGCGCGGTGATCGGACCGGTCGTGCGCACCGTCACGGGCGCGCTCAGCGACACCGTGCAGGGCGCGGTCGCGCAGACGCTCGCCGCTTCGCTCGACCTCTCGGTCGGGGGCGAGGTCGCGGAGAGCTACTCGGTCCTGCACAGCCTGAACGTCGGTGGCACGCAGTCGATCGTGGTGACCGGCACGGGCGATCACACCCACGACGACGGCCTCTCGCTGACCGTGAGCGGCGGCCTCTCGTCGCACACCGCGACCGCCGGGCACGCGCTCGAGGTCGTCACCGACGCGACCATGCACGCGACGGCGAACTTCTCGGTCCGCGGCGACGCCACCGCGCAGATCGGCTCGCCCGACACCACGGTGAAGGGCGACGCCACGGTCGACGTGCACGGCGGCGCGACCGTCGAGATCGTCGCGCCCGCGATCGCGGTGAACGGCTCGGCGCTCATCCAGGCGACGAGCCCGAAGATCGACATCCTCGGCGGCGTCGTGCACGTCTCGGGCATCCAGCTCGCGATGGCGGCCGGCGGCGCGATGAAGCTCTCCTCCGACGGCAACCTCACGGCCAAGGGCACGACGGTCTCGCTCCAGGGAGGGCCGCTCGTCGACGTGCACGCGGGCGTCATCCAGCTGAACCTCACGCCGGCCTCGTCGGCGAGCGGGCTCGGCCCCGAGTTCGACGCGATCCTCGCGAACGATCCGATCCTCGCTGCGCGCCTGCGCCTCCTGCTCAACGCGGGCTGGACGCTCGAGTGGGGGGTGGCCGGCATCGACCCGGCGCAGAAGATCATCGTGCTCGATCGCGCGCTCTTCCGCGACCCGGCCGCGGCGCTCGCGCAGTTCGACGAGATCACCGGCGCGCCCGCGGGCATGAACACGCTGCTCGGAATGAGCCCCGAGCTGCTCGCGACGTTCAGCGGCAACCAGAACGATCCCGCGAACGGGCGACACGAGAACGCCTGCGGCGCCTACGCCGGCACCTCGCTCTACATGCTCTACGGCGGCACGAACGGCTCGCTGCCGCCCGGCAGCTTCTACGATCACCTCGGCAACGTGATGCCGGCGATCGCGAACAACGACCCCGTGCAATGGGGCATCTCGCACGGCCTCGCCATCACCCAGGGCACCGATCCAGGCACCAATGGTGCGTGGCTCCCCGGCTCGGTCGCCGGCGGGCTCAATGCCTCGGGTGTGCCGGCGACGAGCGGCAGCGGGCTCACACGCGACCAGCTCCAGTCGAACATCGACAACAACGTCGCCACGATGGTCGCCTACGACCCTGGATCGGGCTACGCGGACCGAGGCACCTTCGACACGAGCGGCCACTGGGGCACGGCCGTGGGCTACGACGCGGAGAACGTCTACATCGCCAACAACACCGCCACCAATGGGCAGCAGAACGTATCGGCCATTCCGTGGGCCGAGTTCGAAGAGCGCCAATCGCTCAGTCCCGCGGCCAGCCTCTTGGTACCCGACGGCTCCTACGTCTCCGTCCCGTTGCTCGGCTGAGCGCTCGCCATGACCGTCATCGAGCGCCTCGACCGACTGCTCCGCGAACGCCCGCTCACCCGGCGTGGCGTCGAAGCCGCGCTCGGCCTGCCGCTCCGCGAGGACCTCCAGAGCTCCCACCCCACGCTCACGATCTTCCGCTCCTTCCGCGCGGAGCCGCCGGTGGCGAAGGTGGAGCTGCGCCTGCCCGTGGCGCGCGGCGAGCTCGGCTCGGGCGCGGCGAGCTTCCGCAGCGACGGCTTCCTCGTGCTCGACGTCGACCAGCGCGCCGATCCCGTGTTGCCCGAGGAGCTCGAGCCGCTGTTCGGCAAGCTCCAGCCCTACCGGGCGAAGACACCCGAGGGCGCGCCGAGCTACCTCGAAGCGCGCACGATCCGCGGACCGATCCTCTTCGGCTATGCCCGAGGGGGTGAGCACCGCCTCCAGAAGATCATCGTCGATGCCGTGTAGCCCGTTCGATCCTGCCTCGAGGAGAACTCCATGAGCGACTCGTTCGTCATCCACTGTGGTGCGCTGCCCCCTGGGACGCGTGTGCTCGGCTTCGAGGGCTCCGAAGGCATCAGCCGCACCTACCGCTTCGAGATCCTCGTCGTCACCGACGCGGGCCTCGGCGCGACGGTCGATCTCGACGCCTCGCTCGGGAGCCGCGTCAGCCTCGTCTTCCAGCGCCCAGGCTCGCTGCTCGACGCGGCGATCGACGCCGCCGTCGAGGCCCCGTTCACCTTCCACGGCATCGTCTCGGCGGCGGAGCTCGTGAGCGAGCTCGCGGGCCGGAGCGTCTTCCGCCTCACGATGGTGCCGCAGCTCGCGAGGCTCGCTCAGTCGATCCACAGCCGCGTCTTCACCAAGATGCGTGTGCCCGAGGTCCTCGAGGCCGTGCTCGAGGAGGGCGGAATGTCGGGCGACGACTACGAGCTGCGCCTCGCGGGCGACTACGGCGTCGAAGAGCACATCTGCCAATACAAGGAGAGCGACCTCGCCTTCCTCACGCGCTGGATGGAGCGAGAGGGCCTCTACTACTTCTTCGAGCACGAAGACGCGCAGGAGAAGCTCGTCATCACCGACCACAAGAGCTTCCACCAGCGGCTCTCCGAGCGCTCGATCCCTTTCCACCCGGCAGGCGACGACGAGTCCGCGAAGGGGGCGCTGCACGTGGTGCGCATGCGCCACCGCTCGGTCCCCGCCACCGTGCAGCTCAAGGACTACGACTACTCCAAGCCGGCGCTCGACGTCTCCGGTTCGGCCGCCGTCTCGCCCTCCGGCCTCGGCGAGGTGATCCTCTACGGCGATCGTTTCTTCACGCCCGAGCAAGGCAAGCGCCTCGCCGGTCTGCGCGCCGAGGCCTACCGCGCCGCGCAGGAGCGGCTCGCCGCTCGCGGCACGGCGCACCGCGTCCGCTCGGGGCACCTCTTCGAGCTCGAGCTACACCCGAGGCTCGAGCTCAACGGCGAATACCTCGTCGTCGAGGCCACGCACACCGGGCGCAACGTCTACGGAGACACGGAGCTGTCGCAGCTCATCGGCGACGAGAGCAAGGAGGTCTATCGCGTGTCGCTCGAGGCGATCGGCGCCGATACGCAGTTCCGCAGCGAGCGCGCGACCCCTTGGCCGCGCGTGCATTGCTTCGAGAACGCCGTCGTCGACGGCCCTGCGGCGAGCCAGTACGCCCAGATCGACGATCTCGGCCGCTACGCCATCAAGTTCCACTTCGACGAGAGCTCCCTGCGCGGCGGCAAGGCCTCCACCTGGGTGCGCATGGCGCAGCCGCATGGTGGCTCGGTCGAGGGTTTCCACTTCCCGTTGCGCAAGGGCACCGAGGTGCTCGTCACCTTCCTCGGGGGCGATCCGGATCGCCCGATCATCGCCGGGGTGCTGCCCAACGCCGCGACGCCGAGCCCGGTGCTGTCCGGCAACAATACGAAGAACGTGCTGCAGACCGGCGGCGCCTCGCGCATCGAGATCGAGGATCTCGCCGGCGGCCAGTACATGAAGCAGTTCACGCCGGTCGCCAACACGATGCTGTGGATGGGCACCGACGCGACGAGCCCCCAGGGCCACAACGTCGAGCTCTCCACCGACGGCTCGGGCTTCCAGTCCTTCGGTACCTACCTCGACCAATACGTCGGCGGGAAGAAGTCCGAGCACGTCGTCGGCCCCGTCGAGCGCAACTACGACAGCACCTACACGACGACCGTGATCGGCGCTGTGACCGAGACCTACCTCGCGACGCAGACGACCACCGTGACGGGCGACGTCACGCGATCGATCTCCGCGACGCTCACCGAGTCGATCGTCGGCGCCGTCGTGCAGACCTACGCCTCCACGCTCACGCAGTCGGTCACGGGCGACGTCACGCAGGCCTACGCCTCGAACCACGCGCTGACCGTCGGCGGCGACCAGACGATCTCCGTCACCGGCGCCACGACGCACCAGTTCGACGCCGGCCTCGCCGTGACCGTCAACGCGAAGACCTCGTCTCACACGGCCGACGTCGGCTACCAGCTCGAGGTCACCACCGACGCGACGATGCACGCCACGGCGGCCTTCGAGATCCGAGGCGACGCGACCGCGCTGCTCTCGGCGCCGGCGACGACCGTGCACGGCGACACCAGCGTCGTGGTCAACGGTGGCAGCACGATCACCATCGGGCCGACGAACATCCTCGTGAACGGCAGCGAGGTCATCACGCTGAGCGGGCCCTCGCTCATCGAGATCCTCGGCGGGGACATCACGATCTCCGGCGGCGACATCTCGGTGGCCGCCGGCGGCAACCTCACGCAGTCGGCCGCCGGGGCCTTCTCCATGTCCGGCGCGGGCGCCCAGATCGACGGCGGTCCGGTCGTCGACGTGCACGGCGGGCTCATCAAGCTGAACTGCTGAGTCGCCGAGTCCATCCCTCGCGCCGTGGCCGTGAGCCTGCGCGCGAACGGAGACCGAGCGCTTCGACACCGAACGACCCACCCCCCGCATGCGCTTCATCAACGAGACCACCGCCTCCGCAGGGCTGCTCCGCACCGAGCGCCCAGGCGACGTCATGGCCGCGGCGCTCGTGGTCCGCAGGCGCTTCGTGCTCTCGGAGGGCAGGCTCGTCGAGCGGAGCGAGGTGCGCGGGGGCTCGATCCCGCTCGAGCCTGCGCCCGAGCCGGCCGCGAGCGCGAGCCCGGCGAAGGAGCTCTCCGAGCAGCCGGTATCGATCGGCGGGCTGCGCAAGGAGGTCGTCGATCTCGGCGAGTGGGGTGAGCTCGAGCCCGACGAGCTCACGCCTCGCGTCGGGACCGACGTGCTCGTGATCGGCCACGCGCTCTGCCCGGAGCCGCGCATCGCGAGCCGCGTCGAGCTGCGCTTCGGGCCCTACGAGCTCGCGCTCGACGTCTTCGGCGACCGCGTCTGGGAGGGGCCGCCTGGTGCGCTCATGCCCTCGGGCCCCGAGCCCTTCGAGCGCATGCCGCTCAGCTATGCGCGCGCCTTCGGCGGCTGCGCGGCCGGGGACTACGGGCCTGTGCCCTACCACAAGAACCCGCTCGGCCGCGGTTATCACCTCCGCTCAGGCGAGGCGCGTGGCAAGCCGCTGCCCAACGTAGAGCTCGCGGGGGCGCACGTCTCGAGCTGGGACGACAAGCCGGATCCGGTGGGCTTCGCGCCCTATCCCTCGGTGTGGGGGCTGCGCACCGAGCGCACGGTCCACGTCATCGAGGCCGAGGAGCGCGTCGAAGTCCACCCCGAGGGTGGCATGTTCGATCGTGCGCACCCGCTGCTCTCGGGCAAGCTCGCGCAGCCTGGGCCCTTCAGCCTCACGGGCATGACCCCCACGGGCGCGCTGCGCTTCGAGGTGCCGCCGTGTCCCTACGCCGCGGAGATCTCGCTCGGGGCCGACGTGTTCCTCCGCGAGCTCGAGCTCGAGGAGCTGCTCGTCGATCTGCGCCCGGTCGATCGGGGCGGCGAGCCGGTCGTCGAGCTCTCGTACCGGAAGATGTTCCGCTACCCCTACCTGCGACAGCAGCGGCGCGAGCTCAGGCTCGTCCCGCTCGGGTCGCGCGCGAAGGCGACGAGCGTGGGTGGTGGCGGTTCGAATGCGGGGCCTGTGGCTCCGGCGGCGAGCAGTGGAGCCTGAGAAGGGGAGCGCGACATGGCGGATACCTGGCCGAAGAAGCCCCAGCACCTGATCATCACGCTCGACCGCCATTTCGGCCTCTTCATGACCTGGCCGATCGTGGTCCCGGGCATCGCCTGGCACCTCGGCTTCGCCCAGGAGGGCTGGTCGAAGACGCTCGGCACCAACAAATGGAACGACGACGTGCTCGCCGACGGCGTGCCCATCGCGAGCCTCGGCAATGCCCCCGAGCATTGCCTGGTGCCCCATTTGAACATGTTCCCCTTCGGGCCCTGGCACCCGAACCTGCTCATCCCGATCCTCATCCTCACCTCGTCGAACGAGAGCTTCATCGCGGTGGGCAGCGTGGTCGCGAAGCAGGGGCCCATCGCGGTGAGCCTGCCCTTCGTGAAGGTGCTCGGCCTGAACCTCGCCTGCAACGACCCCGTCACGATGCCGACCGACATCGTGATCATGCCGAGCAGCACGGTCGTGCTCGGCTTCACGCTCGGCGATCTGATCGCGGCGCTCCTGCGTTATGGCCTGCAGCTGCTCATCGATTTCTTGATGAAGAAGCTCCAGGACGCGATCGGCAAATGGGCGAAGAAGCTCATGGGCAGGGTCGGCAAGAAGCTGCTCGGCTCGAACAACCGCTTCGGGCGCTGGGCCGGCCGCATCCTCTCGCCGACGAAGGTGAAGACCCCTCCCGGGCGCTTCAAGCGCGCGGCGCTCGATTGGATGGGCAAGATGGGCATCAACAAGACCTTCCGGAACCCGGCGACAGGCCGCTTCGACAGCGTCTTCGATCGGGTCGCGGGGGATCTGCTGAAGGAGTCCCGCGGCTTCGTGAACGATCAGTTCGGCATCCCCACCACGCCGAAGCAGGTGCTCGACAAGGTGGGTGTGCCGACGAGCGCCGGCGACGCCTTCGGCATGCTGAAGGATCGTTTCATGCCGCCGGGCGAGGGTTACAACCCGAGCATGTACGACCGCGTCGGCGCCTTCATCGACGGTCGCTCCGAGATGCTGTACCCGACGCTGCCGGGCGCCTCGCCCAGCCCCTGAGCGCTCCGAGCCGCCGCGCATGCAGCCCTTCATCCGCATCCCCGAGGGGGACCCCTCGACGAGCAGCCGCCTCGTCGCCGGCGAGGCCCCGAACGGCAAGCGCATCGTCAGCGTGGTCTTCGGCATGAGCTTCGACGTCGCCCGCGACGGCAAGTGCAGCGCCACCGGCTACGAGATCGCCGAGGACTACGTCTTCGCGAAGGTCCGCACGACGGCGAAGCACACGAAGCCGTCGATCCTGCTGCGCGACACCGATCTCTACGCCTGGCGCAACTTCACCGACGTGGTGGTGCAGGGCGTGGCCCGCAGCGACAAACCTGTTCGCGAGCTCGAGGTGGAGCTCTCGGTCGAGCGCGCCAAGCTCGCGCGCAAGCTCCACGTGACGGGTGATCGCTACGTCGATCGCGCCGGCGGCAGGCTCGTCGCCTCCGAGCCCGAGCCCTTCACCGAGATGGTCCTCGGCTACGAGAACGCCTACGGCGGAACCGACGAAGAAGCCGAGGATCACCAGGGTAGCCGCGCGCTGCTCGACTTCTTCACGAAGAGCCTGGACAAGGAGGAGAACGAGGAGCTCTCGATCTACTCCTACCCACGCAACCCGGCCGGGAAGGGCTACCTCGTGCACGAGGTCGGCGCCGTGGGCACGCCGCTGCCGAACCTCGAGTTCGAGGGCGATCGTCTGCGCCTGAGCGAGCTGGTGAAGCCCCAGGAGCACTGGGGCGAGCGGCCCTATCCCGCCTGCTTCGACTGGTTCTCGCACGCCTGGTTCCCCCGCTCGGGCTACCTCGACGACTTCCCGGCGACGCACGACGGCAAGCTGCCGCTCGCCGAGCGCGCCCTCGGCCTCTTCGAGAGCGACTACGAGAGCAAGCCGCCGATCGAGCGCGCCAAGCACGGCTACGCCAACGGCGCGCACCCCTACCTCGCGCGCGAGCGCCTCGAGGGTCGAGAGAAGATCCGCGTCACGCGCACCTCGCTCGACGGCCGCGACTTCGTCGCCGAGCTTCCGGGCCTCGAGCCGAGCGTGAGCCTCAAGCTCGTCGGCGAGGGCAAGGTGAAGCTGCCGGGCTCGCTCGATCTCGTGCTGCTCGACACCGAAGCCGAGACGCTCACGCTCGTCTACCGCGCCACGCACTTCCGCGCCGCGGAGCACCTGCCCTACGACTGGATCGAGAAGACCGAGTACCGCGTCGACTGGTGAGCGTGCCCAGCGCGGCTCCGAGGCCTCGGGCGAGCCTCGCGCCGCGCGCGGCCGCCCCCGCGCCGTGATCGCGGCACGCGGTGGGCGATGCTAGCTTCTGCCACCATGGTGCGTCGTGAAGGGGCAGATCATCCGTCGGGCGTGCCCGACGAGCGAGC
>ERZ761602.3150-NODE-3150-length-23941-cov-10.914552_pt1 | contig 23941 bp, 21 predicted proteins | sample MGYA00512165_ERZ761602 | MGnify/ENA primary metagenome ERZ761602 (study PRJEB28899, sample SAMN02445085) | bioreactor sludge metagenome | biome: EBPR sludge; isolation source: Thorneside wastewater treatment plant | place: Australia: Brisbane, Thorneside...
GCGTCAAGCAGTCCGGGCTGGGCCGCGAAGGCTCGAAGCACGGGCTCGACGAGTATCTCGAGATCAAGTATCTCTGCTTCAGCACTGTTTGACGCACTGCCGCGGCCTTGTCCGGCAAATGCTTGTAATGGGGAGGGGAGGCCGCGAGATGGCGACTGACGCCGCAGGCGTGGCGTCCGGGCCGGCTCTGGCGATCGTCGAGCTGTCCCGCATGGAGTAGGGTTTTTCCGACTTTGTGTATCATGCAGGGAATTGATCACATCTGAGCATGGAGAGAGCGATGAATTCACTTGGCTACCACATTGCAGATCTGCCGGTCGGCAGTCGCGGCGAGGCCTGAGTCATGGACAAGTCGATCAGTCGTTTTCCGGTTCCGACGCTTGAGGAAATGCCGGAAGATGTGCGCAGCCGCATCCTCGCGGTACAGGAGAAAGCCGGTTTCGTGCCCAACGTCTTTCTGACCCTGGCGCACCGGCCCGAGGAGTTTCGCGCTTTCTTCGACTATCACGACGCACTGATGGAAAAGGAAAGTGGCCTGAGCAAGGCCGAACGCGAGATGATCGTCGTCGCCACCAGCGGCGCCAATGACTGCCAGTACTGCGTCGTGGCGCACGGCGCAATTCTGCGCGTGCGCGCCAGGAATCCGCAAATCGCCGATCAGGTGGCCGTCAATTACCGCAAGGCCGACATCACCCCGCGGCAGAGCGCCATGCTCGCCTTTGCGCTGAAGGTCTCGCTACACGCTGCGGAAGTCGGCGAAGCCGATTTCGCCGTCCTGCGCGAGCACGGTTTTTCCGATCCGGATATCTGGGACATCGGCGCCGTTGCTGCCTTCTTCGCGATGTCCAACCGCCTGGCGAACATGACGTCGATGCGGCCCAATGACGAGTTCTTCCTGATGGGACGCCTGCCGAAGTCATGAACTCGGGAATTCGCGAACTCGGGACGTCTTGAGTTCCTGATCGCGCGGCGCCAGTCTTCCCTGAGAATGAATTCCGCCGCAAGACTGGCGATCGAAGTATCATGATTCACGTCGAAGTGCCGGCGTTCGCGAGGGCGAACGGCTGTGCCTTCCTTCCGGAGAAACCCGCGTGATGATGGAGCGCTTGAATCGACCAATCCTGCTGGTCGAAGATAATCCCGCCGACGTTGATCTGACGCTGCGCGCCCTTGCCAAACGGCGCCTGGCCAATCCGGTGCACGTCGCCCGCGACGGCGAGGAGGCGCTGGCCTGGATTCCCCGCTGGGAGGCCGGCGAAACGCCGCCACTGTTGATCCTGCTGGACCTCAAGCTGCCGCGTATCGATGGCCTGGAGGTACTTGCCGGGTTTAAGGCGCATGCCGTCACTCGCAAGCTGCCGGTGGTCGTGCTGACCACCTCGGAAGAGGACACGGACATCGAAGCGGCTTACCGTCTGGGCGCCAATTCGTACATTCTGAAGCCGGTCGATTTCGTTAGGTTCATGGACGTCGCGGCGCAGGTCGAAATGTACTGGTGCCTGCTCAACACGCCACCGCGCTGACGGTCATGACCGTCGCGGCGCCCCGGATGATGAAAGTCATGGCCGTTCCCCCTCTCACTTGCAGTGCGCACTCCGGCTTGCACAGATGACCGTAGCTTACGCCGCCCTGCAACGCGTTCTCTATCTCGAGGACAACGCGGCCGACGCCGATCTCGGCCGTCGTGCACTTGCGCGCAGCGCGCCGGACACCGAAGTGGAGATCGTGACTAGTGTCGCGGCGGCAAGTGAACGGCTGCAACGCGGTGCGCCCGAATTCGATGTCGTTCTTGCCGATCTCAGACTTCCCGACGGTAGCGGCCTCGACCTGCTGGCGCATGTGCGGGCACAAGGTCTGCCGCTGGCCTTCGTGGTGCTCACCGGATCGGGTGACGAGGCCTCGGCGCTGATCGCGCTGAAAGCCGGCGCCGATGATTACCTGAGCAAGCATGGCAATTACGGCGAGCGGCTGGCGCGCGTCCTGTCGGCCGCGCTCGATCGTTTCCGAAGTGACTCAGCGCGCCAGGGACGGCTGCTGCGCGTGCTCTACGCTGAGCATAACCGCTTCGACATCGACCTGAGCTTACGCCATTTTGCGGAGCACGCGCCGCATTTTCGCATCGAAGTCGTGGGCAGCGGCGAGGAGGTATTGGCGAAGCTGCCCGAGGACTCTGGCGAAGCGCTCGGCTACGACCTCTTGTTGCTCGACTATCAGCTGCCGGCGCTGAACGCGCTGGAGGTCGCCAAGACGGTGCGCGATCAACGTGGCCTCGACCTGCCGATCGTGCTGGTGACCGGTCAGGGTGACGAGGATGTGGTCGCCGCCGCCTTGCGGCTGGGCCTCGAAGACTACGTGATCAAGAAGAGTGGCTATCTTTCCGGTCTGCCGAACATCCTCGAAAACGCGCTGCGGCACGCGCAGCTGCGGCGCGAGCAGTCGAAGCTGCGTCAGGCCAGCAGCCGTCTGACGCACCTGCTTTCGGCGAGTCCGACGATCCTGTATGCCTTGCGCGTCGATGGTGATCGCTTGCTGCCGGTGTGGGTCAGCGACAACATCACGCGGGTGATGGGTTATACGCCTGCCGAGTGCTTGGCACCGGACTGGTGGTCCGCGCACCTGCACGGCGACGATCGCGCCCGCGTTGTCGGCAGCGCGCAAGCGCGCTTGCTGGAGCAGGGCGAATTGACCCACGAGTATCGATTTCTTGATGCTGCGGGCGGCATCCGCTGGCTGCGTGACGACATGCGCCTGATTCGTGACGCCAGGCAGCAGCCCCTGGAAGTCATCGGCAGCTGGAATGATCTCACCGACGAGCACGCCTTCGCGGAACGGCAGCGGCTCTATGCGACGGCCCTGGAAAGCACTCGTGATGGCGTGATGATCACCGGCCTTGACGCCGGGATCATCACCGTCAACCCGGCCTTTTGCGCGATGACCGGCTACGCTGCGGCCGACGTGATCGGCAAGAACCCGCGCTTCTTGCAATCCGGACGTCACGATCGCGCCTTCTATCAGGCGCTGTGGGCCAGCCTGACGCAGAGCGGGCACTGGCAGGGTGAAATCTGGAATCGTCGGGCGGATGGTGAAATCTATCCGCAGTGGGCCACCTTGAGCGTGGTCAAGGACGAGCAGGGACAGGCCTGCCATTACGTGGGCGTGTTCACCGATCTGACCAAGCTCAAGCGCAGCGAAGAACAGGTCGAGCGCTTGGCGCACTACGACCCGCTGACCGATCTGCCGAATCGCTTGTTGTTGCGCTCGCTACTGCAGCACGGTCTCGATCGCGCGCAGCGCCAAGGCGGCAAATCGGCGCTGCTGATCATCAACCTGGATCACTTCAAGAACGTCAATGAGAGCCTTGGGCACACGCTTGGCGATGAGCTTCTGCTGGCCGTGGCCGTGCGCCTGCAGGCCCGCTTGCGCAAGGAAGACACGCTCGGGCGCCTGGCAGCGGACGAATTCGCCGCGGTGATCGAGGGGCTGCACGAGGCCGAGAGCGCCGAACATACGGCACGCGACCTGTTGGCCGCCCTGGCGGCGCCGTTCATGCTCGCCGATGGGCATGAAGCCTACGCGCGTGCCAGCGTCGGGATCAGCCTCTTCCCGCAAGACGGCACAACGGCGAATGAGCTGTTGCGTACCGCAACCGCGGCCATGTCCCGTGCCAAGGAGGGAGGTGGTAATCAACTCGCGTCATACACCGGCGAACTTGGCCAGGGTGCGCTAGAGCGACTGGAAATGGAGACTGCGCTGCGCCGGGTGCTGAGCAAGGGCGAACTGCTGCTGCATTACCAGCCGAAGCTTGACTTGGCCAGCGGCGTGATCATCGGCGCCGAGGCCTTGCTGCGCTGGCAGCGACCCGGTGTCGGAATGGTGCCACCGGACAGCTTCATTCCGCTGGCCGAGAAAACCGGCTTGATCATACCGATCGGCGCCTGGGTCATTGACGAGGCCTGCCGGCAGATCCGCGCCTGGAGCGATGCCGGCTTGCCGGTAGTCAAAATCGCGGTCAATGTCTCGGCGCGCCAGTTTGCCAGCTCTGAGCTGGAGGGGGTACTTGCCGCAGCACTGAGCCGCCACGCCGTGGCGCCGAGAATGCTGACCCTGGAGTTGACCGAAAGCATGCTCATGGCCGTGCCTGATCAGGCCATAAAGCGGCTCGAACGCTTGCGGGAGATCGGCGTTGGCCTATCGCTGGACGATTTCGGTACCGGCTATTCCAGTCTCGCCTACCTGAGTCGCTTCCCGGTCGACGAGCTGAAGATCGACCGCTCTTTTGTTACCAATATCGTCACCGATCCCAATGCCGCCAACATCGCAACTTCGGTGATTGCGCTAGCGCACCGCCTGCACCTCAAGGTGGTCGCCGAAGGGGTCGAAACCGAGGCCCAGCTCGGCTACCTGAAGAAAAACCGCTGCGACCAGATGCAGGGCTATCTGTTCAGCATGCCGCTGCCCGCCGACGCTTTCAGCGCCTTGCTCAGCGAGAGTCGGACGCTGCCGGTCGGTGGCACACCGAGTGAGCTGCACTGCTTGTTGGTGGTCGACGACGAACCGAGCATTCTGTCGTCGATTCGCCGCGTCCTGCGTGGCCAGGGTTACCGGGTGCTGACCGCAAACAGTGCCCTGGAGGGGCTGGAAATCCTCGCCCGTGAGGAGGTGCAGGTGATTCTTTCCGACCAGCGCATGCCGCAGATGAGCGGCACCGAGTTTCTGGCGCGGGTCAAGCTGCTGCACCCCGATACCGTGCGCCTAGTCATTTCCGGCTACACCCAGCTCGATTCGGTGATCGATGCCGTCAATCAGGGATCGATCTACAAATTCCTGACCAAGCCCTGGGAGGAAGAGCAATTGCGCGAGCATCTGCGCGAGGCCTTCGCTTACTACGAGGCAATTATCAAACCGCGCAGTATCAGCGACGGTTTGGCGGACTGAGACGCCGGAGCTTGCTGTCCTGGTAAGTTCGCCAGCAGCCGTAGCAGTTGGCGGTCGTCGCGCACGCAACCGGGGTGCGGCTATTCGGCAAGCCTTTCGATTGACTGACTGCTGACCGCCGGCAGCCAGGCGGCGGCGAGGCCGCGGCCGGGGATGCGCGATTGCGGTGCGATTTCGAGCAGCGGTGCGATGACGAAGGCGCGCAAGTGCATGCGCGGGTGCGGGACGCGCAGCCACTGGCTATCGACGATTCGCTCATCGTAAAGCAGGAGGTCGAGGTCGAGCGTGCGTGGCGCGTGGTGATACTCGCGGCGCCGTCCGAAAAGACGTTCGATGGCGAATAGGGCGTCGAGCAGTTGCGCGGGTGACAGGCGGGTGTGCAGGGATGCCACGGCGTTGATGAAGTCGGCCTGGCCGCGGATCGTTCGGCTTCCTACCGGTGCCGTGCGATACAGGGACGACAGCCGCAGTAGCCGGCATTCGGGTAAGTCCGCCAGCGCCCGACCGGCGGCCCGGACCTGCGCCAGAGGGTCCGCCAGGTTGGCGCCCAGTGCGACGTAGGCGAGATGCTCGCTGCTGCTGTCGGTAAGAGGCGGCGTCGATGCTGCAGCGTTGGTGCGCGGTTCTTGCGGCGCTGCGGTCTCGGCGCGCCGCATTGGCGGCGCCTCTGCCGCCGCGTCATGGCGGGTCATTCCGTAGCGTTGGGGTTTTGCCCAGTGTCCTCGCCGGCGCGGCGACGGCGGCGGCGACGCTTCTTGGCGGTGCTCGGTGCCGCTGGCAGGAGCATTGCCGCGCGGGCCTCGTCGCTGGCATGCAGGAATGCTGTCCACCAGTTGCTGATCGCCTGATCGACTTCACCAGACTGCGCGCGCAACAGCAGGAAGTCGTAGCCGGCCTTGAAACGTGGCTGCTGCAGGATGCCGTAGGGTCGTTTTCCGGAGCGCTGTTCGAAACGCGGCTGCAGGGCCCAGATGTCCTTGATGTCGCCGGCAATGCGCCGGGTGATGGCGAGTTTTCCGGCCTGTACGCGCAGGACTTCATCCATGGCCACGAAAAGCGAAGGAATCGGCGGTTCACCGCTGTCCTTCAGCGGTTCCCAGGTAGCCAGCACCTGATGCCAGAGCAGGGTGGCGAAAAGGAAACCGGGCGAGATCGGCTTGCCTTCGGCGACGCGCCGGTCCGTGGCTTCCAGGGCGAGCATCACGAAGCGTTCGCCGCGCGGTTGCTCGAGGATCACGTCGAGCAGTGGCAGGACACCGTTGTGCAGTCCCTCTTCGCGCAGGCGCGTGATGCAGCGCAGCGCATGCCCGGAGGTGAGAAGTTTGAGCATCTCGTCAAACAGGCGGGACGGTGGCACATTCTCGAGCAGATCGGCCATTTCGCGGATCGGCCGTCGCGCCGCGGGGTCGATTGCCAGGCCAATCTTGGCCGCCAGACGCACCGCACGCAGCATGCGCACCGGGTCTTCGCGATAGCGCGTCTTCGGGTCACCAATCACGCGTAGGGTTTTTTGCTGTAGGTCGGCGACGCCGTGGTGGTAATCAAGGATGGTTTCGGAACTCGGGTCGTAGTACAGCGCGTTGACCGTGAAATCGCGGCGGGCGGCGTCTTCCGACTGGCTGCCGAAGACGTTGTCGCGCAGCAAGCGACCCTGTGCGTCGGTCTGTGCTCTGTTGCCGCCATTTGTGCCCGGTTCGCCGTGATGGCCGCGGAAGGTGGTGACCTCGATCGTTTCCGCTCCCATGCTGACGTGCACGATCTGGAAGCGGCGGCCGATGATTCGCGAGCGGCGGAAGCAGCGACGGACCTGCTCCGGTGTGGCGTTGGTGGCGACGTCGAAGTCTTTCGGCGTCAATCCGGCGAGCAGGTCGCGGACCGCACCGCCGACGATGTAGGCCTGATAGCCATTTTCCTGCAAGTCCTCGACGGTCTGCCGGCAGCCACGGCTGATCTGCTCCCGCTGCAGACCATGCTGGTCAAGCGCGATGAGCGCCGGTTCGTTGCGCTTGCCGGTGTTTTTTCTTCCGAGAACGCGGGATATGAACTTGCGGATCATCGATGGGGTCTTGTTCCTGTGTTGTGGTGCCCTAGGCGCGGCATGATAGCCGATATTGCCCGCGCCATCAGGGGTCGATCGGCGCTGCGCTTCAGCCGAGGAGGCTGATGACCGGCCAGCCGGCGGTTTCGGCGTGTGCGCGCAGCGTCGGGTCAGGATCTACGGCGACCGGATTGCTGACCCTCGACAGCAAGGGCAGGTCGTTCTGCGAGTCACTGTAGAACCAGCTGCGTTGGAAACTTCCCCACCACAGTCCCATCGCTTCGAGCCAGGCCTCGACGCGGAGGATCTTGCCTTCGCGAAACGATGGCGTGCCGCGCGGCTGGCCGGTGAATTGGCCGTTCTCGTGCGCTGGAATGGTGGCGATCAGATGGGCGATACCGAGATCGCGAGCCAGCGGCGCGGTGACGAAGCTGTTGGTCGCGGTGACGATGGCGCAAAGCGCGTCGCTGTCGAGGTGCTGGCGAACCAGGGCGCGTGCCTGGCGGCCGACAATCGGCAGGATGTGGCGGCTCATGAACTCGCCAAGCCAGGCGTCGAGTACTTGGCGCGGGTAGCGTGCCAGGGGCTGCAGCTGGAAATCAAGAAAGACCTCGATATCCAGCGTGCCGGCCTTGTACTGCTCGTAGAACTCGATATTTCGCGCTTCGTACAAGGCGCGGTCGAGAACCCCTTTGGCGATCAGGAACTGCGCCCATTCAAAGTCGCTGTCGCCGGCGATGAGGGTATTGTCGAGGTCAAAAAGAACAAGATCCATGGGTAGGCCTTTCGGGCAGCTCAGAGCTGCAGTGGCGCCTGGAGAACTTCGCGCAGCGAGCTCAGGGTGACCGGGCGCTTATGTTCCAGCGAGTAGCGGTCGATGGCCATCAGCAAGGCGCTCAGGCTGCGCATGTCGCGTGGTGCGCGCAGGAAAAGGTAGGCGAGTGCGTCGGGCGGCAGGATCAGCCCGCGCGCTCGGGCCTGCTCGCCGAGGGCAGCCAGCTTCTCGGCGTCGCTCAAGGGCTGCAAGCGGTATACCAGGCTGCTGCCCAGGCGCGTGCGCAGATCCTCGCGCAGGACGAGTTGTCGTGGTGGCACGCCGGCCGCTGCGAGGAGTCGTCCGCCGCTGGCGCAAAGGCGATTGATCAGGTTGAAGAGACTGATTTGCCCACGGGCGCTGAGCGCTTCGACGTTGTCGATGGCATGCGTGGCGTCATTCGGCGCGAGTGCCGAGATGGCCGCCAGATCGGGGTCAACGCGAGCATCCTGGTACGCGGCTTCGCTGGCCTGCAGCAGGTGCGACTTGCCGGCGCCTGCTTCGCCGCAGAGAAAGAACAATGGCTCGCGGCTGGACGGCGCCAACCAGGAGGCTAATCCGGTCAGCACTTCACCGTTGCTGCCGACGACAAAATTCTCGAAACTGGGCCGTTCTGCCGGCAGCAGGTCGAGAATCAACTGGCGCATCTGGAGAGGTTCAAGCTTGCGGGTTTGCGGTGCGATCAGCACGCGGCAGGGCCATTTCGGATAAGATTCGGGATTAGGCAGATCAGAGTGGCCCATTCTACCACTACCCGGCATCTGCCAGCCTTGCTCGGGACGCGCCACAAGATGACTCAGGAATCTCTCTCCTATCGCGATGCCGGTGTCGACATTGACGCCGGCGATGAACTCGTCGCACGTATCAAGCCCTTTGCCAGAAAGACGCTGCGTGAAGGCGTACTCGGCGGCATCGGCGGCTTCGGTGCCCTGTTCGAGGTGCCGAAGCGCTACCGCGAGCCGTTACTGGTCTCCGGGACCGACGGTGTTGGCACCAAACTCAAGCTGGCGTTCCAGTTGCGGCGGCACGACACGATTGGCATCGACTTGGTGGCAATGAGCGTGAACGACATTCTCGTACAAGGTGCCGAACCGCTTTTCTTCCTCGACTACCTGGCCTGCGGCAAGCTTGATGTCGCCACCGCGGCGCGCGTCATCAAGGGAATTGCCGAGGGCTGCGAGCGGGCCGGATGCGCCTTGATCGGTGGCGAAACCGCCGAAATGCCGGGGATGTATCCGGAGGGTGAATACGATCTGGCCGGTTTTGCGGTTGGCGTCGTCGAGAAATCGGCACTCATCGATGGGACGAGCATCGCTGCCGGCGATGTGTTGCTCGGCCTGCAGTCGTCGGGTGCGCATTCCAATGGCTACTCGCTGCTGCGCAAGATCATTGCCCGTTCGGGTGCCGACCTTGCCGCGCCGTTTGACGGCGAGCAGACCTTGGCCGACGCGGCGATGGCGCCGACACGGATCTATGTCAAGTCACTCCTGGCACTGATGCAGGCGCTGCCGGTCAAGGGCATGGCGCACATTACTGGCGGCGGTCTGACCGGCAACGTGCCGCGCATCCTGCCGGACAGCGTTCGTGCCGAGATTTCTCAGGGAGCGTGGCGGCGGCCGAAACTATTCGACTGGCTGCAGCAGGAAGGTGGCGTCAGCGATGAGGAAATGCACCGGGTCTTCAACTGCGGGATTGGCATGGTCGTCGTCGTTGCTCGCGAGGACGCTGCACAGGCGGTCAAAATCCTCAATGACGCTGGCGAGACAGCGGTGGTCATCGGCAGCATCAAGCCACGCGGCGAAGGTGAGGCGCAGACCACGGTGCTTTGAGTGGTGAATGGCCTGTGCCATGGCGGCAAGGGATGTTTGGCTGCCCAGCCGGGACCGTAGCATTGCCGTCTTCGGGGCACTTGGTGCTTGTCGCCAGCTTGGAGAACGGCTGTGGCGGGTGCTCGGCGATCAGACCTTGATGTTGATCTTGACGTCACCACCAGCTTTCCGGCGCCCACCTTTTGAACGGGTGTCGAGCAAGACGGGGCGTTTTTCCGAGCGGCGTTCCTTCTCCCGTCGCTCGACCGCTGCGGGCGGATTCGTTGCCTCGGGCGGCGTGCTTTCGGGAGCCTTGCGCGGCTCCCGCTGCGGCTGTTCACGGCTAGGCCAGGGCTGCCTTGGCAGCGCGGTCGAAAGCTCGTTGTCAATGCCTTTCGCGCCGCTCACCGGTTCCGGTTTGCTGACTTCGTCCGGCTCTCTGCCGATGTTGGCGACAGGCGGTACCACTTCAGCGGGAATTCTCATTGTCCTGCGCTCTCCAACTCCCGTTCAGCGTGCGGTTTTTCGATTCAAGAGACCTCTTCACAAAGTATCCGAGCACCCGGCGGGCAATCGGCAGACAATTGGTCTACGGCAAACTTCAGGCAGAACTTTAGCACTGACGGTCGGGGCGCGGCAGCCGGACGTGGCCGACGGTGTTTTCGGGCACGCTTTCTCGCGCTCCGCGGTCGCAGTTTGCGATTCAAGCCGGCTTCGGTACACTGCGCCCGCCGACCGTGAGCTTGCGGTGGGCAGCTTTGCAGTGCCTGCTTTACAGCCCCCTACTTAGCCGCTGCGGCGGAGGATTTTGATAGCCATGTCGAGTGGAAATAATCGCTTTCTGGTTCTGGCCGTGGCGATGGCCGGACTGGTCGCCGTCGGCTACCTGGCCTATTCCGGTTTTCGTGGGCCCAGTGCTCCGACGATCCCGGAGGCGCCAACCGCTGGCGCCGCCAAGGCAGCTGCAAGCGCCCGCCCCGGGCCGCCCGAGGCCTTCCCGATGGCGGTCGAAACCGCGCGCGTAGAGGCGTCGGAACTTGCCGTCGATGCCACGGCTGTCGGCTCCCTGGGCTCGAACGAGTCGGTCGTTCTACGCCCCGAGATCGCCGGCCGTATCGCGGCGATCAACTTCAAGGACGGCGTCGCGGTCAGCAAGGGCGCGCTGCTGGTGGAGCTGGACGCGGCGACGCAGGCGGCCGAGTTCGATCAGGCCAAGGCCGGTCTGGCGCTGGCCCAGGCCAATTACCGGCGTACGCAGGACCTGTTCGCGAAGAAGTTCATCAGCGGCCAGGCCTTGGACGATTCCCAGGCGGCACTGAAAGTCCAGGATGCGGCCTTGGCACTGGCGCAGGCCAAGCTCGACAAGACGCGTATTCGGGCGCCGTTTTCCGGTGTGGTCGGCATTCGCAATGTCAGCGTCGGTGACTATGTCAAGGAAGGGCAGGAACTAGTCAACATTGAGGACATCGCGACGCTGAAAGTTGATTTCCGCCTGCCGGAGTCCTACCTGCCGCAACTCCGTACGGGGCAGCAACTGGAGCTTAGCAGCGACGCCTTGCCGGGCCAGGTGTTCACCGCCGTTCTCGAAGCGATCAATCCGCTGGTCGAAGCCAGCGGTCGCGCCATTTCTCTGCGCGCGCGGCTGTCGAACAGCGAGCGGCGGCTGCGCCCCGGGATGTTTGTTCGCGTTCGCCTGATCTTCGAACAGCGTGACAATGTGCTGCTGATTCCGGAGCAGGCCCTGGTCCCGGACAGCAAAGCGCCCTACGTCTTTCGCGTCGTCGATGGGCTGGCGCAGCGCGTCGCCATCAAGACCGGCCTGCGCCGCAATGCCCAGGTCGAGGTTGTCGAGGGCTTGAGCGCCGGCGACGAGGTGGTCACCGCAGGCCAGCTGAAGTTGCGCGATGGCGCCCCGGTACGCGCCGTCGGCGGGGCGGCTGCCGCGGCTGCGCCAGCACCGGAGCAGGCGGCAGTGAGCGACGACAAGGCCGGCCGCCCGACGGGTGCCGGGAAATGAAGATCTCCAGTCTGTGTATTCGTCGGCCGGTTTTCGCGAGCGTGCTGTCGCTGGCGATAATGCTCGTCGGGCTGGTTTCTTACACGCGCCTGCCGGTGCGGGAATACCCGAAGATCGACGAGCCGGTGGTGACCGTCACCACCAGCTATCGCGGTGCCTCCGCCGAAATTGTCGAATCGCAGATCAGCAAACCGCTGGAGGACTCGCTGGCCGGTATCGAGGGGGTGGATGTGATCACTTCGATCTCGCGTCAGGAGAACAGCCAGATCTCGGTACGCTTCAAGCTGGAGCGCAATCCGGATTCGGCGGCAGCGGATGTCCGCGACCGCGTCTCGCGGGTACGCAACCGGTTACCGACGGCCATCGATGAGCCGGTGATTGCCAAGGTCGAAGCAGACGCCAACCCGATCATCTGGCTGGCTTTTTCGTCCGACCAGCATTCGGCGCTGGAAGTCACCGATGTCGCCAACCGTATCGTCAAGCCGCGCCTGCAGACCCTGCCAGGCGCCGCTGACGTACGCGTCTTCGGCGAACGCAGATACGCCATGCGCATCTGGCTCGATCGCGATCGCCTAGCGGCCTTCAATCTGACGCCGCAGGACGTCGAGGATGCCTTGCGCCGGCAGAATGTCGAAGTACCGGCCGGGCGCATCGAAAGCCAGAGCCGTGAGTTCTCGGTGGTCGCCAGGACCGATCTGACCCAGCCAGAGCAGTTCGCCGAGATCATCGTCAAGCAGGCCAGCGATGGCAAGGGCAGTTACCCGGTGCGTATCGCCGATCTCGGTCGGGTCGAAATCGGCGCCGAGTCGGAGCGCAGCAGCGTCCGTTTCAATGGCCGCCCGGCGGTCGCTCTCGGGGTCATCAAGCAGGCGACGGCCAATCCCCTCGATTTGTCGAAGGCGCTGCGCGCCGAACTGCCGAAAGTGATCGACGAATTGCCGCAGGGCATGACGGTGAATATCGCCTATGACTCGTCGGTGTTCATCGCGCGCTCGATCGACGCCGTTTTCGAGACCATCGGCGAGGCGATGTTGCTGGTGCTACTGATCATCTTCCTGTTCCTGCGCAATTTCCGGGCGACGCTGATTCCGCTGGTGACCATTCCGGTGTCGCTGATCGGCGCTTTCGCGCTGATGCTGATGCTCGGCTTCAGCATCAATACCCTGACCCTGCTGGCGCTGGTGCTGGCCATTGGCCTGGTCGTCGATGATGCGATCGTCGTCCTCGAAAACATTTACCGGCATATGGAGGCGGGCATGCCCAGGCAGCAGGCTGCCTTGCAGGGCGCACAGGAGATCGGTTTCGCGGTGGTGGCGATGACCATTACCCTGGCCGCCGTTTACGCGCCGGTGGCCTTCATGACCGGCCGTACCGGCAAGCTGTTCGTCGAGTTCGCGCTGACCCTGGCCGGCGCGGTGCTGGTCTCGGGCTTCGTCGCCCTGACGCTGTCGCCAATGATGTGTTCGCTGCTGTTGAAACACGAAACGCGACACGGCAAGGCCTATGTCTGGGTCGAGAATGTCCTCAACGCCCTGACGCGGGGCTATCGCCGCGCGCTGACCCTTGCCCTGCAACGGCGCTGGCTGGTGATGCTGGTTTTCGCCGTGGTCGCGGGATCGAATGTCTTTCTGCTCAAGGCGCTGAAATCGGAGCTGGCGCCAGTCGAGGATCGGGGCATCATTCTCGGCGTCTTTCTGGCTCCGGAAGGCGCAACGCTGGACTATACCGACAAGTACGCCCGGCAGCTTGAAGACATCTATGCCCACACCGCGGATGTCGAGCGCTATTTCGTCGTCGCCGGCAACCCGACCGTCAGTCAGGGCATCTCCTTTGTCGGTCTGAGCGACTGGAACGAGCGCCCGCGCAACTCGGGCGCAGTGGTCAAGGAGCTGTTTCCGAAGTTCATGGGTATTCCCGGCGTCCTGGCTTTCCCGGTGCAGCCACCGTCGCTGGGCCAGAATCCGCGCGAACGGCCGGTCAATTTCGTCATTCTGACCTCGGCGTCGTACGCCGAGCTGGAAACGATGACCGGCAAGATTCTCGAAGAGGTGGCCAGGAATCCCGGTTTCACCAACGTCGATACCGATCTCAAGCTGAACAAACCCGAGCTGTCGGTGCTGGTCAATCGCGACAAGTCCTCCGATACCGGCGTCCAGATCGAGACCGTCGGCCGAACTCTGGAGACGATGCTCGGTGGTCGCCAGGTGACGCGCTTCAAGCGCGAGGGCGAGCAGTACGATGTGATTGTGCAGGTGGCCGGCAGCGATCGCGCGACGCCGTCCGACATCCGCGACATCTTCGTTCGCGCCAAGGATGGCAGCATGATACCGCTGGCCAACCTACTGACCGTCGACGAGACGGTCAGTCCGCGAGAACTGAACCATTTCGGTCAGCGTCGGGCGGTGACCATCACCGCCAATCTGGCACCCGGCTACAGCATGGGTGATGCCCTGGGCTTCCTGGAGGAGACGGCCGGGCGCGTTCTGCCGGCGGGCTATGCGGTCGACTACGCAGGCCAGTCGCGCGAGTTCCAGCTCTCCTCGTCGTCCCTGGCGCTGACCTTCGTTCTTGCCCTGGCCTTCATCTATCTGGTGCTCGCCGCCCAGTTCGAGAGTTTTCGCGATCCCTTCATTATTATGCTGACGGTACCGCTGTCAATGACCGGGGCGCTGTTGGCGCTACTGCTTAGCGGCGGGACGCTCAACGTCTATAGCCAGATCGGGCTGGTGACGCTGGTTGGCCTGATCACCAAGCACGGCATCTTGATCGTCGAGTTCGCCAACCAGTTGCTGGCGCAGGGGCGGGCGGCCAGGGAAGCGGTGATCGAGGCCTCTGAATTGCGCCTGCGGCCGATTCTGATGACCACCGGGGCGATGGTGCTGGGGACCATTCCTCTGGCCCTGGCCAGCGGCGCAGGTGCCGAGAGTCGCCAGCAGATAGGCTGGGTGATCGTCGGCGGCCTGCTCCTTGGCACTTTCTTCACCCTCTTTGTAGTGCCCACGGTTTACACACTGCTGGCGCGGCGCAAGCCCGTGGACGGTCAGCACGCTGAGCTGGCGAGCGTCGACGCGGTTTGAGAGGCCTTTGCGGCCTCCGCATCACCGCCCACCAGCGCGGCGGCCGGTTTTCTTTCATAGCGCAGGCGAGTATGCTGTCGAGCTAACGGTCATGACCTGTCGAGATGCTCCAGATCGCGAAGACCGTGACTGTCCCCCTCATCGCCCGGCCCTTCGCGCACCGGGGGAAGAAGGGAGCTTGGTGCGTCGCATGCGCGACGTTCACATCGAGCGATTGCTGGTCGTGCGCTGGCTTTGTCTGTCGCGGAGAGGGTGCTCATGAATCTCGAGAAGGTGATTTTCGGTTTCTTCATCGTTCTTGCGGCAACGCTGAACTTTGGCTTCTTCATTGGCGATATCGACAATCCGACGCACCACCACATCTATGAGCTGTTTGCCGCGATCGTCGTCAACCTGATCGCCACTGTCCTGAAGTTCGGCGACCGCACGCAGATTGGGGCAGTGCATCTGTCGACCAGCCTGGTCGCTGACCTGCAATTGGTGGCCGCAGCCTGCGTATGGGCCATCGCTGTCCATGTCACCGGCGAGGGAATGTCGCCCGACGTCACCACCAGTGTCGTTTCACTAAGTGGCGGAGCCTTGCTGGCAAACTTCGTTTCGCTGCTGCTGCTGATTGCCGAAACGGTGATGTTGCGACGCTGATGGCGGCGCCGGAATGAATACCAGCATCTTGTTCCTGGCCCTGCGGCGGATGCGTGTGCCGCTGATTGTGCTGATCGTCCTGTATGCGGTGTCCACGCTTGGCCTGACGTTGGTTCCGGGCATTGACGAGCAAGGCCGCCCGGCGCCGCCGATGAGTTTCTTTCACGCCTTCTATTTCGTCAGCTACACGGCCAGCACCATTGGCTTTGGCGAAATTCCGGTTCCCTTTTCCGACGCCCAGCGGATGTGGGTCACGCTGTGTATCTTCCTCTCGGTGATCGGCTGGTCATACTCGATCATCAGCTTGCTGGCCCTGGTTCAGGACAAGGGCTTTCAGCAGGTGCTGCGCAGCGGCCAGTTTGCGCGCCGGGTCCGCCATCTCGGCGAGCCTTTCTACATCGTCTGCGGCTGTGGCGAAACGGGATTGCTGATCGCACGTGCGCTCGATCGCAGTGGCATCCGTGTGGTGGCGCTGGAGCGCAAGGACGCGCGCATCCAGGAAGTGGAGCTTGAAGACTTCGCGGCGGACATTCTGGTCCTCTGTGCCGATGCGGCGCAACCGCAAAACCTCCTGCTCGCCGGCTTGAAGCATCGCAGCTGTCGCGGCGTGCTGGCGATCACCGACGACGATTCGGTCAACCTCGCGGTGGCGATTGCCAGTCGGTTGGTCAATCCACGCCTGATGGTCGTGGCGCGTGTCGCCAGTCCAGCGGTCGAGCGCAACATGATGTCCTTCGGGACTCACTACGTGGTCAATCACTTCGAGAAGTTCGCCGACTATCTGGCGCAGGCGATTCATTCCCCGAGCTGGTTCCGTCTGGTGGACCTGCTCACCGGGCTGCCTGGCCAGGAAGTGCCTGAGCGGCACGATCCGCCGGTTGGTGACTGGGTGGTTTGCGGCTACGGTTTGTTCGGGCAGGCGGTGGTCCGCAATCTCGAGCGACAAGGGGTCAGCCTGACGGTCATCGCGCCGGAACAGAATCTGCCGGTCACCGTCCGCCACATCGTCGGCCACGGCATGGAAGCGGAGCCCCTGCGGCTGGCGGGCATCGAGACCGCCGTCGGAATCGTCGCCGGCAGCGACATCGACACCAACAACCTTTCGATCGCGATGACTGCCAAGGAGATCAACCCGGAGCTGTTCGTCGTGGTGCGCCAGAACCGGGTGGCCAACGGGGTTTTGTTCGACGCTTACGATGCCGATTTCACCATGGTTCCGTCACGAATCGTTGCGCGTGAGTGCATGGCGCTGATTACCTCACCGCTGCTGACCCGTTTCTTGCGCCATGTCCGCGCCTGGCCAGATGCGCGTGCCGCAAGCCTGGCCAAGCAACTAGAGGAGCTCTGCATTCACCGCGTACCCCTGGTCTGGAGCGTCCGACTGAACGCGGCAGACGCACCGGCGGCGCACAAGCTGCTGATGATGGAGCAGGTGAAGATCAGTATGGGAATCTTGCGGCGCGACCCGGCGGCGCGTCAGGAGTTTCTGCCGCTGCTGCCGTTGCTGCTGGTGCGCGACGGACGCGATCAGGAGTTGCCGGACGACGAGACGGCTTTGAAACCGGGTGACGAACTGCTGTTCGCCGGTACGCGGGCCGCCAAGGCGGCGCAGAACCTGACGCTCGACAATCGCAATGCCCTCGAATACGTGCTTACAGGACATGATGCGCAGGGCTTGCTGTGGCGCTGGCTCAATCCGACGAAGAGGGCTGCTGATCTCGGCGGCCGCTAGCCTCTTGCGCAAGTCTAATGTGAAAGTCGCCTATGCGATTCACGAAGCGCCTTTCTCCTTTCGCGGGGTGAGGCGGGGAATTCAGGGAGCATGCTCCCTGCCCGGCGAACGATTCCGGCGTGCAAGCCGGAATCCCCACTTGAAGCAAAAAGGGAAACGGTCATGACTTTCGTGATCTGGGGTGTCTCGACCGTCGTCAGGACCGTTAAACCGAGAATGACGAACCGCAGCCGCAAGTCGTCGACGCGTTGGGGTTCTTGATGACGAACTGCGAACCCTCGAGGCCTTCCGTGTAGTCGATTTCGGCACCTACCAGATACTGATAGCTCATCGGGTCGACGAGCAGGGTGACGCCGTTCTTCTGCAGCGCCGTATCGTCGTCGTTGGCGACTTCGTCGAAGGTGAAACCGTATTGGAAGCCGGAGCAGCCGCCGCCGGTGACGAAAACCCGAAGTTTCAGATCCGGATTGCCTTCGTCCTCGATCAATTCCTTCACTTTGCCAGCTGCGTTGTCGGTAAAAACGAAAGGCATGGGCATTTCAGTTGCTACGTTCATGGGTGGTTCTCCTGAAGCGGATATCTGAGACTGCTGACGGTGAAGTCAGCTACTTGAAGCCAAGTTTGAGGTGCTGTGGTTCCTGCGCGCCTTGGCTACCTGATGCACGAGACGGTGACGGTATTCAACGTCACCTCTGACACGGGCATCGGGGAGGAGTTCCAGCGAGTCACTGACCACCACGGTGCCCGGCTGTGCTTCGACGCTTTTCAGCGTGGCCCCAACGGGCACCGAAAAAAGTCCTTCAAGGCGTTGCCAGTGCTTGATTTCGAGCGGTATTCAGCTGCTCCCCGCGCGGCCGTTGACGGCCGCGTGATGATAACATTTTTGCCTTCCCGGCGTACCGTGAGTCGTAGCTTGAGCGTTCCCTTTGACGGTCATGACAGTCGAGACGTCCGAGACCGGACCCCTTGTGGTCACGCAACTTGCCCGTTAGGAGCTGAGTTCGGCGATATGCCTTGGCGGCAAGCGATTGGCGGGAAGAAGCTTGTTGCCCTGAGAGTTGGCAGTGCGCTTGCCGGCTTCGAAGAGTCCATGCCGCCAGAGCCAGGATGATCGCCAGCATGGCGATCCCTGGACAGGCACGGGAGTACCAAGGAAATTGTACGCGGACGGCCATTCTCAGTACGTTGATGCCAAAGTGCTGGCGCAGGCGTTCGAGTCTTACGGAAGCACGGCCAGTTGCCATAGGCCTTCAGTTTCCGGGCGGCAGAACATGATGTTCATGTTCTGCACCGCTTGTCCTGCGGCCCCCTTGACGAGGTTGTCGATGACCGACAGCACCACCAGGACCTTGCCCTGCTGCGGTCGATGCAGCGCGATTCGGCAGACGTTCGCAGAACGTACCGAGCGCGTGTCGGGGTGGGACCCGGGTGGCAGCACGTCCACGAAGGGCTCGTCACTGTAGCGGTCTTCGAAGAGCTGCTGAAAGTCGGTGTCACTCTTCATGCGCGCGTAGAGGGTGGCGTGGATACCGCGGATCATCGGTGTCAAGTGCGGTACGAAGGTCAGGCCGACCGGCTGCGTGGCCATGCTCGACAAGCCCTGTACGATCTCCGGTAGGTGCCGATGCCCGGGGACGGCGTAGGCCTTGAAATTGTCCGCGGCCTCGGAAAAGAGAGTGGCCACCTCGGCCTTGCGCCCGGCCCCGGAGACGCCCGATTTGGCGTCGGCAATCAGCTGATCGAGGTCCACCAAGCCGGCTTCGACCAAGGGCATGAAGCCCAGTTGGACGGCTGTCGGATAGCACCCCGGGTTGGCCACCAGGCGCGCGCTACTGATCGCGGCACGGTTGTGCTCGGGGAGGCCGTAGACCGCTTTTGCCACCCACTCGGGGCTGGCATGGGACATCCCGTACCAGCGCTCCCATTCGGCAAGGTCCTTGATGCGAAAATCGGCCGCCAGATCGATGACCCGTACCCCTGCGTCGAGCAGTGCCGGGGCTTGTTCCATCGCTACGCCGTTGGGGGTGGCGAAGAAAACGACGTCACAATTGAGCAGATCAGCGTTGGCAGGATCAACGAACGCGAGGTCCAGCCTTCGCCGCAGGCTGGGAAACATGCTCGATACGGCCGTGCCGGCTTCCGCGCGCGAAGTGATGGCGACGAGCTGCACCTGTGGGTGTTGCGCCAGCAAGCGCAAGAGTTCGACACCGGTGTAGCCGGTGCCGCCGACGATTCCAACCTTGATCATTAAAGACTCCCGGATAGACTGCAATCATAGTCCCGACCTGGCCGAAACACGAAAGCCGCCCTGAGGCGGCTTTCGGTGACGACGATGTACGTAGCGATACGTAGCGCGTTCGCGATGCAGAATTAGCGTTTCGAGAACTGCTTGCGCCGACGGGCCTTGTGGAAGCCGACCTTCTTGCGCTCGACTTCACGTGCGTCACGGGTAACGAAACCGGCTTTGGAAAGCGCTGGCTTGAGCTCGCTATCGTAGGCGATCAAGGCGCGGGTAATTCCGTGCCGCACTGCACCGGCCTGTCCTGATTCGCCCCCGCCGCCGACGTTGACCAGAATGTCGAAACCTGACAGCTGCTCAATGAGCTGCAGCGGCTGGCGGACGATCATGCGCCCGGTGACGCGCGAGAAGAATTCATCGACCGGCTTTCCGTTGACAACGAAGTTGCCGCTGCCGCGCTTCATGAATACACGTGCTACGGCGCTCTTCCGCCGGCCGGTGCCGTAGAAATAGTTATCAGCCATTGTGACCTCTTAGAGTTCCAGAACCTTCGGCTGCTGGGCAGCGTGCGGATGGGTTGTGCCCGCGTAGCACTTCATTTTCTTCAGCATGGCGTAGCCAAGTGGCCCCTTGGGGAGCATGCCCTTGACAGCTTGTTCAAGGACGCGGCCCGGAAAGCGCTGTTGCATCTTGCTGAAGTTCGTCTCGTAGAGACCGCCAGGGTAGCCCGAGTGGCGATAGTACTTCTTGTCTTCGGCCTTGTTGCCGGTCACACGCAGCTTCTCGACATTGGTGACGACAATGTAGTCGCCGGTATCGACGTGTGGGGTGAACTCAGGTTTGTGCTTGCCGCGCAGGCGACGAGCAATTTCGGTTGCAAGGCGACCCAACACCTTGTCCGTGGCATCAACCACAAGCCACTCGCGTGTCACTTCATGCGACTTGGCGGAGAAAGTCTTCATCAAAAACGCCGTCCTTATTTGCCTGATCACGGAAAGCCCAGCATCTTATGGCAAGCGCGCTACTTGTGTCAATCGATGTTTGGCTGTTACGCACGAAAACTTCGTTCTCGGTCGGTGCTCGCTGTGCGGGCCGTGAGCACCGGTACGACCGGTACTGCATGTCGCTAGTGGAGAGTGTGGCGCGTGCTCGCCGGTGGCAGCAGCTCTTCGCCATTCTTCGCGGCTGACCGAAAAGCAAAAAAAAAAGCGCGGCTCGTTGGAGCCGCGCTAAATCCACACCAAAGGAGGAGGGTGGAGGAGACAACTGGAAAGCTAAAAAGGCTGATCAGCAAAGCTGCTTACTGCTTACGTTGAAGCCATTATGTCTCATCCGAGTGGAGAGGTCAAGTATTATTTGTGCGCTGCGCCATGTTTTTCTGGCTATCTAGGACAAGTGACTGTCGTCTAGATGAAAGTAACATTAATCCAACAGCTTGCTGTGCATATAGTATATGCGTTACACAATATGCAATCGTATATAGCTTGCGTCTGACGTTGGTTTTGCCAAAATATGGTGCGCCGCAACATTGGCAAATGCCGCCTTTCCTGCAGGCCTTGCGGCTACAATGGTGGCGACCGCAAGGCAGGTTCTGGCGGTCGGGGATGACAGGTCGTCATCCCCGACGGAAAAAAAGGAGGGTCGTGCATGGACTGTAAAGTGAAGTGGACCGGCGACGGCATGTCGTTCATCGCCGAAACAGGGACCAATCACACGGTCGTTATGGACGGGGCGATCGAGGCGGGTGGTCGCAACTTGGCGCCGCGTCCAATGGAGCTAATACTTGCTGGCGCGGGGGGGTGTGCGGCCTTCGATGTGGTCCTGATTCTGAAAAAAGGGCGACATGCCGTGAAAGGCGTCGAGGTCAGCTTGCAGGCCGAGCGCGCAGACCTTGAGCCGCGCGTGTTTACCCGCATTCATCTCCACTTTCGTGTGACCGGAAAGCAGCTCAAGCCCGAGCCGGTGGCGCGGGCGATCGAGTTGTCGAAGGATAAATACTGTTCGGCCACCAGCATGCTCGGAAAAACCGCCGAAATCACGCACGATTTCGAGATCGTCGAATATTGAGGCAGGCGCCCGGAATGGCGCAGGGACGGCTTACCGACGTACCACAGTCGCCAAATATCGGGCTTCCGCTCTATACGTAGTAGGCGGTGCGAGTCATGGTTCGCGACACCAGTTGCATGGCCAACCTTGCGGCGGCCGGCAATTCGCGAGCGCCGAGGCGCACGGCTGTTGCGGCGTGTGAAATCTCGTCGAGACGCATCTGCTCGACGATTGCACGTGACTTGAGGTCCTGCGACGAGAGAGCGCTGAGATGATCGTCGAGGTGTGCCTCGACCTGTCGCTCGGTTTCGGCAAGGAAACCGAGGCTCCAAGTGTCGCCCAGTTTACCCGCGCCAAATCCGATAGACAGGGCGCCGAGGTACCACAGCGGGTTCAACAGGCTCGTACGCCCGTGCAATTCACGGAGGCGGTGCTCGGTCCAGGCCAGGTGTTCGGTCTCTTCATTTGCGGCGTGTTGAAGCGCTTGTCTGACTGCCGGGTCGCTGCAGCTCAGCGCTTGACCCTGGTAAAGCGCCTGCGCGCAGACCTCGCCAACATGATTGATGCGCATCAGCGCTTCTGAGTGCGCCCGCTCCTTGTCCGAGAGGGCCGCGTCCGGCTGCTCGTGGCCCGGTACCTCGCGAGTGGTCGGTGCTGGCGCAAATAGCGTGCGCAGGGCCTTGTCGAACTCGATGACGATGCGGTCAGTGATCATGCGCGGCCTTTACTGTTCCGGTTGTTGAGCTGCAAGTCTACTGAATCAGCAGGCCTTGGCTAGGGCCGCGTGCCGGCTCGATTGCCACCAGAGCGGAGAATTCTGCGCGCGTCGTCGGCATCGCGCAGACTGGTCCCAATGGTGCAGAAATACTCGCCAAAAAGTGCTGCATGCTGCCGGTAAACCGTGCTTTCCTGGATGCGTAGCCACTGATCGCCGCGGGCTTTTGACCAGGTGTCGTCGGAACGACCAAAACCGTAGACACGGCGCTCGGCGGTGGCACAGCGGATCGCTTCGTAACTGACATTGCGCGCGCCGGCCGAACTGACGATCACCAGTGTGTAGTACACGACGCGATCAGGCGTGACCGATAGCGACTCGCTATCGATCATGAACTTGCTGTCGGCGGTCGCGCTGACCACGAAGGGGATCAGGTTTTCGGGCTGAGGAAATGGCGGAAATTTAACATCGCTTGCCTCCGTGGGCTGCTTTGTGGCTTCGCCATCATCGCCGGCGGAAAAAGCCGGCGACGGCAGCAGCACGGCGAGCGGCAAGAGGCCGCAGGCGAGGCGTGATATCCATGTCGCACGACGGGATGGCCTGTCTCGCGTCAATTTCGGGAGCACGTTTTTCATTTCTTGCCTGTCGCCTCAATCGCCAAACCCTGCACTTCCGGCGTAGCTGAACGGCGGGTCCGCCGGTGGTCTGCGTTCAGGAAGCGGGCCAGTTCGTTCAACGCTTCCTCGTAGACCCGGCGCTTGAACTCGATGACCGCGTCAAGTGACACCCAGTAATGATTCCAGCGCCAGGCATCGAATTCCGGATGATCACAGGCGCGCAAGGAAACATCGCTATCGCGTCCAACCAGTCGCAACAGAAACCAGATCTGCTTCTGGCCCCGATAACTTCCACGCCATTCGCGCCTTACCCAGTGCGTCGGAACGTCGTAGCGCAACCAGTCTTTGGTGCGACCAAGGATGAACACATGTTCCGGCAACAGGCCTACCTCTTCGTGCAATTCACGGTACATCGCCTGTTCCGGCGTTTCGCCCCGCTTGATGCCGCCTTGCGGAAACTGCCATGAATGCTCTCTGATACGCTTGCCCCAGAACACCTCGTTCTTGGTATTACAAAGAATGATGCCGACGTTCGGGCGATAGCCTTCACGATCAAGCATTTATAGATCCTGCAATTCGATTGATTGCGCGCATTTTTCCACAATTCCATGGCCTTGCAAAGGAGCGCATACGCCAATTGTCGTACGCTGCGCCGCGCTCGCTGCGCCGTGGCCGTTGGCAAGCCGAAGTCGCCAGCAAGCTGCGGCACGGGCGGGTCTTGGCGCAATTAGATCAAAGTCCTGTCCGCGAGCACTATGATGCTGATGAGAATTTGCCGCTCGTGGTGGCGCTGGCCGCCCGCTCGCCGGCCGTACCTGCCTGCACCTGCATGCGCAATAGGCGTCGCCGATTGGCCATCTGTCGAGTAAAATCGGCGTTTTCTTCCTTTGTCAGCGGATTCTCATGCGCACTTCCCGTTTTTTTCTGGCGACGCTCAAAGAGGCGCCTTCCGACGCCGAGGTGATCAGCCACCAGCTGATGGTGCGCGCCGGGATGATCAAGCGGCTCGCCGGCGGGATCTACACCTGGATGCCGCTTGGCCTGCGCGTGCTGCGCAAGGTGGAGAGGATCGTGCGCGAGGAAATGGATCGCGCCGGGGCGATCGAATTGTCGATGCCGGCGGTGCAGCCGGCAGAGCTATGGCAGGAATCCGGGCGCTGGGAGAAGTACGGTCCCGAGTTGCTGCGTTGCAAGGACCGCCACCAGCGCGATTTCGTCATTGGCCCGACGCACGAAGAAGTGATTACCGACGTCGTGCGCA
>ERZ761602.3151-NODE-3151-length-23940-cov-9.236592_pt1 | contig 23940 bp, 27 predicted proteins | sample MGYA00512165_ERZ761602 | MGnify/ENA primary metagenome ERZ761602 (study PRJEB28899, sample SAMN02445085) | bioreactor sludge metagenome | biome: EBPR sludge; isolation source: Thorneside wastewater treatment plant | place: Australia: Brisbane, Thorneside...
ATCCCCCTCTAGGGGAGGGGGAGTTGTCCCGCGCTCTCGCTGTTGGAATTCTGCTGCGAGCGCCGCGCCGCGCGCGATCGCGTCGGGGTCACGGTCAAAGGCGATGACGCGCGCGCCCTGCTCAAGCATGACACGGGTGTAACCGCCGCCGCCGAAGGTGGCGTCGACGTAGAGCGCCCCAGGCTCGATCGCGAGCGCGGCGATGGCTTCCGCCAGGAGGACCGGGGCGTGGGTCAAGCGCACCCCCACCGCGCAGCATTTCCGTCATTCCGGGGCGACGCGAAGCATTGAACCCGGAACCTAGAGGCAAGCGGCGCACCGCCGGCCCCTGGGTTCCGGCTCTCGCTTCGCGGCGCCGGAATGACGAACCTGGTTTCCATTGGCGCACTGTACAGCGAGTCCGCGACAAAACGGCGCCCGCGATGCAGGCGCGGTGGGGTTTGGCTCGGAGCGGACAGTCAGAGTTTTGTGCCGCAGTGCGGGCAGTAGCTAATTGCGATCCCTCCGCCGCCTGCCTCTGGCGCAATGATGACATGGCCCATCCCAGTATTCGTATCTGATGTCGAAGTAGCAGGCCAAAGTCCGCGCACGAAAATCATCGCAGCACATCGCACCGCTAGCGGGAAGGCGATGCGTACCCTCCGGGCACGATGATCCATCGGTGTGAGTTTTAGCGGCCATCCGGCGTCTTTAGCGTCAGCGCCCCAAGTTCGGGCGAATTGTCGACCTACCAAAGCAAAAAGCCAGTCGGCCTATAAGCCGGGTTCTGTAGCCTGGATCGTAGACCAGGTGACGACCATTCCTCTGGACCATGCGTCGCCGCATGGTTCTCGCGACCTACCCGGATGCGCTCCCACGGACGGGCCGTACGCTCAGCGAGCGCCATCGCATCCCTATTCGGTCTTGCTCCCGGCGGGGCTTGCCGTGCCGCCTTCCTTACGGTCGGCGCGGTGGGCTCTTACCCCACCGTTTCACCATCGCCTGCGCCCGAAAGCGCGCGGCAGACTATTCTCTGTGGCGCTGTCCCTGAGGTTACCCTCGGCGGGCGTTACCCGCCGCCGTATCCGCGTGGAGCCCGGACTTTCCTCGAACGCAGCCTTTCGACTTCGCGCCCGCGGTCGCCCGGCCGACTGGCGTTGCCTAGATAGCATGCGCCAAGGCGCAAGATAAGGGGCCGCGCTCGCCTTTGATTTCCGCGCGTTCGAGCGGAACACCGCTTCACACTTTTCCTAACGCGCCTTAGGCCGCGCGTGCGTGCGCGATCAGCCCCTGGGCTTCGACCCGGATGGCGTGGTTCGTGCGCTCGATTTCCTTCAGCGCGTCCGCGATCGTCTTCTGGAAGGACTCCAGATCGTTGAGCAACTCGTCCAAACGATCCTTCACGCTCGTGTGCCGCGAGCATTCGACCTTGCCCATGATGCGCGTCACCTCCAGGCCCGCGGCGAGGCGGGTCATATCCGAACAGGTCTGCTGGAAGCCTTCGATCTTCTTGGCGATGTCTTGCAGGCCCTCGGCGGCGTGGGCGCGATACGCGTGCTGCTGGTCGTCCAGCAACCGCATCTCGGGCTCGCGCGGCAGCGGACACGCGCTCTGCTCGGTCTCGAAGAAGCTCAGCAGTTCCTGCTGAACGCGCGCCGTCGCCACCAGGAACGCGCCATCGTTGATGGCCTTCGCAACGCCTTGGGCGGCGGCGATGAAGTCCGCGATCTTGGACTTCATCTCATTGGATAGGAGCGTGTAGTTGCTCGAGATAATCCCGATAGCCGCGCCATCCTGACCCAGCTGCGCCGCCAGAACCCGGAAATTGAACGGCACCGCTTCATTCACAGCATAGGCGTCCGCGATGCGGTTGGCGTTGACGATCAATTTTTTGGCGGCCGTGTTGAGCCTGCCGAAATACCCAATCGAAGGCTCGGGGGGGTGCGCCAGCGCCGCGTCTCTCGCGGCAAGCTCGGCGCCGATCGCCGTCGCCAAGAACTCCCCGTAATTGTCAAATCCCAGCTCCTGCAGCCGCGCCAACAGCAGCGCCGCGCTGTCGGCCGGCGCCAGGCGTTCGCGCCGCTCCAATTCCGCGAGCGCCGCATATTCGCGTTTGACCACCGCCAGCACGTCGCTCGATGGCCGAAGCCGCACGGACAAATAACCGCCCTCGATCGGGGTCACGATTGCGAAGACCCAATAGTGACGGCCGTCCTTGGCGCGGTTTTTCACGAACGCGCCGATGGGCTGACCCTGCTTGATCGTGTGCCACAGCAGCCAGAACACGGCGCGCGGCATATCGGGATGGCGTATGATCTTGTGCGGTTTTTCGAGGAGTTCTTCCCACTCGTAGGCGGCGATGTGCTGAAATACGCCGTTACCGTATTTGATGATGCCGCCGGCGTCCGTGCGTGAAAAAAACAGCTCGTCGAAGCCGAAGCTGATCTCGCCCGTTTCAAGGCTTGAGTTGATGCTCATCGCGCGCCGACGCCCCTTTTGGCCGAAGACCTTAGGGCCCAGCTGGTTTCCTGATTGTTACCTGACAATTATCAAGATGGCCTGAGCGCCCGGGTTTGGGCCGCAATATCCGCGACAATGATTCGCGTCTCCTCGTCGACCACGCCGCTCACCTCCGCTTGCCGGAAGCGCGCCTGGAACGCGCGCACGCAGTGATGCGTCAGCTGATCGAACGCCTCCGTCATGTCGATACAGTAGCCTATTGCCGCCAGCTCCCGCTGGAGCGTCCCTACCGCCTCACCTTGATCGCCCAACCCAAACAACGCCGCGCCGCCGCGGCCGATCGGACACTTGGGCGCCAACGCGACGCCGTGGTCCGCCAGCGTGCTCCACGGAAACACCTCGCCCGGGTCGAGCTTGCGTCCCGGCGCGACGTCGGAATGCCCTACGATGCGCGCGGGAGAGAGTTCGCGGCGCGCCGTGACGTCATGCAGCAGGCCGATCAGCGCATTGACTTGATCATCCGGGAAATCCGGCAGGCCGAAATCATGGCCGCCGTTCACGATCTCGATTCCGATCGAGCGGTCATTGGTGTCGACGCGTCCTTCCCACGACGATGCGCCCGCATGCCAGGCGCGTTGCTCTTCGTCGACGAGCCGATAAACCGCGCCTTCCTCGTCAACGACATAGTGCGCCGAAACCCGCCCGAGCGGCGCCGCGGCGTCGATGGCGGAATCTTGCCAAGGGCCGGGATAGCGCCCCGCCACGGGAGCGGCGTCGGTGAGGCGCGAAAGCGCGACCTCCGCGTTTTGCATACCCGTGTAGTGCAACACGACCAGATCGATCGCGCTTTTGCGTGCGTCGAAGTTTGGCGAGGGACGTTCGATCAAGCGAGTCACGCCCGCACTATAGCGCGTTTCCCGCGTGCTCACCCTTTGCGGCGCGGTGATTCCACTTCCCAGCCGAAAGGCGTACGCCGCGCCTCCAGCGTCTCAGGCCCCCCGGCGGGCGCCGGACGTTTCGGCATCATGCGCATCGCCAGCGCCGCACCCGCCACAAGCACGCCGACGATCGCGGCCGCCACGAACGCAAACATTAGCGCAAGCGCCGCGCCAATCGCCAACAGCGCCGCGCCGCAGGCGCGAATAAACGCGTTGATAGCCGTTGAACCAAAATCAGCGACGCTAGCGGTCATTGGCGCACTTCCTCTCGCCCAATATGGATCGAAATGGTCCGTGATCAATACGGCGCGCGCGTGGCGACGCATGCGAAACATTCATCTCGCGTCAACCATCAATTCCGCTCGAATTTTCGCGTAGGCGGCGTTTATTGCCGCGGTTTTCTCGCGCGCGATGGCGACGAATTCGGGCGGGGCGCCGCGCGACAGCATGGTGTCGGGATGGTTATCAGCCGCGACGCGCCGCCAAGCCTGCCGCACCTCCTCCATGCTCGCTCCCGGCAATAGCCCGAGCACGGCATAGGGATCATCGACGTCGGGGCCGAGATTGGTGGCTTTGATCCGCCGGAACTCCAGTTCCGAAAATCCGAACTTCTCCGCCACCTCGGCGAGATAAGTCAGTTCCGAAGCCGTCACTTCGCCGTCCGCGGCCGCGATGTGGAAAAGGCCGTCGAGCACATCCTCAAGCAGGCAGGGCCGGGAGCGATATTTGCGACCAATCTGCTTTGCATAGGATTCAAATCCTAAGACCGTTTGCTGCGCGAGAACGAACGCGCGGCGGAAGTTCCCCTCCTCGCCCGGCGGCGGTCGAAACACGCGCTGCGCCGCCTCAAGCTCCACCTGGCCGGCGTAGCCGTCGGCGCGCGCCATTTTCGCGGCGAGGCCAATGACAGCGGCGGTGAAACCCACGTCATTCGCCAGCGGGGCGCATTCCTCGCCAAACTCCGGCGCCTGCGCCTCGGGGTCGAAGGCGCGCGCGGCCATTTCGAGAATGTTGGTCCAAACCGACATCGCCGCCATCTTCGCTCATGCTGCGCCGCAGCGAAAGGGCGCTCGCGGCGCTGGCGCGGCGGCTAAACGAAATCCTTTGCGAGTTCGGCGCGCGTCGCCGGGCTCAGCATGGCCATGTGCGCGTAGCTTTCGTGGTCGACGCCAACCAGGATTTGGGTGCTGGGATCGCGAAAGCGCGCGCGCTGCTCCGGGTTCAGCTTGAAGTGCACGAAGTGAACGCTGGACGCCTTGCCATCGTCGCGCGTGCGTTCGACGTCCCCCTCGGGAACGCTGCGCACCTTCTCATCACCGACCTGGACAAAGAAGCACTCTTCGACGCCCCCGAGCCGCGCCAGAATTGCTTCGCGCCGCCGCGGTTCGTCGATCTCGAACATGATCGTGGCGCAGAGCTCGTCGCCTTGCGGGATCATCGGATTGTAGGCGGCGAGTTCGTCAGCGAGTTGTTCGTCGCCGCCACGTTCGATGTAAAGCATCTCCTGGACCTGGAACAGCATGGTCTCGAAGGTCTCGAAATAGAACGTGCAATACGGTCCGACATCGACGCGGCGCAACCGCTTCGACGGCAGCAACGCAGCGCGGCGTTCCTGACGCTCGCGCGCGAATTGATCCGGCGCAATAATGTCAGACGGTTCGATGCGGCGCTTCATGACGATGCCTTCTCACACGAATCCATAAGCACGAGCGAAAACCTCGATCGGGTGCGCCTCGTTTGGCTGCGCGCCGGCGACGTCCGCGAATTCATCGGCGACGATCTGGTTCAAATGCTTGCACGCCAGCGGGCAATCCGAGCACACAATCTGGTTGTGTTTCTGGGCCACCTGCTTGGCTGCCGGCCGTCCCACCTTAACCGCGAGCGGGCGAGTTTCTTTCATGACTCCAAAGGTGCCGCCGTGCCCCGAGCATCGTTCGATAACATCGACCTTCGTGTCCGGGATGAGCTTCAGCATTTCCGCCGACTTCTGCCCCATGTTCTGCGCGCGCGCGTGACACGCCATGTGCGCTGAAACGCCGCCCGCCAGCGGCGACAATCCCGGCGCCAGCCCCTCCTTCTTGGCGATATCGACGACATACTCGCAAATGTCGCGCGTTGCGGCGGCGAGTTTCCGCACGTTCTCGTTCTCGGGCAAAATGAGCGGCCATTCGAACTTCATCATCAGGCCGCACGACGCCGTGAGCGCGATCACCGCGTAACCCGCGTCAATCCACGGCGCCATGGCGTCGGCGACTTTCACCGCGCGGTTCGCGACTTCCGCGATGTCGCCATGTTCGAGTTGCGGCATCCCGCAGCACGCGGGATAGACTACTTCCGTCTCCACGCCCTGATGCGCGAGCACCGCCTGCGCGGCCGCCCCCGTGCTTGGCTTGTTGTAGTCGACAAAGCATGTCGCGTAGAGCACGGCCTTGCGTCCGCGCGCTGGCCCCGCCTCATTGACGCGCGGCGGCTCCAGCGCGGCGCGATGCGAGAACGTGTTGGCGTGATACTTGGGAAGTTCGGCGTCACGGGCGACGCCGACCGCCGCCTCCATGAGGCCGCGCGTCAGCGTATTGGCGCGCGCGGACGCGAAATTCGCCAGCGGCGCAACGAGCCGTCCAACCGCGCCATTGCGATCCGTCTCCGCAAGTTGCGCCGATAGCGGCTGCTTGCCGTTGTTTTTCTTCAATTCGGCGGCGCGGAAACGCAGCATCAGATGGGGGAAATCCAGCGCCCACTCATGCGGCGGCACGTAGGGACACTTGGTCATGAAGCACATGTCGCACAGCGTGCAGGCTTCAACGACTTCGCCGTATCGCTCCTTCGGCACGCCGTCGAGTTCGCCGGTCGAACTTTCGTCCACCATGTCGAACAAACGCGGGAACGACTCGCAGAGATTGAAGCAACGCCGGCACCCATGACAGATGTCGAACACGCGCTCCATTTCCTTTTCGATGGCGTCGAGGTCGTAGAAGGCCTCCGATCGCCAATCGAGCGCGTGACGCGTGGGCGCTTCGAGGGATCCTTCGCGAGGGCGTTCTGACGTTGTCATCGGTGATCCGGCTGCGCGTCGCGACAACTGTGAGCGCCACACACAACGGCGCTCACAGTCCTATTCGCTCCGGCGACTGCTTTCAGGCGCTTACTTGTCGAGACTGTCCAGCGCGCGCTGGAAACGGCCCGCGTGGCTCTTCTCCGCCTTCGCCAGCGTTTCGAACCAATCCGCGATTTCCTCGAAGCCTTCTTCGCGCGCGGTCCGCGCCATGCCCGGATACATATCCGTGTATTCGTGGGTCTCGCCGGCGATCGCGGCTTTCAAATTATCGGCAGTTGAACCGATTGGCAGGCCGGTCGCGGGATCGCCGACGCCCTCCATGAATTCCAAGTGGCCGTGGGCGTGGCCGGTTTCGCCCTCGGCGGTGGAGCGGAACACCGTGGCGACATCGTTGTAGCCTTCCACGTCCGCCTTCTGGGCGAAGTAAAGGTAACGGCGGTTGGCTTGGCTTTCGCCGGCGAACGCGGCTTTCAGATTCTCAAGCGTCTTCGATACAGCAAGCGACATGGGAGGCCTCACAAGCGTGTTTGGAGCCCGCCTCGTCGCCGGAACGCGCCGAAATGTCCAATCGAATGTTGCTTCAGCGCCTATAGAGCGCGTCTATGTCGCGGCGGACGGGCCGCGCAGCGCCGCCACTTCGGCGCGAAGCGCGCGCACCTCCTCCAAGATGCGCTGTTGGACGACCGCCGCATCCTCCTGCGCTTCCTGAATGCCCTCCACCTCCTCCTGAACCTCTTCCAGTTCCTCCTTGATCTCCTCTTGCGGCGCTTGCTGGACCGCCTCGACAATGACGCCCACGAAAAGGTTCAACACCGCGAACGCGGCGATCAGCGTGAAGCCCAGGATGAACACCCAGGCGAACGGATAGGACTCGTCGAGCCGCGTCACCAAATCCCCCCAGCCATCAAACTGGGACAGCGCAAACAGCGTAAGCGCGCTTTCACCCAGATTGCGGAAGCCGGGCGCGTCGTGGAACAAGGTCGTTCCCATGACGGCGGCGATGTAGAAGACGATCGAGAGGATCGCGAATGACGCGAGAATGCCCGGCATCGCGCCAAAGAGCGCCTCCACCACGCGCCGCATCTGCGGCACGGCGCTGACCAGTCGGAACACCCGCACAACACGTAGCGTCCGCAGCGCGGAGATGGCCGGGCTAACCGCGACGTAGCTCAGCCCGACGACGAAAACATCGAAGATATTCCAACCGCTGGCGAAATAGCGGCGCGGCCCCTGCGCGAAGAATTCGAAGACCAGTTCGCCGGTGAATATGAAGAGGAAGTACATGTTCCACTGCTCAATGAGCGCGTGGTACGGGTTCGTCTCGCCATAGTGCGCGTCGTAACCGAGTATGGCCGCATTCGCGATGATGCAGAGCAGGATGAAGCCGTCCCAAACCCAGTTTCGGGTCAGCCAGTGAAACAGCGGGATGCCGCCGCGCGGGGTTCTGGGTTTCAGTTTGAGCTTTTGCTCTCGACGTTCGGCCATATTCCCCTCCGCCTCCGGCGTCCCCTGCCGGCGATCCAGGAGAGGTTAGCGGGTTTCTCTAGCGCGAGAAAAGACCGGCCTGCCCATGCGTGGCCTGGGCGGCTGACGCTTGTTGCGTGCGCGCCTCAGCCAAGATGTTCAAAATGAACCCCTGGACCCGGTAGGTGCGTCCGCCCCAATGGCGGCCTGGCACGTGCCAAACGCGCACTTCGCTCCAATCGCCCGCTTCCGACACGTCCATGATGGGAACGTCGCGGGTAATTTCACCGCCATTGAGCCAGTTGGCATGGTCGACGATGATCAGGCGAGGCGACACCACTTCCTTCACCACGGCGACGTGCCCGCGGTTGCTCGTGGCGTAGCCGCGAAGGACAAGCACCGCCCCTTCGCTGGGCGCCTGGGCGGTTTCGTAACGCCCAGCCGCCTGGCGCCACCAGGTGCTGGCGTCGCCGTAGAGTTCGACACCCGACTCATTGCGGGCGAAGGGCACGCACTGCAGCCGCGCGCGGCTGTTCGTGACCCGAGCGATCGGCTCGTAGGCCTCGTCCGGAGCGCGTTCGAATGCGCCCGGCGCCATGGTCGCATGTTCCGACGGGGCGCTGACCACATCGGGATCAACCGCCAGGTCCATGGACAAGGGCGTCAACGCATTCGCGTCCATCGGGACGGCAGCGAAACTCGCTGCGGCCGCGACAAGTATGGCGCGTGTATCGAGCATAAGCTTGTAAGCCAGGCGGAGCATTGCCCCAAACTGGCACACAAAAACGCGCCAAGGGCTTTAAAAAACACTTAATTGGAGAGCTGAACTTCTGGAAAGGTGCGGGCGTATGGTAAACAAAGTGCAAGATAAACTATAAATTGACCACGAATTCAGTAACGATGATTAACGCTCACCTTGTTTTGACTGAATTGAGCTTGGACGGCCCGCGTCAATGCATCGCGGCCTGGAGCATGAAGGGGTGGATGAATCCCTCCACCTCGTAGACCCGTCCGCCCCAATGCCCGCCCGGAATATGCCAGACCCGCACCTGGCTCCAGTCATTGGCCGGAGAGACATCCATGACCGGCACGCCAACGCTGATCTCACCGCCATTGAGCCAGTTGGCTTGGTCCACCCGAACGATGCGACGCGACACGATCTCCGTGACGACAGCGACGTGGCCGCGGGTTGAGTCGTTATAGCCTTGGGTCACAAGCACAGCCCCAGGGGCCGGTGAACCCGAGCGCGGATACCGCCCGCCGGCTTGGCGCCACCACGTGTTGGCGTCGCCAAAAATCTGGATCCCAGAGGCGCGCCGCGCGAACGGCACGCACTGGAGGCGCGCGCTGTAATCGACCACCCGCGGCGGGGCGTCCGGGCTGAACGGCAGCGCGGGCGAGACCTCTGGCGCGGGGCTGCTCCCGCGCAGCGCCACGGGTGCGGGCATGGAAGCGCAAGCCGCCAAGGCAATGGCGACGCCCCCCGCCCCGGCGAGCCAGGTCAAAGTTCGCGTTAATCCCATCATTACGGAGCAGATCTTACCGCATCGGAGTTGGCAACGCGTGAACGCGCGCGCCGAACGCCTTGACCAAGGGTTGAGAAAAGGAGCAGCGCTGGACCTATGCCCGCGACCACCCCGCTGTTTGTCCGCCCGTGCTTCCAGCAAGACCTGGAAATCGTCCAGTTAATCTATGCTCACCATGTTCTCACAGGCTTTGGCTCGTTCGAGACCGAGCCGCCCTCCGTTGAGGAAATGACCGAGCGCTGGTCCGCGGTCGTCCAAAACGGCTGGCCCTACGTTCTCGCCTGCGCCGCAACCGACCCCAGCCGCGTGCTGGGGTTCGGCTACGCTGTACAGTACAGGGATCGCGCGGCCTACGCGAAGACGTTTGAGGTCTCGGTCTATGCTGGACCGACGACGCAGCGGCAGGGAGTCGGAACAGCGATTTTGACCCAATTGCTGCTGGCGCTCCGAGAACTGAATGCCCGCACCGCGCTCGCCTTCATCGGCGACAGCGCCAATGCCGCGTCCATCGGCCTTCACGCCAAGCTCGGCTTTCAACATGTCGGCGTGTTGCGCGACGTGGGCGAGAAGCTCGGTCGCTCGCTCGACGTGGTCATCATGCAGCGCAACATTTCGCGCTTGCGAAGCGCTTCATGATGATCAGGCGCAACAGTCCGGATGGGAATTCAGCGTTTGACGCCCTCGCCATGGTAAGACTCGGTTAAGCATGTCACCATCAAGCTTCATGGTGGGAGGAGATCGCGATGCTATCACCGAAGCTCGTGGTCGTTGGTTTGGTCGGGTTACTTACGTTCGCGGCGACAATCGCCACCGCCGAAGATGCGGGCGCGCCAGGGTTCGTCGCTCTTGAAAACGCGGATTTTGACGATCCTACCCAACCCCTCGGGGGCGGTCGTTTTGAGCTGCGTTTTGATCCAGCGGACTCCGCGCGCTTTTCCGATCTGGGCGGCGCGCGGCGCGAAACATCAAACACCGCGGATTATCGCCGATACGAGTTCTCCGTCATCGCGCGCAACCAGCTTGGGTTCGATGTCGGATTCGCGCAGCGCGCCGGTCTAGGCGTTGACCGCAACGGCGACATCGCAAGCCGCAGCCGCGGATCGGAACTGCGCTTCGGTCGATTGGGCAGCGAACGGCCCGTGTCGAGCGAGCCGTCATGGTACGTTTTCGCCGCGTCAGAGGACGAAGCCGTGACCTGGCGGCCTGGCGCTCGCAATGATTTCGGCGGCGCCGCCTCTTCGTTCAACGTCGAGGATCGGGTCGAAATCGGCGATTTGCAGGCCGGCGTCACCTACGAGCGCGGCCCCTGGCAAGCTTCCCTCGCCTACGTCGAGCGTGAGTACAGCACCAGGAGCGGCGCCCGCACGATCTCGCGCGAGGAAAACTTCACCGGGCTAACCTTGACGATGCGCCATTAAGCTTTCGGTAAGGCTCCGCCTTAACAGCAGGCCTATTCTGTGGCAGGCTTTGTGCGTTGCGTGTTCTGGCGGGTGATTGAACGCTCATGAAACAGGCAAGACCTCTTCGATTGACGGTAGCGCTTGGCGCGGCCCTGTTCTGTGCGACTTGGGCTTCCGCCCAGGACGCGCAGACGGTCGCGGGCATTGATCTGACGTCCACCGACGGCGCGGCGTTCACGGCGACCACCGCCATCGGACACAACGGCCAAGTGCCCTTCCTGCCCTATTCCGAAGCGCCCGAACCTGCTCTCCAACTTCAACTCAGCGCCGGCGGCGGAGATTCCCCGTTGGATGTGTCGGTCTCCCAGCACGCCACGCTGGCGCCCGGCGGCCAAAATGCGTTCTCGCGCGCAAGCGTCGGCGCGGAGGTCCGCATTGGGCGCGGCATCGTGGATCAGCGCGGCGCCCGCGCGAATGGCGATTCCACCTATGTTTTCGTGGCGTCCGATCAGGATGCGCTCACTTGGCGCCCCGGCGCGCGCAGCGACTTCGGCGGACGCGGCTCTTCGGTTCAATTGCAGGACCAGGTTGAGGTCGGCGATTTGGCCGCCGGCCTCGCGTTTGAGCGCAACGGCGTGCAAACCTCCCTCGCTTATGTTGAGCGCGAGGAGTCGACCCGGGTCGGCAATCAGTCCTTCAGTCAGGACCAGAGCTTCACCGGCGTTACCGTCACCGTCCGCAACTGAGCGGCCTCGGGCCGCATCCCCGCCCAGCCCTTACTCACAGCGACTCACGCCGCGCCGCCTTGGCCGCCGCCTGAATCGCTCCATGCTCTCCTCGGTAACGGTTCTTAAACCGGACTCAGCCGGATATGGTCCAGTTATGGTGGCCAGCAGGTCGCCACATCCCAATATCTGGTGTATGTTTCGGTTCCGATTGGAGTGAGTGCGGATGGCTGGCAAGAATGGGGGCGCGCTGCCTGGGCTGAGAACGCCGTCGATTGGCTACAAGCCGTTTCGGTATCCCTGGGCCTATGAATTCTGGCGCCGCCAACAGCAGGTTCACTGGATGCCCGAAGAGGTCCCGCTCGGCGAGGACGTGAAGGACTGGGCGTCCAAGCTGAACGACCAAGAGCGCAACCTGCTCACGCAAATCTTCCGCTTCTTCACCCAGGCGGACGTCGAAGTGAACGACAATTACATGGAGCGCTATTCGCGCGTGTTCAAACCGACCGAGATCAAGATGATGCTCGCGTCGTTTTCGAACATCGAGACGATCCATATCGCCGCCTATGCGCTGCTGCTCGAGACCATCGGCATGCCGGAGACGGAGTTCGAGGCGTTCCTCGATTACCAGGCGATGCGCGACAAGCATGACTACATGGGCACGTTCGGCGTCGAGACCGACGAGGACATCCTGCGCACGCTGGCCATGTTCGGCGCGTTCACGGAAGGCCTGCAGCTCTTCGCCTCTTTCGCGATGCTGATGAACTTCCCGCGCTTCAACAAGATGAAGGGCATGGGCCAGATCGTGACGTGGTCGGTGCGCGACGAGAGCTTGCACTGCGAAGGCATGATCAAGCTCTTCCATGTCTATGCGAAAGAAACCAACGCGCTCACCCAGGCCGTGAAGGACGACATCGCCGAGTGCTGCAAAACAGTCGTCGGCATCGAGGACCGTTTCATCGATCTCGCGTTCGAGATGGGGCCGGTGCAGGGCATGACCGCCGACGACATCAAGCAATACATTCGCTACATCGCCGATTGGCGCTTGGGGCAATTGGGTTTGCCGAAAATCTACGGCGTCAGCGAGCACCCGATCCCGTGGCTCACGGCGATCCTGAACGGCGTCGAACACGCCAACTTCTTCGAAGCGCGCGCCACCGAATATTCGAAGGCCGCCACCAAGGGCGAATGGCACGGCGGCGACGGCGTGTGGTCGAACTTCGAGAAGATGATTGAGAAACGCAAGGTTGCCGGCGGCGCGAACTAGCGCGTGGAGGCGCTAGGCGAGATAGTCGGTCGACTAGCCTCGATCGCCTTCGGGCTTGCCTTTGTCGGCGTTTTCTTTGCTGTCACACATACGCGCGCCGGGAAGCGTTGGCGGCGTTTAGCCTGCGCTTACCCATTGCCTCCACGGCGCGAGGCGCCTTTGGTTGAACGCAAGTCTGAAACGCTCATTCTGCACGAGGGCGGCCTGGGCTTCAGCAGCTATCGCTGGTGGACCACGGCGCGCCTCTACGCAGATGGCCTGGAGCTATCGCTGCCGCCCCCGCTCGCCATTGGCCATCCGCCGATCTTCATACCACGAGACGATCTCAAGCTTGAGCGGCATCCGTGGTACATGAATAGCGACGCCTCTGCGATCGCCGCGCCACGCGCCGCCCAGATGACGATCATTATCGACGATACGCTTGCTGACGCGCTCCGCACTCTCGACCCGCAAGCGCGTCCAGAGCGGGCGGCGTAGCAATGCTTTTCCTCTATCAGCCTGTAAAGCGCGCGCGCAGCGCTGCGCGCTCGCCCGCGCCCACGCCGAGTTCTCTTTCCATATAGCCAAGCGCCGAGCCATATTCAGCGTCGATGGCGTCGAACGCAGTGCGCAGATAATCGACGTGTACGCCAAGCATCGGCCGCAGCGCATCATCGCTCAACGTCTTGCCGAGGCGCGTCTCCATACGCTCCTTGATGCGCGGCAAGCGCTTGTCGAGATCAATGGCGGCGTTGGTGAATTCATAGTCCGCGTAAATCGTCTCTTCCGGCACGCCGAGCGCGATCAGCGTGAGCGCGCAGCCCAAACCTGTGCGGTCCTTGCCGGCGGCGCAATGGATGACGGCCGGCGCCTCCTCCGCCAACAACGCACTGAACCAATTGCGATAGAGGTCGATGTGTCGCTCGTTCGCCGCGAACTCGCGATACAGCAAATGCATGTACGCGGTCACGCTCTCCGCCGTCAGGTCGCTTCGCATCAGCGCGATGAAGTGCGGGGGCAAGTCTTCCTGCGGCCCTTCATTGTTGACGATGACGCGCGTGCCTCCGCCTGGCCAGCGATTGGGTTCGCGGTTTCGCTCCTCGGGGCGGCGGAGATCAACCAGGGTGCGGATGCCCATGCCATCGAGCTTTTCGATGTCGGCGTCGCTGGCATCATGGAACGACGCGGAGCGATAAAGGCGCCCGCGCACGACCTTGCCGCCGTCAGACGTGTCCCAGCCGCCGAAGTCACGGAAATTAAGGACGCGTTCGAAATCGACCAATCTGTCATGCATGGGCATGGATTAGGGATTGAGAATTAGCGACGCAAGGTCTCAGCGCCACACGACCCCACTCCAGATCACACCGCGGTTGAAAGGCAATGGTCGAATCTCATCAATCAGATGGCGCGGATGGGTCCTGCAACATAATACGGATGAGGTGGTCGTCCGCGAAGAGCAAAGAGAACAAGAATGGATGGTCGATCGCATTCTTAAGAACATTGTCATGGCTGACGTACTGGCCTCCGGTCGGAAAGGTTCTGACACTCAGCGGCAAGTCGGAATATTGACGCAACGCGACAATCGCCTCTTCTGCGGTTTGCCCCGCACGCAATCCAAATGGCAAGCCTGCCGTCGGCGGAGCCGAAACGTCGATATCCTTGCGGATAATCCTTCCGTCCAACAACACATAGATGACCCCGTCGAGTGTGAACCCGCACACCTGGGCCGTACCGTAGTTTTGCATCTGCCCTTGCGTGCAAGTGCGCCGGGTATCTTCGCCGCTCGGAAGGCGCGCCGGCAATGAAGCCCCCATCGCAAACGCGCCAAAGTCGAGTTCAATCGCCTGATGGAATGGTCCGTTGCATCCCACATACCCGCACGCATCAATCTCAGCGAGTTCTGCATCCAGCCGCAGTCGCTGCGCGGGACTCAGAGAATCAGACCTCACTTGCGCACTCTCTCCGGCAGGCGAGCACGCCACGCAAAGCAAGAGCAGGAGCGCGCCACGCCCGCTCATCTGAACGGCGGCTCATCGAAAGCCCGCAGCTTGCGCGAGTGCAAGCGGTCGCGATTCTTCTTGAGGAGCACGATCGTCTCCAAACCGATCCGCAAATGCGCGCCGATGGCGCTGTCGTAGAAGCGGTCAGACACGCCAGGCAGTTTGATCTCGCCGTGCGCCGGCTTGTCCGATACGCACAGCAACACGCCATACGGCACCCGCAACCGGAAGCCCTGCGTCGCGATGCACGCGCTCTCCATGTCGACGGCGATGGCGCGTGATTGCGACAACAACTGGCGCTCCTGATTGTAATTGAGCTCCCAGTTGCGATCCGCGTAGGACACCACTGTTCCCGTGCGCAAGCGCCGCCGCAAGTCCTCTTTGTCGCCGCCGGCGACCGAGGTCGCCGCTTGCTGCAACGCGATCTGCACTTCCGCGATGGCGGGGATGGGCACTTCGAGCGGCACGCGATCGTCAAGGATTTTATCGCGCCGCAGATAGGCATGCGCGAGCACGTAGTCGCCAATCCGTTGCGTGTGCCGCAACCCGCCGCAATGCCCAATCATGAGCCAACAATGAGGACGCAGCACCGCCAGGTGATCGGTGATCGTCTTCGCGTTTGAGGGGCCAACGCCGATATTGACCAGCGTTACACCGTCGTTGTCCGGCGTTTTCAGATGGTAGGCCGGCATCTGGTATTTGCGCCACGGCGCATCAAGCGCCTTGGCTTCCGCGTTTGGATCGCCGGCCTCAATGGTGAGCTTGCCGGGGCATGACAGCGCCCAGCCTTTTGGCCCGTTACGCACCCCTTCCGCGGCCCAGCGCACGAATTCCTCGACATAACGCTGGTAGTTGGTGAACAAAATCCAGGGCTGCACATCCGACCATGGCGTGCCGGTGTAGTGCTCAATGCGCTTCAGGGAATAGTCGGTGCGCGGCGCGTCGAACAACGCCAAGGGACGCGATCCATCCAAGCGCTCCACACGCAACCCGTCGACGACGGCGTCGCCGACCTGCGTCAGCCGCGGATTGGGAAAATGACGCGCCAGATCTTCAGCTGGGACATTGTCGAACGCATGCGCGCCCGCCGCATCAAGCACAAACGAGTACGGAATTTCGGTGTCGCTGACGCGAACGCTGAGTTCGGCACCATAATCCTCGACGAGCAGAGTAAGCTGCTCAATCAAGTATTCACGGAAAAATCCGGGCTGCGTGATCGAAACAGCGTATTCGCCCGGCCATGTAAGTTGACCATAAGCGCGCGCCAAGCGCGGCGCCGGCCCATCCGAGTGATAGGTGACGCGTAGTTCAGGATACCGAAACAGCGCGCGCTCCTCACTGGTCGGAGGCGTGCCGGTTTCCGCAAACCGGCGTACAGATTCAATAAGGGATGTGACTGCGCGCTTGTGCAGCGCTTCGAGCCGATCAACGGCCTGCTTGGGTGTTTTGGGATCTTCCATGGCGGACTTATCCGCCACTCGTTCCTCCCGTCAAGCCCCTCAGGTCTCGCGCGGGATCGGGTCGATCAAGCGCGAGCGGCGATAGGCCGTGTGATTGAGGGTCATGGGCGAACCGATGATCATCCCGATCGGAGAAACGTACTGATACTCGGACTCGGCCATGATGATGCTCGTGCCAGGACGCATCATGTCCGCCGGCAGCGACACGGTGGAGTTCGCGATGCGCGCCGCCATCCCGCGACCTTCGCTCCACACCACGCGCGCCGTTGCCGCATCCTGGATGCTGATGCTGGTGATGCGCAGATTGAGATCCGCGGCGTTGTCGGGGACCATCAAGATTTCCGTGGCCCGCCACAGACCTTCAACTTCCTCATCCGTAACCTCGGTGTCACGCGAAATGACGTCCGCGAGCGAGGCGGTGGTGTTTTCCGCGCGGCGATTGGAGCCAAGGACGTCGATGAGCTCCACCGCGCCGAACAAAAGCAGCACCATCATCGGCAGGAGTATGGCGAACTCTAGCGCGGCGAGACCGGAGCGCGCGGCGCTAAAGCGGCGGAGGCGTGCAATCAACCGCATCAGAAGGGCTCGTTACGGAACATCATGGTGGATACAAGCAGGCGGTCGCCATTGCCGGCGTTCGCGAAAATCGCCTGGAACATCGGCGTCATCACGTGCCAGCGATAATAGGCGCGTACGACGACGATCTCGGAGGACGCGCCCGGCTGAAACCCGAACCCAGCCGGATTAAGCTGACCGTTGACGATCGGGTTCGCGAGATTGTCGGCCGCATCGACGAAGGAGGGAAACGTTCGCACGTCCAGGAACAGGTTCGCTTCGCAGTCGACATTCAAGAGAAAGTTCACGTCCGCGCAGATCGCGTCCTGAATCTCATCGTAGGTGACGCCGTTCTCTTGCGCCTGCCCCGTGCGAATTTCACGGGCGCGGCGGTCGACCGCCTGGTCCAACGTGGTCTGCATGAAGCCGACCATCGACACTTCGGCGACGCCGATCACAAGCATGAAGAACGGCACGGCGACAAAGCCGAACTCAATCGCGGTCGAGCCCTCGCGCGCTTTGCAGAAGCGGCCGATCGCGCGGCGTATCATTTTGACGGGCGCAAACATGAGAACTCCGAGCCTGCAATCTAGGCGCCGAAGCCCTGAATTTCCGTCAAAATAGAGCGTAAACGGCGGTTAATTGCTTCGCGCGGTCGAAGCGTGACGCGCGATCTGGTCGTTCACCGAGGCCGAAACCTCGCCATCGCCGATGTCCGGACGCGGCCTGCACAGCGGCGTGCATTCAAGGCGCGCCGTCTGCACGCCGCGCGTAACCATAACCACGTCGGTTTCATCGGGCGAGACGACGATGCGGCCGGAATAGAGCACGCGGCCGTTGGCCCCGACAACCACCAGGTTCGTCGATCCGTAAGAGCGCCCGGTCACAAACAAGAAGCGGTCGTTCTGGACCGAAACCCCCGCGATCGATGGATTGCCCACCGCCACGCCCTCCGCAGCTTCCGCCAAACGAATGGGAAAGGCCTGGTCCAACGCCACGCGGATGTCGCGCGCCGATGCAGTCTCAGCGGCGGCGAAAACCCCGAGCGCCGCGACAACGGCGGCAAATGCACGAAAAGCCCGCATGGCGGCGTCCTTCTCAACTCACTTAACATAGCGAGCTACGCGCGAATGGTTTCGGGATCGCTAAGAAACGGCGAGTGAGCCTTCTCTTACATTATATAGAGGCGATGAAAATCGCGCGCGTGCTTAACGCAAAATTTTCCTTTTATGTTGGGCGAAGCGTAAACCCAACGCGATGTAATCTCCGCCTGCGTCTGGGATGGGTGTCGGGTGCGACGCTCCACCGGGCCGGTGAAAAGCACTCGACAATAGGAGAAAGTTACATGTTGAAGCGTTTCCTGAAGAACGAAGATGGCGCCACCGCGATCGAATACGGCCTGATCGCCGCTCTGATCGGCGTCGCCATCATCACGGCGGTCGGCCTGGTTGGCTCGAGCCTCGACACGACGTTCACGGGCGTGTCCACCACGCTTGACAGCGCGCAGCCGTAATAAGCTGAGTTGAAATGGGCCGCCGCCCTCGGCGGCGGTCCACAACGCATATCCCCTACTCCGGCGCCGCCCCCTCGGGGCGGCGTCTTTGTTTTAAGACAATCTCAAGCGGCGCGGCGCACTGAAGACGCAATGATCGCACTCGCCGCGCTTTTCCTTTTCGTGGGCTTGCTCCTTTACGCCGCCGCCTCGGACGTCGCGAGCCTCACCATCCCCAACTGGCTGTGCATCGCGCTCGCAGCCGCCTTTCCGATCGCGGCCCTGCTCACAAGCGTTCCGCTGTCGCAACTAGGCATGCATGCACTGTTCGGTTTCGCCGTGCTGGCGGTCGGGTTCTTTCTCTTTCAAGCCAACATCCTTGGCGGCGGCGACGCAAAACTGCTCGCCGCGGTCGCGGTCTGGACCGGCTATCCTGCGTTTCTCCCATTCTTGTTCTGGATGGCGGTGTCCGGCGGCATTCTCGCCGCATCGTTGCTGGCCGCGCGCCAAGTCATGAAACAAACCGAAACGAACCCGCCGTTCGTGAACCGTTTGTTGAAAGAGCAAAACGGCATTCCCTACGGCGTCGCGATCATGATCGGCGGCTTGGCGTGCGCGCCACAGATTCCGATTCTGTCAAGCGCGTTAACTCTGCCTTAGCCATGAACGTGATCCCTAGCTGTGTCCGGGACCGAATCACGCGGGGGAGTCATTCATGTCAGCGCGTCAGCTGATCGTTCTGGCCGTTGCCGCCATCGCGGCGATCGGCGCGCTGTTTCTCATTCGCACGATGGGCGGCAACCGCGCCGCGCCGGTTGCCGAAAACACGCAAGCGGTCGTCGGTGAACAGGTTTTGATCGCGGCGCGCGACATCGCCCAAGGCGCGGCGCTGACGCCGAGCGATCTTGGCGTGGCGCAGTTTCCGGAAGGATCTGTTTCTCCGACATTCGTCCGCCTTTCCGCGCAGCCTTCCGCGCAAGCGGAGTTTGTCGGCGCGGTGACGCGGCGCCCGTTCGCGCGCGGCGAGCCAATCACCACCGGCTCGGTGGTGCAGCCGGACGGCCGCGGCTTCATGGCGGCGCAATTGCCCGCCGGGTATCGCGCGATGGCGCTTGAGATCGACGACGGCACCGCCGCTGGCGGTTTCATTCAACCCAATGATCGCGTGGACGTGATCGTCACCCACAAGGACGATGAAAGCGGCAATGACGCCGTGCGTAGCGAAGTGGTCGTGGAAGACGTGCGCGTGCTTGCGCTCGGCGAAACCACGTCGCCGCAAACCAGCGGCGAAGGTCCGCAACGCATCCAAGCCAGCGTCGCGGTGCTTGAAGTCACCGCCGCCGACGCCCGCGCGCTCGCGATGGCGCTTGAGCTGGGCGACGTCAGCCTCGCCTTGCGCGGCGTTCAAGTTGAAACCGTGGGCATGACGCGGTCCACGGCAGGTTCCGGACAGTCCTCCGGCGCGGTTCGCGTTCACGCATTTGGCTCGGTCACCGGAGGCGGACAATGAACGTTAGGAAGTCCCTCCGCGCAACGCTGCTGACCGCGGTCTCCGCGGCCGTTGCGTTGACGCCCGGCCATGTCATCGCGCAGGCGGAATCGACAACCGTCGCGTCCATGCGCATCAACAACGGCGGCGGCGCGCAATCCGCGTCCTTGGTTCTGCCCTTCGGCAAGTCGGCGATCATCGATCTGCCCGCCGATGCGCGCGACATCCTCATCAGCAATCCGCAGATCGCCGACGCCACGGTGCGCACGTCGCGCCGCGCCTACGTGATCGGCCGGGCGCTTGGCCAAACCAACATCTTCTTCTTCGACGCGGGCGGGCGCCAGATCGCGAACGTCGAAATTCGCGTTGAGCCGGACGTCGCGCCGCTGAACGAGTTGCTGCGTCGCCACGCGCCGGATGCGAACATTCACGCTGAAGCCGTCAATGCGTCGGTTGTGTTGTCGGGCACGGCGCGCAGCGCCTCCGAGGCCGATCGCGCGCACCAACTGGCGCTCACTTTCCTGGGCATCGCAGGCGGAACCGGCGCGGGCGACGGGCAAGCCGGCGGCCCCAATTCGCCGGGCGCCAATCAAGCCGGCGGCAGCACGCCGCGCGTGATCAACCTCATTCAGGTCGAGGGCAGCGAGCAAGTGCTCGTGCGCGTGCGCGTCGTCGAGATGAGCCGCACGCTGGTGCGTCAGCTCGGCATCAACGGCAACTACGAGGAAATCATCAACCGGTTGCTGCCGGAAGACGCCTTCGTCGATATCGCCACCCGCAACGGCTACTCGATCAACGGCGGCCTGCTCGGTGGTCTCACCGCGCAAGGCGGCATCGCGGAAACCATCCTCAATCCCGCGAGCGTCACCTATCCGAGCGGCACAGTGGGGAACTTCCCGCCCGGTTCCGCAGGCGTGGGCGGCTACTCGCAAGAACCGATCTTTGACAGCGGCGGCAACGTCATTGGCACGCGCACGACCTACGGCCCCGCCAACACCGGCACGGCGCGCCAGACAGACGCGACCATCGAAGCCTTTGAACGCGCCGGCCTCCTGCGCGTTCTGGCCGAGCCCAATCTCACCGCGATCTCCGGAGAAGCGGCGCGTTTTCTCGCGGGCGGCGAATTCCCCGTTCCCGTAAGCTCCGACGACGGCCAGATTTCCGTCGAATTCAAGCCGTTCGGCGTTGGCTTGGCGTTTACGCCGATCGTCATGTCGGGCGGCCGCATCTCTCTGAAGGTCGCGACTGAAGTGAGCGAGCTCACCACCGAAGGCGCGATTTCCACGGGCGATACGCCAATTCGCAACCAAGACGGCACAACGACCGTCATACGCGGCATCACCATTCCCGCTCTGCAAGTACGCCGCGCCGAGACGACGCTTGAGATGTCGTCGGGCAGTTCGATCGTGCTCGCGGGATTGATGCAGGAGCGTTCCCGCCACGCCTACGAAGGCGTTCCCGGCGTCATGAACGCGCCGGTGCTCGGCTCCCTCTTCCGCTCGCGCGACTTCGTCAACAACGAGACGGAGCTAGTGATCTTGGTGACGCCATACCTCGTGCGCCCCACCGATCCAGACAATCTGCGTACGCCCGCCGACGGCTTCATGAATCCGAGCGAAGGCGAAAGCGTTCTGACAGGCCGGCTCAATGCGCTCTATCGCCCCGCGAACGGATCAGCGGGCGGCAGCGGTGAACAACTCCAAGGTCCGGTCGGGCATGTGATCGAATGAGGCGCATCATGAACTCTCGTCTGCCTGTAATAGCGCTTGGATTGAGCGCCCTTGGCGCTTGCGCCAGCGTACCGGCGCCCTCGCCGGATGGACCGGCGCTCGCCACGCAGGCCGATCGCCATCGCATCACGGTGTCGGAAGCGTCCGAGCGCATCGAAATTCCCGTGACCGCCAACGCAGGGACGCTGTCTTCCGGCGATCACGCGAATTTGCGCGGATTGGCCAGCGGTTACCTGCGTTATGGCCATGGCGCGCTCGTGCTGAGCGCTCCGGCGGGCGGCGCCAACGCCGACGCCGCCGCGCGGCTCGCGCAGCAAGCGCGTGACTCTCTCGTGGATTCCGGCGTCTCCTACGCCGCGATCGCAAGCTCCGTCTATGACGGCGCTGGAGGCGATGCGCCCATCGTCGTGAATTTCACGCGCTACGAAGCCGAAGCGCCGCAGTGCGCGCCGCTTTGGGAGCAAGACCTCGCGCACCAGAGCAACAACCAGCCTTGGGAAAGCTTCGGCTGCGCCACGCAAGCGAACCTCGCCGCCTTGGTAGAGGACCCCGCGGACCTGCTTGAGCCGCGCGATGCCGGCGCTCGCGACAGCATCCGCCGCGCGACGGTGATGGAAGCCTACCGCGACGGCGAGCAGACCCACGCCGAGCGCAGCACGGACGAACGCATTACGATCAGCAACGCGGTGCAATAGGGTTTCGACACATGAGCAATCCCGAACCCGCCTGGAACTTGAACAAGGACGAAGAGTTTGTCCTCGAAGAGGACGAAAACTTCGGCAAGGGCGATCTCGAAGGCGGCGATCTGCCGCCGTTCGATATCGAGGAGCCGATTTCGCCGGCGAACGAACAGCCGCTCGCGGAAGCGCCCTATGCTCCCGCGCCGCTGATCGCGCCCGCGCAAACCTATCGCGAGGATGCTCGCACGACCGAACAACCGGTGCCGCGGATCACGATCCACGCTTCGTGCGATCGCCTCGAGGTGAGCGACATGATCGCGAGCATCGCCGCCGACCGGCGCATGGCGCGCGCTGAAATCACGGTCGAAAGCGGCGGCGTCGACGCCGCCATCGTGCGCTTCGCCAGCCAAGCGAGCCCCAACCTGTTGATCCTTGATTCGCAGCTGCAGGGCCCGGGCATGCTTCACGCGCTCGATCGCCTCGCGCAGGTGATCGAGGCAGGCACGAAAGTCGTGATCATCGGCGCAGTCAACGACATCGCGCTGTTCCGCGAGCTGATGGCGCGCGGCGTCAGCGAATACATCGTACCGCCGATGTTGCCGATCGATCTGATCCGCACGATTTGCGGCCTCTACGTGAACCCGGACAAGCCCTTCGCCGGGCGCGTCATCTCGGTGATCGGAGCGCGCGGCGGCATCGGCGCGTCCACCATCGCGCACAATATCGCGTGGTCGATCGCCGAAAGACTTGAGTCCGGCGCGACGCTGCTTGATCTCGACTTGTCGTTCGGGACAGCGGCGCTCGACTTTAACCAGGACCCGCCGCAGTCTGTCGCCGATGCGCTGATGGCGCCGGATCGCGTGGATGACGTGTTCCTGGAGCGCGTCACCACCAAGCAAACGCAACGCCTGCAAATGCTCACCGCGCCGGCCACGCTGGAGCGCGAATTCGAGCTTGATCCGCAAGCATACGAAACGGTGATTGAGCGCGTGCGGCGCACCAGCCCGTTTGTCGTGCTTGACCTGCCGCACGCCTGGTCGTCGTGGATCAAGCACACAATGCTCGCCGCCGATGACGCGGTGATCGTCGCGGGCCCCGATCTCGCGAGCCTTCGTAACACCAAGAACATCATGGATCTGCTGAAAGCGATGCGACCCTACGACTCGCCGCCAAGCGTGGTTCTTTCCATGGTTGGCGTTCCGAAACGGCCGGAGATTCCGCTTAAGGATTTCACGGAGGCGCTCGGCGCGGCGCCCGTGGCGGTCATTCCGTTCGATCCGCAGCTCTTCGGCATGGCCGCCAACAACGGCCAGATGGTCGGCGAAGTGGCGCCGCAGTCCAAAATCGCTCTCGCCATCGATGGGCTGTCGGCCTCGCTAACCGGACGCAAACCAATCGAGGTGAAGAAACCAACCTTAGCGACCAAGATTCCATTTCTGAAGCGCTAGGAGACTGAATGTTCGGAAAGCGCAGCCTGGGAGACGCACCGGGCCCGGCGACGACCCCGCCGGCGCCTTCCCAAGCGCGCGTCCAGTCAGCCGTGGGCGCTAAGCCAGCGGCGCCCGCCACGCCGCGCCCCGCACCCGCCGCGCCGTCGCGGCCGGCCGCTGCGCCGCCCAGCGCCGCCGCGCCGCGCACGCCACCGACGCCAGATCCATCGGAGACGCCTGAATATCGCTCGGAAGCGTATTACCGGGTCAAATCGACGATCTTCAACGCGCTGATCGAAACCATCGATCTG